>Ga0114931_10008358_pt1 | contig 12544 bp, 6 predicted proteins | sample 2SBtaG_FD_89579 | JGI IMG/M metagenome (GOLD analysis project Ga0114931, IMG submission 89579) | Deep subsurface microbial communities from Kolumbo volcano to uncover new lineages of life (NeLLi) - 2SBTROV14_V59a metaG | ecosystem: Environmental > Aquatic > Marine > Volcanic | place: Kolumbo...
GCTTCGTGCTCGTAATCGTAATCGAACTGAACCATGCGATGCAGGTGGAGCAATCGAGAATTCGTAGGAATCCGGGTCGAACGATGTGGCGAGCGGGAAAATCGCCCTGAAGGGGCTGGAACAAGTCAGCCCGGGGAAAAGCGGCTCTCAGGCCGCGTCGCCCCGGGTTAACTCACCGCCGGAGCCAACAGTCCCAAACAGGCCAGCCAGCAGTAGCAACGCCCAAGAGGCCGGTTCCGGAACGGCTGTCTGGGCCGACGCGACCGTTACTCCGCGGCCCTGCTGCCGTTGCCAGGCGAGGAAATCGGTTCCGTCGGAGTCGCCATCAAAGTCGGCGTCGGAGTCGCCGTTTTGGCCGGCGTCGCCCACCCATTGGACCAGGTCGAGGTTGTCGACGGTGCCGTCGCGGTTGAAATCGGCGCTGAAGAAGAACTGGCCGACGGCAAATTGCGACGCATGGTCCAGGACGGCCCAGGCATGGTTTTTGACTGTGTCCACGCCCTGGGCACTCAGGTCACTCGCATCGAGCACGCCGCCGCCCAGGGTGGCCAGGTAGTCGGCGTACGCGCCGGCGAACATCACTCCACCGGTTCCCCCGTCGCTGTTGCCGGCGATGGCCAGCGTCCAGTCGCCCGAGCCGGGATCGAAATAGAGCAGTTGCAAATCGCTCTCATTCATGCCCACGGGCAGGTTGGCATTGGTGTAAGTGAATTGCAATACGTACAGATCGCCCGGGTTGTCGAAGGACAGGTCCACCGCCGAAGTGGCCACCGAAGCCACGGTCTGGCTGCCCAGCGGGGGCAGGCCGGTGATCTGCAGCGCCACATTCTGATTGCTTGACGAGCTGCCGTCGAGCAGTGTGGCGGCGGTGGTCAGGTTGTTGACTCCCACCTGACTGGCGAAACTTTCGCCGCTTAGGACCGCGGCCGTATCGGCAGGCGTATCGGCCAGGTGATGCTGCAGATTCCAGACAATGGGAGTTTGTGCGGTTGCTCCGCTCAGGAAAAAACCCGAGTCGGAAACATACTTGTGCTCGACCGAAACGGTCCCTTGATAGAGGCCGCTGAGCAGACCGAACCGCTGGAACGTGATGTTCGCGGTGGCGGTGGAGCCGGCGGTGACAAATTCATTGCCCAAAAATCCGCTGGTCAGCCCCGTGAAGCCGGCCAGTTCGAACAGGCCGGTCACCTGGGTGCTGATGATTTCATCCGCGGCGCGCAGAGCCCCGGCATGCGGCTCGACCGCCGCGTTGGCGATCGAAATCTGGTCGCCGCCAGCTAAGGGCGAGGTGTTGTTGACGGTCAAGATCACCGGATCGTGGAGTTTGACCTGGTGGGTAATCTGGTCATCCGGGTCGGCCGGATTCAGGTCGTTGATAATCATCAAATTCGATTCGTAGGCTCCCGAAGGCAGGCTGCTATCGAGGGTCGCAATCGTGGGAGTGAACAGCGACTGGCCGGCGCCGATCGGAGCTCCGCTGACTTGTCCCGGATCGGCAAGATTTCCACCGGGGACCAGCGCGGTGGAATAGTTGGTGGGGTCCGTGCCATCATTGGTAACTTCCTGGGTGATCGTGGCCAGGCCCGTATGGACCAGACGGCTTTGGGAGAAAATGGAATTGCTGGAATCGGTGCCGCCGTTGACCGAGGGGAAAATGTTCGAGCCAGGGACTCCTCCGCCACCTCCGTTGATGCTCAGGTTGTCGATGGCAAACTCGCCGGTGCCACCGACGGTGGCGATGGGGGATACATCGACGAGCATGCTTTCGATCCCATCGAGTGGATTGCTTAGATCGTCCAGCAGCTGGGAGGCATCAATGTCGATGGTTCCGGCCGCCCCATTGAATCCGCCAAAGGCGCCGCCGGCCGGGAAAATCTCATCCAAAAAATACGATTCATACGCTTCGTCCCCATCCGGATCAATAAATCGGACATCCAGGAACGAGTCGGCATCCTGGCCGGCAAGCGCCCAGGCGAAGTCAAAGCGAATGGTGTCGGCAATGCCGCTAGATGTGTTGATAAACGAGGTGCCGACTTCACTGCTACCCGAATGCGGATTACCCCACCAAGCCTCGGCATCGATGTGGCTGGAGTTGCCGGCTGCCTGATCATTGGAGTCGAAGAAGGTGACATTGCCGGAAAAATTTTCAATATTGATGTCATCCCCACTGTCATCCGGAGCTAAGAAAGTTTCTCCGTCGGGCAGATCATGCAGGCCGAAGGGTGGCTGATCGAAATCCCAGACGAAGCCGTCTCCGGTGGGGCCGGAGGTGAACGTGTACAGGGCCGACTGGGCCCATGCGGCTGGTCCGGCGAATAGCACGATGGCAAGAGAAACAGCGGTTACCATTACGCAACATGCCTTGGACTTAATGATTGAAGCAGTCATTTTCATTCCCCCTTGTCACGATCTCAGGATGCGATTTATTACCCAACTTGTCATATCGCCGGGCTGGACACGGACCACTTGGGTTCATCCATGCTTGGGATGTGCACATGGATGGACCGAAACCCTGAATTGTGTCGTCTCAGAAGAGGGTCCGGAGACCCAGCCGATGGCGGCCATTGCTCAGAGCGGCTGCCATTATACCAGCGGTTGTCGCAGTCAGCCAGAAAATTCTGGCGGAAGGGTCGCGCCGGATTGCAAGCCGCGGTGGTGAAAGAGTTTGCTGCCGGTGCCGGGAGTAAACTCAGCGGGGCCGTGGGGTCCGCTACGCGGTCGCCGACCTTCTTACGCACCGCGGGCTCGCACAATCGTTATTCCATGTCGCTCGCTTCGTCGTCGCTCAACTCGTTCACGGCGGCAACCACCAAGCAAGCCCGCTTACAGAGCATCGCGTTTATGCGTGCCACCCCTTGAATTCCTGTTGGCCATGGCTCACTGGTTCGGCCGGTGCTCGATCAGATCCCGCACCACGGTCGTGTCCGCCAACGTGCTGGTGTCTCCGACCTTCTCAATCTCATTCTCGGCAATCTTCCGCAGGATCCGCCGCATGATCTTGCCGCTGCGAGTCTTGGGCAGTCCGGGCGCCCACTGCAGTACGTCGGGTGTGGCGATCGGGCCAATTTCATTGCGGACATGCTTGATCAATGCCTGGCGGAGTTCTTCGGTTGGTTCGACATCCAGTTTCAGGGTCACGTAGGCGTGAATGCCCTGGCCTTTGATGTCGTGCGGGCAACCGACCACCGCCGCTTCGGCCACGTCCGGATGACTGACCAGCGCGCTCTCCACCTCGGCCGTGCCCAGGCGGTGCCCCGACACGTTGATCACATCGTCCACGCGGCCCAGCAGCCAGTAGTCGCCGTCCGCATCCTGCCGGCAACCGTCACCGGAAAAATAGAGGCCCGGGAACGTACTGAAGTAGGTCTGCACAAACCGGTCGTGATCGCCCCACATTGTCCGCATAATCGCTGGCCACGCCTTGCGGATACAGAGTTTGCCGGCCGTACCCGCGGGCACCGGCTGACCCTGATCGTCGACGATGACCGGATCGACCCCAAAGAATGGCCGGCTGGCGCTGCCCGGTTTTAACGTATGCGCCCCGGGCAGCGGTGTGATCAAAACGCCGCCGGTCTCCGTTTGCCACCAGGTGTCGACGACCGGGCAGCGTTGGTGGCCCACCGTGCGCCAATACCACAGCCAGACCTCGGGATTGATCGGCTCGCCCACGGTACCGAGCAATTTCAGGCTGGAGAGATCCCGTTTCTCTACCGGTTCCGCGCCGTGCCGCATCAGTGCCCGAATGGCGGTCGGGGCGGTGAGAACTGAGTGATTTTGTATTTGTCGACCACATCCCAGAATCGGCCCGCATCGGGGTAGGTGGGCACGCCTTCGAACATCACGCTGGTCGCGCCCTGGCAAAGGGGGCCGTAAACAATGTACGAGTGGCCGGTAATCCAACCGATATCGGCCGTGCACCACCAGATATCCCCTTCCTGGTAATCGAATATATATTTGAAGGTCGTGGTGGTATAAACCATGTAACCGCCGGTTGTATGCAGCACGCCTTTCGGCTTGCCGGTCGAACCGGATGTGTAAAGGATAAAGAGCGGATCCTCGGCATCCATCCATTCCGGTTCGCACTCAGCCGCCGCTGCCGCCATCGCTTCGTGCCACCAGATGTCGCGTCCCGACTGCATGGGAACTTCGAGACCCGTGCGCTGCACCACCACGACCTGCTGGATACTCGGGCATTGGTCCACGGCCCTGTCCGCCTTGGCCTTCATGGGAATATCATTCTTCTTGCCACGGAACGCCGTATCCTGAGTCACCAGGATCTTGCAGTGCGAATCCTGGATCCGATCCCGCAGGGCGTCCTCGCTGAAAGCGCCAAAGACGATGGAGTGGACCGCGCCGATACGGCTGCAGGCCAGCATGGCCACGGCCAACTGGGGGATCATCTGCAGGTAGAGACAGACCCGATCACCCTTTTCGATCCCCAGTGATTTCAGCACATTGGCTGCCCGGCAGACTTCCTCGTGCAATTGCCGGTAAGTCAACTGGGTCTGCTCTCCCGGTTCGTTCCCCTCCCACAGAATGGCGACCTGATCGGCCCGTTGTTCCAGATGCCGATCCAGAGCGTTGACCGACATATTCGTCTTACCGCCGGCAAACCACTTGATGTGCACGTCTCCTTCAAAACTGGAATCGCAGACCTGATCCCACTTTTTGTGCCAGACAAACGTTTCCGCAATCTCGCCCCAGAATCCGTCGGGGTCGTCAATGGATCGCTTGTACATTTGCTCGTAGGATTCGAGCGAGGGACAATGCGCCTTAGCGGCGAAGTTGGCGTCCGGCGGGATCAAGACGGCTCCCGTCTCGGAGGTCCCTTCTTTATCAGGTAGCGTGCTAGACATTGGATTGGATCCTTCTAGGGGCAGGCGCGAACACTTCGCAGGCGGATAATTATCCGATCGATGGTAAAGTAAGAACCGGCTGGGTCGAGCATACAGATTTCCCCTAAGCTAACAGTATCCGCTTTTTTCAGCAACCGGGGGCCGCTGGATTAACTTTAAGTGAGCCGCCAATGCGGAGCAGGTGGCTTGAGCAAAGCCCCAAAAAAATTGATTCGCGGTTCCTGGCAGATCGGTGAGAACCGCTGGAGGATTATTTTTGTCATGCAATGCGTCATACCGAGCCAAAACGCTCTCCGCACTAACTTTATCTCTCGAGCATTCGAGTGGCTTTGGTGCCACTTGTGGAACCACCAGAAAACTTAAACTGGACCTGTTCCTGTTTTTGCTCTGTTTTTGCTCATCCGCTGAGGCGTAGGCTTTTACCCCAACGGAGAGAGACACCATGAACTACTTGACGGGCTCTACGCTTACAAGGAAAATAATAAGGTAAAGAAGGAAAGGGATACCCGCACACACTGCCTGGGATACAGACACGCTCGCACTCTCGAATTTGTGGAGGTCCCTTTCCTGCCACGAAAAGTATGCTTTAGTAAGAACGCCTGGGGCGAGAATGTCAAGAAGAAGACTTGTGGCAGCCTGCGTGTTCTGTTTCGTTGCCGAACTGAATCTTGGAGTCCTGGACGCGGCGGCTCCAATCGGACCTCACGCCAGGGAGAAAACTCTCACTGCCAATCTGAATGGTCTCGAACTGACTCTCGATTTACAAACAGGTTCTATCCTTGGCCTTGCAGCCGATGGGCCTGGAAAGTGTCTGGGAGAGACCCCGGAGAATGCGAGTATCCTTGACTTGGCATATCCTATCCCCGATTTCGAGCCGCTGCGACTGGCAAGTCGTTACTCGAAAGGTGCGAAAGTTCATGCCGCCGGCCAAGAGGTCACCATCCACTGGGATAGGCTTGGTCCAAGCCGCGATTTCGACACTCCCGGGGGCGTTTCGGCGACCGTCCGGATCCGAGCCGCGGATGATGCCAGGTCGACCGTGTTTCAGTGTGAGATTGAAAACCAGTCAGAGATTGCTGTTCGCCAGGTGCTCTTTCCCGACCTGGTTGGTCTTCTTCCTGTTGCCGGGCAGGAGGGAACTGAATTCGTCGGCGCCGGCACCCGGATGAAACCATTTGTAAAACTGAAGACCTCCAAACTGGATCGGTTCTACGCCACGAATGACAGCACCGCAGTCCTGCGAACCGGTGACCTGAACGATAGCCAGCTCGTGGTCGGCTGGATGGATTATGGAAGCTGCGGTGGTGGGTTCAGCCTGTTCCCAAAAAGGTGGGGATGGGCCCCCCGTCCTCGGGTGATTTTACACCTTTCAGATGCCACCCATCGTCTGCGCCTTAGCAATGAACAGACCACAGAAATTCCTCCGGGCGGGAAATGGAAAAGCTGCGAATTCTGGTTGACCCCACACAGGAATGGATGGGCCAAAGGTATCGAGCCTTTCCGCAAGTATGCCCGGAAACAGATGAAACGTGATTTCACCGTCCCCGAACATGTGACAAACGGCCTTGGGTTCCGTTCGGTGTGGATGTGCCAGAATCAACCCAAGGACCCCAAGGACGCGGTTTGGAAATTCAAGGACCTGGTTCCTCTCGCGAAGGAAGCCAAGGAGTACGGACTCGAAGAAATGGTAATTTGGATCTGGAACCAGTCCTTCACCTTGCCGCTTCCACCGCCGTATCCCCATCTTGGAACAGAGCAGGAACTGGTTGCCGCCATCCAATCCAGCAAACAAATGGGAGTGAATATCGCGCCGTTTATCAGCGTCCTGCAGGCAAAAAAGGAAACGGCGGATCGATATGGCTTCAAGATTACGCCGGGGAGTGGGAACTGGACTTATCACAACGAGTTCATGCCGCGGTTCAATCCACCCTATGCCTCAGGTTATGCCTGCACCCAGGTCGATACCACCAACGTAAAGTGGCAGGCAGATTTATTCACTTCCTGTGAGGCGCTGATCCGGAAAGGAATGACTTCGATTTCCTGGGACCAATTCTGGAGCGTGCCGAAGGAACCGAACCTGGTAACACTCACACGAAGACTCCGCGAACTTGCAAGAAAAGCGGACCCTTTGTCCACTTTCTCAGGAGAGGAACTCCGCAACTGGGAAATCGATTCCTCCATCCTCGACTACACCTGGAACTGGGGCCAGCACGAAAACCTCGAACCGCTCATCAATGTTTTTCCCTACCCGCGTGTCAATCTCAATATCAACGACTCGGTCGAAGCAGTCCAAAGGGGTTTCGCCGGGAACCTGTATCTGAATGTCTGGCCGATGAAGCCGGAGTCTCCCAATGGTTCCGATTGGATTGCCAACCATCCCGAAATGGGAGATGCGGTCAAGCAGTGCGCCGCACTGAGAGCCCGGTTTCTCGATTATTTCACCCGAGGCACTCTGATCGGCGATTGCCTCCTGGTGAAACCTTGCCCGGAGGCGCGAGTTGATTCGTATGTTTTGCCCGATCGCATCTTGACTCTGGTTGTTGGTACCAAGGCTGGCCACCCGGTTACTCTCAAGATGGATGCCGCTCCTTGGCTTCATTCGAAAACTGGAAAATATCGTTTGTCGAGGTTCGACTCCGCCGGTGTTGAAGGAACAAGGGAAAACCTAGGGATTGGCATCCAAGCGATTCGGATCGATCCCGCCAAGGATCACGAGATCCATCTCTTTACCTTGAAACCCCTCGAACGCATCCAATCCAATCCAATCCAATGAGGTTCTGCAACGATGTCTGCAACACGAAAACTGCGTGGTTCGAGTCTCAGGAAACAGGGCAAGGGCTGGTCACTTCTTTTGACGTTCCTGCTTCTCTTTTCCGTCACCCAAACCGGATTCGCCCAGCCCTCCCCCTTGCAGATCCCATTGGTTTGGAACGTCGACCTGAACTCTTATACCGAAGCTGGACCCACATTGGCCAACATCACAGGTGACTGGCAGGAGGAAGTGCTTGTCGCGGTCCAGAAGGATGTCGTTGCCCTTGGTTCGGACGGGAAAGAACTGTGGCGCTGGCATTCCAAGAGTCGTCTCATGACCTACCCCTCGGTCCTTCCTCGATCGGGAGACCATGCCCTGATCTTCTTCGCAAACACAGGCGGGGAACTTGTTTGCCTGGATGGGAAAGGACAAAAAGTCTGGCAGACCCAACTTCCCCCAAGAGTCGAGTGGAGCGCTCCGGTTGTCTGCGATCTCGAGGGTGATGGAAAACCGGAGGTCATCCAAACCGATGGGAAGGGAAAGGTTCATGCTTTCGATGCTCTCAAGGGGAGCGAGATTTGGAGCGCCACGGTGCAAGGCGTTCCGGTCAGTCCGGCGGTAGGGGATCTTGATGGCGATGGAAACTCGGAAATCCTGGTCGCGACCGGAGAAGGGATGGCGACCGTTCTCGACTCTCAAGGCAAAAAACTATGGACGCGCCCGATTGGCGGGACCTCACCCACCTGGGCCACCTGCGCGCCAATCATGTTCGCCGCGTCGGATGGAAGTGTCCGTTGCGTGGCAGGTTCGAATGCCAGCCAAATCATCTGTTTCGCGGCCGATGGCTCGACTCTCTGGAGCCGCGAGACTGAGGGGCCACTCGCTTCCGGGCTCTCGGCCGGGGACATGGATGGCGATGGCCGCGCCGATGTTTTCGCGGTCACCCAACTTGGAACCATCTACCGGTTCGATGAAGACGGCGCGCTTCGCTGGCGGATCGACATGCACAACCGCTGCCTGGCCGCCGGCTCGCTGATGGATCTGGATGGAGATGGCCTGCTGGATTATAGCGTCTGCAGCCAAAACGGCCGACTGTTGATTCTGAACGCCCGGGGGGAATTCATTTACGATCGACAGTTCGACCACCGGACGATCAACGTGACCCCTGCCTTCGGGGATGTGGATGCCAAACGCCCTGGCCTCGAGATGGTCCTGACTGGCGGCGAATCCGGACTGGTGCTCTGTTTCGGAACCCCGGCAACTGCCAACTCACGAGCTTCCTGGACCGCTTACCGTGGGGATGCGGGGAAGACCGGAGCCTGGTTGGAGCTTAAAAGCGAGAATGCTCTTTCCATGACTACCACCAATCTGGCCTGGAACCGCATCCACTGCGGTGAGCCGACTCACTTCCTGATTCACAATCCAGCCGGCCTGGAGTTGCAAGCCTCCGCGGTGTGCCAGGGACCCGATGGAAGTCGGACTCTCGCCACCACTCAGATCCTGGGGAAGTACGGGAAACTGAGTTTGGCTTTCGACGGTTCCGCTCCAGGCGCTTATCGCTTCCATTGGGCACTCGCAAATAAAAAAGGTAAAAACCTGGCTGCCGGCGAGAAACAGATCCAAATCCTGCCGTTCGCCAATGATATCGCACTGGGCCGAAAGGTGGTTTCACAACTTGAAGCAACGGCTGAAACTGTTACCCATGTTCTCCCGGCTTCCTCAAAGGCCATCAAGAATGAATCCGCTGTGCTGGAACAACGTCTTGAGAATCTGATTTCCCTCGACCAGGCGGCGGCCGATTCGGATACTTGTGAAGAAGCCAAGGTTAAGACAGCTTCCTTCGTTGCCGATGTTCGTAGGGATGATAAAATCGCGAACCTCATCGCGAAGGCGGCAGACCTGGGCCCCGGAACAAGTTTAATCGCCGCGGAAGGTCCCCTCTGGGACAACCGGATGGTGGACGAAAGAGTTCCAGAGGAGGCGGCTTCTCCCCTTCATTTATCGCACACCGCAGTTCCGGGTGAACATGCACCGGCCTCGATCCTGGTTTTTAATATCACCGACCGGGCGATCGAGGCGCAGGTGAAGGCTGAAGTGTCACCTGCGGGACCCGTTGTGAAGATCCATCGATCGCTTCCGGTCATCTCTTCCGTCGGGGAACAGTCCTGGGATCCTCTCCCTGAACTCGATGAGTCATCCGTCATTACAATACCTCCACTTTCTAGCCGTGAGGTCTGGGTCGATATCGATGCGGCCGAATCCTCGCCGGGCGAATATCAAGTCCGCTTGAAAATCGCCGCCCTGAACGGAGTCGGCGTGGTCGAGGTTACGAGCAGCCCCCAATCCGTCCCAGCCCCGGTGACCACGGTCCAACTCCAACTTCATCTTCTCGACTTCGAAATGGCCCCTTCAGGCTCCCTCCGTCTATGCGCCTGGGCCACCCTCGACAAACCGGCAATTCAAGACTTGCTCAGTCATGGTGGGAACGTGTTCGTCTGCCCGCAAGGATCGCCTGTTTATGACCGTCGGAAAAAAATCGTGAAATTCGATTACACAGCGCTGGACAAGACCGCGGATTTGTTGGCCGGTAAGGATGTGGTCCTGCTCCTGAATGGCATCCCCTCCTTTCCCGCCAATTTGGCCAGTCCCGCTTACCGTGAATCGCTCAAGACCTATGTCGAGGATCTGACCCAACACCTCGCGGAAAAAGGGATTGATAAAGAACACTTTGCTTTTTATCCGGTCGACGAACCTGGAGGGACCGGGTGGGCTTCGGTGAACCGCCTGGTCGAGTTTGGGAAACAGGTTCGAATGGTCGACCCGGAAATCCAGCTCTATGTGGATGGTGGCGGAGAAAATGAAATGTTCGAGGCAATGACTCCAGTGATCGATATCTGGTCCCCCGCCTTATTCATGCTTCCGGAGAAAACGCCTGAAATGGAAGTGATCCATTCCTCCGGCGGGACTCTTTGGTCCTACGATTGGTCATACGCTTATGCGCGTCCGGTAGGCGCCAATTTGAAGAATATTAACATCGTTGGACAATATCGAACCTCTGCGTTGTTCGCGCTCCAATATGGTGCGACGGGCATCGGGTATTGGTGTTACAACATAGGCGAACCTCTGTGGGGCAGGACTCAATTAGAGTACCCCCTGGTTTATTCCGGAAGGACCAAACCGATTCCCAGCCGACGCTGGGAGGCGGTGCGGGAAGGGATCGAGGATTACCGGATTCTCGTCGCGCTCAAGAACCGATTGGAGGACCACTCACTATCGCAAGACAACCGTTCCAGAATCGGTCACCTCTTGGAAAAAAGTCTGCCTGAACTGATTGTGCCAGCCTACGAATCCACTCGAAGGGGACTATCTTCGCAAGCCCTTGAAGACAGCGCTAACGAAGGCCTCGTAAAAAACTTTCGAAAAGAGATGATCGCAACCATCGAGGCCCTTCGGCATCCTTAGGAACGGCTCAAAAACAACTTCCCCTGGATGAGTTGGAGGTTTGGTAAAGGGTGGCATGAAGAGGGGCTGGAGCCCCATATGCCGCATGGTGCGGCAGCCAAGCTCAGCCAATCAACGGTCACAACGCATCTGTGAAGACCCTACGAGGACGCCTTCACGTCGCTTCAAGAACAGACCCGTCAGACCTAGCAACATCAAGGCCGCGAAGGTAATGAGCGATTCAGGCTCCGGCACTCCAGCGACCAGCGACCCCGAGCCATCCCAGAAGTTCAAACCATCGTCACTGATCCCATCATTCCGTTCGGTCAGGGTCGCGTTAAAATCGATCAGGTTGTAATCCCCTGGCCCAAAAGCAGCGAGGACCAGGGGATCGTTGTTTAAAAACTCCGGATTGTTGATACTGTGGTAGATCCCATCGTCCACCGACAGGCGGCCCGACACATACTGGATATCGGGAATGCCGCCGGTGCCGTCGTTGGCTGGATCGAAGGTCTGGGTCAGGCTAACGAGACTGCCGAACTGCACCGTGTGGGCGCGGCTGCGCGACGAATCGCTGACTGGTTGCCCATTCTCGGGAGAGTAGTAATCGATCGTCCAAACTGCCGGCAGCCCCCCGTGCGGACCGAATTCTGAGATCGGATTGATGCCCAGATCAAGCGTCGTCAGGGCATTCGCTGTGTAGTCGGCCAATCCCGGGACGGTCGCGGTGGTGAGGGAGGGAATGGCCAGATTAAAACCGTAGTTAAACGGGTCGGGCAGGGTTGATGGGGTGGATCCGCCCAGAATGGCGTTGCTGATCTCGAGCCAGGCGATGTTCGAGGGCGTCTCTCCGGCGGCATTCGGGTTGTAATGGACCGTCAGGGTGCCACTGGTAATGGGGGTCTGCACGCTGGCCTGGAGACCACTCGGAGCCAGCCAACCTATCAGAGCCCAACTTGCTGCGAAACCAAAAACGCGGGTGAATCGAATGCCGGCAGTCCACATAATGTTTCTCCTCCAATCGGTTGGCAAGGCTGTTTCTATCAGTCCTTCACAAGCGACTGGTAGGCAACCCGTCGCGGAATGTGTTTACAACGAGTAGCCATTCAAGGCCCGGCCACGCCGGGCGACCCTCCCAAACGGCACAATCCTGAGTATAGCTGAGATGCGCGGCGTTGCAACGGTTTTCATCCCCCCCACAAGAAATCCAAAATTTCTTGGGAATCGGGCCGGAAATGCCCCGCTATTGAGGCGATTTGGGCCGAATTACGCTCCCGAGCAGCCCGTCGCCGAGCAGAATTCGCCAGTCAGCGACCACCTGCAGAGCAGGTGGCTTGAGGAAGCCCCCTAAAGGGGGCCTAACAGAGACTCAGGGGGGTTTGGGGGGACACCCCCCAATGAACTGCCAATGGAATATCCATTCTCTTTCACCTCGAACTGAATGATCCTGGTAACTGGCTAAGCAAAGTTATGTTCATCGACGAAGTGGCTACAC
>Ga0114931_10008359_pt1 | contig 12543 bp, 10 predicted proteins | sample 2SBtaG_FD_89579 | JGI IMG/M metagenome (GOLD analysis project Ga0114931, IMG submission 89579) | Deep subsurface microbial communities from Kolumbo volcano to uncover new lineages of life (NeLLi) - 2SBTROV14_V59a metaG | ecosystem: Environmental > Aquatic > Marine > Volcanic | place: Kolumbo...
GCGCAGGTCGGCGCAGCGTATGGCAGCACTGACCGCTGGAGAAGCAAAACACGCCAGCACCGGTCCACGCCGGCGCGCCAACAGGTCGCGCACGAGGGCCGCAATCTGCGTATAAGACCCGATCTGCGCAGGCGCAATCTCGTTTTCGACCGCGAAGAAGTGGCGACAGGTGTCGGCGAGGTGACCGGTGTACGCGCGCGTCAACGCCTGCGACGGATCGCCCGGCTCCTCGGCGAGCACCAGCCCTTCACCACCGATCGCTCCGACCGGCGTCCGCGTCGCGACAGCGTTCATGGAACTGATCCGGAATCCGTCATGCGGAATCTGAGACAACCAATCAGACGATGAAGTGATCGAGCGTTCGGTTGGTGGTCCACAAGCGGAACATCTCCATATCGCGCTCGTCGGCCGCTTCCAGCTTGTGCATCAAGTAATCGAAAATCGACTTGTGCTTCTTGCACCAGGTCGAGTCGCGCATGCGGCCGTGCAGGCTTCCCTGCGTCTTGTAGTTGTATTCCACCTGCTGGCCGCACCAGGGTTTGTAAACGCAGCTGACACAATCGGGGTGGCCGTCGTTGAGCCCGGCCATGACCAGCGCACGCGTCGCCGCGCCACCCATCAAGTCCTGATAACTGTCCTCGACGCTGCCGATGCGGAACATCTCGTCGCCCATCGAGGCGACGAAGCGTCCTTCGTCCGACGAGTACACACTGCCGTCCGGGGCATAACCGAGCTGGCCGATACAGGCGCCGCCAGGAATGCGGAGATCCAGGTAGTTGGGCTCTTCGTCGGTGAGGATCTTGTTCAGCATGATCGCGGCGTGCCGCTCCATTACCTGAACCCCCTGGCGGTTGAGCTCGATGATATAATCGACCGCGTTGGCGTAGAACTCCAAGAACTCGTCCATCGAGTAGCCCAGGGTCTTGACGCTCTTCGCCGCGAAACCAAACGGGTCGAGCTTGCGCAAGAACACCGCGCGACATCCGATCTCGACGAACTGGTCGACGATCTCCTTCCACTGGCTCAAGCTCGGCCGCGTGATCGTCGGCAGTGCCTCGACCCGGTACTGATTCACGTCGAGGCCCATGTCCGCATACCGCTGATTGATCTTCTTCATCCACGACAGCAGCATCTGGTGGCTGTTGCCATCGCGGAAGATCCGAATCTGATTGTGAAGAGCTTCCGGGCCATCGAGACTGGTGCAGATCTGTACGTGTTGATCGAGCAAGAAGGTGAGCTTTTCGTCGTCCATCAGAGACAGGTTGGTTACCAGAGCGAACGACAGGTGCTTGCGCGCCGACTCGTTCTTGTACCGCGCGTATTCGACGATGTGCTTCAGCGTTTCCCAATTGGCGGTCGGCTCGCCACCCTGAAACTCGATCGTCAGCCCGCGCGCGGTGGTGTCGAACGCAATATCGACGCCGCGCTCCGCCGTTTCGATCGACATGTCGGTATCCGTGCGATCCATGCCGACGATCGAGCTGTGACAGTACTGGCAACCGTGATTGCAGCGGTGCGTCAAGACGAACGCGTGCAACGTCGGCCCGTAGAAAAGGTACTCTTTCTTACCTCGCCAACGGTACGCCTGATCGAGGTAGTCGATCTCGGAGGCAATGAAGTTCGTCTTCGCCAGCCGCTCGTACAGCGGCTCACCCGGCCGCGGTCGCCCCTCCACGAAATCACGGTACTCGTCGCGCGTCAGGAACAGCCAGTCGCCCAGGTCGTTGCTGATCACGACCTTGTCGCCGATGGTGCGCTGGTTGAACGGCACCGCAAACTCGGGCCTCCAATTCGCGGGATCCGAAAGCTCGGCCAGGGCGACCTGACTACCGCGCGGGAGGTTGGTGATCGACTCGGATCCCGATGCAACCACCTCAGGCATCTCCGCGCCTTCCCGTCGCCGCCGAGTTGGCCAAGGCGAAGTTGCAGAACTCCGCAACGACGTCGCCTTCGACCTCAGCATCGACATCGCTGACCTCGACGACGAAGTGTTCGCCGTCCGTAGCAACGGCGAACTTCGCGTAATCGGAGAAGGTCGCCGCCGCGGCGGCGATCGCATCCTCCGCGTAGAGCTCTCGGTGGAATCGAATCTTCACGCCGCACGCGCCCGGGTTCGCCGAGCTCATCCGTCCACGGACCCTTTCTTGCCCTCCCAAGGCGTACCGAGCCCGGCGGGATCCTCAACGAAGCCATCCATCGCTAGCGGATCGTCACCCGCCGGCAGCTGCGCGGTAGTCGCGCCACTAATCGCCAGCGCGGTGATGCCCTCGATGATCCCCTGGTTGGCCTTGGCGACACGCTCGCGCAGAGCCTGCGCCAGGAGCTCGTTCTCGAACTCACCAGCCATCGCCCGCATCGCGTCTTCGGGAAGCTTGTGTTTGCCGCGAAGCCGCACGACGTAACGAGAGTCCTCGCGGTCGAGCAGCACGTAGGCTCGGTCGATGAACACGTAGGAAGCGCCGTAGAGAACGTCGCGCGAGTACAGCTCGGCATCGAGCGACAGGATCAACGTCGACGTCAACGGATCCAACTGTTCGGTCTGTGATTGAGTCATGTGGTCTGGTGGCCCCCTGGGGAAATCGCCCAACTCGGTTCGAGCCCAAGGCGAACCAACATTGTGCCCCGACCCGGTGGGCACCTTCAAGGGGCAATACGATATGGCGCGGTATCGGCCACCGGACCTCAGACGAGCCCGAGCCAGCCCGGTAGCCCGTATCGGGAGCCGCGGGCCGGGCTAACGCCAGCCCGGTGCCCGGCGCAGCTCGCACTTTCGCGGACCCGGCACATAGTGTTAGCAGTGGCAATACGGTAGCTGGCCGAGCTCGCCAGCACCGATATAGCGAAGGGCGGTGACGGGAATGGATCTAAAGAACCTCGATGTTCGGAGACTCTCCGGCTCCTTGGGGGCCGAAATACGCGGGCTTCTCCTGCGGCAGATCGGACCGGCCGATGTCGACACGATTCGATCTCTGCTGTTGCAACACCTGGTCCTGTTCTTTCCGGAGCAGAGCCTTACCCCGGACCAGCACATCGCCTTCGGCCGCCTCTTTGGGGAACTCGAATCGCATCCGAACCTGAACTTCGGCGGTGAGCGGCCGTAGTTTTTCGAACTCCACGCTTCCGGCGGGCAGGGCGCGGTTGCCGACGAGTGGCACAGCGACCTCTCGTGTCAGAGCCAACCGTCCGTGATGGCGATCCTCAACATGGTCCAGTGCCCGTCGGTCGGCGGTGACACGATGTGGGCCAATATGTACAAGGCCTACGAGGAGCTTTCGCCACCCATGCGCGAGTTCTGCGAAGGGCTCAGCGCGCTCCACGACGCCGACCCGCACGGCACCCCGGAGAGAACGGCAATCCATCCGGTCGTCCGTGTTCATCCGGAAACCGGCCGCAAATCGCTCTTCGTCAACGAGCATTTCACGCGGCGCATCGTCGAGTTGAGCTACGATGAAGGTACCCACTTGCTGCAATACCTCACCCGCTGGGCGACCAGCCCTCGCTTTACCGTTCGCTACCAGTGGGCCGCCGGCACTGTCGCCATGTGGGACAACCGCTGCACCCAACACCACGTTTTGAACGACTTCGAGGGCGACCGGGTCATCCAGCGCGTCACCGTCATGGGAGACCGGCCCGAGCCAGCATCGCCGCCGCGCTGGGAACCCTGCCTGCAGCCGCTGACGGCGGCCAGCCGTCACGACCGGCAGTTGCACGAGCACCTGAAGGGAGTGTCGTTCAAGGCGTAGCGCGCGACGGGAACGATCGGTCGCCAACCGGACATCAGGACCGGGTCGTCGCCTCGGACTCTTCCCGCGGCCGGACCTCGCCGTCTCCGTAGCGTTCGAGGTAATCGAGTCGCAGGCCGAGGCAAACTCCGTCCTTGTGGACACACCGTTCGCAGCGCGCGCCGTACGCATTGGGAGAAATGCGCGACTCCCACAAAGTGAAGGTCGAGTTCGGCGTGACCACCAACACCCGGTCCTCACGTAAATCGGCGACGTGTTGTTCGTAGCCCGGCAGCATGCAGCGCGGGATGTGGCGGGACAGCACCGTAACTCCGAGGTCGTTACCCCTGTCGAAAGCCGCGTAGATCCCCGCCCGCATTTCACTCACCGGCAGCAGCGAGGCCAGGTTGTCCCGGTTGCGATCCGACAGCGAAACCAACCACAGGTTGAACTTCTCGACTCCCATCCCAGCCCAGTATTCGACGATGTCGGCGAGATGCATCCAGGTATCGCTCTTGATGATCAGCTCGCCGACCGGCTTGTGACCGAGAGATGCCAGGTTGCGGACGCCCCGATTGACGAGATCGAACGCTTCCTTCTTCCCCATGATGCTCGCGTAGAGTTCCGGCGTATGCGCCATGAAGGAGATGTGAAAGTCGTTGAGACCGGCCGCGACAGCTTCTTCCGCATAGGCCGGGTACGAGTACATCATTCCGTTCGAGGCCACCTTGATCGAAGTGTAGCCGCGGTCGCGGCACCAGCGGATGAGCGGCAGCAACCCGCGCCGAATCGTCGGCTCACCACCGCCGAAGGCGACCTTGCTAGCACCGCGGCTGCGGGCATCACTGAGAATCGACATCGCCGACGCGATCGACATGTTCTCGCGCCGCATGCCATCGGTGATCGAGCAGTAGTCGCACTGCACGTTGCAGGCGTAACCGATCTGCACGTCGACCAGCACATCCGCATAGTCGGACCAGCCCGTACCACCGACGTAGCTAGTCCGCGCCTCCCCCGGCCGAGCCTCTCCCGCCCGGGTGGCGGGGCCGACGGCACCGGCCGGAGAAGTCATGCCGACACCCCATCGTCGCGAACAGTCATCGATCAGGCCACTTCGACCGAGGGACGGGCGCGTTCGACTCGCATATCCGGCTTCTCGTCGACGAAGACCTGGAATCCCTCGCATACCACTGTGTACGGACACTGCGCGCACACTGCGCGCTTCTCGCGCTTGGCGCCGAGCCAATCGTAGAGATTGACCTGCTCGGGAAAACGCGGATCGGCGGCAAACACCATGGTTCGACCGAGCTTCTGCAAGTCTCCGACGACATACTCTTCGTACCCGGGCATGGCGCAGAACTGCGCGTTGATGACATGGATGCGGATGCGGTCGGCGTAGAGGTCGATCACCTCCATAACCGCGCGTCCGGTCTCTTCGAGCGGCGGAACGACGTCCTCGTAAGCGCGGCCGAAGGGGGTCGTGAATTGGAAGTTGATCTTGGGGAAACCCTTGGCGATGGCGAGCTCGGTGAGCGGCTTCAGATGCACGACGTTGTCGCGAACGATCGTCACGTTCATCCCCGAATCGACGTGCTCCGGACGCAACTCCATCACGTTATCGATCCCCTGCATCGTTTGCTCGAAACTGCCGTGGGCGTCGGTCGCCGCATCGTGCACCGCCGCGGTAGCGCCGTGCAGCGAGATCAGGACGTGGGTAATGCCGCTCTCCACCAATGCCCGGGCGAACTCGCGATCGCGCAGCAGCCGAGCGCTGGTCGTGACGTTGATCGAGCGGTAGCCGAGGTCGCGCGCCAACCTGATCGCCTCGATCAGCTGCGGGTGCATGGTCGGTTCGCCACCATCGATATCGAGCTGATCCGTCCCGGCCAGCGCGTGCTGGCGCAAGATCTCCTCGATCTTGGGCCACTCCATGGCCGCCGAGACGCGATCTCCCGTGGCGCAGAAAACACACCGATTGGCGCATTTGTAAGTGATGTTCATGATCAGCTTGCGCGCCTCGCGCGCCCGCATCTTCATGTCGAAGGCCGCGCGCGCCTTGGCCACGTACCCCGGCGGACAGGCCGGCGGGTCGAAACACGGCTTGTGCTGGAACAACGCCCCGTCCTTGAGATCGACGCCATCGTCCGAAATCAACCCGAGCGCCACCACCTGTTCGTGCAACTCGGTGCCGCGGATCGGTGTCGCAAACTGCATCGACGGCCAGGCGCCAAACCGATCGTGTAGATCCCACGCCATGTCGAGCGTGGCGGTGATGTGGGCGGGCGTCTCCCAGGGAAAACCGATGATGTAGTGAACCATCAACGGCACCCCGATCTCGTGGCTCCATTCGGCAACCCGGTAGATCGCCTCGAGGCTCTGCCCCTTGCCGATCGGGCCATCGAGATCTTCCTGAGCAGCACTCTCCGCCGAAATGCTGAGAACGTTCACCCGCCCCTTCATCAGGGCGATGCCTTCGCGATCGAGATGATCGGCGCGCATTCCGTTGGGGAAGTCGTAGCGCAAGCCGAGATCGTTGAAGCTGCGCAACATGTCGTTGAAGTCGGGACGGACATTCACCATCTCGTCCAACACCAGCAACTTGTCGGCACCGTAGACGGTGCGCAGCAGGTACGCCCAGTGCCGCAGCCGATCGAGCGGTATCGGTTGGTAGATCTTGCGGCCGGTCTCACGCCAACCGGGGTTGCTGGTGCAGAAGATACATCGATGTGGACAACCGCTGCTGGTCAGGAACGACCGCGTACCGCGATCGATGCCGAAGGTATTCTGCCAGGTGCCCTCGCCGAAGCAGCGATCGAGAAACTGGTCGAAGTTCGCGAGGTCGAGAAAGTCGAGTGCATAGAACGGCTCGAGCGGATCGCCGGCGTGACCGCCGGCTTCGCGCAGTACCCGGCGCGCGCCGCGCAGGGTGGTGAGATACTCCGGATCACCGAAGAAGCGCTCGCCGGGATACTTGAGAATGGCGTCGAGCTCTGGATACGCGGCCAACACCTTGTCGCCGTCGTAGTCCATGTAGTGCTGTCCGCCGACATAGGCGTCGCACAGCAGCAAGACCGATTCGCGATAGCGCTGGCGCAGCGCGGCAATCAACTCGGCGGTTTCGCGATGCGCGCTCTCGATACGAAGGAACACCGTCGCCCCGAGCACCACCACGTCGACCGGGCCGTCCGGCAACCCGGCGACAAAGTCGCGGTGTTCGGTGCCGAGCACCCAACCGCCGGCCGCGCGCGGGTGCTTGCTCGACGCCGGCAATGCGAAGGCGTCGTAGACGTCGACCTGCGCCCCCGAGCGCGCCGCCAGGCCGGCGCAAGCGAGCGGCCCGTGGTTGGCGAAGGTAGGGTAGTCGATGAAATCCTCATCGAGACAGAGCGGAGGATTGACGAACAGAAAACGCGGCATCCTACAGCGCCCGCGTCATCGCCTGCTGTCGCTGCTCTTCCGAAGGTTGTTCGGTCCGCGAGCGCCGGCCGCGGCGTGCACGCAGCCGCTCGATCAGCTCGGGGTACGGCTCCTTGCCGAGAACTGCGACGATGACGTCGCGCGGATCTTCGAATATCGGCGACAGCTCGCGCTCGTCGTAAGTCTTGGCCATCGAAAACATCCCGGCACAGATCGGGTCGAAGCGGCAAACGTCGCAGGCGCTTCCCTTGCCGTGCAAAAACTCCTTCTGGTGGATGAAGCCCTTGAAATCGAGAAAGCGGATGCAGCGCTCTTCTTCCTTGATGATCTTGCGCGCCTCGGTCGACGCCCAGGCGAAGCGGGGCATGTAGCAGAGCGGGACCCGTTCGGCGCGAAACGAACGGCCGGTGCTGACGAGATACTCCATCGCCTTTTCCAGCGAGACCTGGAACTCGTAGTGGTTCGGAATGCAGTCGGGGAACTCCTCGGCGCGGTTGCCGTCAGGGTCCATGTTGTTCCACACGAAGTGGCGAATGAAGGGAAAGTTCTCGCTGATCCATTGCACGTTCTCATGCAGATGGTCGCAGTTGTAGACGTTGATCACTGTATTGATGTCACACGTGATCCCCATGTCGGGGACGTTCTCGAGACACTGCACCAAGATATCCCAGGCACCCTCGTACTGGGTGACGTAATCGTGGACCTCGCGCCGGTAGCTGTGCAGCGAAACGTGGATATGGGTCAACCCGGCATCGACGCACTCGCGGAAGAAATCCTTGTTGGCGAGCTTCTGTCCATTCGTGATCATGCGGCTGAACAACTTGCGCTCACGCGCGTACGACAGCGCCGGCAGTAGGAGCTCCGAGGTGCTCGGCTCGCCACCGGTCAAAATGACGCCGTCGTAACCCATATCCACCAGATGGTCGATCTCGCTCCGCATGTGATCGACGCCGAGGTGAACCCCGGTCGGTGGATTGCTGCAAAACTGGCAATTCTGGTAGCAGTTCCGCGTCAGCTGGAGGTAACCGAGGTTTGCCATCGTTTTTTCCCTACGCCGGGGAGGCGTCGCGCAACTGCTGCCACCGCTTCTCGCGCGCCTCGCGCGCCTTGCGGGTGTTCTCCATGAGCGGCTCTTCGGGCAGTGGCTGCGGCCCGGCAAATCCCGGCAGGCTCGGCGCCACGGGCTCGAGCGCTTTGCCATCGCGCAGTCGCTGCGGCGGTTGCGGGCGCAATCGCAAAATCTGCTCTGCCGCACTCGCCGCCCAGTCCCCTTCGCGCAACGGCTCGAGCTGGCCGAACCCCTGATCGCGCAGAAAATTGATGTGCGCTCCGTCGCAGCGACTGTCGAGACGGCAGTCGCGACAACGCACCGACTTGCCCCAGTACCCTTCTTGGACATGCGAACGCGCCAGCCCCCGCGTGTCGAGGCGGCCGGTCTCCATACTGAACATCGCCTTCGCCAACACCTTCGGAGCCTCACGCAATTCCGTGTTCGGCACCAGACATCCGGGGAGTCCGCTGACGGCGACGCGCAAGCCGAGCTCGAGGAAGAACTGGCGCGGGTCACGCACGTCGTTGGCAATCGCGTCCTTGAGGAACTCGTGGCCAGGTTGGTGCAGCCGCACCCGCGACAGATGCCGCTCGAGAATCTCGCGGTTCTCCAACATCCACTTGGCAGTGCGCTGGTTCAGCTCGATCTCGAGATCGACTCCGGCCGGTAACTCGTCCTCTGCCAACAGGACGTCGAGACGCTCGGGCTCGGCGACGCCCACCAGAAGCGGATTGCGAACGACGCCGCGGTCGACGAAACGAGACAGCGCCGCGGGCTTCACGTAGATCCCGATCTGCTCATGGATCGGCATACTCTCCAGCGAAGTCAGGTCGTCGACTTCGACACCGACATACGAACAGCCGTAGGGCAGCCCCTCGGGCGTCACGTCGGCAAACGCCCACTCGGCCCCATCGGCCTTGCCGAGCCACCAGACTTCCCACTCATTCCTGTTCTGCCGGCCGATCACACGATCCGCCGTGTTGCAGAACGGCTCGATGAAGCAGTACTGACAGCGCTCTCGCTCGCGGCACTCCAGCGGACGGCCTTCGTCGAGATAGCGCGCTACTTGGTGTCGCCGCCCATTGACCTCGTCGAGCATCTTGTGCGGATCCTGAATGAGGTCCTCGAGCCCCTCGAGGAACTCGACCGGAAAGCGGTTCGTCCAGATGACGACTCCCGGGTGCCGTTCGAGGCTGAACACCTTCTGCAGTCGCGGCAAGTGTTCGATCGGATCATAAAAGAGGTCCTCACGATTCTCGAAGGCGACACCTTGGGGAATGACGTGCAGCAGGTCGAACTCGCGCACCCCCACCTTCAAACACAGGTCGACGATCTGGTCGATGTAGGGCACATTCTGCTTGTTGATACAGATATCGACGTTGACGATGATCTGCCCCTCGCGAAGCGCGCGCATCATCCCCTTCATGAGCTTGTGAAACGCCCCCTGGGTTCCGGTCAAGCGGTCGTGCAACTCGGCCGTGTGCCCGTGCAGGCTGAAGGTGATCTCGCCGAGACCGGCATCGACCGCCGCGTGATAGAAGTCCCGCTGCGAGAACATGAGCCCGTTGGTCACGGTCTGGACCCGGCTGTAACCGATCTCCTTCGCATGGGCGACGAACTCGACGAACTTCGGGTGGATCGAGCCCTCCCCGCCAGACAAGATTACCTTGTCGGCGTTGAGCTGCTCGCGACCGCGGTCGAGCTCGCGCTTGACGTCCGCCTCCAACAGGTACAGACCACGCGGCGTATCGGTATCCAAACAAAACACGCACCGGCTGCTACATGCCGTCACCAGGCGAACCCAGTGCTTTCTCACGTTGGCAACGCGCTCGCGCTCGAGCATGCGTTCTTTGAGCTGTTGTTCGCTGTTCATCGATTCACCTCATCATGCCATCCGACTGCCGTACCCGGACAGCCCGACTCGACGCACGCCGAAGCGTCCGCCTGACAAACCTCGAATTCACCAACCGGATCCGAACCACATGACCGATAAGCCACCCGCCTACCAGATTCAACGGTTTGTTGCGTATCGTATTTCGTTGGGTAAGCGACTTTCCGCACCAGCGCGGAATCTCCCGGTTGCCTACATTGCGGCAAAACCGCCAGCAGAGCGGTTCGCGCCGGCCCCGGTGGCAAGTCAACGGCACTTTCAACGAACGCGACGATCGAGCTGTCCAGGACCCGATCGCCTCCATCGCCTTCGCCGCGACCGCGCGGGCTGCGGCCAGGCGCCACAGCCGACAAACGAAAACGCGGCTCGCCCGGTAATACTCCGCATGCCCAGGCGTCCGCGAAATCCCCCACACGGCTAGCGTCGTGCAAGATGGCGTAGGCACCTACCGGAATCTCGGTCTCGCTGCGCAGCCGTTCGACCGCTCGCATCGCAGCCGCGAAGGCCCCCGGAATACCGCAGTGCGCATCGTGCGATACCGCATCCGCCCCATACAGCGCGACGTCGATCCGCGCCAGGTTCTCGAGCCGGCGCAGATCGAGATCGGACCAGTCGACCACCGGGCTGATCTCACCGGCAACCTCGACACGCGGGAACAGGCGCAACGCGTCGTAGATCAAGTGCGCTGCCTGCGGATGCGCCAGCAGGTCGGCACCCACCAACCGCAACACGGCAGGTCGGTAACGCGCCGCCTCGACCAAGCGGGATCGGACGACGCGCGTAGATTCGCTGGAAGGGGCGACAACAGCATCGCCACAGGTCTCGCATCGAATTCGACGCGGGCCACGCCAGCCAAAGACCATCGGGTCGGTCGTGCGCACCTCGCGCTGCCCGGCGACGTCCTCTCGCAGGCGCACTCGGATGGTCGCGGGATCGACAAATTCCTCCCAGCCGAAACGGTCGACGTAGTCACGCGGCGCCCCGGCGCACTCCGGCAAGCCGGGGCAGTCGACACAACCCGGCCCGGCCTCGCTTCGCGCCGAGACGTCGCCTGCCGGCGTAACCCAGAGCTCACTGCCCGGGGCCGCGAACAATCGCCGCAAGCGCGGCGCGACACAGACCGGCAGATCGAAAAAACTCAGGCGCATCTTACGCTCGAGCGCAACCGCCGCGGCGCGCTCGAGACTGTCCCCGAGCAACTCGAGGCGCGGCGACAGCGGAATGAACTCCAACCCGTTCGCGTCGCTCGCCAGGAGTCGCCGCACGTTGAGCCGGCGCACGCCGATGCGCGCGAGCACGGCAACCGTCTCCGCCAGATGCGTCACGGTCGGACGGGTCAACACCACCTCTGCAACCACCGGCATCGCCGCCTCGACACAGGCGCGGATCGCCCGATGCGCCACCTTGAGTGAGCCGGGCCGGCCGACCAACCAATCGTGCGCGTCTTGCCGGCCGCAGTGGAAGGGGATCATCACCCGGTGCACGCCAAGAGCCTTCAGGCGCCGCACCACCGAGGCAGTCAATCCGTCCCCCGCCGTACAAATAGCGAGATTGTCGGGCCGAATTCGGGCCAGTGCCACGAGTAGCTCCGCCGAGTCGCTGCGCCGGATCGGATCGCCACCGCCGACCACGAACGACCCGTCGACGCCCTCCAGTCCTGACGCCACCCGGATCACAACCTCGGATGGAATCGCCACCCGCATGGAAGGTCGGTCGTAGCGCCAGGGCAGAACGTTGCCCTCCACCAGAGGCAGGCGGAGATCGACTCCGGCCCTGTGCAGCTGACTGGCACTACCACTCCGCTGCACCGCAGGGCGCCCGGCTGCACCAGCCGCGAGAACATCGTCACCGCCCTCGCGATACCTCATCGCGCCAGCGGCCCCGGCAGCCCGTGGCGGTGATCCAGATGGCAGTGCTCGGGTCGCAAACAGTCCAATCCAATCGCCCTCTATCGCCGACCGCGGTGACAGCCCGCCACCCGGACGACCCCCAGTCCGCCCCCCTCAACTCCTTCGCGAGGGGTAGCAGACAATCCATGGACACGCCAACAGTTTCATACCGTTGCCACAAGAAACGAGCGCAGCCCCCGCAACTGCGGCAACACTCCCACGACATGCCCTGAGCAACCGCCCAGCAGCCGGCAGCCGCAGCATGCCCCGCCGCGAGTGTCCAAAACGGGCCAATCGAGCCGCGCCGGGCAGCCAGCAGTTAGTTTAGACAGGGTCCAGCTCGGCCTTCATATTACCGGGGTTTGATCCGGCATCCTACTTATGGACGGTTCGGCAAGTAGCAGGTTCGCCAAGCTCACCTGGGTGCTCACCTGGGTGCTCACCTGGGTGGCCCACCTGGGTGGCCACCGCCCAGCGACATCCAGAGTCACGCTGCGCCCGGGATCTCGAACACCGGCGCTCCGTCATCGGGATCCCGCACCTTAGGTCACGGCATCCAGCGTGAACCAACAC
>Ga0114931_10008360_pt1 | contig 12542 bp, 14 predicted proteins | sample 2SBtaG_FD_89579 | JGI IMG/M metagenome (GOLD analysis project Ga0114931, IMG submission 89579) | Deep subsurface microbial communities from Kolumbo volcano to uncover new lineages of life (NeLLi) - 2SBTROV14_V59a metaG | ecosystem: Environmental > Aquatic > Marine > Volcanic | place: Kolumbo...
GAAGTGTCTTACCTTTATCAAACAGAGGGGTCTCGGTGGAGGTAGGGTCTTTTGAATTCTTGTCATCAGCGGCCGCCGTACCAAAGATGCGCCCGGTGAACGCAACGACACGTCCCGCAGTGTCCATAATCGGGAACATGATGCGGCTACGAAAACGATCATAGTGGCTACCTCGATCACCGCGCTTTACAAGTCCCGCTGTTTCAAGTTCTGCGAGACGAAAGCCTTTGGCCTCAAGGTGATCTGCAAGTGCACGCCAGGAGTCAGGTGCCCAGCCAAGACGGAAGGAGCGAATGGTCGCATCCTGAAGACCACGTTCGTGAAGGTACGTGAGCGCATCAGGCTGTTCGGTGAGTTGCGTTTCGTAGAACGCGAGCGCCTCATCAAGCGCGTCATACTGTCGGTCGCGTGCATCACGAAGCTGTTTGCTCTCACGCCTGACCTCAATGCCGGCACGGTCTGCGAGGACTTTAAGCGCACCCTTGAAGTCAAGCCCTTCCATTTCCTGAACGAAGGTGAAAATGTCGCCACCTTGTCCCGAGGAGAAGTCGTAGTACATACCTTTCTCAGGGCTTACAAAAAAACTGGGCGTCTTCTCCTTTTTGAATGGGGAAAGGCCCTTGTAGTTGCGGCCTGCTTTGGCTAGTTTTACATATTGCCCGATCACGTCGACAATGTTCAGGCGGTCCTTTATTTGTTGGACAGGGTCGCTCATAGGACTATGGTACACGTCCTCGAATAGTCAGGCAAAGGTGTGCACGCGCAAGCTACAACCACTACATCTCCGTTAAGAAAGGTTCTTGTGTAGGGTACTGTGGCGCCCATTTACAGCTATGCCGTGTGACACTTTTTGATATCTTCCACCAGCTCCGGGAAGGTCGATTGATTGAAATGGCCACGATCTTTAAACGTACGTACGGTAGCTGAAGGGAGGAGTCGGTGATAGGCTTCCACATGCCCGTATGGGACTACAGGGTCATCGGTACTGTGATAGAACGTGATGCGTGGAACCTGCTCATCTACACCGTTAAGACTTTCAGGAAGCATCCAATCTGTTGGCAGATCGGCCCTGGTGTCCGCAACAAATGGCGCAGCTACCAGGAAAAGACCGTACACATTCTTCTTGAGCTTCTGTTCTGCAAGGTACCGTGCCAAGAATATGGCACCAAGCGAATGGCCGACCAGTATAAGCTAATTGTCCATGACCTCAAGACAACGGTCAAACCATAATTTCCAGAGACGGTAGCGTGCATTGTCGCTGAGGGGCATGTGTGGTGCGAGGATGTCATAGGTCGGTCCGAGTGCATCTTGTAGTGACATCTTCCAGTCTACTGATGGGCGAAGACGGTCGGCCGTAATTTCACGTGAACGGAGCACGTCTTCATAGATAGCGGGCGAACGAAATGATTCGCCACCGTGTAGTACGACCACCTGCATTTTTTTCATACACATACAGTGTACCACAGCTAAAAAACAAACCCGCATGTATGCGGGTTTGTTGTGTAACTTACAGGCCTGTGTCCGGCAGTGTAAAGCCGGTACCCTGCTCTACACCGGTGAGCTGGTTCAATAGACCGACCAACCCCCACACAGAGATAATCACAAAAAGTGCTACGATGCCCCATACTATCTTACGTTTTCCGGCTGTCTTTGCCTCTTCGTCACCTGAGGCAAGGATAAATTGCACTAGCCCCCATATGAAGAAGAGGAGTGCAAGCGCGATCGTGAGAGGTACGAGGTTATTAACTAGCGCGGATATCTGCTGAATCGCACTATTCAGGTAGTTGAAGTTCGGGTCTCCAACCTGCGCAAGCCCCACAAGTGGTGCCAACGAGGCTGCTGTTGCCACAGCGGCGAACTTCAACGTTTCTTTGTGTCTGAACATATGTGACTTGTGCTTATGGATAACGGTGTGCGCCATGCACACTCTTTGTATATGATGCTGACATAGTCATGCATTATTGTCAACAGGCACTATTCCCTGCTACCAGGATGTTGTGGAGGAGGAAGTAGTGCTGTGTGCGAGACCCTGTGTACCTGTGTTGCAAGGGTTGGGCAGGTGCATTACGGAAAGAATAGCTGATAGACGAACGCAACGATGAAGTCAGTATCAGGGCCGTGGCTGATAACGCTGCCAAGCGCTCCGGTTATGGTAAGCAGCACTATGAGCAGTGCAGCTAGTGTCACGTACACCCATGGCTGCATCGTGAATGCTGTGCAGCGTTTCAGCATGTTGAAGTAGCGCGTCAGGGTCCCACGTCCCATTAGGTGGTTAATGAACGAATCATAACGTGTGATAAGCGTTACGAGGTACGCTATCGCAAGCAGTGTTGCGACCACAAGAACCGCAACCGCAAAACTGCTATGCAGCTCTACTACCTGGTGTTGCCGTGCCGTGCGAACCACCTCATGTTCAGCAACCTCGCCGAATGATGCGGCAAGATAGCCGAATGCTGTGCCTACTATGATGAGGGACGCTTTCAGATTGAACCACCACTCCGCGTTAAGGAGTCGACGTACACGTACTAGTTCAATGAGCGCATACAAGCTCAATAGCGCAACCGGAAAGTGTACAAGAAGGGGGTGTAGGTTCATGGTTAGCGCGCCGTCACCGTAAGGGTACCCACCATACCAAGTGCGCGGTGGTTACCAACAGAACAGTAGTATTCGTACGTCCCCGCCTTGTCTGCCACGAACGTCACCTCGGTAGTTTCTCCTGTTCGCACGCGCGCCGATGTTGCGTTGAACTCATCCACTACCCAATCATGAAGGCCGTCAGTGCTCGTCAGCACAATTTTCACGGTGTCACCCTCGTTGACCGTTATCTCTTTAGGATCGTATCCGTACTTGAAACCATTTAGGTGGAATTCCTTGATGCTGTCCGCAGGTTCAACTGAGGATGTGGTGGCGGTATCATGAGCCAGCATGGTGCTAGAAGCTTCCATGGCCTGCGTGGTTTCTGACGCCGACATCTCCTTTGGTGCAGTCTCCGCTTCAGTCGTTCGTGCCTCCTCGGCATTCGCAGTTTCCTTTTCAGCCACGTGCATGTCATCGACAGTATTCGCTGTGGTGTTTGTAGAGGCTGTATGTGTGCTATTTGGACTGTTAACCGCCCAGTACGCCACAGCGCCAAGTATGATAACGCCAAAGAATAGATACAATGTTGTTTTCATGATTTTGTTAGTTACGGGTTTTTGTCAAACCAGCTTCATGTTATGTATTGTTGAAAAATAGTATACCACAGGCGGAAGCTGTGTATGGTAGGCACATGTTTCAAAACGTAGCAGGTCCTCGTCAGTACGTTCGTCCAGATTGGGTAGTCCGATATACGTGAGCCTACAACGTTCAAGGTAAAAAACGATACACCGGAAGAGCGAGCTGAGTAGTATCGTTTCGAACACGCTAGGTGCCCCCTACATTACTTGCGGTAAGGTACATGGGTACTAGTAAGAAAAGGGTCGTCGACACAGCGTTCGTCACAACAAATGTTCCCTTGGTGTTCACGGCCATCTCCTTCGTGGTGGTATACTACAAACACACTGACGCGTCAGCGCTTGCCATACCCATATGTGTTACGCGAACATAGCCAGTATGCGCCGGCTATGTGTAGCTAGGTACTCTGCAGTTAGCAGCGTCCCTTTTTCGCTCGGCCAGGAGGACAGCTTCCACCCCCAGAGGATGGTCTGGTCACGGAAATGGTCACGTCATCCGTGTCCGTGCCGCCTGCATCATCGGTCACAGTGAGTGTTATCGTGTATGTGCCTACATCGAGCCTTACTGCAGGTTGCGTACCGGTTGCAACCACACGGTCGTTGATACTCCACGAATACGAAAAAATACTACCGTCAGCATCTGCTGAAGCGCTGCCGTCTAAGTAAACCATTTCAGACCCGTTATTGTCACTGTCCTCTACTGTTTGGTCAGGACCAGCGTTAGCAACGGGAAGCTGGTTGCCGGAAGAGACTGGCGGGTTTACGATCTTGTCGTACGCGGCCCACGCGTTGACAAGTCCATAGCCATACTGCGTGTCACGCCCCGCACGACCGAGATCCTGTGCAGTCGCATCAAGCAGTGCGCGCACATCATCATTCACGCGACCGTTCTGATTTGCGTCTGGCACACCAGCCGCGAGCAGGAGTGCTGCGACACCGGTGACCTGTGGCGAGGCCATTGAGGTGCCTGAGCCGAGCTTGTAACAACCGTAGTCACCGAAGCATTCTGGTTGTGGGTCGTAGTGGCTTGTACTATCATTCCAGGTTGAAAAGACACTGTATCCCGGCGCCGCAAGCTCAACACTGTCACCTGTACTGGAGAAGTATGCGCGCTTGTCAGTACTGTCCGTTGCGGCAACTGCAATAACGGAATCATAGCTTGCGGGATAGATGGTGTTGTCACCCTTTCCCGCTTTGTTCCCGGAATTGCCTGCTGCGGCAATGATGAGCAGTCCTGCGTTGTATGCGGCGTCGTACACCGCACGTGTTGTTGGGCCAGGGTCACGTGTACTACCAAGGCTTAGGTTCACCACGTCCAGTCCTTGGTCAACAGCCCACTGTATTGCCGCAAGGATATCTGACGTATAACCTGAGCCGCTGTCGTCAAGCACACGTAGTGAGTAGAGGTCGCACGAAGGCGCGACGCCAACAGCACCAAAACCATTTACTTCGGCACAAACGGTGCCGGCAACATGGGTGCCGTGTCCATACACGTCCATTGGGTCACTATCATTCTGCACAAAGTCGTATCCACCCACATAGTTCGCATGAAGGTCGGGGTGATTGTAATTCACACCGGAGTCAATAATACCAACCTTGATGTGCGTACCCGTATCTCCTGCTGCCTGTACACTTGTTGCGTGCACATTCGCAAGACTCCAAGTGTTTCCAAGCTCATCAGTTACGTCATGTACGTATGCAAGTGCCTGCACCATAACATCTGGTGCAACACGTACGACACGCGGATTGTGCGCAAGTCCCGGCAGTGCTTTCGTTGGCACCTCTATGGCCATCGCCGGTACAAGGTTGTATTCATGAATAACGTTGCCACCAAGCCCGTGCACAAATGCTTCATCTGCAGCTTGTGTTGGTCCGGTGAACTGCACGATAACACGCTCTGTATCAGGACCGGATGCGGTCGCTGAAGCAGCATACAGCGCGAACATGATAGCAGCGACTATTGTTACCACAACCGTGCTGAGTGTCAGAAATAGTGTGCGCATGTGTTTTGTAGTAATGTCAATCATAGGATAAGTAGGTCGGGTTACGTGTATAAGGTCATCCAAGTAAAGCAGACATATAGATACTGGTAAAGCTACGGGTGCATGTCAAAATGTGTAGTGTACTTGATATACAGGTTAAGGTAACTTGTACAATAACAAGTGTGGCCACTTACTCTCTATGGATTTGTGCGTCGGTGACGCAGGTGGCTGCACTCTAGATGGGACCCGATATGTCGGTGCCGCTGCACGCTACCAACGGCGATGGTACCGGTGTACCTGCCGGTCCGCACCAGAGCCCTGACGACACGGTACTATGGGCTACATAGCGGCTCATCCCCGTACCTATATAGCTTGCAAGCTCATCAAAATAGCCTGACATGAAGAGCTATTTTGGTGCGCGTATAAAAATACTAGAATTAATACTAGTATTAATTCTAGTATTTTTACCAATCAACTACGCTGTGGGTGTTATGGGTTCCTGCGTCGATGTACGCAAATGGTCTAGCGAGTATTTCCCTGCTCCGGTCACCATGAGCGAAAAGGATGCCGCTGCAAGTACGATAATGTACTCATAACCACCGTTTGAGATCATAAAGCCCTTAGTCATGTGTACGGTGAAAAATGCGACAAGTGCCACGATGAGTGCAAACTTGGCAGCCCAATGCGTATACAGGCCAAGTACGAGCATGATCCCTCCTACAAGCTCTGCTGCAATGAGAAGTACCGCAAAAAGTACAGGCAGCGGGAAGCCGAGTGAGCCAAGGAAGCTCGCAGTCCCATCGAGGCCTTTGTTGAATAATTTGTCAGCACCATGTACCGCAAACACAGTTCCGACAATGACACGGAGTACAAGTGGTGCGTACTCCCCCCACTCGTCCGCGCATGTGCAACGAAGTATGTTTTTCATAATACTATTTGTACAGTAATTAGAAGTATATCTATATGCTAGCACGTGAAGGCTTTTGTGCGAATGTTGTTTGGCAAAACCATTTTTTGGGTAGTGTTACTCTTCTTGTTTGCGTATGCTAAAACGGTTTATCGCTATGGCGCCCTCGGGTGTTTTTGCAAAGATTGCATCCGCGGTGAGCGCTATGTGACCATCCTCATACTGTACCACTGCTGTTGTGTTGCTTGTTTGACGCACTGAGGTCACGTAGAACGTGCTACCAAGCACGGGTTTGGCGGGACTCACGTCGTTGATATGAGTCCGTATGTATTCTTCGAAGGTGCTGTTCGTTTGTAAGGGTGCCACGGTTATCGTTACTGCGTAGTCTGAGTCAGCTATTGTTCCTGTGGAGAGCGGATCTGGCGCAACGTCGGTAATGGATACCTGTACGTTGTCAAACGGGTAGGGGCTCGCCTCAGAGGCGAGTGTGACACTTTTCTTGTTGTCGTCACTCTGTAGTGTGAGTTGTGCAGCAAACGCACCAGCCTGGATACATTGTACGTCTGTAGCACAGCGCGAGTCGCTAACCACTGCGTCAAAGGTTACGCGTATGGTACCTATAAGCGCCGAGTCACCAACATGTAGCGTCGCGCGCGCCGTACCGACACTTGTGGGTTGGCCGGCAGCTGGTACAAGGGTCGACACCGCAAGAGTGTTGCCTGTCGTAAATGTGCCGGTCACCGTCACGACCCGTCCTAGTAGCGCACGAGCCTTGAGCTGGTCCCGCATCGTGAGCGGTAGTGCGTACGTGACACCTGTACCGACACCCCGTGGTGCGGCGACCACCAGCAAGAATGACTCACCTTGCTCCTTAAGCGCACCGGTATATGAGATTTGGCTCGGACAGGGTGAGAACGAACAATTAGGTCCACTGCGCCCCACGCTGGAGCCATCTGGGCAAAGGAGCGCCTCCGTGGTGCAAGCAACAGGTTCGGTCTGTGTGCGCACGTGTGAGCGCAGTGCGTACACAGCTACTGCTGCAGCCAACGCAAGTATAAAGAGTACAAGGTAGAAAGAAATAATGCGTTTTGTGTGGTTCTCCATCATGCGTATTGCTATAGCATCTCTTGCAGCCTGGCATTCTCTATATCAGTTACATTCTGCACTGCCTTTGCCGCATCGATATCTGCCTTATATTGCTCTAGCCGGTTCTTTGGTTTGGAACCGTCCGCGTTGTTAGGCTGCACGCTCTCCACGGTTGACGTGACAGCATCGGGTGCCTTCTGTAACGTATGCACATACAGGAAAGTGACAAGGGCGGCTGCTAGCAGTAGCGCTAGCATACCGAGATACCCTTTCTCATGCCTTGTTGTCATGTCTACAGGATACACCACGCTATGGGTATACGTTAGCAGCGCGTGTTAAAACAACCGCACCTGCGTGAAGTGGGTCCTGCATAGTCAGGTTTTCACACGTATTCTTTGCAGGTGTGCAACATGCTCGGTATCAGGCAGATGCTGTTGTAAGCAGAAGGCAACGCCGTCAGCATGCTTCGTGTACAGGCGTTCAATGACACAGCACAGAAATTGAATGGCACAGTGTAATGCAAAAGCCGAGACCGACAGTCACGGCGCGCTTTTGTTATTGAGAAGTAGTTGCGTAGTGTGTGAGCAATGCCTGAACAGCCGCAAGGTTTCGCTGCCACTCAACAGTTGCGTGTGTGGCAAGCTCTACGGTCACTGCCGGAATGCCGATAGAGGCAAGCCAGTCGTCTGCGGCGCCTGTGGTCGTGTACGCATTGAACACATCAACGGCCGGGTAGCCTGAGGCTTGGGCGTAAGTGTTCATAAGTGTCCGTGTACCCGGTAGAATACCTTGTGTACATTGAGATGCATAGACAGCGTTTGACTGACTGTGCCAGAAGACAACAGCTGTAGGCTCTTCCTGTCGTACTATGTTACGTATGGCTTGTGCCTCTGGTTCCGAGAATGGCGCGGTACCCGCACTTACCGTGTTACTACGCCACGTGCTCGTGGGCTGCCACTTGCAATCGAAGTTTCTGTTGACGTCCACATTATGTGCGTTGAAGCGCCCCACGCCGTTTGCGTTCTTTTCTGCAGGCGCGTCTGTGAGTGTAAATCGCCCCTCCTTACCTATGACCTTATAGACACCGTCAGGATTCGCCGAGGGAACAATGGTGATGGTGAGTGTGTCTGGTATCGCAGTAGGATTGTTGTCGAAGTAGTCAATAAAATTATAGGCTAAGAGCACGCTATTCCATTCGTAGCCACCGTGGATACCACCAACAAAAAGAAGATGTGTCGGGCCACTGCCGTATGTGTATGCCTCAATGTCACGACCCTCAACAGATTTTCCAATGACCGCCTGCCTTTGTGCCGGTGCTGATGCTTCCTCTTCTACCGATGACGCAGCCGGTAAAACTGGTGGCGCCTTCTGTAGGGTACGCAACATAAAGACGCCTACGCCAATAGCAATAAGAGCAAAAAGTATTACGAGCGCTCGCAAGCTGATGAGGTGATGCACCATTTACTTTCCGTAGTGTGACAGGACGGCATCCACGCCAGCCTTGTTCTTCGTCCACTCAATATCTTGGTGGTTGGTCAATAGGACACTTATTGCGGGAATACTGTTCTTAGCGAGCCAGTTCACCGCATCGCCCGTAACCTTATAGAAGTTGAAGTTCTCATATGCTTTGTAACCCGATGCGTTAGCATAGAGATTTGTGAGCGTGCTTGTTTCAGGTAGGATGCCGTTATGGCAGTTGCTGGCAAATACGCCGCCAACTGCGCTGTAGTAGACCACGACCGCAGTGGGTGAGTGTGCGTCTACGTAGTCCATGAACGCTTTGCTCTCAGGCTCTGAGAATGGTGCACTGCCACCGCTTACGGTCTTGTTCTGCCACGTGCCACTCGCTTGCCAATCACAGTCAAAGTTGCGGTTGAGATCCACATTATTCCCATTGAAGCGGCCGGCTATTTGTTTGTCAATTGATGCCGGAACGTCACTCGCGGTGAATGTACCTGCGGTGCCCACAGTCGTGTACAGACCGTCGGGGTTCAGCACGGGAATGACCGTTACCTGTTCATTAGTAGGGATGACGTCTGGATTGCTCTTGAGATAATCCATGAGCGCATACGCCAAGAGCACGCTATTCCACTCATAACCGCCATGGATACCCGCAACGAACAGAAGTTCAGTATCGCCCGTCCCATACTGGTAGGCGGTAATGTCGTGACCATTGACAGAGGTGCCGATAATCGTGTTCTTTTCCACTGTGGTGCTTGTTGCCTTTAGCTCAGCAGTTTCTTTTGGCTGCTCATTCCCAAGAGGTTGCGCCATACCATTCGTGATGTCGTCAGGCTGCTGCTCCTCTGGTGTGGGTGCAGATGGTGTTGTTGTGTTGAAGGTATATTGAATAAGGAAGTATGCCCCAACTGCAATAAGGGCGACAATAATGAGTGTGGTGATGAGTTGCTTCATATGCGCGTAGTATACCATGTTTTTCAGATCACAAGTGGCACATCGCTATAGGAAAGAAAAAGGAAAAAGGTACCGGGTACCTTTTTCCTTCCCATGCTGCTGCGTCCACTTCGCGCTGCGCATGCCGCTACGTACGTTTGCACAGCAGGCGAAGAGCGTTATGATGAACACACCTTGAGCACACCTATCTAGAGAGGTGTATCTAAAGAATGGTGACGGTGCACACTGGGTAAGTTTTAAGTAGCTCGCAAATATATGTATCAAGAACATGACCATGCACGCCTTATCCTTCGCGATCATCTCGCCATAGATCGTACCGTACTAGCGAACGAGCGCACACTGCTTTCGTACCTACGGAGCGGAGTCATCCTGGTGGTTTCCGCAGTCACTGTTCTCAAGCTGTTTGGGGGTGTTCCAGGTGTCATACATATAAGCTACCTGCTGCTTTTACTTGGCGCGTTGTCAGCAGCATTCGGTCTTCTGCGCTTTGTGTCCGTACGTAGACGTCTGGCACATTTCAAGGCCCAAGCACATCATCATCACACGGCCACATAAAATAGGTCAGCTGAAACACAACCTCATCCTAACTAGCGTATCGGTAGGCAGGAGCGTTAGCTACATAAAGAAGACGCACGCACGTATGTGCGGTGCTTCGTTTGTATACGAGAAGGGCTATGCTGGCCAAAGCTCTATGTAGCGTTTTTTCCAAGCACCTTTGAATTGAGCGACGGATATCGAACCGCCGGCACTATGGGCAGCAGGGTCGTTGTAGTATATGCGATCGCCCTTGACCCCCCGCACTACCACGAGGTGTGGAATGGGATTCTTCGGGTCAAACGTATAGTGTACCGATGCGATGACGGGCCCCTTCTCCACCGCCTTTTTAAATACGCCAAATGCTGTGTTCGTTGTTGATCCTGCGAGATCATGACTTGCACCGGTAACACCATATCGCTGCGCTACGCTTATGAGTCCCGCGTAGGTCCAGCCCGCATGCGCAAGGTACGCGTCGGGCGCTATGCCTTGCTCAAGAAGCTTGTCGACCGTAACGACACCCGGCCTGTAGAAGTCTATTACCATCGCGAGGCTCGCTATGCCGCACCCAACCTTCTTCCACGCGGGCGAGGTTATGTCGTCAAACTGTGAGTAGTAGGGCACCGAGAACGGACTTGTGATACTCAACAAGTCTTTTGCGGTACTTCCCCGATGCTCTTCCGGCATGGTCAGCGAGTCGTTTGCACGTACAGGTGCTATGGGCCGCGCTGCGACAAGTGGCGCGGCAGCTGCTATTGGCGCAGTGTCAATTGCTGGTGTCGTGTCAGCACGCACCCCCATGAGACCTATAAGCGCTAAAGCTATAAGAACAGTTTCGTTCAGCAAGGTACACTAGTCTACCGTGGCTGTATGCGTGACACAAGTAGAAATGTGTGGTATAGCAACGGCTTAAAACCTAATCCCGGACGACTACCGTGGTGCCAAGCTGTGCCCAAGTGTACAATTTTCGTGCGGTTTCTGGAGCGAGATTCACGCAACCATGTGAGTATGGAGAGCCAAAACTAGTGTGCCAGTACGCGCCATGTATGACCGCACCACCTTGCGTGAAGTAAAGATTCCACGGTACACCAGGTAGGTCGTAGTATTGGTTGTCGCGTATGTTCGGCAAGGGTCCCTGCATGTATCTGCTCGGTGTCTTTTTGTACACTTTGAATGTGCCTCGCGGTGTCGGCGTAAGTGCGAGACCGGTGGAGATGGGTACCCCCATAAAGAGAGTATCGCCTTCGTACGCGTACAGCTTTTGTTCTGAGCGGTCTACCACTATTTTCTTTTTGCTTGCGCTTGTAGCGTAGCTATCATCCCAAATCGTACGGTCACCCTCATCCAGAAGTTTGTGGACATAGCTAGCCGAAACGTACCAATCGCTCTTTAGGCGTTCCGGATAGCGCAGCCACTCATCAAACACTATCTTGTACCAAGTCATGCCATCACGTTCTACCTTGCCGCCCACCTTGAGCACCATACCGTTGCGTAATCGTGACACGATGGGGAAATCAGTACCCGGCCCTGCCCGTACACGTAAGCATTCGCCCTCAAAATGTGGTCCGCAACCGTCCGTAACCTGCACATACTCGAAAAGCACCTTCTGCACCGGAAGCACCACCTCCTGCACCTCCTCGACACCACCCCTCTTTTCTTTTACGATAACCGCCTCCTCAGCAGTAAGGTACGGTTGGGTTGTGCTTGCTACTTGCGTATCGATCGTTGCACGGCTCAGATAGACGTCACGGTATACGACAATGATGAACAGTAGCCCAAGCAATGCCAAGACGTTCAGGATACGTGCCACTACGAACGAGATATGTTTTTTCCTTAGCATCACCATACTCGCAGTATAAGAACATAGAGTAAACGTGCAACGTACCTTTGTGTAGCAAAACGTGTAAGCAACACAGCATATGTTGCAGGGATGCTGCTTACGCGCGCACGTGTGTGGCAAGGAAAATCTTGCTGCATTGTGCCGTGGTAGCCGATAATTTGCACAAAGCCCCCATCAATAATAAAAAGCCCCCTCTATGGGGGGCATACTGTGCTGCTTTCTCTGCCCGGTAATTTACTCAGATGGCTTTCCGCCTTCTCGTTCTTTGGAGACACGAACGAGATAGTCATGGTAGGTCTCTCTTGGATAGGCGGCCTTACGCAGGTCATCAAAGAACTGCTCTGGAGTCACGCTCTCGTGGTACTCCTTGAGGGCGTTCCTAACTTTGTCAAAAAACTCATCATCTGGGTACAGATCGTCTGTGGACATGGTTTCACCTCCGTCCTTCGGGACGCACCCGCCTACTCCTTCATCCAGGAGTTTGTACGTGCTCCCAGAGTCATACATCTGTGCAGAAGGTTCTCGGACGCAGCACGCATGCTCAGAACATGATGCAGATTTCCGCA
>Ga0114931_10008361_pt1 | contig 12542 bp, 8 predicted proteins | sample 2SBtaG_FD_89579 | JGI IMG/M metagenome (GOLD analysis project Ga0114931, IMG submission 89579) | Deep subsurface microbial communities from Kolumbo volcano to uncover new lineages of life (NeLLi) - 2SBTROV14_V59a metaG | ecosystem: Environmental > Aquatic > Marine > Volcanic | place: Kolumbo...
AGCACGACGGACTTTACGTTCATCGCTTTGAACGGGGCCCAGTTCACCGGGACGACCAACTTTCCCGTGCCACTGGCGGTTTCGTTGATCAACATGCCCAACGAGGCCACCAGCGGCATTATCCAGAATGGATCGGCCGCCTACCTGCTGGTCAACCGCGACGCCGCCGGCTACGTCGAACTTTACGACGACAAGGACACCGCCCACGTGCCGCCGCTGACCAATGCCGATCCTTCGCTGGCCACGGGCACGGTGTTGGCTGTATCGGCGATGCTTGATGGAATGGCCGGCAACGATCACTGTCGGTTTGACGTGCTCAAACAGCCCTATGTCACACCGACGGGCAGGGACATCGACCTGGAAACGGTTCTGCCGTTTGGGGGGGCGTTCAGCCTCATCGTTCCGCAGATCGATGAGGGCGTTGGCAACGGGTACGCCCGCTTGCTCGTTGACGCTCTCAAGACCTCCGAAGATGCGATCCCGTTTAACGAGGATCCCATTGTCGATGCACTCGGGGCCTATCGCACAATCGAGAACGTGGGGCCGTTCTTCCCCTCGCCGGGCGTCGCGCCGTTCACGACCAACCCGCCGGAGCTGTCGGTTGCCGTGGCAACCGCGCAGGTCTTCGACGTTCTTGCCGGAACGACCGGGCGGCCGGGCATCATCTGTGCTAATGTCGGCGGTAGCTTTGGGATGAACGTGACCGCCACGGCCGGGGCCAGCAGCAATCCGCTTGTGGCGACGTTCTCTCCGGGTGATGTCGCCACGGTTTCGACTGCTCAGACATTCGTTTATCCGAGCATCGCGGTCACGGTTCCCGCGGGGACGGCGGCGGGGTCGCCGGCGACTGCGACGGTTTCCGTCAGTGCTTCCAACGCCGTCATCGGCGACCCGGCGGTGGTGAATCCTGCCGGTTCGACGACAGCCACCATCCAAGTCCTCAATCCCACGACCGGTCTGGATGCCAACCTGCTGCCGTTTCAGGCGACGACATTTGTGGCGGTACAGGGCCTGCCCAGGGTGCCGGGGGTGCCCAATGAGTTCCTGGGGACGAGCCTGGCGCAGTTCGTCGCGGACAACCTCTTTGGCCTGGTCGATGACGAACGACACAACGGCCTGCTGCTGCTCGATCCACTGACGGACCTGTCTGATCCGTTCCTGGTAGACGCCATGGAAGACGATTTGCCGGACTTGCCGGCCTTCTTCATCAACGTTCCGTCGCCCGCCGGGTTGGATGATCTGGTGACGACGATCCTGAACTCAGCGGAACAGGTGTTCGGCAACAAGACCTACGACGACAATTTCAACGCGACCATGACCGCCGTGCGGGCCATCGAACTCAACATCGCGGAGACCCGAACTAGCGGCGGTGTGTTTGTCCCCACTGAGCGGGTTCACTTCGCGGACGCCGTCGGCGTCCCGGGTAACCCGGCGAGCGGTTTGACCAATGCAACCGCAACGCAAGGTTTTGAGCTGGCCTTGCTGGATACGAACGTTCAGCAGCTCGGAACGTTGGAGACCGGCCAAACCGATGACTTCGGTTTGATCGTCGAAGTGGGGCAGACCAGCCCCGGTGCGCTGGTGATTTCCGGGGAGTTCGTCTTTCTCAGCTACACCGGCGGACTCGAAGGCGCTGACATCGACACGCTGGACGTTCCGCCGCACCAGAACCAAACCAACATCATCTACCTGGACCTCGACCCGCTCGACACCGTCCTCGGCTGCGAGACCATCACCCGGCTCTTCGTCATCGACGGAAGCGGGGGCAGCACAGTCAACATCATCGAGGCCTTCTCACTCAATGCCACATGCGGGCGACGGGGCGACGTGAACCTCGACGGGAAGGTGGACGGCAAGGACATCCAGCCCTTCATTGATCAGGTATTCAGCCCTGGAGATCCGGGGGTTGTCATCGCTGCCTGCGCCGCGGACATCAGCCTGAACGGCCTCGTTGGCATGGAAGACATTCCCCTGATGGTCAACCTTCTGTTGGGGTTGCCGATCCCGTGACGCTTGGGAAGTGGTCGCTGGTGCACAAGCACATACATCCGAGCACACGGTTGGCAGCAGAGGGAGCCCGACCGATAAAGATTGTCATTTGTCGAACAGGTCGTAACTTCATCGCAACGCGTGAGTTATGGCGGCGTTAGTGAGAACGCTGCTGCACTGGCATGGGTCTTGCTCTTAACGCCATCTTAGTGGAAGGCGAGCTAAAACTGAGGCAAGACCGGATGCCGCTTGGAACCCAATGCGACCTATGGGGTTCATAGTTCCCGGCGGCACCGGCCACCAAGGCAAACGATTGCAAGGCCGAGAGTAGCATGACACCTTCACAGCGACACACGACCCTGTCACCCTCGCACCGTGTGATGGCGTACTGCCACGACAGCGTCGGCATCGGCCATCTTCGCCGGACGATGTCGATCTGTGAACGGATTAGCGGGGAGTATTCGGATTCCTCCTTCCTCCTCGCCACCGGCACGCAGTATGTCCCACTGTTCAATCAGATCCCGCGCGTGGACTATGTGAAACTCCCCGCCTTGGAGAAAGAGGAGAGCGGCTGCTACGGCAGCAAGTTTCTCAACATCTCACTGGCGCGGATCATTCGCTGCCGCGAATCCATGCTGATGCGCGCGGCGGAGCATCTCGACCCGAACATCCTACTGGTCGACAAGGCACCGCTGGGAGTCTGTCGCGAACTCGTTCCCACGCTTCGATGGCTTCGTCGTCACCGGCCCGATACCCGAATCGTTTTCGGCATGCGGGACATTGAGGATTCTCCCGAGGCGACGATTCGCCAATGGGACAAAGACGGCGTCTTGAAGGTGCTTGACGAATGTTTCGACGAGATATGGATCTACGGCATGGCCGAGGTATTCAATCCGCTCGTCGAGTATCACATTCCTCCGAAGATCGGCAGGAAGGTCCGCTTCATGGGGTACGTCACGCGCGGCAACCCCGCCGCTGGGCCTCCGGTCGTGCCATCGCCCGCGCAGCAGAGCGTCCTCGTGACCGTCGGGGGCGGCACCGACGGCGAGGCCCTGCTCGACGCCTATCTCACCGAAGCGGCCGGCACCCTCAGCAACCGGGGCATCGCCACCACGATCGTCGGCGGACCGGACCTACCGTCACAGGCGGCAAGCCGCCTGCGACGAAGAGCCGAGCAAGTCGCCGCCGTCGAGTGGATCGACTTTGAGCCCTGCATGAGAAAACGAATCGCGCAAGCCGACCTGATCGTTTCCATGGGCGGCTACAACACGCTCTGTGAAATTGCGTTGCAGCGCAAACCCGTCCTGGTCGTTCCTCGAATCAGGCCGCGGCTCGAGCAGGCCATCCGCGCACAGCGATGGTCGCAACTTGGCGGTGTCTTCCTCCTTCACCCCTCCGATCTGACGCCAACCACGCTCTCCCGGCGCGTGATCGGCCTGCTCGACGGCGGCCCCAAAGCGGTCCCGATGCGACTCGACCTCCACGGTCTCGATCGCGTCACCGAACGATTCCACGAGTTTTGTAGCAAGGACAACTGTCATGCGACTCCTGTATGTCTGTAGCGACTTCGGCATTAAGCCGGACGGCACCAAGGGCGCGTCCGTTCATCTTCGGGCCATCACCCGGGGCATGGCTGACGCGGGGCATTCGGTCTGGCTGCTGAGCCCGCACCGTGGGCCGGGTGTTGCGCATCCGGCGCGCGATCTCTTCGACGATGCCAACGCCAAATCCGACGGCCGGGAAGCCCATCCGGCGTCCGCGGCTGACAAGACGTGCAAGAAGCTGAAACGCTGGATGACGGCCCGCGGCTATGGCGATGCCGTCGCCAGAGAATTGCGGCCCCTGCTGTTCAATGCTTCGGTCTGTGATCGGGCCCTCGGCGCCCTGGCCAAGGTCAAGCCCGACGCGATCATCGAGCGCCTCTCCCTCTTCGGCCATGTCGGCCTTGATCTCGCACAGGCTTTGCGCGTGCCGCTCGTTGTGGAGGTCAATGCGCTGTTGGCAGAAGAGGCGCGACGGTTTCGCTCGTTGCAGTTGTGCGGCCTCGCCGCAGAGATGGAGCAGCGCGTGCTCAGTTCCGCTGACGCGATCATGCCGGTGTCCGCGCCCCTGGGCCGTCGCATTGTCGAGATGGGCATCGACGACGAAAGAGTCCACGTCATTCCAAACGGCGTCTCGCTCAAGCCATTTGAGGCCGCTCCGTCGCGCGAGACGTGTCGTAGCCTACTGGGTCTCAGAGATGCGTTCGTCGTCGGTTTTGTCGGCAGTCTGAAAATCTGGCACGGTGTCGACGTCCTGCTGGCCGCGTTTCAACGCCTCCACAAGGATCATCCGTCTGCCCATCTGCTCGTTGTCGGCACAGGCCCGATGGCGGCGCCGCTTGAGAAGGCGGCGCGATCCATGGGCATCGAGAAGTCCGTCACCTTCACGGGTGCCGTCCCGCACGAGCGGGTTCCGGACATGTTGCGGGCGATGGACGTCGCCGTCGCCCCCTTCCGGCAGATGGAGGGTTTCTACTTCTCCCCGATCAAGCTGTTTGAATACATGGCCTCCGGAACCTGCGTCGTCGCCAGCAAGTTGGGGCAGATCAGCCAGGTCATCGAGGACGGGGCAAGTGGTCTGCTGTGCAAACCCGACGACATCGGCGACCTGTATGCCAAACTGCGACGGGTTCGCCAATCGGTCGACCTGCGCGAACGGCTCGCCAACCGCGCGGCCCGCATCGTCTGCCAACACTACACTTGGCGCCACACCGCGGAGAAGACATGCACGGTCATTCAACGGGCCGTCGAGAGCCGCCGAAACGCACAATCTTTCACATTTCCGAAATCCGTCAACCTGCCAACTGCGACAGGAGCCGTGCGATGAGACGAACCCGTTCAACGCCTGGAACACCGGAGCGCATCGGCTATCTTCTGCGGATGTATCCGCGGTTCAGCCAGACGTTCATCGTCAATGAGATTCTGGAGTTGCAGCGCCAGGGTTGTTCCGTGAGCCTCGCTTCCCTGCGCAAGCCCAGTGACGGCCTGTTCCACGAATCGGTGTCGCGCGTGCGGGGTAAGGTCGACTACCTGCCCGAAACGATCCTGTCTGATTTTTCCAAGGTCTGCCGAGCCGGTTGGGCATCGTTCAAGAAGCGGCCCACGGACTATCTTCGTGCGACAGGCTGTGCGCTGCGCAATGTCGCGATCAGTTCGATCGACTTCGCTCAGGCCGCGATGGTCATGCGGTGGGCCAAGAAGCGCAGGATTGACCACGTTCACGTTCACTTCGGAACGCAGGAGGCCACGGTCGCGCTGCTCGCCAACATGCTCGGCGGCCTGTCCTACAGCCTGACGCTGCACGCCTTCGACATCTTCAGAGACAACGTTGACCGTCGACTGTTGGGCCGCAAGATCAATGCGTCAAGGTTCACCGTCACGGTCAGCGAGTTCAATCGGCGCTTCATCCTGGAAAACATCCCCGGGGTCGATCCCGATAAGGTTCGCGTCAACTACAACGGGATCGACCTCGAACGCTTTAATCAGACCGGCGGCGGGCGAGAGTCCGCGCTGGTCTTTGCCGTCGGCAGGCTGATCGAGAAGAAAGGATTCATCCATCTGGTGCGGGCGATCGCGCACTTGCGCGATGAGGGCTGTGCGGTGCGATGTAAGATCGCCGGCGACGGGCCCGAGAAGTCGAGGCTGGAAGAAGAAATCGCCCGTGCGAACCTGACTTCGCTCGTCGAGCTCGCCGGGCCGTTGGAGCAGGGCGAAGTCCGCGACCTGATGCAGCGGGCCACCTGCTTCGCATTGCCCTGTATCGAGGCCAAAGATGGCAACGTCGACGCGCTGCCGACCGTGTTGCTCGAGTCGCTCGCGTCCGGCTGTCCGTCGGTCAGTACGGCCCTCAGCGGCATCCCTGAGATCATCGAGCACGATGTCAGCGGCCTTCTCGTTGCGCCCGGGGCCGAGCGTCCCCTGGCCGCAGAGATCCGCCGGATTGTTGAAGACTCCGGCTTGGCCGCGCGCCTGGCAACCGGCGGCAGGCGCCGAGCAGAAGATCGTTTCGACGTGCGTCGCAATGTGGCGGTCATGAACGATTGGCTATGCGCCGCCGCAGGCACCAAGCGCGCCGCGTCAAGGTCTTAGGAAGTTGCTCCGGTCGAAGCCGCTGCCGCGCCGAACATGACGCCCTGTGTTATCGAGGCATCGGGATGAACTGGACCTTTAAGACACGGCGAGGACGATTCGATCTCCAGCGCGCCCGCGACGTATGGCGCACGTTCGGCAAGTATGTGCGCCCGCATCGCGGGAAGCTCCTGGGCGCACTCGCCGCGGCTTTCGGTGTGATCGCGGCGCAGGTGATCGCCCCCTGGCCCATCAAGGTCATCTTAGACTACATCCTCTCGGACAAGATGTCCTCCAAGTGGCTCGGTCGCTTCATGGCGTGGCTTTCGGAAGGGCCGACGGAGGCGCTGGCCTGGGTTTGTGCTGCGATCGTGCTGATTGCCATCATCGACGGGCTGTGTGCCCATTGCCGAGACGTCTTGTTGGCCAAGGCCGGGCAACAGATTGTCGGCAGAATCCGTCGCCACCTTTTCAGGCATTTGCAGACTCTCTCGCCTTCGATTTTCGAGCGCCGCCCGAGAGGCGATCTGATGATGCGCCTCACCGGCGACATCCAGATGGTGCGGCAAATGCTCGTCAACGCGGTCATCAATGCCGCGCAGAGCACCCTCATTGTCATTGCCATGATCGCGGCGATGTTCTACCTGAACCCTTTGCTGGCGGCCCTGGCGATCGCGACCATTCCGATCGCCCTGGCCGCCGCCTGGCGCACGACCGGTCAAATCCGACGCGCCACCGGACAGCAACGGGAAAGAGAAAGCGAGATCGCCAGCCTTGCCCACGACGTGCTCGGCGCCATGCCGATCGTTCAGGCCTTCAACCGGGAGGAGATCGAACACGAACGGTTCTCCCGACAAAACCGCGGCGCCGTCCGCGCCGGGGTCCGAACCACCCGGCTGGAGTCCAGACTCTATCGGGTCATCTCGGTGGCCTCCGCCCTTGGCGTGTGCATGATTCTCTACGCGGGTGTGCGAGCCGTGTTATCCGGCTCCATGACGGCGGGTGACTTGCTCGTCTTCCTGTCATACCTCCGCAGCATGAACAAGCCGATGCGCAATCTGGCCAAGCTGTCCGGCCAAGTCGCCAAGGCCACGGCCTGCGGGCAGCGCGTCGCCGAGCTCTTCGCCATCGAGCCTGAAGTCCGAGATCGTCCCGGCGCGATCGACTTGAAGGACGTTCGAGGCGACATCAGCCTGGATCACGTTTCCTTCCGTTACGAGGAAGGTCCGGCGGTCCTCACCGATCTTTCGCTCCACATCCGACCGGCCGAACGCATCGCGATCGTGGGCCATACCGGAGCCGGCAAGACCACACTGATCAAGTTGCTGCTTCGGTTCCACGACACACAGATGGGAGCCGTGAAGATCGACGACACCGATATTCGAGACGTGACGCTTGAGTCGCTTCGTCGGCAGATTGGCTGGGTCCACCAGGACACACTCCTGTTCGGCATGAGCGTTGAAGAAAACATCCGCCTGGGGTGCCCGGACGCCGAACGCGAGGAGGTCGAAGAGATCGCCGCCCGCGTGCATGCCGATCAGTTCATCCGCGAATTGCCGGACGGCTATGACACCGTGCTCGGGCAGGACGGGCTCACACTCTCCGGCGGTCAGCGGCAGAGAATCGCGCTGGCCCGGGCGCTGTTACGCCGCCCGCCCATTCTGATCCTCGACGAGCCGGTCACCGGGTTGGACGCCCGGACCCGAAAATTGGTGGAAGAGACCTGGATGTCGGCGGGCCATTCTGCGACGACCCTGGTGATCTGCCATCGGCTCCAGGAGATGGAGCGATTCAGTCGCATTGTCGTGGTTTCGCAGGGCAGGGTTTGCGAGATCGGCACTCATCAAGAGTTGATCGCGGCCGGCGGTGAATATGCCTCGCTGTATGCAGCCGGCAGGGACGATGTCCGAAGGCTCACCTCGGAGGAGCGGATTCCATGCTGACCGACGGCATCGAACTACCCGCCGACGCCGTGCTCGGACCCGTGGTGGAGGCTCTGCGTCCTGCCAACGTGTTGGAAACCTGCCGCGCGCAACTCGAAACAGTCGACAGCGCGGAGCGCGCCTCCTGGCGGCATTGCCGGATCGTCGAGGCGCTGTACCACCCCGGCCGCTACATCCGCGTCGCCTATGCCCTCGTCAGTGACGAGAGCGTCCCCGTGAAACGGAACTGGCCCGAAGGACAAATCGTCTATCTCCACGCGCCGCTGCGCCCGCCGATGTCGCGTCGAGGCCATGCACTCACACTCAACGGTCAAGATGTCGAGGCCTATCTGTTTCCGAATGATCGGCGCCTGCGGGGTTTGCGGAAGTTTGCCTCCCGCCAGGATGCGGCGAAGGTGTGGTGCGAATGGATGCGCACCTCGGGCGATCAGTTTGAGATGTCCGCGGAGAGTTTGCGCCGTGTGATGATCCGTTATGTGCCGGAACAGAAGTGGATCATTCGGCTGCGCGTTCGTGGAGTAGATTCCCTCTCGGGCCAGCCGTCCAAACGTAGCATCGCCGTTCGTTCTGCAACGAAACGAAGCTGCGCCATTCTCGCTCGCCGCCACCAGTTTCTCGCAGAGGAAACATCGTCCGGCGACCGGCCGTTCCAGGTTCCCGGCGTCGTTGGGTTCCAGATGGCCGGCGGGCTTCTCGCGACGCAGTGGATCCGCGGCAATAGCTTGATGGAATCGCTCGCAGCGGAATCCGCGGCCGACGTTATGGACCGCAGCGCGGCGGTGCTGGCATCGTTCCATGCCTTGCCGGCGACCCCTCTTGCCGCCCTGCCCGAAGCCGATGTTGCCGGCCGGGTGCGAGACGCGGTCGGCGATCTTGCCAACGCCTGCCCGGAGCAGGAATTGCGCATCCGTCAGGTGGAACGGGAACTCTACCGCCGATTGGAAGGTCTCCCTGGCGGGCACCAGGCCGTTCTGCACAACGACTTCCACTGGAACCAGCTTCGCATTCAGGGCGATCGGTTCACACTTCTCGATCTCGAACGCATGTGCATCGGAGATCCGATGATCGACGTGGCGAACTTTGCCACCCAATTGCGCATGCTCGGCCACCGACGGGAGCACGATGTCGACGCAGAGCAAGCTGCCGATTGGGCGCGGATTTTTCTTCAGGCATGGTCGCAACACAGCGGGGGGCACGTCGCCTCGGATTCCTTCGCCTGCTACTCGGCGCTCTCCTCGCTGGAGCTGGCTCGCGGGATGATGCGCCATCTTCGGCCCGGTTGGCGGGAGCTGGCTTCTCGTTGTATCGAAACTGCCCATGCGGGGCTGGTGTCGGCCGATGCCGAGGCGGTGCTCTCATGAATGAATCCACGATCAAGCGGACAACGCGATTCGCCGAGGCCCACCTGTTCGATCCTCAACACGTGGAGACGATGCTCAGGAGCATCATACAGTGGCCCGGCGGCGCTCGTCCGCGCAACGTCATGATCGAGCGATGCTGGCCGACGCGCGATGAGCGATTCATCTTCGAGTGGTCCTTCGATCTCGCCGGACGCGGGCGACGTGTTCTGTTTGGAAAGACTGGTCCGACGCCCGATGGGGGGGGCGGACCTTGTCTCGATGAAGCGCGCGACACGCCTTGGGGTTTGGGCTGCTTGCATCTCTACTCGGCGCCGTGGGGCGTCATGCTCTACACGCCGGATTGTGATCCTGCCATGCCCCACCTGCAACGCTGTTTGGACTCGACTGCCATGACCGGCCACCTGGGGCAATCCTGGATGTGGCTCAACGGCCACGAACCGGCTCCACCCAGCCGCCTGACTTGTCGGTCTTTGGGCTATCGACCGGAACGTCGGGCCACGATCGCCTATCGTGCAAGCTCGCCGGGTCGGACGCCCTCGACCCTCGTGGGGAAGACGCACATCAACGGTCGCGTCCATCGGTTGCGGAGCGTTCATGAGCAGCTCAATGCCCAACTTTCGGTGTACTCCTGCGGGCGCGTCCGCGTGCCGACGTTTCTTGGCGAATTGCCGGACCTTCGGATGGCGCTGTTCTGCGAGGTGAGGGGCGACGAATTGGGCGAGGCCGCGCAATGGTCTTCGTATGAGTTGGACCGCGTCGTCGGTGCGCTGACGGCCTTGCATCGGAGCCGTATCGACGAGCTCGGTGTGTTCTCCGTCGCCGACGAGATGGATGTCATCCGACGGTGGCGGGACTTTCTGGTCCGCACGCACCACGCTGATGCCGGCGGGGCGGGTGACCTTGTCGACGGCCTCGGCCTGCTGAGCGAACGGATCGACCCTGCCCCGCGATGTCTGGTCCACCGCGATTTCTACGAACGGCAACTCATCATCGGCCGCCACGCGACGGCCATCCTGGACCTGGACACCCTGGCCATGGGGCAGCCTTGTCTCGATTTGGGCAACCTCCTGGCACACGTCTTTCAGGCGTTTCTGCTGCGGGGAAGCAAGCAGAATGCGTTTGAGTCGCTCGCCGCGGAGTTGATCCGACGATATGAGCAATGCGGGGAGCTGCCGGTGGATCGCCGAATCCTGGCGTTTTATTTCGCATCGGCCCTGTTTCGTGTCGGTGCGGTGCATGCCATGAGGACACGCACCCGTCGAAGTTCGCCGGCCATGTGGGCGGCTGCGGCCGAGGTGATCCGGAACAGTTCAGGTCCGGTGCGGAGGGCGCGTTTCAGGTTTCTGGCGCCCGATCCGTCACCGGCCTTCCGTACGACGATGCCGCGGCACACGACAATTGCGATGGAGTCCCTGCAATGACACATAACCTGGGAACGAAGACCCGCGCCTTCACGCTTATTGAACTGCTCGTGTCGATATCCATTATCAGCATCCTCATCTCTATTTTGCTTCCGGCCATGAGTGGGTCGAGGAAGCACGCCAAGCGGGCGCAGTGCTTGACGCGGCTGCGCGAGTTGTATGTTGCCCACGCCCAGTACATCAACACCGAAGACCGTTTTCCGGATTTGAACAACATTCCGGATGACGGCACCTGGCAGTTCAATTACGTCATCTATGACACGGAAGACTTCGGCAACAACTTCGGCCCGCTCGTCCGCCCCGGCAGCGGCGTGATCCAGGATCTCACCATTCTCTATTGCCCGGTGCAGCGTGACCCGTTCCACTCTTTCGCGACGATTCAGAATCGCTGGCCCGTTACGCGCGGGCTGGAAACGCGGGCCGGCTATGCACGGCGTTATAACGTTAGTGGCAAGAGTCTCTCGCGCCTCCGAACAAAAGCCTTGCTCTCCGATCTGATCCACATGCCCAGCGTCGTGAAGACCGCTCACAAGACCGGCGTCAACACCGCCTTCACCGACGGGCATGCCAAGTGGGTGGAAGACCCGGGCTTCTTCGCAGACAATGACTTGACGAAGCCCTTTGCTCTTACAGATAACCCAACCCTGAAGCGCATATGGAAGGCATTGGATCGGTCGCAATGATGGGTCGTACGATGTGGAAGAATCCAAAAATCTCGGTGCGTTGGGTGGTGGTGGGCGGCTTGGTTTGTGTGTCGTCCGCTATGCTTGTCCGCTCCATCTTCGGGGCCGACGACGAAGGGCAGGCCAGGCCCACCCACGTCAAGGTCAAGAGCGTGTTGAGCGGCGACAAGGTCAAGGTGAAGCACTACGGCCGTCTGATCTATGCCGGGGTGCGCGCGCCGTGCGAAGGCGAACCGCTCTACGAGGAGGCTAAGCGGCGCAACGCCGAGCTTGTCTTCGGCAAGGAACTCCGCCTGCGCTACGGTGAGCAGGTTCGGGATCGCGACGGACGGTTACAGGCTTATGCGTTTCTGGACGATGCGCTGCTCAATGACATCATGGTTCGCGAGGGTCTGGCCTATGTCCGCCTGACCACGACAACGCAGCGATTCGCCGATCGCCTTCTCGATGCGCAACGGCAAGCTCGGGAAGAGCGTCGCGGTCTTTGGCAGCACGTCTCTGAATCTTCGGACGATGAATACGCGGCTGATCCAAAGTATGGAAACTTCCATCGCGTCTCCTGTGCGGAAGTGCCCAAAATAAAGCCGCAGCGCCTCGTCACATTCAAGAGCAAAGATGCCGCCTTCGATGCGGGCTATGCGCCCTGTACCCACTGTTTGCCTTGATCGTCATGTACTTTGGCACCGACTCACGCCATCGCCTGCGAACAAGCCTTGTTGCTGGGTGGCACCAGCATCGATCCATCGGGTGCTCCACATGCAAACCGGCGCCGCTCCCAACCTGAAAGTACACAACAAGTCCGTCCGACTCATCGCAGATGCACTCGCTATCCTCGGCGGCGATGGCCTGGAGTCGTGGCTGCGGACTGAGGTGACATGGCCGGAAGGTGCGGCGATACGCGGCACGCGCCTTAATCGGCTTTGGCCGAATAAGCATGGCAGCCTCACATTTGAGATTGCGGTCGATGTCCGGGTCGTCGATGACGTCTCGACGTACATGATTCAGGGCGGTCCCTTGGATCAAATCAAGTGCGGCC
>Ga0114931_10008362_pt1 | contig 12542 bp, 10 predicted proteins | sample 2SBtaG_FD_89579 | JGI IMG/M metagenome (GOLD analysis project Ga0114931, IMG submission 89579) | Deep subsurface microbial communities from Kolumbo volcano to uncover new lineages of life (NeLLi) - 2SBTROV14_V59a metaG | ecosystem: Environmental > Aquatic > Marine > Volcanic | place: Kolumbo...
AGCGATATTTTTTCGATTTATCCTTTTCAATTGTTGTGTTAGACTCATTGTGACTTGTTTCCTTCATTGACTGAATCGATTCCATCTCAAGTCGATAGAACAGATGACGAAAGAGATCTCTCCATCATCCGTTTTTTAACCTATATTTCGCGCGTGGCGCATCAGGGAAGATGAGTGCACCCTATTCCAGATGAGCGACTCCGTCTACAGAACCATGATCATGATCCCATTGCGTCTTCAGTTTAACAGTTGATTTTCATGCCGCCGGTATGATGCACAGATTCGAAATGCATATCCGATCCCTCCCCAATATAGAAGCATGGCGACCGAATAATCCCAGGAGCGATCATACCAGAACAAGACCGGCCAAAGCAGTGTGAAAAGAAGCAGTCCATAGGCCATAACGCGTAAATCTTCGTCGGCGCATTCGTTTCTTCCACAGCGCCATAATCTTATTGAAAGCCATATAAAAAAGAGAGCCAACATGCTTAAGCCGACTATGCCTAATTCTTCGATCATCACGAATGCAGTGGTGCCGCTAACTACGCCAAGCGCACTAAGACGGTTTCTGATTCCAATGACGCCAAGACTGCTGCTGTACGAACGAGCGCCGATACCATATCCGAAAAGTAGAGTCGTCGTATCTCGTTGAAGCGCCTCCCAACCATACCTCAAGGAATAATTACGACCCAGACGATAAATATCTGCATCAGCATCATAAACCAGTCCATTGAAGTAATCTTCTGTCTTATTCGTATCCATAATCGTCTCCTGCCATGTCCGAACCGGTCCTGAGCCTGCTACGATTTTGTTATAGAGCAGTGGGAATAAGAGCAGAGCAGTGATCGCAGCAGCCATAAAAAAAAACGAACGGTCCAAATGTCTGCCGCGAGCCAAGTAAAGTACGGCGGCGAACAGCGTGATGATGGCTGCGCCAATGGGGAAGAAGCGAATTGCGCCGAACGCACTGACGACCATGGTTCCTAAGGCGACATACCCCAACACCTTCCAATCCCTATAGACCAGCCAATAGCCTAGCGCCAGCCCCAGGGTTAAAAACATATAAGTCGAGAGCGGATGCGTCGCCTGGCGACCAAACGTTCCGGTCAGATTGTCGCCAGGGGGCTCTCCGCTGAGAAATTGAAGGACTTGAAATACAATCTGAAGGCCAAGCACGAAGAAGCAAAACCGATAATACAGCCTCGCCAGGCTTGGGGGCCAATCGCTGGATAAATAAACGAACAGCGCCACCATCGGATACTTGAACAAGTTCCACCAACCCCAGACTGTGGCGGCTACAGCCTGGCCCTCCCAGGCGGCCACTGTAACCCCGATCAACGTGATGCTGATCAGAAGGAGAAGAACCTGTGGGATGCGATCCAGTTTAAGCATGCGCAGGAGAGTAACGCCGAACATCATGAAGACGAACATATCGCCTATCCACCGCAAAACCCCCGGGACGAGCCGATAATATAGAAGGACTCCGATCGTCAATTCAAAAATAACTGCCGTCGCAAAAAGCAACAGCGTAAAATCCGAAGTCGCAAGCGCCCAAAAAGAGTCTTGTCGCTCTTCCTCTGTTTTTTCTGATGAATGCGGCGATGTCAGAGAGGTCATTCCGTGTATCCTTCACGCCATATGTGCAATCGACGCCCCATTTGAGCTTCTATATAAGCGACGTCGTCTTCCACAAAACGCCAAATCAACTGACGCAATTCGGGCGAAAAGACAGGTTTCGATTCAAGCTTTCTACCCAATGCCCGGCGAGCCCTGGTGCGAATGGCAGCCGGGATGGCCGCGGCCATCCTATCGACAATACTTGCGGAACGGAATTTCGCAAGTGTCCCTCCCCAATGATATTCTCCCACGGAGGAGTGAACCACAGACGGAACGCTAGACGCATCCCGAAAGCCCTCTGAAGCGACGCCGAGGAAATCAGCGATCTGGTCTAATGTAGCTATCGGATTGGCGATATATTCTTCGAATATCAACAGCAGGACATTCTCCCGACCAAAGCGCTCAATATAAGGCCGGATCTGCACGGCGTATCGGGTCCGGTTCAAATAATCGGGTGTGGCGAACACGGCGTGGTCAGGACGTGTTTTCACCGTTCCTCGGACCAGACGATGGGCGTAGTTGGACATGACGCGCTCTACTGGCTGACGCATGATATACAGGAACTTCAAATTCGGATTGTATTCGTAAAGCCTCAGATGAGTATCGCGATACTCAGGCAAAAAAGTATACATGGTCGAACCTTCTCCACAGATCTGATCGCCTATGGGAGAATAGAGGTCATGATAGGCGGACAGGTTCATTCGCCAGTCATCGACAGCGTTGAAGTAGCCCGGTTCCTTCTCCCGGCAGAAACAGATCGATGGATGGTTCGCTAGTTGTCCCGCAAGCTTTGTGGTGCCGCATTTCTGGGCGCCGATCAACATAAAATCCACTAACATTATAGTTACCTATGATTCGACAGACGTTGCCGTGAATTGTGATTGTTCTGAGGTTATAATCACATTCGAAAACAACGTCAGGTATTGATTCACCATTGTATCGATTTGGTGCTCGCGCGTCACATATGCGCGTGCGCGTGCTCCCATCAACATTCTTTCTTGGGGGTTGGCCATAAGCTGATCGATAGACTGAACAAGTTCGTCCATCGTATGGGCGTAACGGCCAATCCCTTCACGTTCTAGTATCCCATCTAATGGGTATGTGCTGACTGTAGGGACCGCTCGCGACCAAGCCTGAAGAAACGAATTTCCAAAGCCTTCGTGTCCGGGAATAGATGTATAGACTAAGATGTCACTTGTACGAATTTCCTGATTGACTACATCTATCGGCAGTCTACCACGATAGTCAAGATTTGCCGGGCCATTATTAATTTTTTTTCGAATCGATCTGCCATATCGAGAGTCGTAAATTTTTCCGATCATCGTAAACTCATAATCTGGAAGACGTCGGGCCAATTCGATGTACCATTCCGGGCGTTTCACCCGCTTGATGTTGTTCACCCAGATAATTCGATTGCCGGGAGTCGAGTGGATTTCCGCCTCCGATGGCACTGGAGTCGCATTATAAATCGTCTGGATTGTATGGTGTGGGTGCCATTTCTTTACTAGATTTGCAAACTCTTGCGTATTGCAGACATGCGCATCGCCCAACCGGATAGAGCGGAATGAACGGAAATGACGTATTGAATCTCCCGTCCGAATATGTCCAAGCGTTTCACGCGGATGCTGTCCCAATAACAGCGGACGAGCTTCCATGCCGCCACAAGTCACCGTAACGACCGCAACGCCGAAGCGCTGGCATACGGGTAAGATTTCAGCAATTTCAGGAAAAATTCGAATATAACAAATGTCCGGTCTATATTTTTGAATCAGATCCGCCATGTGTTGTCGGTAGGCTCTGATCCCCATGATTCGAATTCCCGGCATTTCCTCGATTGAAACGCCGTCCGCCTGAAAATGGTTGAACTGACCAGCGCGCGTTGCAAAAAACGCCGCTGGATGACCGCGTTGAGCAAAGCCCTTCGCCAACAACATGCTCTGATACTCGGCGCCACCCATTGCCCGCTCGCCAGGATAAAACCCGGTTATGACTACAATCTGCATAAAATTAGCCTTCTCTGTATCAATTTAGCTTTGTAATCGGGCCGCTCGAATTTTGTAACGTTGATTCTCTCTGTCGATTTAAATCTGGGACAACGCCCACGCGCCGCAACACCCGGCTGATCCCTGTCATCTCCAGGATGTCGGCGGCGATAGGCGCATCCAGCCAATGGAGTAGTCCGAAATAGAACAGACCAGCCGCGATGCCGGGAACCAGCAGTTGCATAAGAGTCGGGGAAGAACCCAGAAACTCGAGCAGCATCCAGGCCAAACCGCCTGCCGCCATTGTCGGCCCTCCATACACCAAGGCGTATTTGAGCAACGCCCGCCACGGAAACCAATGGTAGCGCCAACAGATCAACGCTGACAACACAACAACGCCAAATCCGGCTCGAACCATATCGGTGGCTGCTAATCCCATATACCCCCAACGCTGGGTCATCCAGCCGGCAAGCCCCAGGTAGATAAAAACCGAAAACACCGAAACTGCCGGAGCAGTGCGTGTGTCCTTGACGACATAGAAGGTCCGGGTCAACAGATTACCCGTCATGAGAAAAAGTACGCCTCGGATGAGGAAAATGGGGAGCACGCTGGCTACACTCAACGTCGAACGATGATCAAAGGCGCCGCGCTCAAAAAGTAACGTGATGACAGGCACGGCAAGCACGCTGACAATGACGACGATCGGCAATGCAACCGCCAGGGTGAGACGCATCCCATAACGAAATGTCGTCAACAGTCCCCATTTGCCATCGCGGGTGAAGCGTCTGGACATCACCGGGAAAATAGCCGTAACAATAGTGGCGCCCAGTAACGATCGGGAGATGCGGGCGATTTTGTTGGCATATCCCAGATAGGAAAGATCACCATCGGGCAGCGAAGAGGCGAAATAACGTTCCAAAATTGGCGTTACCGCGGTGAAAGCGCCAAGCAGGACGAAGGGCGCCATTAACCACAGCAGTTGCCGTGCGCGCGCGTCGCGAAGAGAAAGGCGATAGCTCCAACCGTGACGCAATACAGGAACAGTCGTAACCATGGCCTGAGCGGCGGCGGCGACCACAAAACCGATAGCCAGCGCCAATATACCCAGTGGCCGATAGAGGAGGAGCATTATAATAATCTGCATGATAGAATTGAGCGCGCCTGCGGCGGCTGGTGCAAAAAAACGTCCGCGCGCGTTTTCCACGCTCACAGTGAAGACGCCGTAACCACTGAAGACGGGTGCGTAAGCCAAGACAGTCAGCAATGTCGTGGCTAACGCAGCTTTGTCTGACGTAAAGCCAGGCGCCATCAAACGGATGATCGGTGCGGCGAAAAGCGACACAGCTACGGAGACCGCCACCAGCACTCCTCCGACCAGCCAGAAAAACATGCCGACCAGCGCCCATGCATCATCCTCTTGACCAGCTTCTATCCGTTCGACAAAAGCCGGAATCAATACGAATGACAACCCGGCCAGCAATATGCCTTGAAGATACAAAGGAATGGTCAGCGCAGTCAGATAAGCGTCCATGGAACTGCCTGCCCCAAACAAGGCGGCAATTATCATTTGGCTGGCAAAACCAGCGGTGATACTTACCAAACCGCCAATCCCAACTTTGAACGCCGACCGCGAAACAGTCTTACGTTCTTGAATGATCTGTTTTTGATCCAAATTGTTTGTTTGGGCTTTTGGAGTTTGCGTTTCTGGCATAATAGTTACAGAACGGGCGCAGTCTATGACGCTCAGCGTTCGTCCTTTCGGGCCTTAGACGTCGCTCAGGATATACACTCCTAAACAATCCTTAGGGTGCATCTGGCTTAATGAAGACAACTGCTTTGTGTGACGAGAAGCACAAAACTGTGTATTCTTGTTGATCCCATGGCTATAGACTGGTATAGACTTCCCTCCCCCAATTTGAACAATGGGCCAAAGAATTCAGGCAGCCTAGACAATCATGCGTCGCGCCTTACGATACACTTTAGCTTGCTCTCGATCCTGATTGATCACCACGACAGCCTCCTTGGCGTTGACGTTGGCCAACTGCTCACGCACGATGAACAGCGAATCGCGTTGTGATCGCTCGCTGACGACCACCAACACCACTTTGTCCACCAGAGGAGCCAATACCGCAGCGTCAGTCACCGTGAGCATGGCAGGCGTGTCAAAGAGCACGACATCATAGGTTTCGCGCAGTTCATTCACCAGGTTCCCCATAAGCGGCGCGCCCAACAACTCCGTTCCCCGCATCAGTTGGTCTGCCAAGGCTGCGGGGGCGAGACCGGGCGCTCCTTCGATATACTCGGGCAGAGTCGGTCCACTGGTAATGACATAGAGGTTAGGGATCAGAGTCGTCTGCACCACGCCGGCTACATTCGCCTGCCGGGTGAGAATAGTTGTCAGGCCACGATCATTCTCCAATGAGAAAATCTGGTGTTGGGTGGGCATATGCAAATCAGTGTCGACAACAACGACCGTGCGGCCGGACTTGGCAATGGAAACGGCCAGGTTGGCGACAACGGTGGATTTGCCATCACCTGGTTCGGCGCTGGTAATCACAAAAGTATGGCTCGCCTCTTCGGATCCTTCTGTGAGAAGGGCGATCCGCAGGCGGCGGAAGGCCTCCATTTCCGGACGATAGCTATTGTGGCTAACCAACTCGAAATCCGTCACAGAACCGGGAATAGCAGGAATTCGCCCCACCACCGGCAACTGCAACGTTGATTCGACCTGCTTTGGCGTATACAGTTTCGTGTCTAAATTTTCGCGAACCATGGCCAGTACAACACCGCCCATAATTCCAATGATCACTCCGAGGGCGATGTTGACCGGTATGCGTGGCTTGGCAGGCCTTTTGGGCAGGGTTGCAGGCTCGATAACCGTGACGGCATTATCCAATAGCGCCTCGTTAAGCCGGGTATATTCGTACTGTTCCAACAGCGTATTGTATGTACGCTGCTTGAACTCAATCGACTGTTCAAGTGCGGTTGCGTCCGGGGAATCAATGCCTTTATCAGCCAGTAACTTTTCATATTCGCTACGCAATGACGTTAATTCTTGCTCGGTTTGCTCGAGTTGCCGGTTCAGGATATCCAACGTAGATTGCCCGCCACCGGCGTACAGATCTCGACTCGTCTGAATCAAAATATTGGCTGTAGCTTCAGCAACGTCTCTCGCGACCTGTGGGTCTGTCGCTTCCACGAGGATTTTGAGTAACTCCGTATTTAGTACAACATCGGCGTTGATCGTTGGAACTTCCTGTAGATCCAATTCTTTGACAATCGTCTTAAGCGTGTTCCCGCTGGTGACAATCTGTGAATAGGTGTTCATCAACCGTTCACTATAGCGGATATCCGGACGATCCGTTAGACCACCCCCGACAGTAGCTACACGTACGGTCGTAGATGAACGGTAGACGGGTGTAGCCAAATAGGATAGCAATGCGGCCAATAATGTAACCACAACGGTGGTGAGAATAATGATCCACTTACGGCGGCGTAAAATGGCGATGTAGGTGCGTAGTTCCATGGTGGTGAGCCTCGTTGGCGCCTAGGCCGGCACAGGGACGGAGACCGGCGTCAGGTCTTTGGCAAAGTCGGTGACGATGGTGGTCAACAGATCGATCTGTTCATCCGTCAACTCGGCGTAAATCGGCAGCGAAAGAATTTCATCGGCATAGGCCTCTGTAATGGGGAAGTCGCCCGGCCGGTAGCCCAGCTCGGCATAGGCCGGCAGCAGATGAATGGGAATCGGATAGTGCAGCCCGGAAGCGATTTCCGCCTCGCTCAGCCGCTCCATGAGCGCGTCCCGCTCCTGAATGCGGATCACGTAGAGGTGGTGGACCGGCTCCACATGGGGCGGAGCGTAGGGCGTGACCACGGGCAACCCGGCCAGCGCTTCGGCATAGCGGGCCGCGACCCGCCGACGGCCCTCGTTCCATTCGTCCAGATAGGGCAATTTCACCCGCAGCACCGCAGCCTGCATGGTGTCCAGCCGGTGATTGAAGCCCTTGATCTCGTGATGATATTTGACGCGCATGCCCAGATTGCGCAACATCCGCACCCGGTCGGCCAGTTCAGCGTCATCGGTGACCACCGCGCCGCCGTCGCCATACGCGCCCAGGTTCTTGCCGGGATAGAAGCTGAAACCGGCCGCGTGTCCCAGGGATCCCGTGCGTCGTCCCTTGTAGCGGGCGCCGTGGGCCTGGGCCGCATCCTCGATGACTTTCAAATCATGCTCGGCCGCGATGGCCATGATCGAGTCCATCTCAGCGGGCTGGCCGTAGAGGTGAACCGGCATGATGGCCCGGGTGCGGGGCGTAATGGCCGCCTCGATACGGGTCGGATCGATATTGTACGTCTCCGGGTCCATATCCACCAAGACGGGCGTGGCTCCGGTGTTGGAAATGGCCAGGGCCGTGGCCACGAAGGTGTTGGCCGCGGTGATCACCTCGTCGCCGAGACCAATACCGTAGCCGCGCAGGATCAACTCCAGCGCCGAGTATCCCGAATCCACGCCTACGCAATGTTCGGCCTCGCAGTAACGGGCGAACTCCTCCTCGAATTCGCGCACCGCCTGGCCCAGAATGAAGTCACCCCGCTCCATGACGGCCAATACAGCGGCGTCCGCCTCCGGCTTGATGCTTTGATATTGACTTTGTAAATCGACAAACGGAATCTTCATTAGTCGTGTTCCTGTCAAAATGATCTTTCAGATGCGATCATTGAATAGACTACGGATTAGGCGGATTGGGCTGATCGACACGGATTTTTGAAAATCAGGCTATTTTCGCCCAATTAGCCCAATCCGCGGTCTATCTATCCTCTAGCCTTGCGATCCAAGCCATTTACATAAGCCCGGCCGTCGGGGTCGTGGGGGCAGGTCAGGTCCTCGATCTGTTTGTGAACCCGGGCCGGATTGCCGTAGACAACCGCACCGGCAGGCACATCCCGGGAAACCACGCTGCCCGCGCCCACCAGCGCGTGTTCGCCAATGGTCACGCCGGGAAGAATCGTCACGTTGACGCCCACCCGCGCACCCCGCTTGATGACGGGACCATTCTCCGCCGTGCACTCAGCGCAAAAGGGGTGGGGATCATTAGCGATGCTGACGCCCGGCGCCAGAAAGACGTCATCTTCCAAGATGGTGAACTGGGCCACGTAACAGTTGGTGTGAATCTTTACATTGTCGCCGATGCGACAGCCGTAGTCGATGACGCTGTTGCCCCAGACGCCCACGTGGTCGCCGATGACGTTCTCTTCACGGATGACCACATTGTGCCCCGTCTCCAGCCCGGCGCCGATGGTGGATCCGGCGTAAAGAATCGTGCCGCTGCGCAGATAGGCGCCCGGTCCCACGGTCAGGGTTTCATCGGCGATGGGCCGTCCGGTCCTATAGCCAAGGATAACGTTTTCATCCACATGGCGGGGCGATTCAATGTTGACATGTTCAGCCAGACTAGACATGAACCATCCGCTCCCCTACGGTGACGTCCATTCCCTGACCATTGCCGTTTCCGTTGGACCGGCTACCGTTGACAGTATCATACGCCACCACTTCATTACCGTTCTTCAGCGAACGCTGGGCGGCTTCGATGATCTGAACCACCCGCAAGCCATTTTCGCCATCAGTCTGGGGCCGTTTGCCCTCGTGAATGCATTCCAGAAAATGGTTGCACTCCACGCGTAGGGGTTCGTCGAAACGAACGTACGGGCTGACCACATCGCCATAGTGGTAAGCGAAGTGGAATTCGCCAAAGGTGTCCGTATGGCGGATGGCATCCACCCGTTTATCGTAGACCTTGAGTTTCTCCTGGGACTCTACGTCGTCGTAGATGACCATTTTCTTACTACCTACAACGGTGATGCGACGGGTTTTTCGCGGGTCCAGCCAACTCAAACGCATGTGGGTCAGGATATTGTCGGGGAAGCGCATGGTCAGATAGGCAACGTCCTCAATGTCCTCCTGCACACAGTGGTTGCCCTGGGCGGCCACGCTCACCGGCTCGGCGTCCAGGAGATAGAGCAAAATTGAAATATCGTGAGGGGCCAGATCCCAGATCACATTAAGGTGGGAACTGAAGAGGCCCAGGCTCACCCGGACGGCGTCAATATATTGAATCTTCCCCAACTCGCCGCTGTCGATCATGGCCTTGAGGGCCCGGACAGCCGGGTTGTACTCGAATGTATGCCCGACCATGAGGATACAGTTGTTCTCTTCGGCAATGCGGATTAGATCACGAGCGTCGTCGCTTTCCAGGGTCAACGGTTTTTCCACCAGCACGTGCAACTCATTTTCCAGGCACTCGCGTACGACCGCATAGTGGGTGTGGGGCGGCGTCGCCACGATAACGGCGTCCAAATCCATGTCGAACAGATCCCGAAAATTACGGGTCGTTACAGAAATCTGGGGATGACGTTCACGCAGGTGGGCCAGACGACTCTCATTCAGGTCCGCCACAGCCACAACTACGGACGATGGAATTTCGACAAAGTTACGAATCAAATTGGGTCCCCAATACCCATATCCAATGGCTCCGATCCGAATTTGCTTCATGAAAACTACTCCTCTGTATTTATGCACCAATGGTGATTCACTCAACATTTTGGGGCGCAAAAAACCGAGTTTTTACGCATCCGGCATGGAGAATTGCGTCCATATACGAAAAAACTCGGTTTGTCACAACCTATGGAGATATCGGTGCCCTTATTTAGCGCCTTTGCTCATCAGGACCGCGGGGATGGTGCCAAACAGGATCTTGATGTCCAGCCAGAGCGATTGACGTTTAATGTATTTTAGATCCAGTTCCACCATCTCATTGAAGCCCAACTCACCGCGCCCTTCCATCTGCCACAGACCGGTCAGACCAGGTACGGTGGCTAGACGCTTCATGCTTTCCTCCGAGTACATCTCCACCTCGTAAGGAATCGGCGGGCGGGGACCGACCAGGCTCATCTCGCCACGGAGTACATTCCAAAACTGGGGAAGCTCGTCCAGGCTGGTCTTGCGCAGGAACTTGCCGATGGGGGTCACACGCGGATCGCCGTTGAGTTTGAACATATCGGCGCCATCTTTGTCCGGCTGGATGTCAGCCATCTTTTTGTGGTCGCCGGCGATGTAGGCCTGGACGAACTGGCGATGCAGTTCCTGGTCCGCGTCAGTATACATGCTGCGGAACTTATGGAACTTAAAGGTGGTCCGCTGCCAGTAGATGCGGCCATTGCGACGGATGCGACGGGCGCCCACCCGTTCCTGGGTGAAGATGACCGGACCAGAGGAGTCCAATGCAACCAGCGCTGCAATCACGGCCATCAACGGCAGGAGAAAAACCATCGCCAACAACGTCACGGTGAAATCCATGATTCGCTTCAAGGCGAAATAGACTGGACGATCTTCAAGCACGGGGCTGACAGCCATGGGGTCGAGTTTATGTAGGTCTTCAATGGAGAGGTCATCACGCATGGCGCCCAGATTGCCTATATTGGCGGACAAACGGGCCATTTGATTATGATTCCCGATCGGCGCTGTCGTGAGCGCCACATTGGACAACTTGTTTACATGAACCTTCGCTTGCGCCATTCCTAATGGCTCGGTTTGCACATAAGACTGCATTTGAACACCTCGCTCCTCTCGACCGTTCAGTAGCGGACCAGACTACTGTGTTTCATACCCATCCGGATTCTCAGATTGCCAGCGCCATGCGTCCTTGCACATGGCTTCGATATCTTTATCGGCTCGCCATCCCAATTCCTTCGCGGCTTTTTCAGGATTTGCGAAACTTGTCGCCACATCACCCGGTCGCCGCGCGACAATGCGATAGGGAATGGGGCGGCCTGACGCTTTTTCGAAAGCGTGGATCACCTCCAGCACGCTGTAACCCCGGCCCGTGCCCAGGTTGTAGGTGACCAGACCCGGCCCCTCCATGAGCTTCTCCAGGGTCTTGATGTGGCCCAGGGCCAGGTCCACCACGTGGATGTAGTCGCGCACGCCTGTGCCGTCGGGCGTAGGGTAATCGCCGCCGAAGACGGAGAGATACTCGCGCTTACCCACGGCCACTTGGGCGATGTAGGGAAAGAGGTTATTGGGGATGCCGTTGGGGTCCTCGCCGATGCGCCCGCTCTCGTGCGCGCCCACCGGGTTGAAGTAGCGCAGGATGCCCATGTCCCAGCTTGCATCTGAGCGGTAGAGATCGCGCAGGATCTCCTCGATCATCAGCTTGGAGCGGCCATAGGGGTTGGTGGCGGAGAGGGGGAAGTCCTCGCGGATGGGAACGGTTTTCGGCTCTCCGTAGACGGTGGCCGAGGAGCTGAAGACCAGCCGCTTGCAGCCGTGGGCCGCCATGGATTCCAGCAGGTTGAGCGTGCCGGTCACGTTGTTGCGGTAGTAGGTCAGCGGGATGGCCACCGACTCGCCCACGGCCTTCAACCCGGCAAAGTGGATCACGGCGTCGAAGCGATCGCCGGCGAAGACGCCGTCCAGGCCCGCCTGGTCCAACAGGTCCACCTGATGAAAGGTGAGAGACTTGCCTGCCAGCTCTTCCACCCGCCGTAGGGCTTCCTGCTTGCTATTGGCCAGATTGTCCACCACGGTTACATCATAGCCGGCGTTCAACAGTTCCAGACAGGTGTGGCTGCCGATGTAGCCGGCGCCGCCGGTCACCAGGATGTTCATCGTGTGATTCTCCTCGGTTCAGTATGGATTGCGAAGGGATAGTCGAACCTTCCTGGAAACTGCCAGCTTCCAGGAAGGTATCGTCAGACTTTTTTCTAACGCGGTCTACGCAGGGGCGGTCAGAGAGAGGGTGGCTTCTCTCCAGAAAGTGAAGTCCTGGTTGAATGTGGCGCCCCGGCCCACGGCCCGATACTGGAAGCCCAGCTCGCGCATGAGTTCCGGCTCGTACATGTTGCGCCCGTCAGCGATGATGGGCTGGGCCATGAGCGCCTTCA
>Ga0114931_10008363_pt1 | contig 12540 bp, 9 predicted proteins | sample 2SBtaG_FD_89579 | JGI IMG/M metagenome (GOLD analysis project Ga0114931, IMG submission 89579) | Deep subsurface microbial communities from Kolumbo volcano to uncover new lineages of life (NeLLi) - 2SBTROV14_V59a metaG | ecosystem: Environmental > Aquatic > Marine > Volcanic | place: Kolumbo...
CGGCGCTCCACCTCGCCCACCGTCCCGCGCGCCTCGAGATGCGGTCGAAGTCGAGCTGTCCGCGGGTCAGACAGCGGCCGCTCGCCGGATGTCGGCGTTTCACGATCCGTTTGATGGATCCGGGTCCCGTGGGCCCTCCAGGGCAGGCCCCTCGGCGAGCCGGTGGCCCACTACGGCCCCTTCGTGGTGAACACCGCCGAGGAGATCCGCCAGGATTTCGCCGACTACCAGCGCACCGGCTTCGGGGGCTGGCCGTGGTCGAGCGACGGCCCGGTGCACTCCCGGGAGAAGGGACGCTTCGCCATCCACATCGACGGGCGGCTGGACGAGCCCGACGCCGTCGCCCCGGGCTGAACGCCGTCAGTCCTCGGTGCGGACGCCGTGAAGGTCGTCGGGACTCACCTGGCGTAGGTCCACCCGGGCCCCCCGGAGGTCGGCGTCTTGCAGCACCGCGCCCTTCAGGCGGGCCTCCGTCAGGTCCGCCCCCCGCAGGTCGGCTCCGGTCAGGTCCGCCCCGGCGAGCATCGCGACGCGCAGGTCCGCGTCCCGCAGGTCCGCGCCGCGCAAGACCGCGGGGGAGGTGGGCGGCGCGCAGGTTGGCACCGGCGAGGCGCGCGCCGCTCGCCTCGACGTCTCCGGCGTTGACGTGGTCCAAGCGGGCACCGGTCAAGTCCACCCCCGTCAGGTCGGCCGCCGTGAGCCAAGCGTACGAGAGGTCCGCACCCGCCAGGGGCGCGCCGGGGAGCCAGGCGGCCACCAGGTGCAGGGGCGGCTCCAGGCGGGCGATGGCCTCGGCGCCACCCCAGGTGGCGACCACGGAGCGGATCCGCAGTACGGTCTTCGCGTCCCCATGCAGCCCCTCGATCCGTGCCCCGGCGAGGCGGGTGCGGTAGAGCTGCAGGGCGCCGACGTGGGCCCCGGAGAGGTCGGTGCCGCGCAGGTCGACGCGGTCGAGCCGCGCGTCGCCGAGGTCCGCGCCCACCAAGGAAGCACCGGCGAGGTCCCACAACACGTCGGGTTCCTCTGCACGCCAGTCGTTGAACCGCGCGATGTCGCCCCGCAACAGGCACTGGGTGAGCACGAGCGGGTGGCGCATCACTTGCCCTTTGTCGTCTTGTCGAACTCTTTCTTGTGCTGCTGCTGCAGCGCGTGCCGCTCCTTCCTGTTCTTCTCGATGAGATGGGGCGGCTTCAGGCCCCCGAAGTAGGTGTGGAACGTCTTGGGATCGGCCACCGTCCCCTTCCATGCGGCCGTCGCCGATCTTTGACCCCGGGCCTTGTACAGGGTGTTGACCACGGCGTCCAAGGTCTGGTTGAGGTAGCCCACGTCGGCCTCGATGTTTGCGATGACGTCGTCCCCGAGCGGCACCTTCGGGTCCGTGGCCTTGCTGCCCAGGCTCTTGCGCACCACGTGCTCGTAGATCGTGCGGTTGTCGGCGATCTTGTACGCGCTGTAGGTCGTCATCAGCCACTTGTTCATGACGCCCTGCGGGATGCCGCTGATGGACAGGGTGTGCTCGGTCCCCTGCTTGTCGACGATCGAGACCGCGCCGTCATTGATCTGGACCAGCATGTTGAAGAGTCGCCAAGCGTACTTGTAGAGGTTGTAGCGGAACCCGGCGGCGACCTCGTCGGCGCGGCTCGGCGCGAGACGGCCCCGCGTGGCCGCAGAGGCGCCCTTCGGGGCCTTCGTCTTTCCCTTGGTCCCACCCTCCTTTTCGGTCCACGCGTCGCGATCGCCAACCAGCAGCCGCAGCTTGGGGTAGTCCTCGAAACGCCCCATCGACAGCTGGTGCTCGAAGTTCTTGTTGTCCTCGAGCGCCGAGGAGAGGGCCTCCTCGATGCTGAACTCCTTCGTGCGCTTGAGCTGGCCCTTCTCCTTGTCGGTGAGCTCCACTCCCTTGTCGACCTTCCCCTTCAGGATCGCGCCGGTCACCGTCGTCTTCACGCCGCCCGGGCTCGCGTACGCCTCGGGATTGAGCCGGGCGAGGGCGAGCTGGGTGTAGGCGATCTGCTTGACCAGCTCGGCCTTGTCGAGCTTCGAGAACTCGGGATCGACGGGGATCGACTTGCGCGAGTCGTCCGGCTTGTTCGGATCGTCGGGCGTCTCGAACCGGCGCATCCACTCGCTGACGAGGCGGTCGTACCGTTTGCGCAGATCGGGCTGGCTCGACTTGAAGATGGGCAGCTTCCGGAGCCTGTCGAAGAGCGCCCGGCCCGCCGACTTCGGCATGCCGAGTCGCTCGGCGACGTCGGCCATCTCGTCTTCGGTGACCTCGTGGTCCTCGTGGTGGCCCTTGGCGAGGCGTTCCATGTTGACCGCCTCGGAGGTGACGTTGGCGAAGCTGGCGAGCTCGCGCCGCTTCTTGGGGTCGGCGAGCTCCGTGTACAGGTGGGCCATTCGCGCCTCGAGCTGGAAGGCGATGTCGAAGGCCATGCCCCACTGGTCTCCGAACTCCTTGACCATCCACCGCTCGGCCTGGGTGATCCGCTCCGCGGGACCGTTGGGAGGGGTCTCGCCGAGCTTGTTGTCCTCGGCCTTCCACTGGAAGTTGAGGTCCTCGTCCGAGGTGAACCCGCTGGCGGTGCCGGTTCGCATCGCGCCGTACCGCTTCTCGAGCTCGAAGCAGATCCAGTTGCGGAAGTGCAGGAGTTGCGGGGCGAAGCGCGGGCCGACCTGCTTGCCGATACCCTCCCAGCCCCCGCACTCCTCGAGGAACCGCACCACGCGGCGCCAGTTCCCGGTCCAGATCATCTTGGTGAGGGTGCGCTCGATGCGCTTGCGCTCGCTGCCGTCCGGGTCCGTCTCGAAGGTCGGCAGCTCGGAGGGCTTGATGGGCAGCTCGTCGCCGGCGGCCGCGTAGGTGATGCTCACCTTGCCGTTCCGCACCGAGAAGCCCACGGGACTTCCCTTGGGGTGGGTGCCGAAGAGGGACCCGCCGCGCAACCCGGCCTGCACCGTGCTCCAAGCGTGCTTGATGGCCTGCTGCCCCGCCGACTGGCCCAGCCACAGCTCCAGCCCCTTCTGACCGCCGACCTTCTTCTTCTTGCCCTTCTTGTCCTTCTTGCCGACCCCGAAGTCGTCCACGCGCAGCAGGTAACGGAACACCGCCGACATCGCGAAGAGCCGCTGCACGAGCAGCCACTGGTCCGTGGACATCGTGAGCGAGACCCGCTTGCCGCGCGTGGTGCGCTTGATGTCGGACAGCTTGACCGGGGCCTTGGCGAGCTTCCGCATCTCGGCCAGGGGCTTTCCACCGATCGCCGTGAAGCGGTCCACGGTGTGCTGCCAGGCTGGGATCGCGGCGCCCGCCACCTCGCCCAGGGGCTGGAGGAAGTCGGTCCAGTCGGGGCGAGAGAGGATCCCGGCCAGGAGGCTGTCGAGGCCGAAGCCCTTGGCTGCGTCCTCCTGGGCCTTCTTGGGGACTGTCTTGCCGATGTCCGCCACGAGGGGGTCGAAGTTCGTGGACTCGTCGCTGAACTCGAGCAGGTTCTTCTTGAGGTGGTGCACGAAGTCGTCGCCGCCGCCTCCCCCGGAGCTGCCAGCCGACGACTTCTTCCCGCTGCCCGACGGCGGGCTCTGGCCGCCCTGTGCCCTGGGCTTGGCCTTGTCGGACCCCGAGCCGCCCGAGCCCGTCCCTGCGCCCACGGACTCCGCGAACTTCTTGCCGTCGCCGAGCATCCCCTTGGTGCTCGCCTCGGTGGCGTCGATCCCCTGCATGGCTTCGCCCCCGAGGTTGTTCAGCATCCCGAAGGCGGGGGCGACCGCGGCGGACACGCCCTCGAACAGGGTCGAGCCCTGCACCAAGCTCTCGATCTTCTTGCTGATGGGCCCTATCGGCGTCTTGGCGGTGACCGCATCCGCGACGCCGAGCAGCTTCGCACCCGCCATGGACGCGGTGACGCCCGCGGCCTTGAGCGCCAGCGACACCACCTTGGAGGGCGGGCTGGTGACCAGCGTGCCGATGAGCCACTCCACGAGCTTGCGGATCAGGCCGGCGAGGAACTTGGCGGGGGAGGCGAGCACGGCCAGCACCCCCTTCGCCGCGTCCATCGCGCCCTTGATGAACTTGCGCGCCTGCTGGAAGGCCTTTCCGACGAACTCCCGCACCTTGGCGAGCGCCAAGCCCAGCTGGCCCCGGACCAGCAGGATCACGTTCTGGATGCGGTCACCGGCGTTGACCAGCCACGCCGCGATGCCCGCGAGCTTGCGGAAGAACGGGCTCTGGCTCATGTCGAGCTTCTTCGCCCCCTCGGCGACCCAGCCCACACCCTTGATGACCGACCCGTACAAGGTGCCGAACACGCGCCCGGCGATGCCCAGGAAGCGACCGAGGCCCTTGCTCTTCCCCCGCTTCGGCTTCTGCCCCGAGAGGCCCTTCGCCTTCTTCGCGACCTTGGTGTCGAGCTTGACCCCGGCGAACGCGTTCTTCCCGAAGAGCACGTCGCCGAGCGTGGCCATCAGCCCGGCGGGCGAGAACAACCCGTCGAGCACCGAGCCGCCGAGGTTCCGGATGCCCTCGATGATGTCCTTGACGGGGTCGATCATGTTCTTGATGTTCAGGAGGCGCTGCCCGGTCTTCGCGATCCACACCAGCAGCTTCACGACGACGGCCGCGCCCCCGGTGAGGACCGCGCCGGCGATCTCGAGGCCGACCTCGAGCACCTCCCTCCAGTCCACGGTCTTCAGCCGCTCGGCGAAGCCCTTCATCGCTCCGTTGGCCGCCTTCCACAGTCGCGAGACCCAGCCGGGGCTGCTGGCCTTGGCAGCCTGACGCCAGTTATTGCGGGCCACGGCGCTGTTGTTCCGGGCGGCCTGCCGGAGCGTGTCGGCCTCCTTGACCATCCCGGCGACGTCGGTCTGCATGGCGGTGAGCTTCTTCACGCAGTCGGCGATCGTGAGCCGAGCCTTGCCGACCACCGCCTTGACCCTCTTTTCGTCGGGATTGGCCGCCATTTCCTGGAGGCCCCGCAGCTCCAGCCGACCCTTCTCGGCCTGCTCCTTGACGGCCATCACCTGGCCGAGCATCCGGTGGGCCCCGGTGTCGCCCGCCTTGATCTTCCCGAGGCGCTCCCTGGCGTTCTTCGCGAACTCCTTCTGCCTGGCGATGTCGTGTTTCAGGGAGGCGATGGCATTGCCCTGCTGTTTGAAGATGAAGCCCGCCCAGTAGCCCCAGGTCCAACCGGACTGCAGGTGCTGGATCTTCTTCGCGTAGAGGGCTTCGACGCTCGCCGCGACCTTCACGACGCTCTCGCAGTACGCCTGGTCCGCCTCGATGTAGCTCCGCAGACCGACCTCCCAGGTCTCGGCCAGGCGCACTGCGTCGTCGAGGTTCTTGACGTTCCCCGGCTCGAGGTTCGGGGTGGGCAGCCACTTGAGGTTTCGGGAGAAGGCCTGTTTGCGCCCTGCGAAGTGGCTGGCGGTGTCCTTGCCCTCGAGCACGCCCCTGGAGATGATCTTCATCGTCCCGCACTTGAGGTGCGGGCTCCACCGTCCCGCGAGGTAGGTGCGCAGCCAGGTGTGCGCCTCGGGGTTGGCGCGGGCGCGTTCCATGACCTTCGCGGCCACGCCCGCGCCGTACCCGGCCTCGGCGACCCAGAACCGGACCGTCGCCTCTTCCTGGCGGTACATGCCCAAGACGCAGAGCTGGTTCCAGACCATGGTCGCGGCGCGCACGGGGGACCGCTGGTCGGCGCCGGCCACGATCGCCTCGGAGACGAGCCCGGGATCGACCTCGAGCAGGGCCTTGCCGAGGCGGGCGAAGGGGTGCTTGCGGTCGTAGTGCTGGAGGGCAAACCCGAGCTCCATGAGCTCCCAACCCAGCCCGGCCTTGCGCGCGCCCTCGGAGCCGGCTTCCCACGGACCCCCCTTCAGCAGCGTGGTGTTGTCCCCCCAGGCCACCTTCAGGTCGCGGTCGTTGTTCTCGGGCGTGATCGTCACCGCGTCGCTGTAGGTCTGCTTTCCACGCCCCTTGGGCCACCACTCCACGTAGCGGCCCTTCCAGCCCTTCCCGTCCTTCTTCAGGTCGTACAGGCGGCCCCTGATCGCGCGCTTGCGATGGTTGATCTCGCGGAAGTAGAAGTAGGTGCCGACGAGCTTGTCGCCGTGCTGGGTCATGGCCACCGTGCCCCATTTCGTCCCGGTGTCGGCGTAGACGTTGGTGAGGTCGGTCTCGGCCTCGCGGGCCTGTTTCTCCTCGGTGGAATCCTCCTTCGTCCCGGCGTCGTAGTGGATCTGGCCGCCGCCGGCCCGGTGCTGCGCCACGTGGGCCATCTCGTGGGCGAGGACGGCCGGATCGTGCAGAGCGGCCGGGTCCCCGACCACGGTCTGTCCGATGGCGGCGGCGCGGATCCCCGCGGCGCGCAGGAAGTCGGGCAGCGTGCCCCGCGGCGCGTCCTCACCGCCCTCGGACGGGCCGCCCTGTCCGCCGCCCCGGAGCAGGGCGAGCACGTCGTCGATCTCGCCGGGTCGCACGAGCCCCGACTGCACCCCCGCCCACAACAGGTCGTGGACCGCGACGGGATCCGCGGAGACTTCGGAGAGCTGGTTGGCGAGGTCCTTCGGGTCGGTCGGCAGGTCGTCGGGGGTGCCGGCCTGTCCGACGCCCGACCCCGTGTCGAGGGAGGTCTCGACGTCGTCGCCCCCGCCCTCCTCCAACCCCGGTTCGCCGTCCAGTCCGCCCGACGCCTTGGAGAGCGTGGGGGGCAGCGCTGGGCCTCCCAGGTCGAGCGCCTGTGGCGGGGCCGCGCTCCGGGGTGCCACTGCCTCAGCCTGCTCGTCGATCCGGGCCGCCTGGAAGGCGTTGCCGTAGTTCAGCCTGCGCTCGTCGGGGCTGGGCAGCCCGCTCACGGCGGGGGCACTCCGGCCCGTGGTGCGGGCAGGGGAATCAGTACGTCGAATCTTCGCCATCGACGTCCTCGGGACCGAGGAGTGGTCCAGGCTGGACATGGGATATGCCGCGTCCGGAGTCGCAAATGGACGATACACTCCAGCTCGGCGGTTCGCAAGCCGTCAAACGACCTACGCGATTCGCCAGGGGCCAAGGTGCAGCGGCCCTTTGGACCGTTTCGAGGCTCGCCCGGATTCAGCTGGCGCGACGCGGACGTGGGTAGCCTCTTTCTGCACCGGGCCGAGGTGCTCCCGCCCACGTAGCCGCCGCCGACCCCGAGCGGCGAGGGGGTGACGACCACGGGCAACTGCGCCAGCTTGCCCTCGCCCTCGCCTTCGAACCAGGCCAGCAGCTCGGCCGACGGGGTCAGCGCGGGTCCCTCGACGACGGAGGTCTCGGACACGGTGGGACCCTGGGTGGGGGTCTGGGGTTCGGGGGCGCTCGCCCGGCCGTTGCAGCCGGCGAGTGCGAGCAGACAGAAGATAGCGGCGAGGTGTACGGGGGCTACCCGATCCACGCGCGGAGCCAGGGATGAACCGGGACCAGCCGGAGTCCTCCGCCACCGCCTCCTCCTCGCGGCTGGGCTGCTCGTCGGGTTCGGGGCCGACCCGGGTGCTCGCGCTCGGGGAGGGCGGGGTCTCGGCGGCGACCTCCTCGGGCTTGTCCGGCCTCGGCGTTTCGGGCTTCGCCGGCTCGGGCTCCTCGGCGTAGTTGTCGTACTCCTCGTCCGCGGCGTTTCCGTGGCGCCAGATCCAGGGGTGGTCGCCCTTGGTCCCCTCCTCGATCTCCTTCTTGGTGCGCTCCTCGTCCTAGGCAGACTCGATCATCGCCTCGCCCTTGGCCAAGAGCGTCAGGCCCTTGGCGATGGCGGCCTGTCACGAGCCAACGAGGATGTCGTCCTGCGCTTCGCCGAGGAGTTCAAGAACGCGGCCAACCACGCCATCGTCGACGAGCTCTTCGCCGAGGACTTCGTGCACCCCTTCCCAGGATCCCCGACCCGACGGCATCACCTCCCCGGGAAGCCCACCGCCACCTCGGATCCTCGACGCCCCAGGACGCGGCGCCGGCGACCGGCGTCGGATCGGGCCCTTGTACGTCCTATGCGCCCGCAGGAAGCTGGAGATCCGGCACCCCGACAACTGCATTCAGTGTGGCGCCTGCGTCGCCCAGTGCCCCGAGGACGCCTTGCGCTTGCGCTACGATGACGGGCGGATCGTCGAGGCAGCGACCATCCGGCGCACGCGCATGAACATGCTCGGGCGGCGCACCGTGGCCGTGCCCGACCCCCCCCAACGCCAGGACCTGGCGGGCCACCCCCCGCGCTCCTTCCAGGAGTTCGCGACCGACTTCAAGGGGTTCTTCGCGAGCTGATCGCTCGAGGCCGGCGACGGATGCAGGCCGGCGCCCCTATTCGGTCCAGTCGAGGACCACCTTGCCCGACCGCCCGGAGAGCATCGCGTCGAAGCCCGCCCGGAAGTCCGTCGCTGAGAACCGGTGGGTGAGGATGGGCGACAGGTCGAGGCCGGACTGCAGCAGGGTGGCCACCTTGTACCAGGTCTCGAACATCTCGCGGCCGTAGATGCCTTTGATGACCAGGCCCTTGAAGATGAGGTTGGACCAATGGATCGGCGACTCGCTCGGCGGCAGCCCGATCAGCGCGATACGCCCGCCGTGGTTCATGGTCGACAGCATCTGGTCGAAGGCGTACGGGCTGCCGGAGCACTCCAGGCCCGCGTCGTAGCCCTCGGTCATGCCCAGTTCGGCCATGGCGTCCCGCGGGCTCTGCTCCCGGACGTCGATGGCCAGGGTGGTGCCCATCGCAGATGGCGGTCTTGCGGATCTCGATCGACACGTCGTTGGGAGGGAAGGCGAGACGAGGCAGCCCTGCAGGATGTCCCCCGGGGGGGTGGTCCAGACCAGATCGCGGGTGGCCACCTCGGCCTCCAGGTAGTCGACAACGGCCTGCACCTCGTCGAGCCTGCCGGAGCACCACGATGACGCCCGTCCGCCCCAGGGGCTCCGCCGCCTTCTCCCGGTACCAGCGGCTCAGTGGCGGGGACACCTGCAGAGGTGATCTGGCGCGCTACTTCGGGCCCGGCGGCGTCCAGTGGGTGTCGAACACCGGCTTGAAGTTCGGCCCGCCCTCGATGGCCGTGAAGCCGGCGACGAGGTCTCCCTTGCCCTTCCAGGGCCCCCACCCCAGCGTCCCCTCGGCCCGCATGCCCGCGTCGGTGACGTCGTTGCCAACGAAGGTGACGTAGTCACCGATTTGGCCCTCGGCGAGGGTCATGCCCCCCTTCACGCCCCAGTACACGGTGACCTCGTTGTTGAGCACGTCGGTGGTCAGCTCGAACTCCTGGAGCTTGGTGTCGACGGTGACGACGGTCTTCGCGCAATCGATCTCGATCGTGAAGGGTGTATGCGGCAACTTCACCTTCATCTTCAGCCGGTCGCAGATCCCCTTCCCGTCGGCGCTCGGGGTCTTGGGGGCGGTCGCGACGTCCTGGGGTGGGCTCGGCGGGGTGCACTCCATCTCGAGGACGGTCTTCGCCGTCCCGTCCCACGCCGCGGCCATGGTGGTATAGGCCGACAGATGCATTGCGATCTCGTGCTCGAGCTCGCTCGCGTACAGCGCACGCCAGCGCTCGCTGTGGAAGTGCTCGAGACAGCCCACCGAGTACGCCCACAGGTCCTGCAGCGCGGGCTCCGACACCTTCCAGCTAGCCAGGAGCGACGTGGAGGCCTGCTCGTTCAGGGTCTCCGCGAGCCGCTTGTTGGACAGGCACCACCGGTAGTCGACCCGCTCCTCGCAGGTGGCGTTGCCGCGGCAGCCCATGCGCTCGGACATCTCCTGGCCCGCGGTGCCCATCGGTCCCTCCCGAGTCCAGCGCTCGAGCAGCGGCGTCATGCGCGCGGTCATGGCGTCGAGCGCCTCGTCGGGCGTCTTGGCGTACGGGTCGTGCGCCCGGGCGTAGGTGGCCCGATCCTCGAGGGCGTCACCGTCGGCCTCGTAGGCCGCCCGCCCCGCGGCGAGCCGGTCCATGAGCGAACTGGCCCAGTGGATGTGGACCTGATCGTAGGTGCGCTTCATCAGACTTGCCTTGTCCACGAGGGCGGCGGAGGCCTGGATGGACCGTCCGATGGGTGGCGTGGGAAGGTTCAACGGCAGGTCGGACTTCCAGGGCCCGGGATCGACCGGGTCGATCGCGGAGAGCGCCATCGTGGCGACCTTCGAGCGCTTGGTCTCGAGGGACTTGCGGATCTCCCCCTTGGCCTGGTCGGCGTTGCCGGCACAGGCGGCGAGGAGGCCCAGCCCCAGGTGCGCTCCGGACAGGTCGGGCTCGAGGCGCATCGCCTCCTGGAACAGGGACCGAGCACGCTCCGCGTCTCCGGCGTCGTACGCGGTCCAGGCGCGGTCGACGACGACCAGGGGGTTGCTGGGCTCGAGGCCGTCGGCGTACCGCAGCACCGCATCGGCGTCCCCGTACTCCTCGAGCCCGGAGAGCAGCACACCCAGGTTGTTGGCCACCAGTGGATCGTCGGGGGCCGCGAGCCCGGCCTGGGCGGTCGCGTACAAGGCGAGGGTCGGCGCGCCTTGCGTGAGGACCGCCGCGCCGACGTGCTCCCCTACCAGGGGGTCGCTCTGCCCGGCGAGGAGGGCATCGACCGCCGCGTGGCCCTCGGGGTCCTTCGCCGCCGCCGCCGCCCCGACCCGCCGCAGCAGCGCCACGTACTCGGAGCGCCCGAGCCGGGTGCCCGGCAGGCTCGGTTGCCGCGCCGGGCACACCCCGAGGTTCTCGAGGGTCACTGGGCCGTCGTACCACTCCGCGGGCGGACCCTGGGCGGCAGGCCCCTGGGCGCCCGGCGGCCCTCCCTGGACTCCCATCTCCTGCCCGAACCGCTGGAGCGCCGCCTGCTCCTCGGGAGTCAGCGGCTCGCCGTGCTGCAGCTTCTCCATGATCGGGAGGATCTCGGCGAAGCCCTCCGGCGGCGCCTGGGCGCGGGCTCCCGGAGCGAATGCGAGTAGCAGGGCGAGTACCCGCGCGGGCGACATGTGGCTCTCCGAAGGAAAGGGAACTCCCCCGCAGTATACCTGATTGGCGGGTCAGAAGGGGCTGCCTGCTCCATGGCCACAGCGTGGTCTTCACCACCGCGAGCGCGATGCTGAACACGCTCGCCGCCGAGGACAGCACCAGCGGCCTCGAGCGCCGCCGTCCCGTCGTCGTGGCCACCAACACGACGCGCCACCCCGCCGCTCCGCACCCAGTCTCCGCAACGCCCTGATGTTTCCTGTGCGCCGGGAATGGGGGTCGGGTAGTCCGTGGCGCCGGTGCGATTCGGCGACTGGGCCCGATCCGCAGGCCGCAGCCTCGTTGGGTATCGGGTGGAGGATTGCTGCAAGGGGGCATTGCGCCCCGCCATGCGGTACAGGCGCCCAAGGGTTCAGGGGTCGTGGACCTCGTCACGATGCGACGGTCTAGGCGGGAATCATGATCGTGGGTTTAGTCTCATCGCAGGCGGCCGAGGGGATCGGGCGCCCGAACTCCAGCTTCAGGGGGCCTTTCGATGCGACCTTTCCTCTTGCTCTCGGCGGTCCTGCTCCTCTCCGCCGCCTCGAGTGCCTGTGGGGAGCCGATCTACCTCTGCGACCAGCGTGGGGAGCATCCGGCGATCCCGGCTTGGGATCCTCAGACCTTGCCGCAGCTCTATAACCCGGCGGAGAACCCCTTCGACCAGCCCATCGCCGCGGATCCGGTGATCCACGCCGACTCGGCCACCATGGTGCGAGCCCTGGAGAAAGACTTTGCCGACAAGGGCCTGACCGTCGGTGTCGAGCAGTGGACCGAGCCGGTCTACCTGGCCGACGCCAGCACGCCGCGGCAGGACATCAAGCTTCGCGCCGGCTGGTCACCCTACAAGCGGATGCTGGACGTGCCGATCCCTCCCGAAGCCCGGCCCGACCCCTCCTACGACGGCGAGATGGTGGTCCTCGATCTCGACGCCGGCGTCGAGTACGACTTCTGGCAGTACTGCCACGATCCCGAGGCGAGCTACGCCTCGTGGGTGAACCTGCTCGAGTTCGGTGGTGACGGCTTCTTCCCCACCGGCATGGGGACCCGCGCCGCCGGGAGCGCGGCGCTCAACGGGATCATCTGGCCCTATGAGCTGGCCGCCGGGGCCATCGAGCACGCGCTGGCCTTCTCCTTCAACCTCACCCGGGCGGGCGGTCCGGTGGCGCCGGCCACCGCCGATGACGGGACGACCCGGGGCGACGAGTCGATCCCCGAGGGAGCGCGGGTGCAGCTCGATCCCGCTCTGGACGTCTCGACGCTGGGGCTCTCCCCGGCGCAGGAGACCATCGCCCGGGCGATGCAGGTCTACGGGATGTACCTGATCGACGACGGTGGCGGCATCCAGCTGTACGCGGTGAACCCTCAGAGCCTCTCCGATCCCGACCCTTACGGCGCCTTCTTTACCCTCGACGCCGAGGGTCTCGCGCCCTTCCCGGAGAGCTTCCCGGTGGACCGCTTCCGGGTCCTGGACTTCGGTCCCCAGGATCCCGAGGCCACCGGCAACGGCCACGTGCTGCACCCCGAGCGCTACGAGTAGGTCGGCCTCGCGACGTCTCGGGGCCCGGGCCACACCGGGCC
>Ga0114931_10008364_pt1 | contig 12540 bp, 8 predicted proteins | sample 2SBtaG_FD_89579 | JGI IMG/M metagenome (GOLD analysis project Ga0114931, IMG submission 89579) | Deep subsurface microbial communities from Kolumbo volcano to uncover new lineages of life (NeLLi) - 2SBTROV14_V59a metaG | ecosystem: Environmental > Aquatic > Marine > Volcanic | place: Kolumbo...
CAACGCGCGGCAACTGATTATCGTTGTGGACGGCAATCTGCGCCTGGACAGAAATGTCGTCGCCAATGCCTTGTTTTTCGTGACCGGTACGGTTCGCATCGATCGCGATAATGTCATTACCGGCGCGGTCACCGGTGGATCGCAAGTCGACGTTCGGAGAAACTCCTCGGTGACCTACGATCCGGCCGCGGTCGCATCCGCCGACTTCGCCGGCTTGTGTAATGCCACGGTCGTCCTGCATTTGGCCATTATCCACGACGGTGCGGCGGTGAGCTGCCAGGCCGAGCCGATTACGATCGCCGTGCACGATCCCGCGCATGGCTTGCAGGGCGGGTATGCAGGCACCGTCAATCTCTCCACAACGACTGGGCACGGTGACTGGTCGGTGCTGAGCCCGGTTCCCGGCACACTCACCAATTCCGGCAACGGCAACGCCAGCTACACGTTTACAGGCGCGGAAGGAGGACAGCTTACATTGGGTTTGCTGGATACCTTCCTGGAGACGACCAACATCGACGCCGTGGACAGCGTCGATGCGAGCCTCGTGGAGGACGCGGGTGAAGACCCGGATCTTACGATTGCCGAAACGGGATTTCGTTTTCTCGCCGGGGGCCTACCCAATGCCATTGCGACGCAAATCGCCGGCAAGCCCAGCGGGACGCCACCGATTTCCACCGGTTCGGGAATGCTGGAGTTGGAAGCCATCCGCACCAGTGACCAAACCGGTGCCTGTGAAGCCGCGTTTCAGGGGCCCACACCGATCGACCTGGCTTTTGAGTGTCGCAACCCCACCACCTGCAGCGGGGTGACACTGGATATCAACGGCAGCGGGGTGCCGGGCAACGCGAATGGCTCGGTGGTGAGTTTTGCTTCGCTGAACCTGGACTTCGGCAATACCACGGATACCACGGCGCCGCTGGCTCTGACCCTGAACGACGTCGGCCAGATTCGTTTGCACGCGCGCAAGCAATTGGCCGCCGGCGGACAATTGATGGTGGGTGCCAGCAACGATTACGTGGTGCGTCCCTTTGCGATCGATATGACAATTTCCGGCGGTAGCGAGCAGCCGGGCGGCGCCAACCCGGGTGCGGTAAACGCGGGCGGGGCGGCGTTTACCCGCGCCGGAGTCGACTTCACCGTCGCGGTTCGCGCGGTTTCCTGGCAGTCGGTCGATGATCAGGCGCCGGTGGATGGCATTCCGGACGGCCACACGGATACCGATCCCGCAACCGGTGCCAACCTGACCGATAACCCGGCCACGCCGAATTTTGGCCGTGAATCCATACCCCAGGACGTGGTCTTATCCGCAAACCTTGTGCTGCCCAGCCCGGGAATCAACCCGGGCCTGGCGGGTGGTACCACGGTGTCCGGTTTTGTCGCCGGAGCGGCAAGCACAGCGGTGCGCTACGACGATGTCGGAATTATCGAGCTGGCCGCCGCCCTGGCGGGCAGCAATTATCTCGGCACACTGGACGCACCCGGGCGATCGGGATATGTGGGTCGGTTCATCCCGCATCATTTCGCGAGCGTTTTAAATGCCCCGCAATTCAACACGTTTTGTGGCGGCGGAGCTGGCTTTACGTACATCGGTCAGCCCTTTGACTACGCAGTCGCACCGGTGGTGACGATTAACGCGCAAGCGCTCGGCAACACCACCACCCAAAATTACACAGGAAACTTTTGGCATATCGATAACACGACTTTGACCAATCGACAGTATGTAGACGCCGCCCACGCTTTAGATCTAGCCAACCTGCCCACGACTTTGATCGATCCACTGATCGTGGATTCGGGCGGTGGATTGGGTACGCTGACCTTTGCGCTGGATTTTGCGGGAATGCCATCTACGTTCTTGAGTTACACCCGTGGCTTAGCTGAGGTCGCATTTAATTCGGCGATCGACTTGAGCCTGGACATCACCGATAGCGACAGTGTGGGTGACGGTGTGGACACGATTCTCGCGACCCCGGCCATCGATGACAATCCGGTCAACGCGGTCTTCAACGCCATCGCATTTAACGCCAGCAACGAAATGCGCTACGGGCGCGTGGCGGTGACCAGCGCTGCCGGTTCAGAATTGCTGGACCTGAATATTCCCATGCAGTCGGAATATTTCACCGTGAACGGATTCATCGCGAATATTGCCGATTCTTGCAGTGGCAATGGGGGCAAGTCCGGAAATATCGGCATTACGCTGACCGTACCCCCCATGGATGGCGTTACCAGCTGCGTGCAGGATAACGGGTCTCCAGGTTTGAGCGGTAACGGTTGCGCCGCACCAGGACCGGCCGGCCGACGATTTGCGTTACCTCCGCTAAGCGGCGATTTCAACTTATGGCTTGCCCCGCCGAATCCCGCGGCTACGGGCTTTACCGACATCACGGCGACGGTTCCGGCTTGGCTGCAATTTGACTGGAAAGGCGTGGGCGATGAAAATCCCACCGCGCGTGGCAGTTTTGGGCTGTTTTCAGGCAACCAGCGGGTGATCGATCGACGCGAGCAATTCTGAGATTGAGGCTGGGCCCAGAGCGCTTGTTTTTGCGACAAAGAAGCATCTGGAACGGTGGTTTTTTCCCTGACCCCTCGTTATCATTCACGCTTTCCTCGGACACCGGCCATGAACCAGCGTACATCCCTTTACCCCGCCCATGTTTCCGCGCAGGCAAAAATCGTCAATTTTGCCGGCTGGGACATGCCCATACACTACGGCTCGCAAATCCAGGAACACCACCAGGTGCGCCAGGATGCGGGCATGTTTGACGTATCGCACATGACGGTGGTGGATCTGCGCGGAACCCGTGTCCGGGCGTTCCTTCAGCGATTGCTCGCCAACAATGTGGATAAGCTGCAGCAGCCCGGCAAGGCCCTGTATACCTGCATGCTGAACGATCGCGGCGGCATCATCGATGACCTGATCAGCTACTACATGGCCGAGGACTGGTTTCGCCTGGTGGTGAACGCTGCGACACGGGATAAGGATCTGGCCTGGATCACACGGCAAGCCAAGGCCTTTGAGGTCACGATATCGCCACGCGACGATACGGCCATGATTGCCATTCAGGGTCCACAGGCGCGAACCAAGGCCGAAACAGCCATGCACGGATTTCTTGCCCGCGATGCGCTTGAGGCCGTACAGGCTCTGAAGCGTTTCTGTGCGGTTTCTAGCAAGGACTGGTTTGTCGCCCGGACCGGCTACACGGGTGAAGATGGCTATGAAATCGTCTTGCCGCAAGCCCAGGCGCTTGCATTTTGGGATGCATTGCTGGAAACAGGCGTGCGCCCGGCCGGACTGGGCGCCCGCGACACCTTGCGCCTGGAAGCGGGTTTGAACCTGTACGGCCAGGATATGACCAAGACACGACGCCGCTGGAAAGCAACTTGCTATGGACCGTGGCCTGGGCGCCGGAGGCGCGCAATTTTATTGGCCGCGATGTGTTACACAGACAACGGCAATCGGGTGAATTTCCACGACTGTACGGCCTCGAATTGACAGGACGCGGTGTATTGCGCCACGGCTACCGGGTTATCAGCGAGGTGGGTGACGGCTTGATCACCAGCGGTTCGTACAGCCCGACGCTGGAACGATCGATCGCCATGGCACGACTGCCGGCTGGAGCAAGCGGTGGCTGCGAAGTGGAAATCCGCAACCGACGCGTTGCCGCAAAAATTGTGTCGATACCTTTCCTGCAGCGATAGCGCGACAGGTGCGAAGCGGTTGCTGAAAAATTCCATAGAGGGGTTCTTCAGCTTGAACTATAATGATTTGCCCGAATCCTCACCCAATACGAGAACAGAATAATGAGCAGCGATATTCCATCCGATTTGCGTTACACGAAATCCCATGAGTGGGTGCGGGTTGATGCAGATGATGTCATTTGCGTGGGGATCACAGACCACGCACAGGAACACATGGGGGACCTGGTATACGTGGAAGTGCCAGAGGTCGGCGACTCATTCGCCAGCGGTGATGCTTGTGCGGTAGTGGAATCAGTCAAGGCGGCCTCGGATATTTATGCCCCCGTTGCCGGCAAGGTGGTTGAAGTCAACGAGGCCCTCGCCGATGCGCCGGAAGCGGTAAACGAGGACCCATACCATTCGGGTTGGATTTTTTCCCTGCAGGTGGACGATATGGGTGAATTGGAAAAGTTGCTGGATGCGGATGCCTATGCCGCTGATCTCGATTCCGACGCCTGATTGGAGTCGCATTTCCAAGCGCTGTAGCACCCGCCATTTGGCCGGCCCCAAATAAGATCCCAAGCCATGCCATTCATTCCACATACTTCGACCGACGTTCAGGCCATGCTGCGCCTGATCGGCGCGCCCGATATTGAATCCCTGTTTGACGAAATTCCGCGGCAATTGCGCGCCTCCACACTAAAGGAAATCGCGCCGGGCGTCGGTGAAATGGAGATCAGCCGTGAAATGCGTGCCGCGGCGTGGCGTGACGGAGTACCGCAATGTTTTGTCGGGGCCGGCGCATATGAACATCATATTCCGGCAGCCGTCTGGGAAATTGCCACGCGCAGTGAGTTTTATACCGCCTATACGCCGTATCAGGCCGAAAGTAGCCAGGGCAACCTGCAGCTTATTTACGAATATCAAAGCATGATGTCCAGCCTCATGGCCCTGGACGTTTCCAACGCGTCCATGTACGACGGTGCTACGGCGCTCGCGGAAGCCGTGCTGATGGCGGTGCGCATCAACAAGCGCAGCGCTACACGGCGGGTGTTGGTGCCGCGATCGGTACATCCCGCCTACCGGAGCGTGGTAAAAACCATGACCGATAAGCAAGGCATCCAGGTAATCGAACTGGATTTCAATTCTGGCAGTGGAAAGGTGAGCCAGGAGGCCTTGGCGCGGGCCGTTGCCGAAGGCGGGGCCGCGATGGTGATTCCGCAAAGCAACTTTTTCGGAGTCTTTGAAGATTTTGACCAGTTGGCGGATCTGGCGGCGGAACACGGCATGATTTCTATCGCTCTGGCCAATCCGATGTTGTGCGCGTTATTGCGGGCGCCGGGCGAGTGGGGAGCGTGGGGCGTGGACATTGCGTGTGGAGAGGGACAGCCCCTGGGCATTCCGCTATCGTCCGGTGGCCCGTATTTTGGCTTTTTGACCTGCAAACAGAAACACCTTCGGCAGTTGCCCGGGCGCATTGTGGGGCGAACGGTGGACACGGAAGGCAAACCGGGATTCACTCTGACTTTGCAGGCCCGGGAACAACATATACGCCGCGCACGCGCCACGTCGAATATTTGCACCAACCAGGGGCTGATGGTTACCGCCGCGACCATCCATATGTCACTACTTGGCGCCGAAGGCTTGCGAAGGGTCGCAACGGCCTGTTTGGAGAATACCGTGACGCTCGTCCATGCCTTATGCGAGTTGGACGGCGTAGAGCAGGTGTTTACGTCCACCCATGCCCATGACTGTGTGCTCAGGATTCCATGCCGGGTAGCCGGGCTCATAGAACGGCTGGCGGAATCGGGGTTTGTGGCAGGTTACGATTTACAGGAATTTTATCCCGAACTGGGGCATGCGCTAATGGTGTGCGCCACCGAAACCAAGAACGAAATGCAAATCAACGCGTTCGTACAACATTTCGAGAAGGCATTGCGGGAATGAGTCCATTGTTGAATTACTATCGGAGACTATGATATGGCGAACATAACACTGCGGGGCAATCCGGTCCAAACCAATGGCGACCTGCCCGCCGTAGGTGAAAAAGCACCGGAATTTCTGCTCACCGACGGTTCACTCAAGGACTATGCGCTGGCTGATTTTTCAGGGCAGGCCAAGCTATTGAATATTTTTCCCAGCGTTGACACAGGCGTTTGTGCCACCTCGGTGCGTACCTTCAACGAACGCGCATCCCAGTGTCCCAATGCACTGGTTCTGACGGTGTCCGCGGACCTGCCATTTGCATTGTCGCGCTTTTGCGGCGCGGAAGGTTTGGACAACATCAAACCCCTATCCATGCTGCGCAATCGTGACTTTGCAACGGATTATGGCGTGCTCATGCTGGATGGCCCGCTGGCCGGCCTGACCGCGCGCGCGGTGGTGGTGATCGACGCGGATAACCGTGTGCGCTACACGGAACTGGTGAGCGAAATTGCCCAGGAACCGGATTACTCGGCGGCCCTTGCCGCGCTGGCGGGATAGCGCCTACCGAAATCCGCCCGGCGGTTCCTTACCCGTTGATGGTAATCAATAAGCCGCCGGATCGTTTTTTTTTAGATTTCTGGGTATCATTGTGTGCATCGCGCATGAGAAGGGCGAGCATCATGGTGGATCGAAAACGCAGTGCCGACTGTGATTTGACGATTGTTTTGATCGTCATCGGTGTACTGTTCACACCGTTTTTCCCAACCCCGGCGGCAGCTGCCGGCAACTCCCTGAACGACCGCTATCCGCCCGCGACCGCCTGTGGAAGCTGTCATCCCGTACATTACCGGCAATGGTCGATGTCGCAGCACGCCTACGCGCAGATGAGCCCGGTGTTCAACGCGATGCACGGCAAAATCTTGCAACTCACCAACGGCACCAACGGCGATTTCTGCATCCGTTGCCACAGCCCGGTGGGAATGAACCTGAAGGAAAAAGAGTTCATGAGCAATATCGATCGGCATCCCACGTCACGTGAAGGAATCACCTGCGTGGTGTGTCATCGTTTGCCGCACGATTACGGCAAATTGAGCGGTCGACTGGCGATTAGCGAAGGGGACCTCACCCAAGCGGTGCGTGGCCCGGTCGGTAATCCCGATGAATTACTCGCCGCGATCAAGAAATCCGGACTGGTCACCGAAGCCAAGAAGTCGGGTCGCCAGGTACATCGCAGTGTGGAGAAAATGGCACAACTGGATCGTCCAGGTTTTTGTGCCACCTGCCATGATGTGACCCTGATCAACGGCTTTCGGCTGGAGGAAGCGTTTAGCGAATACAAAAACTCCCCAGCCGCGAGTAAGGGCGTTACCTGTCAGGACTGTCATATGGGCAAGCAAGCCGGCCGCGTTCTTGCTGAGAAAACGGATCCGGAATTTACGCGGAAAAATTATGCGTTTGGGCCGGCTGCCGTAATCAGTGGTTACAAGACTCGGGCGCGAAAATTGACCGATCACCGCTTCGTGGGGCCGGATTATTCGGTGCTGCCAGCGTCGTTATTTCCGCTCAATATCCGCGCTATCAAGGAGGAAAGCGAAAAGAACGACCTCACGGCGCGTGGCATGGCTACCATCCGTGAATGGTTGAAATTCGACTGGCAGGCAGGGTGGGGCAGTGATGACTTCGAGGACGAGGTCGATGACGATTTCCCGTTTCCCGAGCGTTGGGCCTCGGTCGATGATCGATATGATGCCCGGGAAATCATCGACGAAAACCTGCAGCAGCTCAAGGAAATGCAGCGTTTGCGCCTGGGTTTGCTGCGCACGGGCTATGGTTTGGGCCCAGTTCGCACCCTGCAAGCCGGAAAGGATGGGATCGAATTCAAGATCGAGGTGCGCAACGGAACCGATGGCCATAATGTTCCCACCGGTTTTGATGGCGAACGTTTGGTGTGGCTGCATGTTCGTGTATTCGACGCAAAAGGCCGATTGTTGCTTCAATCGGGTGACTTGGACCCCAATGGGGATTTGCGCGATCTGCATTCGGCCTACGTACACAATCACGAATTGCCTTTGGACGAACACTTATTCTCCTTGCAGTCGCGTTTTATCACTCGCAATGTCCGTGGGGGCGAACGCGAACAGGTGCTGGCCGTGAATTATTCCCCGAGTCCGTTGCCATTTCTGCGCCCCGAAGGGCGCTCCAGCATCCTGTACGGGCGCCCGGCCGGGGCGCGCAAACACAAACGCGGAATCGAGCCCAATGGTCGACGTTGGGCCAGCTATTCCATTTCCGGAAAAGATATTAGCGGGCCGGGTCCGTATACGGCGGAAATCGAGCTGAAAGCGGCAATGGTGCCGGTAAACCTGGTGAATGAAATCCGCGACGTTGGCTTTGATTACAACCTGAGCGCTGCCGACGTGGCGAAGGCACTGGTCGCAGGCCACCAGGTGATATGGAAGAAAAAGGTGAAATTGACGCCCCCATAAAAGATCGACCGAACGGAGCCTGGACTCGCTTACGCCAGCATGAAGAAACAATGATGCGTTTACTAGCCAATGGATTTCTGTGCTTCGCTGTGTTGTGCCTGATGGCGTCGTTTGGCCAACCGGTGTTGGCTCATGACGATGAAGTCAAGGAGAAAAGCAGCAAGATCGCCGATGACAAGCTGCCCCTGGTTGACCCGGAATCCTTCCCGACTCGACCTAAACCAATCCTAGAACTTGGCGGTCCCTTGCTCGGTTCGGGGAATATCGATCCCGGATTTGAATTGCCCACGGGGGCGGTCTGGCAACCGGCATTGACCGTGTACGGCGGTTTGCGTTCCGCCATACAGACGTTCGACGACGGCACCAAGCACACCAGCGAATGGGTGAATCGCTTCGACTTGATGGCCAACCTTCAATTGTCCGGCACGGAACGCTTGCTGGTCGGGATCCGACCCCTGGACCAAAACGGTCGCTTTTCAGGACACGTATTTTCGCCGAATAGCGAAAATGGCGGCGTGGACGCCTTGAATGGCAATATTTCCACGCTGTTTTTTGAAGGTGACATCGGGGAAATATTTCCGTCCTTGGATCTCGCCGATAACCGCGCGCTGGATCTGGGCTTTGCCGTAGGCCGGCAGCCTTTTACCTACCAGGAGGGGATGCTGATCAACGACACGATGGATTCCCTCGGCGTGATTCGCAACACCTTGCTCCCCACCGGTGGCAGTGACTTGCAATTGACCTTCTTGTGGGCATGGAACGAGATCAATCGCAACGACAACCGCGAGGATCCGGGGGCTTCGTTGTACGGCTTGTTCGTCGGTGCCGATTTTGATCGATTTTCCGCCAATCTGGACGTGGTGTATGTCGACGGCGGCGACTACAGCGATGGCGTGTACCTTGGATTGTCCAGCGTGCAGAGGCTGGGGCACTTCAACACCTCGTTCCGGTTGCTCGCTTCGCGTGCTACGGGACAGGAAAGCGCGGCGGTAAGCGACGGCTATTTGTTGTTTGGCGAAGTCTCATGGACGCCGCCCTGGACTCGCGACAACGTATATGTGAATGCGTTTTGGGGCATTGATGCGTTTTCGTCGGCGGCGCGTGGTCCATCAGCCGGGGGCCCCTTGGGGCGGGTCGGGATTTTGTATGAAGCGGTCGGCATCGGCCAATTCGCCGCGCCGCTAGGTGATCGCCCGGACGATTCGGCGGGTGGTGCTGTCGGTTATCAGCTTTTCATGGCGGATACCCGAAAGCAGTTAATTTTCGAAGCAGCGGCTCGCCAGGCGGTCGCTGCCGGCAATCGGGTAGATTACGGTATTGGCGCGCGTTATCAGCAGGCACTGGGCCAGCGCTGGGTGGTGCGCCTCGATGCCTTTGTGGCGGATCGGAGCGCTCTGGGCACCGGCTGGGGCACGCGCATGGAATGGAGCGTGCAGTTTTGATTCCAATTCATGAATTGTATTGGATGGGTGGAGCGGCATTGGTCGGTTTGCTGGCCTTACAGGCGTTATTTGGTCTGCTCGGGGCCATGCAACGGGTAGCGTTACAACACCAACAGCGCAAACAGGAAGCGGAGTTTTTTCAAATTCAAGTCGAAAAAGCGCGCTGGAGCCTGGTTCAGGATATTACCACCAGTCGTTCCTGGTCGGGCTGGCGTAAGTTTGAATTAAAACGCAAGCAAATTGAAGACAAGAAAGCCGAGGTTTGCTCATTTTATCTGCTTCCACACGATGGCAAGCCCTTGGCGAATTATCAGGCGGGCCAGTTCCTGACCTTGCGTTTGCCCCTGCAAGCCAACAAGCCGCCCGTGGTGCGCTGTTATTCTCTTTCTGAAGCTCCAACTCCGGAGCATTACCGGATTACCGTGAAACGCGTGGGCTGTCCGGCAAACCTGGCCGGAGTCCCACCTGGCGCTGCCTCCGGATACTTGCACGATCAGGTTGCAGTCGGGGACATCGTCGATGTGAAAACGCCCGCCGGGCAATTTTTTCTGGATGTCGAGACCCACAGACCGGTGGTGTTGATCGGCGGAGGTATCGGGGTGACCCCGATGATCAGTATGCTGCGTCACATCGCGGCGACGGATCCAGACCGGGAGGCCTGGCTGTTTTACGGTGTACGCGCAGAAGAGGAGTTGATTTTCCTGACCGATCTGGAGCATTTGCGCCTGGAACATCCGAATCTACGCGTACATTATTGCCTATCGGACGTGAAGGAGGAAGAACTCCCCGACCATTCGGCCTTTCATGCCGGACGGATTTCTACCCAATTCCTGAAAAGCATGCTGCCGGCCAATAATTTTCAATTTTATTTGTGCGGCCCGGGAGCCATGATGCAGGCACTGGATGAAGGCTTGCGTGCATGGGGCGTGCCCGAGGCAGACATTCATTCCGAGAAATTTGGTCCCGGCGCCGTTCGAAAGGCGAAGACCCCGGCAAATCCAAATGCCAACGGTGCCGAGATCGTGTTCAAGAAGTCGAACAAGACGGTGCCCTGGGATGAGGCCATGCTGCATTTGTGGGAATTCGCCTTTGCCAATGATGTGGAAATTGCATCCGGGTGTCTGGAAGGCAATTGCGGTACCTGCCAAACCGCCATCCTGTCGGGTGCCGTGAACTATACGAAAACACCTGGTTTCGAGTGTGAAGAAGGCACCTGCTTGCCCTGTTGCTGCACGCCGGAGGGTCCCATGGAGCTGGATGCCTAGCAAGGCTTCGTGATTTTTTTAAGACTTGGGAGAATGAAAATGAATCCATGTGGTCGCTTAATATTCAATGTAATAACGGCACTTGCAGGTGCATTACTAATGCCCGGCGCCACGGCGCAGCTGTTGGATGAATCCCAGGAAATGGCTCGCGCCAAGCTGATTGTCGGTCCGGAAAACGGCGAAAACGATTGTTCATCCTGTCATAGCCTGGAGCATGAAGCCTGGCAGACAACACGCCACTATGCGACATTCAAAGATCGGCATCGGTCCAAAGAAGCAAAAAAAATACTCGCCAATCTGGGTAAGAAAAGCATGAAACGGATTTCCGAATGTCGTCAATGCCATTACACGACGATTATTAAGCGCGGTAAATTGCGCGCCGCATGGGGTGTTTCCTGCGAATCCTGCCATGGCCCGGCGAAGCGGTGGCTGGATATCCACAACCGCCCAGGCGGCAACCCCGAGGCGGACGCGCTTGAATGGGGCGAAGGCAGGAAGGAATCGCCCAGCGCCCATACCGCTCGCCTCGATGCTGCCGCTGCCAAAGGGATGCTGCACCCTGCCCGCTTGTACGATATCGCCGCCAACTGTTTTGGCTGCCACACGGTCCCAGATGAACACCTGGTGAACGTGGGCAAGCATCATTCCGGCAAGGATTTTGAGCTGGTTGCACGCTCACAAGGGGAGATTCGGCACAACTTCGTCAGTTCCAACACAGCACCGGACCATCCCGGCAACCGGCCGGCCAGCATCGCTGAATTGCGCCGTTTATACGTGGTCGGTGCTTTGGTAGACCTGGAATACAGCGTGCGAAACCTTGCCCACGCGCAGCAGGCGGACGGTGCGTTCTACCAGGCGATGCAGAAACGAGTCAACAAGGTACGCGGCCGGGTTCAGGGGCTGCTGAAACGGGTCCAGTTGCCGGGGGTCAGTGCGGCCCTTGCCAAGATTCCGCAAAGCGTGACGAAATCTGCGCAAGTGTCGGATGCAATGGCGGACGGATTGCAGGCTGCCGCCCGTGCGTTCGTAAAGGAAAACGACGGCAGCACACTGGCGGGACTCGATGCCGAATTGCCGAAGAAGTATGACGGGGACGCCTACCAACCGCAATGACAAGCAAGGAAATACATGGTGAATGAAACCCGGGAATTCGTCCGGCCAAAACGCTGGGATGTGCCGTTTTCTGCGGAAAGTCCGGACAGCGATGGTTCGGGCCTGGACGACGCAATTGTCGAGCGGCTGCTTACCGTGGCGCCGTTCGAGAACATGGATGCGGCACGTTTTCCGGCGCATGTACCGTTACGCGGAATCCTCAAGAACGACGTGCGACAGTGCCAATTCGACCCCGGCGATGTCGTTATTCGTCAGGGCGATTACGGCACGTCGGCTTTCTTGGTCCTGATGGGTGCTGTACGCGTGGTTTTCGGCGGTTTGGATCAATCTTTGCTCGGTCGGAGAATTGAAAAGCAACGCAGTTGGAGGAAATCCTTGTGGCGTATGCTGCGACACCCAAAATCACCGGAATCCAGGGATGCCAGACGTTATCCGCAAATGGCCGGCGCAGATCGGGATGCATCGACCGGCGCGATAAACTCCAAGGTGGTCGCGGGCAATATTCTCGAAGCCTTCCCGAGTGTTTTTGCCGACACGCCAAACAAACGTCTGCAAACGGGCCAGTCTTTTGGCGAACTCGGCGCCCTGGGAAGAATGCCGCGCAGCGCCAGCGTTATTGCCGAGAAGAAATCC
>Ga0114931_10008365_pt1 | contig 12537 bp, 11 predicted proteins | sample 2SBtaG_FD_89579 | JGI IMG/M metagenome (GOLD analysis project Ga0114931, IMG submission 89579) | Deep subsurface microbial communities from Kolumbo volcano to uncover new lineages of life (NeLLi) - 2SBTROV14_V59a metaG | ecosystem: Environmental > Aquatic > Marine > Volcanic | place: Kolumbo...
CGACAGCGCCTGGGAAATGGCCAAGGACTATCCCGACGAAGTCCAAGGCGGGTTGGAACTCAAGAAGCAGGGCAACCGGCTGCTGGAGGTTCTCGGTGGCCGCGCCGTTCATCCGATCAACGTCGCCGTGGGAGGTTTCTACCGCACGCCGAGTCGTGAACGGATCACGGCGCTCATCCCCGGGTTCGAGTCTGCCCTACAACGTGCCGTCAAGCTTACTCGGTTCGTGTCCCGATTCTCGTTTCCGGATTTCGATCGCCCCCATGAGATGATTGCACTGACACACGACGACGAATACCCGATGAATGTCGGACGGATTACCTCGACCCAAGGGTGGTCGATCGACGTCGAACACTTTGACGACGAGTTCGAAGAGCGGCACGTTCCACACTCCACCGCGTTGCACGCCGTGCGCAAATCGACCGGCACCTGCTATTTCGTCGGTCCTTTGGCGCGAGTGAACCTGAATCTCCAAAAACTCATGCCGACGGCGCGTAGGCTTGCCGATGAAGTCGCCGTCGACTGGCCGTGCATGAATCCATTTCAGAGCATCGTGGCGCGCGGGTTGGAGGTCGTCCATGCGCTGGAGGAGGCTCTGGCGATCATGCGTGATTACAAGCCGGTTCGTCCTCCACGACAGCCCTACGAACATTGCGACGCGACGGGCCACGCGGCGACGGAAGCCCCACGCGGGCTGTTGTATCACCGCTATGAAGTGGGCGCCGATGGCATGGTGAAGGCGGCGACGATCATCGCCCACTTCGCAAAACCAGGCGCAAATCGAAGACGATTTGAAAGCCTATGTCACGCACATCAATTCCGATGGAGATGATGACGCGGTCGCATTGGGATGCGAGCGGCTTGTGAGGAGTTACGATCCGTGCATCAGTTGTTCGACCCATTTTCTGAACGTGAAGATCGAGCAAACTTAATTCACGGTAAGCCACATGTCAGAGACAGCCGTACTGATCGCCGGAATTGGTAGCCCCCACGGCGATGATCGCTTCGGTTGGGAAGTGATCCGGAAATTGACAGAGCTTTTGCCCGGGGCGGCGCTCGATCCTGTGGGGTTTCAAGAGAAGACGACCCCAGTCATGCTACGCGCACTGGCCGCGCCGATCGGTCTCTTCAACGATCTGGGAGGGACGGACCAACTCATTGTATGTGATGCGTGTAGTGGATTATCGCAGCCGGGAGAATGTCGAACGTTGAACTGGCCAACCGATCAGATTAGTCATCTTCGTGGCAGCGGCAGTCACGACATTTCACTCGTCGAAACATTGCGTTTGGCCGAGCGGATCAAACAATTGCCCGCTTCGGTCACAATTTGGGTGGCTGAACGATCACCGACGCAAGACGTCCATCGGCCAACGGAGGTCTCGCTTTCATCTCCCGTCGCCGCGGCGGTCGAGCGTGTGGCTTCGCAAATCGCGGAGAAGTATGGTCATGCATGAATACTCTTTAGTGCGCGCGCTGTTCGGCGAAGTCGACAAACTTGCGGCGACCGCCGGTGAGGTGTTGGTGAAGGAGGTACGTGTTCAAGTCGGCCCGTTGTCGGCGGTCGAACCCTTGTTGTTGTGTAGCGCGTTCACCAATCTGGTTCCACGCAGTTCCATTCCCGACGCGGAGTTGATCGTCACCGAGGTGCCGCTGACGGCTGAATGCCTTGCATGTGGGCACGGCTGCGAGATCATCGGGTTTCGCTTTCGTTGTCCCCGTTGCGAGTCCACTCGGCTGCGCGTTACGGGGGGCGATATAATGTTATTGGAAAGCATCACGGTTGAACCACGCCACGCGGCGCCGGAGATTCTCTCATGAACGTTCACACCATCCATGCCTCGCGCGACGTGATGGCCGATGCGAAAGCGGCAGCCGCGAAGTTTCGCGACGAGCGATCACGGGCTGGCACGTTGGTCGTCAATCTGCTCTCCTCGCCGGGAGCTGGAAAAACGAGCTTGCTCGAAGCCACCGCGCGGCACTTCAACGCGCGCCGCTCGATGGCCGCGCTGGTCGGAGATCTGGCGACCGATCGCGATGCCCAACGACTGGTCCGGTGGATGCCCGCGGTCCAACTGACAACCGGCGGCGCGTGCCATCTGGAATTGCCCCTTGTCGAACGCGGCTACGAAGCGTTGGAGACCGACGCCGTTTCTTTTCTCTTTATCGAAAATGTCGGCAACCTTGTCTGCCCTTCGTCACATGATCTTGGTGAACATCTTCGAGTGGTCGTGTTGAGTACGACCGAGGGAGATGATAAGCCGGGGAAGTACCCCAAGGCGTTTCGCACGTCTCAGGCATTGGTCATCAGCAAGACCGACCTCTTGCCGTATGTTCCGTTCTCGCTGGACGCCGCGACAAAGGACGCACGCCTCATTCAACCGGAGATCGCCGTATTGCCGACATCAACGATCAATGGCGAGGGAATCGCCGCGTGGTGCGAATTTCTTGAAGCCCAACACATATGTCTCATGAATTCTCGCGATGAGCCTACAAACCCGTAACAAGACAAATCCCCGCGTCGGCGAGGAGATCGTGCTTCGCGGCGCCGTGCAGGGCATCGGGCTTCGACCCGCGGTCGCGCGTTGGGCTCGCGACTGTGGGCTCAATGGAACGGTGATCAATCGCCCGGATGGTGTCATGATCCACGTCGAGGGCGCTGCAACCCATGTACAACGTTTCGCCGAAGGGTTGTCGCAACGACTTCCACCGGCGGCACACGTGGAACGTGTCGAGCAGAAGTCGGTTGCGGCTCTTGGACTCAGTTGCTTTCGACTCGATGTCGAGGCGAACGCCGCTTCGCTTGTCACATGGGTTCCGCGCGACACAGTGGTATGTGAAGCCTGCCTTGAAGAAGTGGCCGACGCCAGTGATCGACGAGCCGGTTACGCGTTGACGAGTTGCGCTAGCTGTGGACCGCGGTATTCGATCATCACAGCCATGCCGTACCAGCGGCGACGGACGGCCATGTCGGATTTCCCCTGCTGCCCAAGTTGTCGCCATGAATATGATTCGATCGATGATCGTCGCTTTCATGCCGAGACGAATTGCTGTCCGGTTTGTGGGCCACGGGTGTGGTGTGCCGATCGCGATGGACATATCCTGGCGCGGCACGATAAAGCCATCGACGTGGCGGTCGAGGCGCTTGTCGACGGCAAGATTGTCGCGCTGCGCGGCATCGGCGGATACCAACTATTGGTCGACGCCACACGGCAATCTGCCGTCGCTCGTATACGGCGACGGAAACATCGTGCCGAAAAACCGTTGGCTGTGATGGTAAGAACGATCGCCGAAGTCGAACGCTTCGCGCGGCTTGACCATGTGGAACGGGCAGAGTTGATCTCCGAGGGCAACCCGATTGTGATTGTTGCCCAACGCGATGCAAACGAACTCGCGCCGGCGGTGAGCCGCGGCATCAACACGATTGGCGTGATGTTGGCCACGACCCCGTTGCATCGGGCTTTGTTAAACGGACTTGGGCGCGGGGTTGTCGCGACGAGTGCGAACACCGAGGGCCGTCCCATCGAGTATGAAGTGAACGGGGCACAACGTCGGTTGGCCGATATTGCCGATCTTTGGCTGCATCACGATCGTACGATCGTTCGCCCCATCGACGACAGCGTGGTGCGGGTGATCGGTCAACGTGCCGTGACACTTCGTCTTGGTCGGGGGCTTGGTCCGCTTAGGCTGGATCTCGATGCGTTACGAACCATGGGGAAACCAGACCCGCCGGCGATGTTGGCCCTTGGCGGACAGATGAAGTCGATCGCGATCTCCAACACAAAGCAAGCTGTACTAGGGCCACATCTTGGCGAACTTGACGAAGCCGCCACGCGCCAGCGATGGGTCGAGCACGTGGCCGATGTGTGTCGGCTCTATGGGACTCAACCCGAACTGCTGGTTTGCGATCAACATCCAGGCTACTTCACCACCGCCTGGGCACGGCGGCAAGGAATCCCTCTGGTCGCGGTGCAGCACCACCACGCTCATGTCGTGGCGGCGATGGTCGAACAGCAGTGGCTTGACCGCGAGGTCTTGGGATTCGCATTCGACGGCACGGGATATGGTTCCGATGACACGGTATGGGGAGGTGAAGTATTGCAGGCGACCGCCGAAGATTATCAACGCGTCGCTCGGCTGCGTCCGTTTCGGCTGGCCGGCTCGGAAGCGGCCATTCGTCAGCCGTGGCGAGTGGCGGTCGGATTGGTGTGCGATGCGATCGGCGTTTCGGCGGCGCGGCGTTTGAGCTTCGCGAATGTTTCTGCTCCAACGAGAGACCATGTGATCGATCTGTTAAAACGTGATCGGTTTTCGCCTCCGACGACAAGTATGGGAAGACTGTTCGATGGCATCGCGGCCTTAGCGCTCAACATGCCGGAGGCCAATTACGAAGCCCAGGGGGCCATCCAACTTGAGGCGGCGTGCGATCACTCGTGCGGGGGGCAGTATGATCTTCCCAGGCGAGAAGGTTCCTGCATTGAATTCGATTGGCGGCCCCTGGTGGCCGCGGTGTATGAAGATCGACTTCGCAAGATTGCCCCGGGGGTGATCGCGATGCGTTTTCATCGAGCGGTGGCCAACTCGATCGTGACGCTGGCTCAACGGTTTGCTTCGCCGTGGGTTGTTCTCGCCGGTGGCGTCTTCCAAAATCGCGTACTAAGCGGGTTGATTCTTGAACAGTGGCCCAACACCGCGGGCACACTTGGTCTCCCGGGTCGCATTCCACCGGGAGACGGAGGACTCGCCGCGGGGCAATTGGCGGCTGCAACCGCACGATACTTTCGAAAAGGAATCTAGCCATGTGTCTTGCCGTGCCGGGGAAGTTGGTGCGTTGGCTCGATCGCGATCCTACGTTCGCGGCGGCAGAAATTGAGTTCGCCGGTGTGCGACGTCGTTGTCAAATGGCTTGTGTCCCCGATGCGGTCGAAGGGGACTACGTCATTGTTCACGCGGGCATCGCGATCACCCGTCTCGACACCGCCGAAGCCGAACGCGTCATTGCCGAACTGGCACGAGTCGAATCGAATACGTCGCCGGTTGATAAACGACACTTGGAACCATGATGAACACCATGAAATACGTCGACGCGTTTCGCGATCGTGCCGCGGCGGATCGCCTTGTCCATGAGATTCGCCAACGGCAAACGCAACGCTGGACGTTGATGGAGGTTTGTGGCGGACAGACGCACGGGCTCATGCGCTACGGGATTGCAGAGGAGTTAGCACCCGAGGTCGAGTTGATCCATGGTCCTGGCTGTCCGGTTTGCGTTACTCCGTTGGAGGCGATCGATCGAGCATTGCAGTTGGCCTTTCGTGACGATGTGATCGTGACCAGCTTCGGCGACATGTTGCGCGTGCCGGGTAGCCAATACAGCCTGCTCTCGGCGCGCGCCGCGGGCGGAAATGTTCGGGCCGTATATTCGCCATCCGATGCGGTCGCGTTGGCCAAGGCCCATCCGCGACGACAGATTGTGTTTTTTGCGGTCGGGTTTGAAACCACGGCGCCGGCCACGGCGATCGCGGTTCGGCAAGCCCGAGGACTGAGGCTGAAGAATTTCAGCTTATTAGTGTCGCACGTCCGGGTTCAACCCGCGATGCGGGCGATTGCCGAGTCGCACGATTGTCAGGTGCAGGCTTTTCTCGCGGCTGGCCATGTGTGCGCCGTGATGGGTTACGAGTCGTATGACGAGTTCGTGGCGAGACATCACCTCCCCGTCGTCGTAACGGGCTTTGAGCCAATCGATTTACTCGAAGGCGTTCTCGAGGCCGTGTATCAATTGGAGGAAGGTCGTGCGGAGGTGGCCAACCGCTACGCGTGGAGCGTTCGCGCCGAGGGTAACCGCAACGCACGTGATCTCGTGCATGAAGTGTACGAAGTATGTGATCGTCGCTGGCGAGGAATCGGAGAGATTCTCGAAGGCGGTCTTCGCCTGAGGCCCGCGTGGCGCGACTTCGATGCCGAATATCGGTTTCCGCTATCGATTCAACCGACTGAAGAACCCGGCGAATGTCGTAGCGGCGATGTGCTTGCCGGGCGCATCAAACCGCCTCAATGTGCCGCCTTCGGCACGCGTTGCCGTCCCGATCGTCCGTTGGGGGCGCCAATGGTCTCGTCCGAGGGGGCTTGTGCCGCCTACTATCGATATGCCAGAAGTCACGTCAGCTAGGGGGGGGATTCGATGTCCCAGCCAGCATGGAAAGGTTGTTGCCCGATACCGCTTACGGCAAGCGACGACCGCATCACGCTGGAACATGGCGAAGGGGGACGGACCGCGCGAGAGTTCATCGAGCGTCGGATTCTGGCCCGCTTCGATAATCCATGGTTGCGTCCGTTGGAAGATGCGGCGCGGGTTTGCCCTGACAGTTCGTCGATCGCGATGACAACCGATAGCTTTGTTGTTTCGCCGCTGTTCTTTCCCGGTGGAGACATCGGCTCGCTCGCCGTACACGGCACGGTGAACGACTTGGCGGTCGCCGGCGCGCGGCCACGTTGGTTGACCTTGTCGTTGATCATCGAGGAGGGGCTCCCCGTCCCCGTGCTCGAAGCGATTCTTGCCAGCGCCGCCACTGCCGCGGAGGCTGCCGGCGTGGCCATCGTGTCGGGCGATACCAAAGTAGTTCCAAGCGGTGCCGCTGATGGCTTGTTTATTACGACCACCGGGGTTGGTGAGTTTGTCGAAGCACCGTTCGTCGGTCCCTCCTCGCTGGTTCCCGGCGATGCGTTGCTCGTCAGCGGGCCGATCGGACGTCACGGGATCGCGGTGTTGACCGCGCGGGAAGAGATGGAGTTCGATCCGCCGCCACGGAGCGACTCGGCGTCGTTGATACCGGTTGTTGAAGCCTTGCGACGCGCAGCGGTCCCGGTACGCGCTGTTCGCGATGCGACCCGTGGTGGGGTTGCCGCCGTGTTGCATGAATGGGCAGCCTGCTGTGGTCATGGAGTCGGGATCGACGAGATCGAAATTCCCATCACGCCAGAGGTACGTGGCGTTTGCGAAGTATTGGGCCTCGACGCATTGCACGTGGCTTGCGAAGGAACGTTGGTGGTCGCCGTTGAGCAAGGCTCGTCAAGAGCCGCCCTTGAAGCCATTCGCACGGTGAGCGAAGGCGCGGGTGCCTCGCAAATCGGGGTGATCGTTCCCGGGAGCATCAATCCGGTCGTCGTGCGCAGGGCCTTGGGATCGGATCAACCGTTGGACGACCCATTGGGGACCCCGATGCCGAGGATTTGTTGAATCGGATCGACTCTTTCAAAGGGGCTGCGGACGACGTCAGAATTGCCACAACTTCCTTTGACTGCTCCGTTTTTCGTGAAGACCCCATCTGGAGGAAAATCGCTAAATAAGAGGAAAATCACTCATTGGACGGTCGTTTGAAGGAGTCCCGATTCCCTCGTGACAGCGTCGGTAAACAGCCAAGACCGTTACGCCCACGGTTTGAATACCAGTCCCCCAACCCATGAGGGGTATTGTGATCCCCAAGAGAGATGGAAATTCTCCGGAAAAAGGTTGCTTGACAGCGCTCACGCATTAGAATCCGGGCGCATGGAAAAGAGCGTTTCGGCGCTCGCATTTTCCGTGACAGAGCACGTATCTATATATACAGGAGGGGAAGCCGATGAAACTGACGAGCAGTGCAATCGTTGGAGCATTCTGTGTTGTCTGTATGGTGCTTGCACCTGCCATTGTTTCGGCGGATGACTTTGCGCCACCGCCATGGGATCGACCGTCCGCCCCCAACCCGTTCGCGATCACCGCCGAATGGGAGTTTCTGTCGTCGGCTAACCCGCTCGCACCCGATGGTCCTTTGACGGACTTGACTTCTGGCAGTGGCATGGTTCCCGGCGGAATTTCGACCGCGTTCATTCTGGGCGATGGCTCCGAGTTTTGGAGCATTGGTGACGGGGATGGGATGTGGAGCTTTCCCACCACATCAACAATCCACTTCGAATTGGACAACGTGCTGGATACTGAACCGATCAAAAACATCCGGATGCAGATTACTCATTCTCCAGGTGCCTTGGTGTTAGTCGATCCATTGTCCTCGTTCAATCTTGCCGGCAACGGATCAACCGCGGACATTCCGGATGTGTCTTTCTTTGACGCAACGCACACACTAATCACGTGGAACATGTTCCCGAATCCTCCTTGGGAAGAGTTCGACCTGATCATTCCCCCCGGGACCGAAATCGATCAGGTACTAGTCGACACAGTTAGCGTTCCCGAGCCGACGAGTTTGGTTTTGTGTAGCATTGGCGCGATGGTCATTGGTGCCGGTGCTTGGCAGCGCAGAAAGCGGTCGTTCGCCTAGGCACGCAGGGTTTACCTTCCTAAATCTAGGCGGCCATAGGATCGCAAGTGGTGGTAACCGCCACTTGCGATTCTGTTGCGCGGTGTATTCAAAATGTCCCCGCGGTCAATACTCACGACAGGCTTCCTCGGGACAGCGAGAGAAACTCGACCGGCACGTCCGTTTTTCCATCGATCAGAAGATCAGCGAGCGCGGCGGCGAGAACACCGACGAATTTGAAGCCGTGCCCAGAAAGACCGGCAGCCAGTGCGATTTGTTTCGCATCGGGGTGCCGGTCGATGATGAAGTGTTCGTCGGAGGTCATGGTGTACATACATACGGCGTGTTCGCGGTACGGGGTTTCGAGATGTGGGACACAGCTCCTTACAAACCGCTCGACGCGCGCAACATCTTCCGCATCGACGTCACGATCAACGTTCAGTGGATCGACGACCGTGCGACCGCCTGTGTGTTCCGCTACTTTGACGCCCGTGGCGTCGACTTGCGGTAGCCCATAGAAAAAACCTTCGGGCGTTTCAAACAAGAAGGCAGGGCAGGTGGCCTCAACGCGATACGACCCGTCACGCGGAGCAAACCAGAACGACGCTTTACGACGAACCGTCAGCGGAAGCCGTAGTTCTTTCAGCAACTCACGGGCCCAGGCACCGGCGGTGATGATTGCCATGTCCGCCGTGTACCGACCGCGATCGGTGATGACCTCGACGCCCGATTTCCTAGGCCCAACACCGCGGACCGTCTCATCGGCGTGTATCACCGCGCTGAGTTTTTCTGCCTCGCTGACATGCGTCTCCACGCAACGTTCGACCAAGAGATAGCCCGCTTGTGATTCATGGAGCCCGACCGAATTCTTGGGTACGCGAAGACCAGGAAATCTTTTCGCAATCTGCTCGCGTCGCAGTTCCTCGATTTCCAAACCGTGTTGGTTCGCACTGCGGCGCACGCCCTTAAGCACGCGCCCCTCGGACGGACCGACTTGCAAGAGACCAGCCTGTCGCAATAGTTGGTTGCCGCTTCGTTTCTCCAGTTCCCGCCAACGCTGAAAGGCGATTCGTGCCAGCGGGACGTAGTCTGGATGTTCGAAATATGCCTGACGAATCACTCGCGTCTGGCCGTGTGAACTTCCGCGGGCGTGTCCCACGGGAAAGCGATCGATGCCCAGGACCTTGAGTCCGCGTCGCGACAGTTCGTAAAGGGACGCGCTACCAACACCGCCAACCCCCACGACGATTGCCTGCCAATGGCTCATGGTTGCGTTCCCGCGTCGTCAAGGCGCGTGTCTTCAAGAGGGACGTTAACGCCGTGGATTTTAACGCCCGGCGATCGAGAGATCGATCGATGCCTGTCCGATCTTGTGGCCCAACGTGTCTTCGATTGTCAACCGCAACGAATAGTCGCCATCGTAGATCCGCTGAGGCATGTAAAGAAAGTAGCGGATGAAGAAATCGCTGCGAGCGTTTTGACAGTATTCCTCGGTTAATTCGAATTGATGTTCCTCGACGACCTGACCTCGGCTGTCGAGCAACTCGTAGCTGCTCCGCAACGCCGTGTGATGTCCCTTGGGAGTCGACTCACTGAGAAAGTTGTCGACTTCGGCATACAACAACAGTTGTTGTCCTGGTTGAAACTTATACTCGGAGAACTTCTTATAAACCCCATAGCTGATCACTTCGGTGCAGAAGGCCAAACCTGTGACCTTCAATTCACTAAGTTCGCCCAGTCGTTCGGTGGCTTCGGCAAGAAACTCGTTAGCGGCCGCGGCACGGCGTTGCGCGTCGGGCTCACGCTGCTTGTCCAGATAGGTGGTCAAGGCGTAGAGTTGCTGTGACCAATAGTCTTGTTGCGTGGCGTCCAATCCCGGCACCGGCCGCAGCGAGTCTTCGTTGCGGTGGGCCAACATGTACAACATGCGCAGCCGAATTTCCCGTTGCGTGGCCGTTTCCGCGTCGCCCGCCGAACGGGCTTGTGCGACTTCGCGTTCCAAGGCACCAATCGTCGCGTTGAGCGTTGCTTCCCAATCGGCGTCCGCGCCGATTGGCATGGTCGAATTGGCGGGCACCGTCGTTGGTGCCTGTGTTCGAGGCTCTGGATCGAGTCGCGAACTTTGGTAAGACACCTGTTGCAGTGGGGGCCGCGACGACGGACCCTGACCGCGGCTTTCCGTGGGGCGTCGGTCGTCGAAGAACGGATCATTAACCGTCGCGGCAATCACGGGGTTGATCGCTCCGGAGGAACCGGCTTGCGAGGAAGGCAACCGTACGGGAGATTGTGTTCCGTTTTGAGAACCTGTTCCGGCGTCCGCGGCACGGCTGAGCGTTCGCGTGGCTTGCATGGCCTGTTGGGCCATTCCGTCAAGCTGCTTCCGTTCCCAGTTGCCTGGCGAACCCACGCGTGGTCTCGCTTCTTCGTTCTCGGCAAGTTCCAGTGGATCGGCGCCGTGCTCTTCGTTTTGCGGCTCTTTTCGTTGCTCGCGAAAAGCCAACGTGGTCCGTAGTGTTTGTATCATCATCGACCAATAGGCCGGATCGGCGTTCTTCAGGTCTTCCTTGAACTGATCGCGTTCATCGTCGTCGAGACCGAGCGTTTCCAATTCTTCGAGGATTTCGACGAGCATGGCCGTGTTAACTTCATTCGGTGTGCTTGGGCCGCTTGGCTTCTTCGCAACAAGATTGCTCCCACGGCGGGGGGTTCGCTGTTGGCTTTCAACCTCTGGCGGAAGATCGGCCGCGGTGGCGATCGAGGGTACAATCTCCGAATGTCGCGCTCGTGACGACGTGCCTCGCCAACCGGCCATCGGGCTACCCATCTGGCAGCCCGAAATTGCAAGTAGCAACAAGGCCGCGGTCATGTGGAGACGAACGGAGTTCATGAAACCCTCGACGACGCACCAGGTCAAAATAATGTGGGACGGAGAATAGGTCATCCCCTTCAACCGAACAAGGCGAATCGCCGCTGCGAGAGATAATACGATAGAACCGACAGCAGGGGGGACGCCATGAAGATCACATGGTTGTGCGTCGGGAGGCGACCATATCAACGTGCCGCGCGGGACGGTTGCTCTGCTTGCTGCTGGCGTGACATACGAACCACCAGCCGCTCCAGCACGGTTCGAGCATTGAGTGAACTGTTCCCACGGACAGCCAATTCCGCTTCCAACAGCCAGCGGTTCATGGCTCCGGCCCTTGCTCGTCCAAGTTGACGTAGCTGACGTTCCGCGTTGGCAAGGACAAACGATTTGACACCGGCTCCTTCGAGTGCGCGGCGTAGTGAAGGTCGGCGACCGGCGGCTTCGTCGGCTTCGATTAAACGTGTTGCTTTCGCGAACCGACGAAGCGAAGACCCGATCTGACCAATCAATGAGGTCGGGTCTTCCCCCTCGGAGATCAGCCGATCCATCTCGACGAGCGCCGCCGATGCGTTCCCCTCGGCAGCATGATTTAGCATATTCCAGACCGTCTTCGCTCGAGTTCTGCCGACGACTTCCGACAGGGTCGCGACGTCGATCTTCTTCTCGGTAGCAGCGAACGAGGCCAGCTTCGCCAACTCTTGATCGAGTAACCCCAGTTGTGGGCCGACGATTTCCGCGAGCATCTCGGCGGCGGCGTGTTCGAGCTGAAGATCATGTGCCGTGGCGGCCCAGCCAATAATCCAATCTTCGAGCTTCGCGGGCGATGGCGGTTTGCACTCAATCGGCAGCCCGTTCTTCGCAATCGCCTTATGCAAGCGGGTGTTGGTTTTCCACAGCGGGGAGTCGAGCAGCAGAACACCGCTTGATTTGGGGTGCTCCACATAGTTTTCCAACAGCGGACGATGCCGCGTGACGAATTCGTCGGCCGATTCCACGACCACCAGCCGCCGCTGCGGGCCGAACATCGCCAGCGTGCCGAGTTCGTCGAATACATCGCGCGGTTCGGCCGACTTCCCTTCGAAACGCGTCAACGATAACTCGGCTTCGCCTTCGCCCAACACCAAGTGCCGCACCGCGGCGATGACCAACTGTCGCAAAAAGGGTTCCTTACCGTACACAACCACCACGCCCGGGATCTTCGGCGGTCGCTTCTTGCCGAGGAAATTAAGTGCTGTTTGAACGGCCACGGGCTTGTCACGGAAGAATGAGGATGAAATAAGACGCGCGGTGCCATCTTTTTCGATCGATGCCAGACGCTACCCTTGCAGAATATAACGTCAAGGGACCGCTTACGTCAGGCGCGACCGGTTCAGCGTGCGGAGTCCG
>Ga0114931_10008366_pt1 | contig 12537 bp, 15 predicted proteins | sample 2SBtaG_FD_89579 | JGI IMG/M metagenome (GOLD analysis project Ga0114931, IMG submission 89579) | Deep subsurface microbial communities from Kolumbo volcano to uncover new lineages of life (NeLLi) - 2SBTROV14_V59a metaG | ecosystem: Environmental > Aquatic > Marine > Volcanic | place: Kolumbo...
CCTGGCGAACGTTCAAGGCGATCAGCAACTCGTCGAAGTAGGCCCCTTGCCCCCTGGCTCGTTGTGTGACGGCGTCCATGGTGGCTTGCAAACGCACCACATCGGGTGGCGGGCCAAAGCTAATTTCGGTGCCCACCCAAAGCGCCTCTGAGTCAAACGCATACCCCCATTGAATTTGTACGGGGCCAAAGACGCCGCCGGTGCGAATCAAGGGCAAACCGTTGCTTTGGCCAAGATCCCAGTTGGTAAACGGCGAACCAGGTGCACCCACCGCAAACTGCAGCCCGAACAACGCCCCAAAGGCCGCCTGCTGCGGCAGCCCCTGGATCAAAGAAAGCCCCGTCACGTTGGGGCCGGTGCCGTGGGCCACGAATTGGACCAGGCTTGATGGAAGCTGCAGGGTGTCCCGCACGATTTGGTTGATCCCGTTCAGCGGGTGGCGTGCGGCGGCCAAGGGTGCCAGGACGGACTCGGACAAGGCCTCATCGTTCGTGAGTTTGGCCAGGTCTGCAACCAGCAGTTTGGTAAACCCCGCCGGGTAGCGGATGATGACCTCATCCGGGTTGGCGGGCGCCGCCCCCAGCAGCAGGGCACTGGCCAATACCAATGAAAGTCCAAGTGCAAACGTTTTTCGAAACATGAAACAACCTCCTTATTAGGCGTCTGTATTTAAAAGGGCGCCAAGGGCTTTGAGCGAATCCGCCAGCAATCCGTCAACAGGACGGCCGCTGGAGGCCAGCACCATGATGCCGTGAACGTGGGTTCCTACAAAATGCAAAAATGAATTCGAATCCAACTGGTGGCGCTCCAAAATGGGAACGGCCACGGCCTTGAGTTCTTCGAGCCACGCCATGTGCCGTTTGATGAACCCTTGGAGCACGCTGTGGTGGGTTTTCTTGGGCGCCGAAAGCACCATGTAGAGCACTTTGAACATGGCGGGGTTTTTTTGAAAATTCTTCACACACCCCACCAAGATACCTTCCGCGATGTCGTAAGGGGTTTGGAGTTGCTTGGTCTTTTGGAAAAGCTTTTCAAAGTGGATGTCAATGGTGGCTTCGATGGCACCGATTAAGAGGGCTTCTTTGGATGGAAAATAATAATAAATGGTGCCTTTTCCCAGTTGGGCTTTCGTTGCAATATCTTCAATGGTGGCGTCGTTGATGCCTTTTTGGGCGAATACCTGCAACGCGGTTTTGACAATCATGGCCCGTCGTTGCTCACGTTCTTGAAGACGGCGTTGTGAAACGCCCATTTTTCCTCCCAAGGTACTGTTTTCGACCGCTTGGTCGAAAACAGTATATACAGTCGAAAAGAAAAAACAAGGCGGCAAAAACGCAAAAGGCGCCTGCACCTTATAGCAAAAACACTTTAAAAAATCAACGGCTGCTGGTATAAAAAAAGCATGAACAAGAAGCGATTCATTTGGGCGTTGATGCTGATCGGGTTATTTCTATCCCTCAAAGCCGGAGGCAGCCAGCTTTACGAGCCGTGGCGCTTTTCGCTTGCCCCTGAGTTGGCCCAAAGCCTGCCCCTCATCGGTGTGGACGTCGCGCACCAACTGGGCGCAACGGGCAAAGGGGTTTCGGTAATCGTCATCGACAACTTCACGCGCAACCGCAACGATCCGTGCAACGATTTGGTTCACGGGGACTGGGTTAGCGGGGTGCTGGAAGCGGTGGCGCCCGAGGCCAACATCTATCGCATCGACGTGCCCTTGGACGTGCCCGGCACGAAAAACCGTCCTTGTTACGGGTTTAGTGCCGGTGTCTTGATTGAAGCGTTGCGCCAAGCACTGGCGGTGCAACGCGAGTTAAACATCCGGGTGATCAACTACAGCATCGGCGGAGGGCACTTTCAGCGCCCGTGCGATGAGGCGGACCCCATGGCCGATTTGATCCGCCAGTTGGTGCGCCAGGGCGTGCTGTTTGTCACCGCGGCCGGGAACAACGGATTCACCGATGCGTTGGGATTTCCCGAATGCATGCCCGAGACGATTTCGGTGGGATCGGTGTACGACTACACGGCAAATGAACTGGAGCAGGCCTCGGTGTGTGCCGGTTTTCCCCGGGTCGATCAGGTGACCTGTTATTCGAACAGCGCCTTTTTTCTGGATGTGTTGGCCCCCGGCAGTTGGATTACGGTATCAAGTACCCTGAACAGCATCGGCACTTCGGCGTCTGCGCCCCATGTGGCGGGGGTGATCGCGCTGCTGTTGCAGGTCGATCCGACCTTGAACTTGAGTGATGTTCGCAGCATCCTGCGGCGCACGGGCAAGCCCGTCACCGACCAGCGCAACGGGCTGACGTTTCCCAGGGTGGACGCCCAAAGCGCGGTATCGTCGCTACTGGATGAGGTGGCCCAAAGCAGCACCGAAGCGCTGGCCGAAGCCTTGGACGTTGACAAAAACCGCGTGCTGGGAGACGAAGAGATTCTTGAGGCGGTGCGTTTGTGGATTACGGCACAGCGGGTTGACGATGTGGTCATTTTTCAACTGATCGAGTTATGGGTTTCAGGGTCGGCTTTTTAGGCCTTCAATTGACAATGAAGACAGAGCAAGATAGGCTTTTGAACCAATGGAACGGCAGGGGGATTTGATGAAGCGATTTGGATGGGTCTTGGTGGTGTTGCTGTCGATTCAGGGGTTAACGTCGGTTGCCCAGCCCCCTTCTGGAGATGCCTTGTTGGCGCAGGCCGCCCGCGCGGGGACGCTGACGTCTGAAGGAAGCCGCATCAATATCGTGGAATTCGACATTACCGACCGCAATGGCATTACGGTGTCCAGAAAATTTGCTTTTTTCAGCAAGCGAGAGGAAGACTGGCCCGATAAGTTGCTGATTTATTTTCTGGCGCCCGAACTGGAACGCGGCACGATCTTTCTTAGCATCGACCCGAACGCGCCAGACGAGCAGGCGCGGTTGTGGTTGTTTTTGTCGGCAATCGGCCAGGCCAAAGAGTTGATTTCGCAAGGCGACCGCAACGCCGGGTTTGCCGGTAGCAACCTGCAAAACGATCAGGTTGGCAGTGGGTTGGATTTTGCCGAAGACTATCGTGGGGAGTTATTGGGTGAAGACCCCATCAAAGTTCACTGGCAGGGACGGTTGCAAACGCGCAGCGCGTTTAAAGTGGGGATAACCCAACGCGAGGGCGCCGCCGTCGATTTTCCCACCGGGACGGTGTGGGTTGACGATGAGACTTCGGTGGTGCTCAAGGCCGAGTTAAACAACGACGCCGGCGCCCTGGAACAGGTCATCCTGGTGGATGATTACGTTACCTTTGGAAAGGGCTTTGAACCGGATACGGTGTTGATCGATGACGTCGGAGAAGACAACCGAACCCGCATTTCGTTTCTGTCCCGGCGAGCGCTGGAGGATCTGCCAGACGATATTTTTTCGGTGGACGCCCTGCCTCAATTCGATCCGGTTGCGTTTGGCGTGGAAGACTGAACCCGATCATGAACGATCAACTGCTCAATATCGCGCTGGTGGTGCTGGTGGCGGCGGGGTTGTGGTTTTTATTGTCCACCAGTGAAGCCGATGTGTTTGTCAATCCCTTAACGTTGGAACAAGACCGGGTGGCTTTATCCATTCAGGAGCAAATCGAGCAAGGGCGGTCGCTGGCGCCACAGTTCGAAGCAAAGTTGGGCGGCGTGGACGTCGGGAGCGATCAAGCCCGGTTGGTGGTGCGTGTCGGTCACGGACTGCTTGACGCGCTTGCCCGACAGGAACGGTTACTTTCGGCCCCCAAGCCCGCCCGTTGGACCGTCCATCCCTTTCGCTTTCAGGTGCTAAATTCGGATATCGTCAATGCCTTTGCCCTGCCGGACGGTTCGGTTTACATCACCCGCGGGCTGTTGCAGCGCCTGACGGGGGAGGACGATGTCGTGGCCGTGCTGGCCCACGAAATCGGGCACGTGGTGCTGCGCCATACCGCCCGGGCGTTTGAAAGCGAAGCCAAAGGCAACATCGTGCTGTGGGTGCTCGGTAACCTGGTGGGCGATGACTTGACCAACGATTTGGCCGGCGCGGCCAACGTGTTGTTTCAGTTGAACTTCTCACGCGAGCATGAATCCCAGGCGGATGCGTTTGGGTTCGTGCTAAGCTGTGCGGCCGGTTACGACAGCGACGGATTCAGGCGGGTGTTTGAGTTGTTTAAGAACATGGACCAAGACTCGACGCCCGAGTTTCTGCGCACCCATCCGCTTGCAGGACGCCGCATCGAACAGTTGCAGGGCCTGGGGTGCCGTTTTCCGATTGGCGTTTTACCCTGAACGCTCGTTGGAGGTGAAGTATTTCTCAAGCCAACGGGACGTTTTGCCTTTCGGGATTTTGGCAAAAGGCAGTAGGCTACACTCGTATATTTTGGTTCGGACCAGGTTGATTTTCGAGGATACATAAAGGGGATGGTGTGGATTTAAGCAACTACAAGTTGGAGTTGGAATATCCCTGTCGGTGGACCTATAAGATCATCGGCTCCGTTAAAGAAGGTTTAAGGCAAGCGGTCGAAGAGGTGATCGGCGACTTGGAGCATACCTTAACCTTGTCCAACAACAGCAAGACGGGTCGTTACCTTTCTTTGAAACTTGACATTGTCGTACAAAGCGAAGCCCAGCGGGTGGGCATTTATCAAGCCCTAAGCGAGCACCGGGCCATTAAGATCGTGCTTTAAAACGCAACCCGCATCGATGCGCTTACACCGCTACCAAAATTCGTATTGTCAAAACCGATTGATCTGGCATATAATGCGTCCACGCTTAACCCGCTTACAGAGTATTTGTTTGAGGGAGGGGTGTTTTTTTATGACTTTAACACGGTTGGATTTTATTTAGAGGAGTGTGGGATGGCGGTCAAAGCATTTTTTAACCCCACATCGGTTGAAGAAGCGGTTGACATGATGGCTTCGCAAACCGGTGAGGGGTGTTATGTGGCTGGTGGGACCGATTTATTGTGCGAAAAAGAGTGGCCGGAGTTTGTGGTCAACGTGCGGGATTTGCTGAACCACGTTGCCTTGGATGGAGACGAATTCGTCATCGGGGCATCTGCCACGGTGTCCCAGATCGAATACTGGCAGGAGCTGACCCAGGCGGACGACGGGTTGATGCACGGGTGCGCCAAAGCGTTCGCCTCCCGGCAGATTCGTAACATGGCCACCCTCGGCGGCAACCTGGCCAGCGCGGTGCCTTCGGCGGACTTTGCCCCGCCGTTGTTGGTGCTTGAAGCCGGCTGTGTGGTTCAGGGAAAAGAGGGGGCGCGTGCGCTGCCGTTGGATGCGTTTTTCAGCGGTCCCCATCGGAGCGTTCTTGAAAAGGACTTGCTGGTTGAAGTCCGTTTTCCTAAACCCGCTGCGGGCACCAAAGCCTGTTTTTTAAAGATAGGCCGCACGCCCGGTGATATCGCCGTGGTCAACGTGGCGGTGTTGTTGGTGCTTGAGGGGCAGACCGTGAAAAAGGCCCGAATCGCCTTGGGTGCCGTGGCGCCCACGCCCATACGCGTTTATCAAGCTGAAACCTTTTTGGAGGACAAGCCCGCTTCGGAGGAAAATTTCCAGCAGGCGGCCGAATTGGCACAACAAGCGGCCAGCCCCATCAGCGATCAGCGCGGCAGCCATGCCTATCGCAGCCAGATGTGTATGGCCCTCACCCGCCGCGCCTTGCGACAGTGTGTAGGGAGGGACGAATGAAGGTTGAAAAAAGCACATTGAAGCTGACGGTCAACGGGCAACAGAAGGAATTTCTCGTTTTAGCCAACGACCGCCTCAGCGACGTGTTGCGCAAAGAAGGCTATTTTGGGGTAAAGACGGGCTGTTACACCGGTGATTGTGGAACCTGTACCGTGTTGTTCAATGGTGACCCCATTGTGTGTTGCCTGATGTTGGCCCTGCAGGCGCAAGGGGGGGCGGTGGACACGGTGGAGGGTATGGCCGTTGGGGCGCAGCTGCATCCCATTCAGGAAGCATTTTTGGATGAGGGTGCGGTCCAATGCGGATTTTGTACCCCCGGCATGTTGCTGTCGGCCCAGGCGTTGATCCACAAGGTGCCCGACCCCAGCAAAGCCCAGATTCAAGAAGCCCTGTCCGGCAACCTGTGTCGTTGTACGGGGTACGAACGGCCAATCCGGGCCATCCAAAAGGCCGCGCGGCGGATGAAGGAGGAAACAGCATGACCACCCGCCCCAAATTTAACGTTGTGGGAAAAGACCTTTGGCGGGTGGACGGTCGTCAACTGGTGACCGGTGCGCCCGCGTTTACGGACGACTATCCCCAGCGAAACATGTTGATTGGAAAGATCCTGGGCAGCCCGCACGCGCACGCCAGGATCAAGTCCATCGACACCGCCAAGGCCAAGGCGTTGTCGGGCGTGCACGCCGTGCTGACCTATCAGGATGTCCCCAAAACCAAGGGCCCCATCGGACGCCGCTCCGATTTGTTCAACCGCGTGCCCTACACGCGAGCGGGACAGGATTATCCCGAGCCTTCCCCTTGGGATTACTTCTTGTTGGATGACAAGCTGCGCTTTGTGGGGGACCGGGTGGCTGCGGTGGCCGCCGAAAGCGAACAGATCGCCCGCCAGGCGCTGGAGCTGATCGAGGTGGACTATGAGGTGCTGGGCGCGGTATTTACGCCCGAAGCGGCGCTAAAAGAGGGCGCCCCCGTCATCCACGATGAGCCGGATGTGCTCAACGTGAAAGACCCACAGCACAACGTCTGCGCCGGTGTGGACGTGCAGCTTGGAGACGTTGAGGCAGGCTGTACGTCAGCCGATGTGGTGGTGGAGCACAGCTACCACGTCCAGCGCGTGCAGCACGCCCAGATGGAACTGCACGCGGTGATCTCTTACTTGGACGAAGACGACCGGCTGGTGGTCATTTGCAGCACCCAGGTGCCCTTTCACGTGCGCCGCCAGTTATCGACGGCGTTGGGGGTGCCCGTTGGCAAGATTCGGGTGATCAAGCCCCGCATCGGCGGCGGCTTTGGCGGCAAGCAGGAAATGGTGATCGAGGATATCTGCGCCGCCCTGACGCTGGCGTCTCGTCGCCCGGTGCGCATGGAATTGGACCGCTTCGAAGACCTGACCGCCGCCCGCTCTCGTCACCCGATGACGCTGAAGGTGAGAACCGGCGTGAAAAAAGACGGCACCCTGACCGCCCTTGAGATGGTGGCTTTGGTGGATGCAGGGGCTTATGGCTCTCACAGCCCCACCGTGCCCACCAACACGGGCAACAAGAACCTGCCACGGTACCGCTGCCCCAACATGCACTATAAGTTTGACGCCATCTACACCAACCTGCCCGTTGCAGGCGCCATGCGCGGCTATGGCACCCCGCAAGGGGCCTTTGCGCTGGAGTGCCACATCGATGAAGTGGCCGAAGCCATTGGGATGGACCCGGTTGAGTTTCGGCTGAAGACCACGGTGCGTAGCGGGGACAAAGACGAGCTTTCACCGCGCCTTTACGAGGTGGATTCACAATCTGCCGATGAGGACGACCAAAACGTGGGCTGGGCCATCGACAGTTGCGGACTGGAACAATGCATTCTTCAAGGGGCAGAAGCGATCGGTTGGCACGAAAAGCGCAAGGCCTATGCCGAACACAACGCCCACAACCCCATCGTTCGCAAAGGGATCGGCATGGTTTGTCTGTCGCAGGGCAGCGGGGTGGCGGGGATCGATACGGCCAACGCCACGATCAAGCTCAACGAAGACGGTTCGGTGAACCTGCTCATCGGGGCGGCCGATATCGGCACCGGGGGCGACACCGTGATCGGCCAGATCGTGGCCGAAACGCTGGGTATCGATTTGGACCAGGTGGTTGTTTACACCACGGATACCGACATCGTGCCCTTTGATTCGGGCGCCTATGCCTCAAGCACCACGTACGTCTCGGGCAATGCTGCGCTCAAGGCCGCCAACGAGGTCAAGGCCGATATTCTAAGGGTGGCGGGAGTGATGATAGATAAGAAGGTGGCCGATTTGACCCTGGAAGACCATCACGTGGTGGCTGCATCCGGTGAGAAACTGTCGCTAAAAGAAATCGCCATGCAGGCGGCTTATGTCGATAAGGAACAAATCGAACACACGGCCAGCTTCGTCTCCCCGGTGAGCCCGCCGCCGTTTGCGGCCCAATTTGCCGACATCGAGGTGGATACCGAAACGGGCCAGATCAACGTGGTGGCGTTCGTTTCGGCCGTGGATGCCGGCACGATCATCAACCCGGAATTGGCCGCAGGTCAGGTGGACGGGGCGGTGTCGATGGGCTTGGGGCAAGCCTTAATCGAAGATCTGGTGTTCGACGAAAACGGGCACCCGATGAACAAGGGGCTGATCGACTACAAGGTGTTTAAGGCCAAAGGCATGCCCAAGCTTCAAACGATTTTCGTGGAAACCTACGAACCCACCGGCCCTTACGGCGTAAAAGCCGTGGCCGAAATCCCGGTCAACGGTCCGGCGCCCGCCGTGGCCAACGCCCTCAAACACGCCATCGGTGTGCGCCTATTCGAACTGCCCCTGACCCCGGAGCGCGTGTTGCGGGCGTTGGGAAAAATGTCCGATTGAATGCCTACGGCCTATAAGTTGGCTAGGGTTCAGTGGAGGATGGACGGATTCATAACGAAAAACAAAACCACAAAGGGTGATGGGTATCACATCCTGAAGCCAATGGCTCACTTAGCAGACGAGAGGGAAACATCCACCATCTTTTTGATCTCTTCTGGAAAATTAAGAATTAGCGATAGAAAGGTGCGTGTAGATACATCAGGCATACGGCGGCCCTGTTCCCAATCTTGAAGGGTACGCAAGTTCAGATGATATGTTTGCGCGAAAATGGATTGAGACATACCTAGCTTCTGCCGAATTCTTCTTGGATTAGGGATAACGGTAAGCTGTTCAAAATCAGTATCTTCAAGTGGCAAAGCATCAGGATCAGATAAAGCGGCCTTATTGATTTCTTCTTCCGTTAAAGAATGTATTCTCTTTTTTTGCTCCTTGCTCAATTCTGGCAATTTATTCGTATCGAGCTTATGCCGCTTCATATTCCTTCCTTTCTTTTTTGTTGGCTCTTCGTGCGGAAATAATTCTGATAACATCGTCGCGATAGGTAAACGAAACGTGGTATAGATAATTTTCGATTAAAGCTAATCGAATAAAACGGTCTTCATTATAGTCTTTTCTAGTATCTTGCCACTCCTTAAAGTATGGATCGAGCCAAGCCCTCATAGCATAGTCAAATGTTACACCATGCTTTTCTAAGTTTTGTTGTCCTTTAGCTTCATCCCACTCAAAGTTCATGATCAATTATACGGCAATGCCGTAATAGGGTCAAGTTAAACCGTGGATGGAATGTATTTTATTGACAACATTGAAGCTGGCGAAGGTATTAGGGCATTTTTCGATGAGTCGTCATCAGGAAAAGGCAGTAAGGTTGTTCGATTGGTTCAAGTTGATGACCACGGATAAAAGGAAAATGCTATAGCGCTAGTATCTCAAGATGTGCTTTGTTGAGTGCATAGTTTTAATTATAATTTAGTAGGTGTTAAGGTTGTTTGTCTCGATAGCGGCGAAAGGCCAGCGTGACGTTGTGGCCCCCGAAGCCAAAGGCATTGGAAAGGGCCGCATTTATTTGCGCTGAACGGACTTGGTTTGGAATGACGTCCAAATCGCAGTCAGGGTCGGGGTGTTCGTAGTTAATGGTGGCGGGCAGCAGGTTTTCCTCAAACGCCAGCAGGGTGGCTATGGCCTCCACCGCGCCGGCCGCGCCCAGCAGGTGGCCGATTTGGGATTTGGTGGAACTGGTGGGTGGGGGGGTGTCGAACACGGCCTGAATCGCGGCGCTTTCGGTTTTGTCGTTTAAGGGGGTGGCGGTACCGTGGGCGTTGATGTAGCCCACCTGATCCGGGGTGAGTCCGGCCTGTTGCAGGGCCATGCGCATCGCGCGCTGTGCGCCCTCTCCATGGGGAGCGGGCTCGGTGATGTGATATGCGTCTCCCGTTTGACCGTACCCGGCCAGTTCGGCGTAAATATGTGCGTTGCGCGCGCGGGCGTGTGTTTCACTTTCCAACAGCAAAATGCCTGCGCCCTCTCCCATCACAAACCCGTCTCGGGTGGCGTCAAAGGGGCGGGATGCTTTTTGCGGTTCCTCGTTGTGTCGGGATAAGGCACGGATTTGGTCAAACCCGGCGTACGTCAGTGACACCATCGTGGCTTCCGCCCCACCGGCGATCATGAGGTCGGCATAGCCCAAGCGAATCAGGTCCGCAGCCAATCCGATGGCGTGTGCCGAGCTGGCGCAGGCGGACACCGAACCGAAATTGGGCCCCTTGGCACCTGAGATTAAGGAGACTTCGGCGACCACATCGTTGGGCATGTACTTGGGGATAAAAAAAGGGCTCACGCGGCGCGGTCCTTTATCGAGCAGGGTTAAATGGTTTTCCAGCACGGCTTCCACCGCCCCAATTCCCGTGCCCATCACCACACCCATGCGGGTCTTATCGGTCGCTTCAAGGCTCAGGCAGCTGTCTTGCAAGGCCATTTGCCAAGCGGCCAAAGAAAACTGTGCGGCGCGACCGATCCGTCGAACCTGCCGCTTTTCGATATAAGCGAGGGGGTCAAAATCCATCACGGGCGCGCCAACTTTGGTACGAACGCCGTCGAGTTCAAACAAATCATCAACCCGCCGGGTACCAGAGACAGCCTGCTTGATGCCTTCCCAGAATGCAGTTTTTCCCGTGCCGATGGAGGTCAGGGCGCCCAGGCCGGTAATGACGACTTTAGGCAGCGTTATGAGACAACCTCAAGCTGAACTTCAACCACACCCAACTGTTGCTGAAGCGCTGCCACCTCGCTCTCGTTGCTGGCGCGGTTGAGTTGGGATTGAAGCTGATCCCGTCGGGAGACGGCCTGTTGGCGGTCGATGTGTTCGGGAAGCTGAGCGTCATCGGCCAAGATCGTGACCTTGTTTTGGTTCACTTGAAGCATGCCGCCATAAACGGCAAAGCGGCTTTCGTGGCCGTTGGATTTGATTCGTAACGGGGCCACTTTCAGCGAAGTCACCAGAGAAATATGGTCGGGCAGGATGCCCAGTTCGCCTTCGCTTCCTTGTGCGGTTACTTCCTCAACCTGTGCGCTGTAAAGTTCGCCGTCTGGCGTCAATAAAGAAAATTGCATCATAACAATCACCTCACCGCCTGTAATCATATCCCTTGGGGCCTCTTCTGGCAAGAAAAGGAATGGTCGAAAACACGGATGAATCCAAGGTTTGACAATTTTTTTGAAGTGACCTATAATCCTTGCCGTGGTGACATTCGGCCTTATCGGCTTCGTTTAAACAATTTAAATTGGATGAGTGTGGAGGAGGTGAAGCTCGATCATGGCTGATTTGTTAACGTCTATCGGCAACCTGCTCATTGCAGCGGGGGTTGCTATTTTGTTGATGCGCCTTGGGGGATATTTCGAAAACATGTAAGCGTCTGCCCGGTGGCTCTGGTCTATGGGGTTTCTTGGATTAAGTTGTGGTCCACGATGCCGACAATAATGGAACGCAACGGTGCCATGGTGTCGTTTACGACTTGGCGAGCGGAGTTGCCCTCGTCGATCACCAGTACCATTTCTCCAGCGCCCGCGCCAATGGCATCCACAGCAATCAGGTAGTCGCCTGTTGGTGTCCCCTTGGGGTTCAGGCGGTCCACAACCAACAGCTTTTTGTGATCGTAGAATTCGTGATTGATCGTGGAGTGAATGGTGCCGCAAACTTTGCCCAGGATCATGAGGCCTCCTCAATAAAGGTGGATATCGTCCACGATGCCGATGATGGCATCGTCCACAGGAACAAACCACGGATCGAGCGCCAGCGCGGCCTCGCGGGAGCTTTCGTAGTAGATAAACTCTCCTGGGGCCGCCATGCGTGTTGGATCGGCAGCCACGATGGGGGACCCAACGGGGTCCCTTTTTTTGTTTAAGGGCTGTACAAGCAGCATGGGCATGCCCACAAGGCCCTCATAAACGACGCAGGGCGTGACCGTTCCGATGACTTTCCCAAGCCGCATTAAACCTCCCCGTCTTCCAAGCGATTTAAAAATGCGCGGGCAAACTGCGTGGACTGATCGATTTGACGCGCCATCTGTGAATGCAGTCGCGGGATGAGCGTGTGTTGGATCCAGACCTGTGGAGGGGTTGCCGTCTGCTGCGCGATTTGAACCGCTGCCTGCACCGCCTCGATGGGGCCCGCAAAGAGGGCAAAGGCCTTACCGCCAAGGTCGTCGGCAAGCCTGATTTCCACGATCTCGACCTGGGCACCTTTGACCCCGGCGTCAGCCGCACGAATGATCGCTGCCACAGTGGACGTTTCGATTACGCCAAGCGCATCATCGGTGGCGCATGTTTGCCGTACTCCCAGTACGGTGGCATCGTGCACCTGGGCGTGGACATCGGCCAGCAGCACGCGGTCGATGACCCGGTCTGAGCCCTCAGCGATGCCTGCGGCGAAGGATTCTTCCACCGAGGCCACGCTGCCCCCCACAAACACAAGGTATTTCCCATTGTGCACCGTCCCG
>Ga0114931_10008367_pt1 | contig 12535 bp, 7 predicted proteins | sample 2SBtaG_FD_89579 | JGI IMG/M metagenome (GOLD analysis project Ga0114931, IMG submission 89579) | Deep subsurface microbial communities from Kolumbo volcano to uncover new lineages of life (NeLLi) - 2SBTROV14_V59a metaG | ecosystem: Environmental > Aquatic > Marine > Volcanic | place: Kolumbo...
CGCCGGTTCTTCTTCCTCGAACTCAACAGATTCCTCAGCCGGTTTACCCAGCGTATCACCCAACAAGTCATCTTCGGTAACATGCGCCAAATCAGTGCGTCCCAAATAAGTGATTGCCAGTTCCCTGAAGATATAATCAATAATTGACGTTGCTCTTTTAATCGACTTGTTACCCTGCACCAGGCCATTGGGTTCAAAACGGCTGAAAATGAAGGCGTCCACATACTCTTCCAAGGGAACCCCGTGCTGCAATCCCAATGATATGGCAATGGCGAAACTGTTCATCAAAGAACGGAAAGCGGCACCTTCACGGTGCATATCGAGAAAGATTTCTCCTAACGTTCCATCGTTATATTCACCGGTGCGAAGGTAAATTTTATGACCGCCAACGATGGCTTTTTGAGTATAACCACCGCGCCGATGTGGTAATTTCCTGCGTTTAGCCAGATAACGATAGACGATTTTCTGAGCCATTTTTTTAGATACGTTTTCTACGGTCAATTCTTCGTCTTCCATTTCGTCATCGAACAAAGCGGCATTAAGAGGTTGGCTGAGTTTGGAACCATCACGATAAATAGCTATGGCTTTAACCATCGTTTCCCAAGCCATCCGATATGCTTTTTTAACATCATCAATAGTGGTTTCCGAAGTCATATTAATAGTTTTGGAAATAGCCCCGGAAATAAACGGTTGCGCCGCCGCCATCATCCGAATATGCGACTCAAAACGAATAAACCTTTTTCCTTTTTTTCCGCAACGATTAGCACAATCAAAAACGGGCAGATGTTTTTCTTTAAGATAAGGAGCGCCTTCTATGGTCATGGTACCACAACAAAATTCATTGGCGGTCTCAATTTGCTCTTTGGTGAATCCCAATTCTTCCAGCAAATTAAAATCCCAAGCATTATAGATATCTTCAGATAAACCAAGAGTATCTTTTAGAAATTCCTCTCCCAATGTGTATTTATTAAATGCAAAACTGATATCAAAAACATGTTCTAAACCGGCTTCAATTTTTTCCAGTTCCTTTTCGGTAAAGCCTTTGGCTTTAAGAGATTCATGATTAACATACGGTGCTTGTTTTAAGGTTTTATGACCGGTCGCATAGAGAATAATGTCATTGATTTCTTCATCGGTATAACCCAATTTCTTTAAGGCGATAGGAACCGAATTGTTAATAATCTTAAAATATCCGCCACCGGCAAGCTTTTTAAATTTTACCAATGAAAAATCCGGTTCAATACCGGTCGTATCGCAGTCCATAACCAACCCTATCGTACCGGTGGGAGCGATAACCGATACCTGAGCGTTGCGGTATCCATAAACCTCTCCCAGCTCCAGAGCTTTATCCCAAACACTACGTACCGATTTAACCATATCTTCGGGAATATAGTTGGGATTGATACCCATAGGTTTTACGGTTAAGTCTTCATATTCCGACTTTTCCATATTGTATGCCGCTCGACGATGATTACGAATAACACGTAACATATCTTCACGGTTGCGATAAAAAGCATTAAAGGCACCCTGCTCTTTAGCCATTTCTGCCGAAGTCACATAACCTTCTCCCGTTAATAAAGCACTTAAAGCACCACTCCATGTATAAGCTTCCGCGGAATCGTAGGGAATCCCCATACGCATAAGTAAAGTACCCAAATTGGCAAACCCCAAACCAAGAGTGCGAAAGTCGAAACTTTTCTGCGCTATTGCCGGTGAAGGAAAAGCAGCCATTAACACAGAAATTTCCAGAACGATAGTCCACAGATGAGCAGCATGCAAATAACCCTCAATATCGAAACTACCATCATCTTTCAGAAACTTCACTAAATTAATGGAAGCCAAATTGCAAGCGGTATCATCGAGAAACATATACTCCGAACAAGGATTGGAAGCATTAATACGTCCATCTTGAGGACAAGTATGCCACTCGTTTATGGTGGTATCGAATTGCACTCCCGGGTCGGCACATGACCAAGCACTGTAACAGATTTTATCCCATAAAGCAGAAGCGGGTATTTTTTTCGCCACGGTCTTATCGGTTCTGTTAATCAGTTCCCAATCTTCACCATTTTTTAACTTATCGAAAAACGAGTTAGGGACACGTACGGAGTTATTGGAATTTTGACCGGAAACCGTCAGATAACTTTCACTTTCCCAATTGGTATCGAGTTTGACAAAATCGATTTCACTTATTCCTTGACGTGCCAATTCCAACACTTTTTGTACATAAGCTGTGGGCACCGCATAATGTTTGGCATTCAAAAGCGCCTGTTTTAATTTTTTATTTTTCTTAGGATCGGTTTCATAAACCGAATTGCCATTATCGCCGGAAATACGAGCGGCATCAAATATTTCTCTTAACTGTTGACGGATAATTTTTGAACCGGTAACCAAAGCGGCGACTTTTTGTTCCTCTTTAACTTTCCAATCAATAAATTCCAAAACATCGGGATGATCAAGATCAAGAGAGACCATTTTAGCCGCCCGACGGGTGGTACCACCGGATTTTATGGCGCCGGCTGCGCGATCTCCAATGCGCAAAAAGGACATCAATCCTGATGAATTGCCGCCGCCGGATAAAGGCTCGTGGGAACCTCTAATATTGGAAAAATTAGAGCCTGTTCCCGAACCATATTTGAACAAACGCGCTTCGCGTACCCATAAATCCATTATCCCGCCATCATTAACGAGATCATCCGCCACCGATTGAATAAAACAAGCATGAGGCTGAGGATGCTCGTAAGCGTTTTTCGCTTTCGTTAACAGATGCGATTCCGGGTCGACGAAATAATGACCGTTAGAAACTCCCGTAATTCCATAAGCATAATGAAGTCCCGTATTAAACCATTGAGGAGAATTAGGCGCCGCTATTTGATTGGCCAGCATATAACAGATTTCATCGTAAAATATCTTAGCATCTCGTTCACTATTAAAATACCCATATTTCTCTCCCCAAGAACGCCAACAACCGGCCAAACGATGGAAAACTTGTCGGGCATCGGTTTCGCTTCCGGTAATAGGCTTTCCGTTTTCATTTAAAAGAGGTTTGCCCTTCTCATCGATTTGTGGCACACCTGCTTTGCGGAAATATTTTTGAGCCAGAATATCAACCGCCACCTGCGACCAACTTTCCGGCACATCAATATTTTCCAATTTAAATATCGTGGAACCATCGGGGTTTTTTATCTCCGACGTGCGTTTGGTAAAATTAATACGACTATAAGGCGATTCCCCATCATGGGTAAAAAAGCGTTGAACTTTCAAGTTGTACCTCCTGTATCTTTCACAATAAAAGCTACTTAAATCCTTTTTAAGGCTTAAACCTTATTACATAGCTTTTATAATTTTTTTCTCATTAACATATTTTCAAGGGAAAAAGGGAAAATCAAGTATCCCGACCCTCAGTCCGTGGGCACAATATATAGTGGTTCGAAAAGCTTTGGCTACTAAAAATTGTATATTTTTCAAAAAAATTGTATTTGCTTGAATAACAAAAAGCTACAGAATTAATAAAAAATAAAAAAATGATATTATAACAATTATACCAATCAATATAAAAAACCAATAGCTATAAACGACAGCCACACAATGACTTACTTGGGCATATTTTTTTAGTATTAGTTTTCAATGATGTTATTATTATTTTAGAATTGCCTAATCATCTCACGTATAACAAGTTATAAAACAATAAACATTTTCCCAACATCTTTTCCACAATTAATACACCAATAAAAAGGTATTCGACGTTATAGAATAACGGTATATTTTAAAAAGAGAGTAAAATCTAAGTAAATAGTGTTGATAAATCTTAACTCTATTGTTCCACCGGTGGTAAATCGCGTTTTAGTTCTTTATCTTGGCGAAAGCCCAAAACATAATCGGCTTGCATAACGGTATGAATTTCACGAGTACCTTCATAAATGGAAGCCCCTTTGGCGTTACGATAGAACCGTTCGACCGGATATTCATCGGAAAAACCATAGGCACCATGAACCTGCACGGCATTAGCCGCCGATGCTTCCGCTTCACGGCAGGCAATCCATTTTGCCAATGAGGTTGCTTTGGTGGAACGTTTCCCCTGATTTTTTAACCAACCGGCTTTTAACCATAAATTGCGGCTGTATTCATAGCCGGCTTCCATATTGGCAATCATTTGTTTGACTAATTGGTGTTGTTCGATGTTGACACCAAAAGTTTGCCGTTCTTTGGCATATTTTACACAAGCATCACGACAGGCGCGAATTAAGCCCGTTGATCCGGCGGCTACCGTATAGCGTCCTTGGTCAAGACAGAACATGGCAATTTTGAATCCCGCTCCTTCTTGGTAAACTAAGTTTTCAGCGGGAACTTTGACATCCTGAAAGGATATATATCCGGTGTTACCTGCACGGACACCTAATTTACCATGAATTGAGCCAGTAGTAATACCATCCCAATTACGCTCGACAATAAAAGCGGAAAGGCCGCTATGAATGCGCTTTCTCTTTTTTTCCTGATCGGTCCAGGCAAAAATGATGAAATAATCAGCCACATCAGCCAGCGATATCCACATTTTCTCACCATTCAGAATATAATAATCGCCGTCCTTGACAGCGGTAGATTTTATTCCCACGGCATCGGTACCGGCGGCTGGTTCCGTTAATCCAAAAGTAGCTATTTTTTCACCTTTTGCCACCGGCACCAAATATTTCTGTTTTTGTTCTTCGTTAGCCCAGGTCAATACTGGCAGAGAAAAAAGTCCAATATGAACCGAAAGAATAACCCGTGCCGAGGTATCGCCATATTCCAGTTCTTCGGAAGCCAGCCCCAACGAGATGTAATCCATGCCTAAGCCACCATATTTTTCAGGAATACAAAAACCCAGCAAATTGGCTTCAGCCATCGCTGAAAGTAAACGAGGATTCATTTTTTGCGAGCGATCATATTCGGTAATATCGGGAGTAACAATTTTTTGGGCAATTTCACGAGCCATATCGCGGACAGCCAATTGATTTTCGGTAAAAGAGAAATCTATCATTTAAAATTACTCCTTTTCAAATAATTTATAATTTGCTTTGTATTATCAAAGACAAATATACTGTCAATCAAAGACACCGTCAAATGATGTTTAAAATTATAAAGAATACCGGTTGACTGGTTGCTCTGGCGATAAATATTGCTTATATTTAGCCCCAAAAATAAAGGTAATTTAAGTGAGCAAACCCATTTCAGTTAAAGCAGACATTGTCCCCTATTCAAAAGACTATGCTCGTGTTATTCGTTCTTGGATAGATTCCAAAAAAACCTACAAGGATGTCTGTCGTGGTAATAATTACCCTCCTCCCCAAAATGTTATTGAAACCTGGCAAAGAAAGGGAGTCACCTCGTATATCCTTTTTTCCGACAATAAACCGGTGGCTTACGGAGAACTATGGAATCGTCCCCACGAGTTAGCTTATGAGATTGCTCATTTAATCGTTGAACCGACTATTCGCTTTAAAGGTTATGGCACCAAAATGATTGAACTATTATATCAACGCGGAGTATCGCATAAAGGAGTGGCAAAAGTTATTATTAATCTCTTTAAGGATAATACAACCACTTTAGGGTGTTATTTTAAGGCCGGTTTTCAAATTTCAAGCACCACCAATTATACCGAAGGGTTAAGATTAGTAAAATTGATAAAATAAATCGATTTAAAAAGAACAATAAGGAGAACAGTATGATTAAAAAAGTAGGTCTTGTCGGATTTGGACAAATGGGCTCAGGTATTGGTCAAGTAGCCGCAGGAGCAAGATACGAAGTAATCGCTTTGGAAGTATCCAAAGAGGCGTTGGAAAAAGGATTGGGATATATTACCAAATCTTTGGACAAAGCCATCGAGCGGGGCAAAGCCGATACCGCTTTTAAGGAACAGATTTTGAGCAATATCAAAACCACCACCAAATTCAAAGATTTAGACGAGTGTGATATTGTTTGTGAAGCGGTGGTGGAAAATATGGACACCAAAAGAAATGTTTTTAAAGAGCTTGATAAGGTATGTAAACCGGAGACTATTTTTGCTTCCAACACTTCCTCTTTAGCCATTGGTGATATGGCAGCGGTAACCAACCGCCGTGACAAATTTCTGGGACTTCATTTTTTCAACCCCGTTCCCATTATGAAACTATGCGAAGTCGTAAGAACTCTTGACACTTCCGATGAAACTTATCACACGGCTTTTTCCTTTGCCGAATCAACCGGTAAAACCTGTATAACCGCCAAAGACTCTCCGGGATTTGTGGTCAATGTTCTATTGGTGCCTTTTTTATTGGATGCTATCCGCCAATACGAACGAGGCTTAGCCACCCGTGAAGATATTGATAACGGGATGCAACTTGGTTGTGGACATCCGATGGGACCGCTTACTTTGACTGATTTTATCGGACTGGACACAATTTTGTATATTGCCGATATTATGTTCGAAGAATTCAAAGATGCTCACTATTCCGCCCCGCCCTTGTTACGTCGTATGGTCAATGCCGGCTATTTGGGTAAAAAAGTCAAAAAAGGATTTTATGATTATAACAAAAAGTAATAATTAGAAATTATTACTTAGATAAAGATAACCAATTAAATTCAAGGGTTTACAATCATGACAGAATATAAGAATCTTCTGATAGAGAAGAATGAAGCCATATTAATTATAAAGATTAATCGAGAATCCGCTCTCAACGCTCTCAACAAAGAAACCGTCAACGAGTTACAACAGCTCTTCAGTTATTACTGGTCCGATGAATCCATAAAGTGTGTTATAGTTACCGGAGCCGGCGAAAAAGCTTTTGTCGCCGGAGCGGACATTCCGGAATTAGCTGACCTTGATGTGCGCAGCGGGGCTGAATTTTCGGCACGGGGACTATTTTTGATGAAAACCATTCAGAATTTCCCCAAACCGGTTATTGCCGCTATCAATGGGTTTGCTCTGGGAGGCGGTTGCGAATTAGCTATGGCTTGTGATATCAGGTTGGCTTCGGAAAAAGCTAAAATGGGACAACCGGAGGTCAATTTGGGTATTATTCCGGGTTATGGCGGGACCCAACGACTATCGCGTTTGGTAGGACGAGGTAAAGCCATGCAACTAATTTTCACCGGTGAAATGATTAATGCCCAAGAAGCATATCGTATCGGTCTGGTAAATGAGGTTTATCCTCACGAACAACTTATGGACAAAGCGATGGAAATGGCTCAACAGATTTGTTCCAAAGCACCAATCGCCATTAGCTTAGCCAAAGAATGTATCAATCGTGGTCTTGATGGAACCTTAACAGCCGGATGTGATTTGGAGAAAGCTAATTTCGGTCAAGTTTGTAGCACCGGAGACAAAAACGAAGGGATAGAAGCCTTTTTAGAAAAACGCAAACCATCGTTCACCGGGCATTAATAAAACATTTTCTTTTCAAATGTTTCTATAAAAAAATTTTTTTAGAACCGTCTTCAGGCGGTTCTTTTTTTATGTTTCAACGGGGTCAATAATACTTATCAATGATTGTCCGGGTTATAGTTAAGGTTGCTTATTGGCTATGCAAACCATTAAAACGCCGTATTCAAGAATAACAAGAAATGATAAAACTTTACTTTCATATTTTTAGGGAAAACTGTAATATCGATTTTTTCCTATGAAAGCCTCTAATGTTATAAATAATTCTCAAGCTTTTTAAGCGAAAAGTGTAAATTGAAAACAAATTGATACGGTTCTATTCAACCGCAACTGATTTCGCCAAATTGCGCGGCTGGTCAACGTGGCACCCCCGCATTACGGCAATATAATAAGCCAAAAGCTGAAGCGGAATAATTGACAAAAGAGGTGACAATATCCGATTGGTTTTGGGAATATAAATGACATGATTTACTCTTTCGGCAATTTCGGTATCACCTTCGTTAGCAATGGCGATAATTTTACCGTTACGAGCCTTAATCTCGGAGATATTAGACATAACTTTATCATACACTGAGTCTTTCAAAGCAATAACCACCACCGGCATATTTTCATCGATAAGGGCAATGGGTCCATGTTTCATTTCTGCCGCCGGATAACCTTCGGCGTGAATATAGGAAATCTCTTTCAATTTTAAAGCACCTTCCAATGCTACCGGGAAATTAATCCCTCTTCCCAGATAAAGGAAATTATTTTTTTTATAATAGGCGGATGCGATTTTTTTAATCTGGTCACAGTTTTTTAGAATTTTTTCGACTTTATCGGGAATTAATTGAATACACTCTAAAAGCTCCTGTCCGGCTGGAATGGACATCTGCCTCATACGACCTAAAAGCACCGTGAGAAGTGTCAAGACCATCACTTGAGAGGTAAAAGCTTTGGTAGATGCCACCCCGATTTCAGGACCGGCGTGAATATAAATACCACCATCGGTTTCTCGAGCGATAGTTGAACCCACTACATTAACCAAACCAAGAACCGTAACGCCGTGTTTTTTGGCTTCACGCATAGCCGCCAAAGTGTCGGCGGTTTCTCCCGATTGGCTGATAGCAAGTAAGATAGTGTCATCATCAAAAATAGGTGAGCGATAGCGAAGTTCGGAAGCGTACTCAACTTCCACCGGCACGCGCGCTAGCTCTTCAATCATATATTTACCGATAAGACCGGCATGCCAAGAAGTACCGCAGGCAGTTATAATAATACGTTTGATATTCCTCAATCCATCATATTGTAGATTCAATCCGTTCAAACGAGAAATGCCTTCTTCCTGATCAAGCCGACCCCTAATAGCATTACGGAGAGTGGTGGGTTGTTCATATATTTCTTTGAGCATAAAATGGTCAAAACCACCCTTTTCAATTTGCTCTAAGGTCATATTTACTTCGTGAATACGATGAGGAATCTTCACATTTTGAATCGTAGTAATATCATAATCATCCGGAGTGATAGTAGCAATTTCACCATCTTCGAGATAGATAACTCGATTGGTGTATTCTAACAAGGCGGAGACATCCGAAGCAACTAATTTCTCCTTTTCACCATGTCCGATAACCAAAGGAGACCCCATACGAGCCGCCACGATTAGACCCGGATGTTTTGCCGATATGGCCGCAATACCATAAGTCCCTTCCACCTGATTAAGAGCAATACGCACCGCTTCCGTAAGGTCACCATTATAATAGAAACGGATAAGATGCACCAGCACTTCGGTATCGGTTTCGGTCCTTATGGTAAACCCCTCTTGGACAAGAAACTCTCGTAAAGTGCGAAAATTTTCAATAATACCGTTATGCACCAAAGCAATTTCGCCCTCAGCATCGGTGTGCGGATGGGCATTTAATTGTGTTGGCTCACCATGAGTTGCCCAGCGCGTATGGGCAATACCCTGGGTACTTTTTATATCAATACCGCTTAACTTTTGTTCTAAAACATTTATTTTACCGGCTGTTTTGGCAACCATCAATCCCGAAGGTGACAACAGAGCAATACCGGCAGAATCATAACCGCGATATTCAAGACGCTTTAAACCATTCATTAAAATAGGTAAAGCCTGCTGAGGACCTATATATCCGACAATTCCACACATAAAAAATTATCCTGATAATTATTTAAAATATCTCTTTACTTGATAGGCAAGACTTTTTGTTAATTTTTCGTTGTTGGTTTCCACTATCAAACGATAGATTGGTTCCGTATTCGATGAACGTATTTGAAGCCAGCCTTGCTTAAAATTAAAGCGTAAACCATCCCTTTTGTCAAGAGTTGTTTTTCCCAATATTTGGAAAGCATTTTTTTCAAATCGACTCAATTTCTTGGAAAAATCACCCTTCAAGTAATCTTTTAACTTTATATTATAATAACGTGGGAAAGTAGCAATAAGTTCTGATAAAGTTTTCTTTTCTTCAGCCAATACGGTTAACACCAAAGCGGAACCAATCAGAGAATCACGACCGGAATGAAAAGCAGGATAAATCACTCCGCCGTTGCCTTCCCCACCAATCACCGCTTTTTTTGCTTTTATTGTCTGCACCACATGTGATTCACCAACTTTGGAATAATAGACTTTAGAACCCAAAGAACGGGCGATGTCCTCTGTTACTTTGGAAGTGGACAGATTGATAACCGTGGGTCCCCTTTTTTTCGATAAAACCGCTTTTACAGCTATAGCCAAAGTAAGCTCTTCACCGATAGGATTTCCTGTTTCATCGACCAACGCCAAACGGTCGGCATCGGGGTCACACGCCAGCCCCAAATCCGCTTTATATTTTTTTACCGCTTTGGAAAGCTGTGTAAGATTTTTGGGAATGGGCTCCGGTTCATGGACAAAATTTCCATCTTCCGCACAATTTATGGTAATAGTTTGAACGCCCAATTTTTCCAAAAGCAACGGCAAAGCCCTTGAACCGGCACCATTGATAGCATCGACAACCACTTTCAATTTTCGCTTTTTAATAGCTCTTTTATTAACTTCCTTAATCGCTAAGGTGCTTTTCACATGTTCTTCGACCCAATGAGTTTGTTTGATAACCTGACCGAGTTTATCGAATTTTTTAAAAGCAAATTTTTTCAAATTAAAAATCTCATCCAGTCTCCGATATTCTTGAGGAGTGATAAAAACACCCGATTGATTAAAAAACTTCAAAGCGTTCCATTGGGACGGATTATGAGAGGCGGTAATACAAATTCCACCTTGAGCATGTGTTCTTTTGACCGCAATTTCCACCGTAGGAGTGGGGACGATCCCAATATCAATGACATCAAGACCAACCGATAATAGTCCGGATATCACCGCCGGCATTATTATGGATCCCGAAGGTCGGCTATCTCGTCCCACAACCACCCTACCTTTTTTCAAAAACGTGCCAAATGCCGCACCATAGGCAGTTGCGGTTATCGGTTCCAATCCGGTACCGATAATACCTCTGATACCAGAGGTTGATTTAATAATATTTTTATTTTTCATAATTTCTCTTTATAATTATCGTAAAAATTTCCGTTTTTCTGAATTAAAATACAATTATTCTACTTACCAAAGAACTACTTATAAAATTCCGCTAATCCTCCATTGGTTCCCAACCAAATATTACCCACCATATCAACTTTTATTGTTTGAATAAAGTTATTGGGCAATTCACTATTTGAGGTGGTGTAATTCGTCCAGTGGCTACCATCAAAACGACTTAATCCCTCCCAAGTTCCAAACCATTCGTCACCTGATAAATCAACCGCCACCGTTAGCACGACATTATTTATCAAACCGCTATTGGCAGTATTATAAGTGGTATCCCAACTGTTATTATAAAAAACCGCTACGCCGTGCTCGGTACCGAACCAGATACGACCATCATTAGAGGGAACTATCGATGACACCATATTATAAGACAACCCGGCAATAACGGAATAGTTGACAAAAGTACTATCGTTTTCCATGCGGCTCACTCCTCCCCTATTTGTTGCCACCCATAATCGACCACTGTTATCGAAAGCCATCATTTCGATATTGTTATCGGGGGAATTGGTTGTTGTTGTATTATAATAAATCCAGTTGGTATCTAACAAACGACAAATTCCGGCAGTACCGGTGCCAATCCAAATATCGTTAGGAGCTTTGGTAACAATAGAAGTAATATCATTGGAGAGTAAACCGCTATTACTTTCATTCAAACGGGTAAAAACAGAGCCATCGAATTTGCTAATTCCATCACTACGAGTCCCTATCCACAAAACACCGGAAGCATCGACAGTTAAAGCAGTAATAAAATTACCCGCAATTTCACTGTTCAAAGTGTCAAAAACCTGCCAGGCAGAGCCATTGAACCGCGTCAAACCGTTTGGCGAGCCAAAATATTTGTAAGCTCCTTGAAGGGCGATATTAAAAATGGTATCGGAAGGCAAACCATTATTTTTGTCATAGATTAACCAGTTACCTTCCAAAAGAGTAGTGTTGTAGGCAATATTGGAAAGACCAGACCAGTTAGGGACTTCATCGGCGGTTTTCATGGCAAAATAATATGTCGTTGTTGGATTTAAACCCGTGACCACAAAAGTATCTTTATAACCTCCCACTTTCGGTAGAGGCGGATTTGTTATCTTTATCGCTTTATTCCAGTTACTGTCGGCAATCATTGTCGTATCATATCTTATATCATATTGTTTCGCTTTGGCAATTTTGCCATCGTCGCCGGGAGCAGTCCAAACCAAAGTGATTGAAGAACCGGTAGGATTTATCGCTTGTAAATCAATAATCGCTGCGGGTGGGGTAGTATCCGTAGGCGCTGTTATATTATTATTATTCTCCGAACATGATAAGGAAATAATTATAAAAATGAAAATAACAATGCTAAACAATTTGGAAAATCTTATGTTCATAAAAAATTTTGCCTTTAGATGATTATATACCAAAACTTATTTTCTTCTCTTTATTTTACGGGTTAATACTTTTCTCATAGCCAAATGAATATGTCCGTTACTGGCTAATATTTCTCGGTCGAAGATGGAATAACTACCACCGTTTATCTTGGAAACTTTTCCCCCGGCTTCTTCCACGATTAAAATAGCCGCCGCAGTATCCCAAGGATGTAA
>Ga0114931_10008368_pt1 | contig 12535 bp, 10 predicted proteins | sample 2SBtaG_FD_89579 | JGI IMG/M metagenome (GOLD analysis project Ga0114931, IMG submission 89579) | Deep subsurface microbial communities from Kolumbo volcano to uncover new lineages of life (NeLLi) - 2SBTROV14_V59a metaG | ecosystem: Environmental > Aquatic > Marine > Volcanic | place: Kolumbo...
ATCGGCGGGAAAGCCTCGACCTTGCTCTTAAATTCTTCGTAGATCGCGTCAGTCACTCGGAGGCTATTGTCAGTCAATTTCTTTATCGCGATCTCATCATCAATATCGAGACTTTGGACGATCGAAGCTGTTTCTATATTCTGGTGCTGATTTAGCCCAAGCCCGCTGCTGGTTGCGTTACAGCTCCCACAAATTGCTCTACCATCAGTGAAGCGGTAGAGTTTTGAATGTAGCCTAAACGAAATGTAAAGCGGAATTCCCAATTTATCCAAGATCGGATAAACATCGATTCCAGAAACTCCGGAAGATAATTCCGGAACTCGCCACCTCGTGAGAACGTAGCAATGCTCTCGATCAAAGGCGTCACGCAAAACATTGATTGCCTCGCCCTTCGAAAAAGCTGAGATGCACCCTGTGATTGAGTTACCTTCGGCGACCATGCTATTGATCGTTTCGATCACCGGATTCCATATCAAACTACTCATCAGAGTCGTCGCTTTCGTTTTGCACAAGATCGCGTGCTACTCTGCCCCAATCAGATCGAATGTCTTCAAACATTTGTTTGCGGCGATCCCAAGCGGACGCCTCCATTTTGGCCCAAGCTTTCAAAAGCAACTCAACTGAATATCCATTCATAAATGCGCCATGTTTGGAGTTTAATGTAATTGTAGGATTGGGAGAACTGTGTTGATTTACATCAAATAGGATTGCTGAACTGTTCAAATCCTCAATTTCAAATTTGTTATCACCAATCGCTGATGGTGTATTTGACGAGATTCTGTTTGCGAGATTCCGCTGATTTGAAACATCGCCATTTAAAACACGCCATACACCTGTTAGTTCCAAGACATCTGAAATGGATTCACTGACATCAAGTAATGGTAAAACCGTGGATTCGAAAATCCGTTTGTATGAATTCAAGGTACTCGCGCATCCAACAATGCAAGATAGTTTCACTGTCATGCTCAATCCCATCCATTGTGTGCCTTTGTTAGCCCCACCAAAGGGTGCTCGATCCGTGTAATGGGTTTCGAGAAAACGCTGGCAATCATTGGCAGTAAGATTCGCATATTCTCCGTAAAGTTTCTTGTCTCGCCTCTTTAGAAGCTCAGCTGCGCTTTGCATAAAGTTGTAGTAGTTTTGGAATTTCGTGCGACGAGTTCCGTTTAGCGAAAACAGGATAATCTCCATTGTTGTTAAGCAATCATTGAGTAACGCCAAATCGATTAGCAACTTTTCCGTGCCATCTTTGCACATCTTTTGCACTCTTTTCGGGAGAACCGAATCACGCCCATGAGATGATATGAATTGCAGAAGGACATCGCGATGCGAAATGAGTTGCAACAATATTTGTTTTGAGTCAAAATTCATATGAAACTCTTCTGTGGTCAAGCGCGATCTGAAGCTTCTTGAAGAAAATCTCGTGCGATACGGCCCCAGTCCGCTCGTACGTCCTGCAAATCTTGCCGTTTTTGCTTTGATTCAGCCTCGTCTTCGAGGCGAGCCCAAGCTTCTAGAAGTAACTTCAGTGCTTTTAGTGCTCGAGATGTATCTTCATCATCCTCGTTCAACAATTCAAACAACCCTTCCTTGGCTGGATGCTGGTCGTTCAATATCACAAAAAGCTTACCTGCACGTGATCGAATGTCGAACATGACTGGGCCAGGAACATAACCGTTTTTAAAGACAAACTTGATATCACTTCGAACGACAGCAATTGCCATTTCCTCGGCTTCTTTCGGTTCCATATCTAGAATCTCTAATTCCTCTTGGATTTGCGCTTTGCGTTTATCTTCGGCGAGATTTTCGTCTTCATCACTTTGACCAGCTTTCCCAGTTTCGGTTTTTCGCCTCTTAATTGCTTCTGTTGCAATGGCTTCCGCAGAGCCAGGTGGAGGGACGTTATCGCCCTTTTTCATTTTTCCTTCTGCCTGCATATTTATTTGGGCGCGAATCGGACGAAGCACTTGGTTGATCTCCGACGACAACATGTAGATAGGCAAGCGATGATCATTTGTATCCTTTAGATCATCTTCGAACTCGCCTTTGGACATATTTTCATTCTTGGCATCGTTGTCGATATTTTTCAACTCAATGGCGGTAGCAGATTGTTTGTTATTGGTAACTCCGAATATGTCATCAAGAGCCGGTTCAAATGAAATTTCGACACCCCACCATCTTTCCCGCGTGTCGTAGGAATTATCAAAAGTGGTGTTCATTTCGAGCTCTCGTTTTGCTCGAACCACGGAAACGCCTTGGTTCTTTGCTGCATTCTTTCCAATTGCTGAAGAGCCTCCCTCCTCCAACCTTACTCTTTTTTTTACGATAGAGAATTTCAAATGAACTAGATGTTCCTCGTTGTTAATTTTAACCTTAAAGTCATGTTCTGTATACAAATCAAAAGCGGGAGAGTTGTTAAACGGGACAGGGTCTAGAGTTCCTTTCATTAAATACATTGGGTCGTTTGGCTTAGTATCTCGATCAGATTTCTTTTTTATCTTCCCACCTGTATCTTCATAAGCTGCAAGTCGGATCGAAGCTGTTTATCGTCGAGGAAGTAGCGGTAGGCTCGTCCAACTAAAAACTCTGTGTGCTTCAAAAATGTTGCGCTTTGTTTCCAGCGAACTCGATCTAACTGAGACCAGACAACCAAAGTGCCGTGGTCTGGAACAGGACCTCTTATCAAAGACTTCCATCGCTCTGGAATTGATTTCTCAACTGGTTCTGGCACCTCTCTCAAGTCACCGTCCTTAATTTCGTCAATATCAAGATATGTATAATGACATTTACTGTTTTGCCACGACCAAACATCGACATGGCAACATTGAGAAATCGAGGCGTTGGGTAATCCCATGCCAAACTTACCAATACTCGTCTGCTTATTTTCTGTGAGATTTGAGCCGTTCCCAAATTGAAGAGAGATCCTCAATAAGTCTTTGTCCATTCCTGAAGCATTATCGAATACAGCGATTTCATTGATTTTCTGACGCTTTCTTTCACTCACGCGCTCAACCGTATCAATGCAAATGACTTGCACATCGGTTACTTCATTATTTGATAAGCCGGCTTGAATGCTATTGTCAATCAACTCAGCAAGAGCGTGCGCTGTATCGCGATAGCCTGAGCTTCGCATTGACTTAATAGCCAAATTCGGAGGTAATATTTCGTGTAGCATTTTCAGTCCCATATTTCATTCCAGTATTCGAAAGTGTCCGCAATGCTTATATATCCAGGAAGTTTATCCACAATGCTAATAACCTTAGATTCTTTATTCCCACCTGCTTTTACTCCACGAGCCGCACGGCCAATCATTTGGCTGAATAAAACCACAGAAGTAGTGGGCCTTGCTATGACAGCGATATTCGTTTTTGGCGCATCAAATCCTGTTGTCAATACACCATAATTCGTTAACACTTGGATTTCGTCAGTATCTCGAAACTTTCGTATCAGATTTCGCCTTTGGTCACGATGCGTACGATTCGTTATCGCTGCCGCCTTTACGCTCTTCACAGTTAAGATATTCGCAATCAGGTGAGCATGATCTACAGAACAGGCAAATACAAGGATTTTATTATTCGGATTTGGTGTTTCTTGCAAGATTTGAGAAAGTACTAATAAGTTTCGCTTTTCGTCGGCACCAAGTTTTAAAAGCACCGATCTCGGCACATCGAGGCCATCCTGTAGTGCTAGTTGCTCCTTTTGCGTCAACTCATAATCGCCTGACGCAACGTAGCTTAGACGTTCGTAGTTGATTGTAGCTATGTAACCTTCAGCTTGCAGGTATTCTATCGGAGAACTATAGCCTTCAATCTCAAGAGTGACTTTATTGCGGTCAAAGAAATTTGCCAATCTTAGATCTTCATGAGCATCGAGCGTTGATCTTCCTGGGGTAGCAGAAAGTCCTAAAATAGCAGTTCTAGGGTCAGCTGCAAGCATATCCAATACGTGTTGGTAAGTTGGCGCAATCGCTTGATGCGCCTCGTCCATAATTACTAATGCGGTTTTTCTTGAAAGCTTAAAAAAGACATCTTGTTCCTTTTGGCTCCGACTGAAAATCTTTTGCAAACCTCCGACGACCACACCAGAACGAACATTCGCGAGATCGCATTTGTGGTCTCCAAAACAACGATGGAGTTCGACTTCTTTTATTCCGAGTGCATTCCATGACTTTTCAAACTCTTCAGCCGCTTGTTCACAAAGTTCTTCGCTGTGAGCAAGCCACAAAACCACATCATCATCCGTCATTTGCTGTCGAATAAAGTGCGATATCAAATTCATTGCGGTGCGAGTTTTTCCTGCACCTGTTGGCATGTGTAAAAGCACTCTAGGACGATCACTCGCACTTAATAGATTTATTGCTTTACGGCACGCAACAATTTGGTGGTCGAAGAGAGGATACACAGGGCTTACAAAAACGTGCGTTTGCGCAAGCTTGGTCTGGTCATCACTCAAAGGCAGTTCGCACTCGAAAAACAGAAACAATATTTCGGTTTTAATACTGCCTCTTGGATAACTGCAAGCAGTGGCGGTTGACCATGGATTGTCGGTATCATTTAGTTCTAATAGTCGGCAAAGGCGGGCGACATCAGCCTCGGACAATGTTTCAATAAGCAGGTTTCGATTCGACTTGTCTAAAAGTAATCCTTCAGCACCGAACTGTGATACCACTAGTTCAGAAAGCTTGTAACTAGCTACCTGCTTAGAGCCTAATTGCTCCAAGATTGAGATTGTGTCCCTTCCCAGCAGTCCCGATAGTTCGGCACTGCCTAGTCGAGAAAGAGTATGGAGGAGCTTCTTCATTCGATGAAACATATGATTACATATGACATATCGCACATCCTTGCGAGTCGTCAATAACTGGGAGAGGTTGCTCAGGGAGGGCGACAATTTCGTCGAGGGTGCGTCCATCGCACCAAGTGAAACCGGCAGACAATAATTCGTACTCTTTCGCTTTTTCAAAAAGTTCCGGGTGGTTTTTCTTCAATCTTTGCCACTCGCCGATCTGTTGATAGAAACAGAAATAGCAACCGGATCGGGAACGCCATTCGTAATAGCTCGGCAACCCAACTCCGTTGTTGTGTAGCAACTCTTTGATATCACCAATTCCCATTCCGCAGTCTTTAAACGGGTAGACTGGGACGATGTTTTGCTTGTTTGAAAGCGATGGTGGTTTCCTTGCTACGTAACCGTCGCGATTTTCGTCGGCGCGAATTCCGATATAGCTAAACGCTTGTCTTTGTCCCACGAAACGCTCAAACGGTTCGATCTTTAAGTCGCGTGTGCACCAGCGGCTTCGTGGACTAGGTAAAAAGCCGCCGTACTTTTCTCGCAAGATTATATCGAAAGGATTTCGGTCGGGTTTGTCGCGAATATTCAACAGTGAAAGAGCATTTAATCGCTGGATTGGTTTTCCAAGGTAGTCCTCTAGTGAGTCGAGATACTCGTACGTCTCCTCCAATTCGCACTGGGTGTCACAAAAAACATATTCTGCTCGTTCGTGGATTTCAGGATATTTTGTTCGAATAAAAACAGAGAGTGCTGCCGAGTCTTTTCCACCCGATATGTTTACTATGTGAAGCCATTCTTCAAACTCTGGGTTTGACAAGCTGTCGGCTATTTCCATGATTGATGGCATTGGGAATTTCTTCGTCTAACGTAATATTTGTGATTAGGTTATTTGCCTCTTGCTTACCAACAATGTCTATAAGTTGTCGATAGAGGTCGGACATTCGTCCGACTAACAAGTGCGCAAGCCCGATCTCGGTGGGCCGGTCACGAACGGAAATTGTTCGAGCCTCATTCTCAATCTGGACTACTATATTGTTGATCTCTCGTTCAAAAATTGCAAGCACAGAGTCGTCCCATCTTCGAATTGGCTTCTTAACAATTAAACTAGCCAATGAATCTACAAGGAGTTGCTCAGAGTCGTATTCAAGTGAAAGTCTTGATATAAAGCCTTTGGCAACCCCATTTCTCAAATTTTCAATAAATTGGGAAGAAAAATACCCCCCCCACGTCCGAGCAACTTGTCGAACATCCGTGCTTGTCGGTGAGCTTCCGGCTGTAAGGCTGTCACAAACTGTCTTCTTTGCCTGATCGTAATAAACTGATGCAACTTCTTGCAGCTCAACACAACACTTTTTGAGAGATGCCATAAGCAACTTTGGCTTCTCGATGTTTTGTTGTAAAGCAGAAGGAATGTCGTGGAAGAAAAGTTGAATAGGGTCGCGGGTTCGCAGAATCGCGTTTCGAAAATTTACTGCCGATTCGCTAATTTGACGACTCGTGAGTGCAGCAGGAGGAAGCTGATGCTTCCACGCCTCGAGCGAATCGAAAGTTAGTCGGATGAGGTCGTTCTCTTCGATTTCATAGTTAGCTGCGCTGCTAAAGAACTTGTGACAGTTTCGCAAATACTTCTGCTTCTTGGCGTCGATGTCCAAAACGAATAATTCATAATCACCCGGATTTTTGCATAAGTCTTCAATATTGGAAGGCAGTATATCTGTCAGATACTCGCCCTTATGCATTAGCGAAATCGCGCTGGGGAAGGCACGAAATGCGGCAGCTAAAAAAATGGGTAACACTCCGGCTCGAACACCAATTGGAGGTGCTTTTAATTTGTCTATAAAATGGGAGAAACACTTGGGACGTCCTGAAGGAATCGTCAAGAACTGCTGCAATTCTTCCCAAAGCCTTTGCAATCCTGGATTATTTACTAAACCGCTTGCATGACTATATCCCCATATTTTTGCTTTCGAATCAAATCGGTAAAGTCCCGTATTAAGCATCAAAGTATTGAACATTGCCTTATCGGGAAAATAGCCTTGGATTCCCAATTCCTCTTGACCATTCCTTTCTAAAATCGCCATCACAAGTTTTTTTCGAGAATTGACTAAAGTACCTGAAGGCTTCTTTCTATTAATCGTCTCATTGTTCAACCGGGGTGTTAATCCAAAGACAGATTTCATTATCTTGGACAATTCGTGGCGAAGTTGCCGTGGATTATCAGCATCAATTTCATTGCCACTGTGAAACCAGCGTGGCCCGTTCACGCACGGTAACACAAGACGATCTACCAGCCGTTGCAAGTGGTTGAAAGCGTCGTCTGTCATTTGCTGAAGCTCAGCCAATGCTAATGGATCGGAATCCAATAAATTAGAATCGAGTTGCATTTGCAGCAACGCAGCAACTTCGACGGCAGCATCGAATATGGGAATTGGTTCACGTGGAATGACAACTAGTGTTCTAGTATCTCCTTTGTATTCGTCAGCTGATTTCTTCGCCTGTCTCAATTCGTCAACGTCATTGGCGAGCAGATAGTAGACTCGTCCATCGTTATCGACAGGCAACCGGTCAAGTCCCAAATCAAAATCTACAAATGCTCCAAATCCGCTCCCGCTGAAATACTGTCCTGTCAAATAGCGGCGGATACAAAAAACGCTGTTATATTCGACTGGCTTCCAAACCGGCGGTGCCAATTCTTTGGTTAAAAATTCAACCAAATCGAATTCGCTTGCCACTCTCAAACGCTCTCTGCCTAGACGCCCCCGTATGTCGACATCGGTGCCGTGCCAGACTGCGAGGTCGTCATTGTGCTTTCTGTACAACAACAGCTTTTTCTCAATCAATTGAGAGATCGGCTTCTTAACTGATGTGTTCTCGTATCCTTTAGCAGAAAACTCCAATAGTGGTTTGTTGGTTCGGGATCGTTCTCCGCTTGTCCCAAGCCCTAGCAAGCATGAGGTCTTTAATATATCGATTCCGGTGTCATCCGACGGGATTTTTGAAACAGCACTTTCCGTTTCGAGCCATTGGCGATGAGTACCGCCAACGGCTGTATCTGACCGCATAGATGGAGCAAAAAATTCATACAGATCGGATGGAGTGATAGGACGCGTGAAGTCGACATGGTAAAGAAAGTTAAACAACGTCCTTTCGTTTTGGGCGACTCGTGCAGAGACTCGAGGAAGCAAAAACAACGTCGCCGGCTCGAGTGGGTATGCCGTTTTTAACAAGTCGTTCAACTCTCGAGACTTGAATCCAGTGAACAGTCCTAGTTCGAGGCTTTTTTTGGCATTACCCGTGATTTTCTTTTGGTCAAAGCCTTCGGGCCGCCGTGAAGAAACTACCTCCGCAATAAGTCGGTAGATTTCTTTACTGTCGTCGACATACTGGATCGTTTGAAAACGACCTTCGATTTTCTTCCAATCGTTTCGCATTGTTTGCGGAACGCCTGTGGCGTAATGCAAGAGCCCTTGATGTAAGACAAGACAAAACGTCATTCGGACCGCTTGGGAGCGAGCCACATACTCCGCGATGAATTGGATCTCTGAAAGTTTATCTCCCCGTCCTTCGGCAACCAAAGACTCAATGTGACGTCCAAATTCATCCCAGATAATTGCGACTATATCGCACTTGTTTTTTGTGCAAACATTTTTAATTGCTTTGAGCACTTCAATTGAATCGTTCGTGTCGAGCAAAGAGAGACTGCGAATGTTGCGGCCCATACCGCTTCGTTTCATCGACGCGATTGCCGACTGCTTGATTTCCTCGGCTAAATTTTCTGAGTGTCCATGTAACGTTATGGCGATACCACGTTTTGTCTTACTGGCCCTCCGGCTTCCTGCGAGCTTGGCAAGCAAAGGACTCACAACCTCAAGCCGTTTATTGATTTCACGTCGAACGCCCACAGAATTTTTAGTGTTTTCAATCAAGTGAACAACATAAGATGCTGTTAAGGACTTACCAGATCCATACGGAGCAACTAATAAGAACGCTCGTTCGTTTTCGAGACCAAGTAAAGCTCGGATCAACGAAGTGCTTTTTGTTGTAGGACGAAAATGCGAGATCCGGTCTGGGTAATTGGAGTCGAATGCGATGTTGATTGATCGTAAGAAAGAGCCGACGTCGAGTTGTCCTGTCGATTTAGGTGACACAAGCCTCCTCCGTGATGGTGTGATAATAGCGTGTTGCCCACTCAACAGCAGAGCGGCATCTTATTCGAATGGCCTTCTCGCCAGCCAAGTTAGAGACACTGAATTCTTGCTGTTCAACCGACTCGATCCTAGAAATAGTCTCAAATAAAGACTCTTCGGAAAGACAAAATACTCGTCCGGGCCCCCCTGTTTTTCTTGTTATTTCACCTAACGAAATGTCTGTGTCTTTTCGGTTTTGTTGCAATTCTTCAAATGCGTTTGCCATTGCATAGCCAAAGATTGCAGAAGGGATGTTTTTCATCGTTTGGTTAAGCTGGTAATAACCTGAGTTTTTAAAGTAGTTTAGTAACCCTAGTTCTCGAAATGGGCTTTCTGTTCCCTCCTCAGGATCGATATTTTGGACGGGAATCGTTCTAGAGTAGCTAAGCAATAAACAGCTAAGGTCGCGTTCAAGTGTAGCTGCGCTCGGGGGTCGCGTTTGCGACATTGCAACATAACGTTGCAGACTTTCGAGGCAAACCGATCGGCCAAAACGGTTGTGCCCGAAACTATTGAAAAACCATGCCAATGTTGTCGCGATTCGAGGGCTATTGACAAGATTGATGTGGAGCATCCACCAAGTTCCCAATTCCAGAAAATATGGATCTCTTTCCCAGACCAATTCACCAATTTCAGTAAACTTCAACGTGGGCCATTTACTTGATGCGTTTTTCACGACAGGTTCTGCTAATTTTGTAGCTACCAACCAATGGCGTATCGACTTGGCCATATTGCGTCCTACACCCAAATGATCGGAGACGAATTCATCTCCGATCATTTGGGGATCGTGATGTATTAGCTTCATTCCTTTGTGAAGCCATCCTTCTCTTACTTGAAATGTCTCGTGTCCGCTAAATTTCATCTTATCAACAACTCCCTTTGTTATATTGCTGCAAAGGATTCCCTTAAGTTTCGAAGGATGTGGACACTTTTAACCAAAATCTTCACGACTTGATCGATGTGTTCAAAAGTGTTCATTTCAGAAAAGCTAAATCGAACACTGGAATATGCTTCGGCCTCGCTAAACCCCATAGCCCGAAGAACATAGGACGATTCGGGGATATGGGATGTACAAGCAGAACTTTGGGAACACTGAACGCCACAGTAGTCTAGTCGAGCGACCAAAGCTTGACCATCCACCCCATCGAATCTTATATTTGTTGTGTTGCAAACGCGAAACTTTGTGGAGCCATTGATATTAGTGCCTGAAATCGAATCCATGACTCTTCTTTCGAACTCATCTCGTAAACGTTTCAATTTTTCGGAAACATCGGTTAAACCGCGTTTTCGCAACTCCGCTGCCTGTCCAAATCCAGCTATGCCCGGCAAATTTTCGGTGCCTGGGCGAAGCCCTAATTCTTGGTCACCTCCGTATAGCTGTTGGGTTAGTTCATGCGGATGTCGACAAAACAACGCTCCGACTCCTTGGGGTCCATGAAATTTATGCGCTGTAAACGTAAGAAAGTCGATGTCAAGATCAGAGACATCAACATCGAGCTTGCCAACTGCCTGTGAGCCGTCGATGTGTAGAGCCATACCATGGTTATTGCAAATATCTACAATTTGTTCGATTGGTTGTACTACCCCTGTTTCATTATTAACCCACTGGATACAAACTAGACCACTTGTATCACTGCAGGCTTCGTTCAGTTTATCGACTTGAATCAAGCCATCTCTGGAAACTGGAATATGAATCACGCGAGCTCCAACACGCGGGTGTTTTTGGACAAATTCTTTAACCGACGAATGCTCGACCTGAGTTGTCACGATTGCGCCTCTCGTGATAGAATCCAGGAATGAACTGATTACCCAATTGTTCGATTCAGTAGCTCCGCTCGTAAAGAAAATTTGATTCGAAAAACTCCCGATTAAACTTGCGAGTTGGTCCCTCGCTTGCGTTATTATTCGTCTCGCTGTTTCGCCGCCACTATGACTGCTAGAAGGATTCCCAAAACCCTCGTTCATTGCGTGCAACATAGCCTCTTGCACAGCAAGACTCGGCTTCGTAGTGGAATTGTTATCGAGGAAAATCGTTTCTTCGCACATGGGTCAATTTTCGCAGATATTGCTTGAATCAGCAAGGAAATCGTTAGGACATTTTTTGGCTTTTCAGAATTTGTGTAACCAAAATGTTATTTCTATGTCTCAAGGCTAAGAAATTACTTCGGTGAGTGAGTACTGTCTGGTTGCAGTGGAATCAACCACGACTATTTTTCAATCTCTCCCACCCAGCAGTTTCCGGACTTCCACCAAGCTTTTCACAGCTCCACCATGCTTTCTCTGTGCCCGAGATAACTGCGTGCTAAAAAACCTCTCCTGCTTCAACAGTCCCGCTTCACTGGCCACAGCAAACGCCGCTTCGAAATAAAGAACCATTAGCCAGGACACCACGATCCGGTCCACCAGTAATCGTTCAAGAGGGGAACTTCCACCACACCAATACTCACGCCGAATCTCATCGATTTGATTACGCAGCCCATCGCGTAAGTCATCCCGATCCGCTACCAGAAGATCGATCCATTTCTCTTCTGCTTTTATCCCAACAATCTCCAACTCTTCCCAGATCTCAGGGTTTGCGGATATATAATCTCTCAACAGAGGGAGTACAGTTCGGTTAGGCCGCTTCACCTCGGCAACTACCTCCCTGATTTCCGACAGCATCGTTTCCATCGAGATATCTTTTCGCATATTTCGACTCCTTCCATGGACGTCTGCCCGACCATAAAAAACCACTCGTTAGCATCACAGCATCCCGGAGTAGATTGCAGGCATTATCGAGTTTCCGGAAATCATCCAAAGCTTCGAAGATGAATTCCTTCTCCTTATTCCAGACTTGCCTGGCTAATTCCCTTTCAAACTGATGGAGTGCGGCTCGTCGTGCTTCAAGTTCAGCGACTGCTCCACCACCAATATAAATCGTGCGGGTGCTGCATCCAGTCCGTACTTTTCGGCAGTAGTATTTTCTGGTTCCACCACCACGCTTCATCCATCCCATCGGTAATGTCCTCGTTTGCCACAGATACAGGACAGTGACTTCAAGATGTGACGAACTGGAATGATCATACAAAGCGGTTCATTTTTCAGAGAGAAACTATGCGGCTTCGGTGTAAACAACGGCCAGAAAACGTGGCGCTTGGTGTGGGTTGGTGAATCGGAATAAAAATGTATCGCCCAGATGCTCTTCCCGACGACATTCGTCACCAGATTGGAAAGGTGCTCGCTGGATCGACGGCGAAGAATTCAAAAGAAAGAATCTGCAGCAGAAAAGCGGGAACTGTCAACTGGAAACGCGAGCTGCGCCGATTCGTTCAGAGTGCAACTGAAATCCAACCGTCCTTTCGTCGCGTCCCCCGCCGTTTTCCTGAGTTAATTGGAATCGTACCCGGCAGGTCAAGTTCGATCGATCGACATAATATCATTTCGGTTATCGACACAATCGCATCGATGACGATTGATCTTCTGGAACAAATCAGTGCTGAATTGCGTTTTCTTTCCCGCCTTTGTGACATTACTGTCGTTGAGTGTGACACGGAAATTAGAGACGTTTATCGATTTAAGCG
>Ga0114931_10008369_pt1 | contig 12534 bp, 13 predicted proteins | sample 2SBtaG_FD_89579 | JGI IMG/M metagenome (GOLD analysis project Ga0114931, IMG submission 89579) | Deep subsurface microbial communities from Kolumbo volcano to uncover new lineages of life (NeLLi) - 2SBTROV14_V59a metaG | ecosystem: Environmental > Aquatic > Marine > Volcanic | place: Kolumbo...
CGCCACCGATATTGGCTGTTTCTTCCGGAAAACGCCGTAAATACGTCCCTGTAGGCTCGACGGCGGCATCCCTGCCGCCGACGTTTCCTCCAGAAACAACCAATATCGGTGGCTGAGTGCCAAACTGTAAGCTTTTGGGCGCCGTGGGTGAGTAGTTACCTCACGGGATCGGTATCGGCAGGGTCGAGAGGTGTCAGCGATGAGAGACTACAGCGTGGTCGATCGGTTCCTAGTGGGCCTGGACGTGGGCCTGCGAACGGTCTTCGGGCGACCGCCCACGACCGGGCGTCCCAACCCGATACGAGAGGCGGAACCGGAGCCGGAATTGAGCCAGGGCGAACGGCGCCTGGCCGGGCGCCTGATCCGCATCGATCATGCCGGAGAGGTGGCGGCCCAGGGCCTCTATCAGGGGCAGGCCCTCACGGCCCGCAGCCCACAGGTGCGCCAGCAGATGCAGCGGGCCTCGGAGGAGGAAAACGACCATCTGGCGTGGTGTGACCAGCGCCTCGAGGCGCTCCGGACGCATCGCAGCCGCCTCGGGCCCCTGTGGTATGGCGGCGCCTATGCCATCGGGAGCCTGGCCGGACTGATCGGTGACCGGTGGAGTCTCGGTTTCGTCCAGGAGACCGAACGTCAGGTCGTGGCGCATCTGGACGACCACCTGCACCGCATCCCCGCGCAGGACGCCTGGAGTCGCGCCGTCCTCGAACAGATGAAGGCGGATGAGGCGAGCCATGCCGCCGCGGCGGGGCGGGCCGGAGCCGCCGAGCTGCCCGCCCCGGTCAAGGGCATCATGCGTCTGGCCTCGAAGGTGATGACCGGTACCGCCTCCTGGATATGAGGGTCCGGGCTATCAGGGACTGAGATCCACGATCTCGAAGTCGTGCGTGATCTCGGCGGTCTTTCCAAGCATGATCGAGGCCGAACAATACTTGGTGGCGGACAACTCCACTGCCCGCCTGACCTGTGCCTCCGACAGCCCCTTTCCGGAGACGACGAAGTGGATGTGTATCCGCGTGAAGACCGCCGGGGCACCATCGGCACGCTGCGCCTCCAGGTGGACCTCGCAGTCGCTCACCTCCTGACGCGACTTCTTCAGGATACTGATCACATCAAAGGCCGTGCACCCCCCGGTGCCCAACAGGAGCAGCTCCATGGGGCGGATGCCCAGATTGCGCCCCCCGTGCTCCGGCGCCCCGTCCATGACCACCGAATGCCCACTCTCCGACTCACCCACAAAACTCATATGATCCAACCACTTGACTCTCGCCTTCATAGGCCCCCCTGACCTTCACCCCGCCCGCTACCGTTCGTCACTTCCAACCGGCTGGCCCCTATCCCCTGTCACGGATGCGGGACGCTTCATCTGTCCACGATCGACATGCAAGGGGCTTTGCCCTAAACTTGCTCGACGAATCAGAAGGTGACGCAAATTTGACGATGATCCCACTCAAAGCAGAAAAGTCCCCACCAAACCCCACCCTGGAACGATTTCTCGAACTCTGCCACGGAAAGCGCTACCCGAAGCGCAGCGTCATCATTCGCGCAGGTGAGAAGCCAGACACCCTGTACTATATCACCGCCGGTTCCGTCCGGGTCATGATCGAGGACGAGGCCGGACACGAGATGGTGCTGGCCTATCTGAACAAGGGTGACTTCTTCGGCGAGATGGGGCTGTTCGATATCGAGCAACGCAGCGCCCTGGTGGTGGCTCGCGAGGACTGCGAGATCGCGGAGATGGGCTACCCCAAGTTCCGCCAGCTGTCCCGCCAGGACCCGGAGATCCTGTTCCTGCTCTCCGCCCAGCTCGCCAAGAGGCTCCGCCAGACCAGCAGCAAGGTCATGGACCTCGCGTTCCTGGATGTCACCGGGCGGATCGCCCACACGCTCCTCGACCTGGCCCATCAGCCAGACGCCCTCACCCATCCCGATGGGATGCAGATTCGGATCACCCGTCAGGAGATCGCCAAGATCGTGGGTTGTTCCCGGGAGATGGCCGGCCGCGTCCTCAAGGACCTTCAGGAGCAGGGACTGATCCATGCCCGAGGCAAGACCATCGTGGTCTACGGGACCCGCTGAGCGCCCCTGAGCCAGGCGAACTGGCCCCGTTCACGGCGGCGGCACGCACCCCCTCCTCTAACCAAACAGCTCGCTGAGCCTTGCACCGGGGTCGGGCGCCCTCATGAAGGCCTCCCCCACCAGAAAGGCATGAACACCGTGGGCGCGCATCCGCGCCACGTCCTCAGCCGAGTGGATGCCACTCTCGGTCACCAGCAGTCGGTCAGGCGGTACCCGATCCACAAGGGCCAGGGTGGTCTCGAGACGGGTCTCGAAGCTGCGCAGATCGCGGTTGTTGATCCCGATGAGCCCGGCGCCCAAATCCACCGCCCGCTCCAGCTCGCCCGCGTCGTGCACCTCCATCAGGACGTCCATACCCAGTTCTGCTGCCAACGCGGACAGCTCCGCGAGGCTGGCGTCCCCCAGGGCCGCGACGATGAGTAAGATACAGTCGGCCCCGATCACCCGGGCCTCATAGACCTGGTAGGGGTCGATGACAAAGTCCTTGCGCAGCACCGGGATCCCGGCCGCCTCGCGGGCGCGCTGGAGGTCGTCCTCGTGTCCCATGAAGAAATCGTGGTCGGTGAGTACCGACAGGCAGGCCGCCCCACCGGCCGCATAGCTGCAGGCAATGGCCGCCGGATCGAAGTCCTCGCGGATCACCCCCTTGCTGGGAGAGGCCTTCTTGACCTCAGCGATCACCCCGGCCTCGCCCCTGCCAATCCGCTCCTGTAGGGCCCCGGCAAAGGGCCTGGGCTCGGGCGCGCCCTCGACCCGGGCACTGAGCTGACGCAGAGTGATGCGGCTCGAGCGCTCGAGGATCTCTTCGGACTTGCGTTGCAGAATCCTGCGCAGGACGTCTGGAGAGCGGCTCATGAGACGATCCCGAGCTCAGGGGGGAATGGGCGGCGGGCGGGCATATTCACGACGAGAGCGCATGACTGAGCTCGGCCAGGTCGCGGAGTTTCCGCGCCGCCAGACCGCTCGCCAGGGCCTGGGTGGCCCGCGCCACCCCCTCTGGCAGGGAATCCGCCACGCCTGCTGCATAGACTGCTGCGCCGGCATTGAGGACGACGATGTCCCGCGCCGGGCCCGGCCGGTCGTCCAGGACCTCGCGGATGAGCTCCAGGCTCTGTTGGGCCGACTCCACCCGGAGCGTATCCAGGCTGGCCTGAGGCAGACCGAAGTCCTCCGGGCTCAAGGTGTAGCTGTGTATCTCCCCGCCTCGCAGTTCCGCCACCCGGCTCGGTCCGCTGATACTGATCTCGTCCAGGCCATCCGCCGCATGCACCACCAGCACATGGCGGCTACCGAGGGCGCAGAGCACCTCGGCCAGCGGCACCACCCACCGCTCCGCGTAGACCCCCAGGACCTGATTGGGTGCACCAGCCGGATTGGTCAGGGGCCCCAGGAGATTGAACAGGGTCCGCACCTTCATCTCGCGCCGCGGCCCTGTGGCATGGCGCATCGCACCATGAAACAGCGGCGCAAACAGGAAGCCCACGCCCACCTCATCGATACACCGGGCGACCCCTGCGGGAGGGAGATCCAGATTGATACCCGCGGCCTCCAGGACATCGGCGCTGCCCGAACGACTGGAGACCGAGCGGTTGCCATGCTTGGCGACACGCGCCCCGGCGGCCGCAGCCACGAGAGCGGATGCCGTGGAGATGTTAAAGGTGCCCTTCGCGTCCCCGCCGGTCCCACAGGTATCGACCAAGTGCCCCTTGTCGACCTCCACAGGGCTCGCCAGCTCCCGCATCACCGCGGCCGCACCGGCGATCTCGTCCACGGTCTCCCCCTTCATGCGCAGACCGATGAGCAGGCCACCGATCTGGGCCGGGGTCGCCTCCCCCCCCATGATCTGGCGCATGACCTGCGCCATCTCCTCGCGGCTGAGGTCCCGGTGTTGCGTCAATCTGCCCAGGGCGCTGTGTATATCCATCTTATCGGGACTCATGGTGCGGAGGTGGCCTGCCTGTCCCCGTCCATATCACCGGGACGGGGTGGCGCTGAGAAAGTTCTTCAACAGGGCGTGTCCATGCTCGGTGAGTATGGACTCCGGATGGAACTGCACGCCCTCGACGGGGTACTCGCGGTGGCGAACCCCCATGATCTCGTCAAATTCCCCCTCCGGGGTCTCGGTCCAGGCCGTGATCTCCAGGGATTCAGGCAGCTGCTCTCGGTCGATCACCAGGGAATGGTAGCGGGTGGCCTCGAAGGGGCGGGCAAGACCGCTGAATACGCCCTCACCCCGGTGGTGGATCAGCGAGGTCTTGCCATGCATGATCTCGCGGGCATGGGTGATCCGGCCCCCGAAGGCCTGGCCGATGGTCTGATGGCCCAGACACACCCCGAGCAGGGGGATGCGCCCGGCGAGCCGGCGGACCACGTCCAGCGATATGCCTGCCTGATCCGGGGTACAGGGTCCCGGTGAGATCACGATCCGTTCGGGCGCCATCGCCTCCACCTCCGCGACACTGAGCTGATCGTTGCGCACGACCTCGACCTCCGCCCCCAGCTCACCCAGATATTGCACCAGGTTGTAGGTGAAGGAGTCGTAGTTATCGATCATCAGGATCATTTCACGGCGCCTATTGCGGTCAGGAGAGAGGCGAGCGCCATTATACGGTATCGTCGGCCTCGGGCCCCACACCCCGCCCCAACCCCGACTCCGCCATCGCGACGGCCCGAAACATCGCCCGGGCCTTGTTCATGGTCTCCGCCCACTCGTTCTCTGGCACCGAGTCATAGACGATCCCGGCCCCGGCCTGGATGTGGAGCTCCTGATCCTTGATCACTGCCGTGCGGATCGCGATGGCCGTGTCCATGGTGCCCCCCCAGCCGATGTAACCCACCGCCCCCGAATAGATCCCGCGCTTGACCGGCTCCAGCTCGTCGATGATCTCCATGGCGCGGATCTTCAGGGCACCGGAGACCGTGCCCGCAGGGAAGGTCGCGCGCAGCACGTCGATGGCAGTCAATCCCGGCCGCAGGCATCCGAGCACATTGGAGACGATGTGCATGACATGGGAGTAGCGTTCGATGACCATCTGCTCGGTCAGCTTCACCGTTCCGACCTCACTCACCCGACCGGCATCGTTGCGCCCCAGATCGATGAGCATCAGGTGTTCCGCCAGCTCCTTGGGATCGGCCACCAACTCGGCCTCCAGGTTCAGGTCCTGCTCCTCGGTGGCCCCGCGTGGGCGCGTCCCGGCGATGGGACGCACCGTCACCTCCCCCTCCTCGAGGCGCACCAGGATCTCCGGAGAGGACCCGACCACCTGGAACTCACCCAGATTCAACAGATACATATAGGGAGAGGGATTGAGGTGACGCAGTGCCCGGTACAGATCCAGAGGTCGGGCCGAGAAGGGGATGGTCAGCCGCTGGGAGAGCACCACCTGCATCACATCCCCCTCGACGATATACTCTCGGGCACGGCGAACAGCCGCCTCGAAGCCCTCCTCGGTAAACCCCGAGACGAAGTCTGTCTCCCGCACCTGTCGGGCCTGTGCCGGATGCGCATAGGCCGGTGTCCCTTCCAGGAGCCGCCGCTCTAGCTCGGCCAGTCGCCGCTGACTGCGATCGAAGGCCCCGGGCAGTGCCGGATCGGCGTGGACGATGAGATAGAGGCTGCCACTGAGATTGTCGAAGACCACCACCTCCTCGGAGACCATGAGCAGGATGTCCGGTGTCCCCAGGGGATCGGGCTTGGTGTTCCTGCCCAGCCGCCGTTCTATGTAGCGGATGGTGTCATAGCCGAAGTACCCCACCAGCCCGCCCGTGAAACGCGGCAGATGCCCCAGGTCCGGGACCCGGAACCGCTCCTGAAAGCGGTCCAGCCAGGCCAGGGGATCCGGCGTGGAGACCACCTCCACGGGCTCGCCGTGGGCCTCGACCACAACCTCATCGCCCCGCACCTTGACCACCTTGTCCGCGGGCAGGCCGATGATCGAATACCGACCCCATTTCTCACCCCCCTCCACGGATTCGAAGAGATAGGAGTACGGGGCATCGGCCAGCTTGAGATAGGTGCTCAGGGGCGTATCGAGGTCGGCGAGGACCTCGCGCACCAGGGGAATAGAGCTGTATCCCTCACAGGCGAGCTGTTCGAACTGTCGACGATTCATGGCGTTCAGACGCGGGTAGCGCGATTCAATACGACTCTCAGACCGGGACGGCCGTCGGGTGCTAAGGGATCCTCGTCGCCGGATCGCGGGCGGCCGGATGGCTTGTCAATCGCCTCCCGGACTCTCCGCACCGGAACCCGATGATATCGATCCGACTCAGGGCCCCGGGCGACAGGGCCCGAGACGGCCACGCCGCGTCATGCCCCCCGGGGAACGACGCCTCCGACTCAGGCGGCCCGCTCGAGCAGGCCTCGCAACTCGGTCATGGAGTCGATCACGGCATCGGGACGGGAGTCACGAATATCCTCCCCGTGGTTGTAGCCGTAGCTCACACACACGATCTGAAAACCCGCTGCCCGAGCCGCCCGTACGTCATTCGACGAATCACCCACCATCAGCGCGTGCGCGGGCGAGATACCCAGCTGCTCGGCGGCATACAGGAGCGGCATCGGGTCCGGTTTCTTTCTGGGCAGGGTGTCCCCGCACACGACCAGCTCAAAATAGTCCCGCAGCCCCAGGTCGACGAGCAGGGGTAGCGTGAAACGCTCCGCCTTGTTGGTCACGCTGCCGAGCCGGTAGCCGGAATGACTCAGATAGTCCAACCCCTCCCTGACCCCCGGATAGAGCCGGCTGCGCTTCGAGGTGTTCTCGGCATAACAGGCCATGAACAAGGGCAGGGCCCTGGCGTACAGGGCCTCATCGGGCTCGCCGTCGAGCCGGTTGATGAGCGCACGCTTGACCAGGCGCTCCACCCCGTTCCCCACCCATTGCCGCACCGCCTCCTCCGTGCGCTCAGGAAGGCCCAAGTCCGCGAGCATGGCGTTCACACAAAAGGCCAGATCCGGGACACTGTCGACCAGCGTCCCGTCCACATCGATCAGGATCATCCGTGGCCTGCGTATCGAAGGCATCTCAGACTTCGGGGTCAGGCTGCGCCCGCCTGAGCCAGCTCTTCGCGCATGGCACCGATAGTCGCCTCGTAGTTGTCGGTACTGAAGATGGCAGACCCGGCGACGAAGGTATCGGCACCCGCCTCCTTGATTGCACGGATGTTGTTGACCTTCACGCCCCCATCGATCTCCAGACGGATGTCGAAACCACTGTCGTCTATACGCCGGCGGGCCTCCCGCAGCTTGGTCAGGGCCGACGGTATGAACGACTGGCCACCAAAGCCGGGATTGACGGACATCAGCAGGATCATGTCCACCTTGTCCATGACATAGTCCAGATAGTCGAGCGGAGTGGCCGGGTTGAAGACCAGGCCGGACTTGCAGCCCAGCTCGCGCACCAGCTGCAGACTGCGGTCTACGTGCTCGGTCGCCTCCGGATGGAAGGTGATGTAGGTGGCCCCGGCCTTTGCAAAATCGGGGATGATGCGATCGACCGGCTTGACCATGAGATGGACATCGATGGGTGCAGTCACCCCATGCTGACGCAGGGCATCGCAGACCAACGGCCCTATGGTGAGGTTGGGCACATAGTGATTGTCCATGACATCAAAGTGCACGATGTCTGCACCCGCTTTAAGGACATCGTCCACCTCTTGGCCGAGACGCGCAAAATCCGCGGAGAGTATCGATGGGGCAATGAAATCAGGGTTTGCCATGAGTGCAGCCTCGCTGGTAATCAGGTTTGGGGATATACCGGGCAGATCCAACGGGGAACCGGAACGGACCGTGCCTCACTCCGGTCCCGGAATGAGGCACGGCCCAAGGGCCCGATCCGCAAGGGCGACTCCGCGTCCCCCTCGCGGCCGGCCCATCCCCGATCAGAGCCTACTTGCAGCTCTGGCTGGAGAAATAGGCGGCCAGGTCGGCCATATCGCCTTCAGAAAGGGCGGCGACCATGGCATTCATCGTGGCGTTCTTACGCGAACCGGCCTTGAAGGCCTTCAGCTGGGTCACCAGGTACTGTTCCTTCTGGCCGGCCAGGTTCGGGTACATGGGGACAGCACTGACGCCGGTGGCACCGTGGCAACCCACGCAGGTTCCGGCCTTGGCCTTACCGGCTGCCGCATCACCCGCCAGGGCCAGACCGCTGGCCGCGCTCATGGTCAATGCACAGATCACTACACTCAGCTTCTTCATTGTCGCTCTCCTCTCACTTTGGAAGGTGCAGGCCCAGGCACAGGCACAGGCCCCGATCACGGAAGTCTTTCGAACCAGACACGACACCGCAGCGCTCGAAGACACATCCACGCCTTCCCGCTTGCTTCCGTGCGAGAGCCCCGCGACGCACCTCGAGAGGGGTGATCCTCGAACGCCCTGCCGGCCTTCCCGACACGATCACTGAGGCTCGATAGGTTCCGGACTGAAAACCAGCGGCGCTATTCTACCTGTTGTGACACGAAAGTACAGCCAGGGCGCCGGTGGCGCGGTCCGCACAGGGCTGCGCGATAAGCAGCAGTTATGCCTGCGCCCCATAATTTTAATAGGCGTTTTGAGTGGAATTCCCTAGAATGGCGGCATTTTCCTCATCCAGATGTTCAGTTTCAGGCAACCTACCGGGAGAACCGTATGATCAAACCGCATGGGTCCGAGACCCTCAATCCCCTGTTCGTCTACGACCAGCACGAGCACGATGAGCTGCTCCATGAGGCAGAGAATCTGCCCTCTTTGCTGCTCAGCTCCCAAGCCGCGGCCAACGCGGTCATGCTCGGCGGTGGATACTTCAATCCGCTGCCCGGCTATATGGACCTGGCCGACGCCATCAGCGTGGCCGAACACATGAAGACCATGGATGGTCTGTTCTGGCCGGTCCCCATTCTCAATCTGGCCCAGGATGTGAGCACCATCAAGGGACACAAGCGCATCGCCCTGCGAGATCCCAATGTGGAGGAGCACCCAATCCTCGCGGTCATGGATGTGGAGAATATCGAGGAGATGAGCGACGACGAGCTCAACCTCATCACCGAACAGGTCTACCGCACCACCGACCCGGCCCATCCGGGCGTCGCCACCTTCACCTCCCTCGGGCGGTTCGTCCTCTCGGGCCCGATCCAGGTGCTGAACTTCAGCTACTTTCAAACCGACTTTCCAGACACCTTCCGTACCGCCGTCGAGATCCGCAACGAGATCGCCGAGCGGGGCTGGGAAAAGGTCGTCGCCTTTCAGACCCGCAACCCCATGCACCTGGCCCACGAGGAGCTCTGTCACATGGCCATGGACCGCATCGGCGCCGACGGGCTGGTCATTCACATGCTGCTCGGCAAGCTGAAACCCGGAGACATACCCGCACCGGTCCGGGACGCCGCGATCCGCAAGATGGTTGAACTCTACTTCCCGCCCAACTCGGTCATGATCACCGGTTACGGATTCGACATGCTCTATGCCGGGCCCCGGGAGGCGGTACTGCATGCGGTATTCCGCCAGAACATGGGGGCTACCCATTTCATTATCGGCAGAGATCACGCCGGAGTGGGTGACTACTATGGCGCCTTCGATGCACAGAAGATCTTCGATGAGGAGGTCCCGCCCGGGGCGCTGGACATCCAGATCTTCAAGGCCGACCATACGGCCTACTCGAAGAAACTGAAAAAGGTGGTCATGATGTGCGAGGCCCCGGACCACAGCAAGGAGGACTTCGTCCTGCTGTCCGGGACCAAGGTGCGCGAGATGCTCGGCCAGGGCATCGCCCCGCCACCGGAATTCTCCCGCCCGGAGGTGGCCCAGATCCTGATGGACTATTACCGGAGCCTGAACAAATAGACAGGCGCGCTGGCTCGGGAGCCTGTTCGGTGCCTCCCGGCCTTCTCTGTAGTCACTCGCACTGAGACCCTGCAGGACCCAAAGGCCCCGATCCTTGATCGGGGCCTTTTTTACAGCCGGGATGGGCTATCCGGCGTCACACCTCGACCTGGACGATCGTACCGCGCCGGCAGCCGATCCGCGCATAGATCGATGCCTCCCTAACCCCTCTCCGGGGCAGAAGCTGCCGCCTCACCCTCAGGCTCGGGCTCGGTCCCGGTCTCTTCCACCGCACGCCCGCCCGAGGGGTTGGTGTAACGGTCGTTGAGCCGCTGCACGAACAGGTCGGCGGCACGCCGTACATTCGCCACAGTCCGTTTGCCGAAGCCCCCCCAGCCCGCAGGGGTGCGGAGCAGGATACTCCGCCACCAACGGGTACTCTTCAGGAAGGCCCGGTCCAGGTGACCGACGACCTTTTCCCGAGTCAGGCGCCTGGCGATGAATCTCGCCGTGGTCCGTCTCACCCAGAAGTGCACACCCAGCACAATGGCCAGAATCACGCCGCCAAGGACCGCCATGGTGACTGCAGTCGAACCCAGCGCATCCTGCCAGGGCGGGGAGAAACTCATTCCCTGCCAATAGCCCTCCATGAAGGTCCACACCAGCAGCCCACCGAGCGCGGGGACCAGGATGACCGCATCGATGACCAGGACGGACCTTCGCCACTGGGCGAGGGCCTCGCGCAACCGGGGGATGATCCGCAGCTCTATCTGGTTGGCCATGTTCTCGAGCGAGCCGATGATCCGGTACGAACGCTCGATACCCACCTGGGCGATCCGTTCATAGATCTCCCTGATGTCGACGTCGCGCTTGGCCTTGTAGCGTTCCCGAAGGGTCTCGTCCTCGATCGGGATGGCGGCCTGCTCGTTGTAGATGGTATAGAACCGGCCGCTCACCAGCCCCACCTGGGACAGCGCCCGCTGCCAGGCGGCGACAACATCCTCGGCGTTGTCCTCCCGCGCGGTGGTATCGATCTGATTGAGGACAAACAGGACCTTGTTCGCATCGTGGCGACGCACCGTGCCGGCCACCAGGTGCTTCAGCGTATCGTGCATGGCTCCCGGCTCGGGATGCCGGGCATCGAAGAAGACCAGGACCAGATCGGAGAGGCCGATGATATAGTCGGTGATGCGCAGGGTGGCCGTGCGCTGAGAGTCGGCATCGAAGCCCGGGGAGTCGATCAGGATCTTTCCCTTGAGCTTTTCGGAGGGGCAGGTCTTCAGTTGCAGATAGGCATCGACCTTGCCACCCTCACCGGCATCGACCTTCTCGATCTCTTCGCTGATCTGGTAGAACGGGAATCTCGGATCCGCGTCCAGCGCCAGGCCGGGCAGGGTACGCACCTCCTGATCCTCGCTGTAGCAGATCACGGTGAACTTGTCGTCGACCGCCTGGTTACCCGTCAACTGGATCTGGCGGTCCAGGTACTCGTTTATGAACGAGGACTTACCCGCCGAGAACATACCGAACACCGTCACCAGCGGCCACCAGGCGATGTTGGTGGCCAGGGACTCGTCTGGTGCCAGGAGGCCGATGCGGTAGGCCACCCGGTCCAGTTCCTGAAAACTGCCCACCACCTCCACCAGGAGGGGGTTCTCCTCCATCAGGTGGTGGCGCAGGCTGTCGATGCGTGCCTTGATGTCCTTGCTTGGTCTGTCGAACATATGCTCCCCCAATGATGGTTTCTAGAACTCACCCTCTGCGGCCCTGGCCAGCATGTCGCGCGTGATGTCCCTGACGGCGATCGCCTCTTTCTTGAGATCCGGGGGCAGTTCTGCCCCGCCATGGATCATCAGATCCATATTCAATGTATACAGCCAATAACGTCCCCCGGGATCTTGGAGCAGGGTGATACGACAGGGGACATAGGCGCCATAGGCCCCACTGTAGTCCAGCATCTTGGCGGCGGTGAGTGCATTGCAGAACATGAAGATCTTTACGAAACGATAAGGCGTGCCGGACAGCGCCTCTATCTCCTTGTACAGTGGCAAGTCCTGTCCGACATGCTTGAAGTTGTGCTCATTGGCAACGAGCTTGAGCGCGTCTTCCACATCCTGGGCCGAGAGGTCCTCGTTGACCTCGACCTTCCAGACGGTCGCCTCGGCGATATTCCCGGTGTTCAGCAGCTTCTTGACCAGTTCCATATAGACCTGTGGGGCCTTCGGGTCGAAACCGCGCAGTGTGTCGACATAGGGTGCGAACTCGACTGCGGCCCACACCGCGCCGACTATGATCAGTAACCCCACAAGTGCCAATAGATTTCGGATAAATACCATCGTCGACTCCCCTGTTCGTGTACGACGCCGCGGTGCGCGGCCCAAGCTCTGTGCGGACTGAGGTCAAGCAGTCTTCACGGTAACGCAGATCGCTGACTGCCACACAGGGATGCAGCACCAGCCCCCCACCAGAGGCCCCGAAGAATGGACCCGTTGACACTGTTGCAGTAGCGACACCATTCTCGGACAGGCGTCCAGACTCCTAGCCGTAGAGCTCCTTTCCCAAGCCCTTGAGTTCACGGGCGGCCTTGCTCATGGGCTGCATCTCAAAGACCGCCAGCCCCTCACTGAACGAACGCCTGAAGGCGGTTCGCTGATACA
>Ga0114931_10008370_pt1 | contig 12534 bp, 5 predicted proteins | sample 2SBtaG_FD_89579 | JGI IMG/M metagenome (GOLD analysis project Ga0114931, IMG submission 89579) | Deep subsurface microbial communities from Kolumbo volcano to uncover new lineages of life (NeLLi) - 2SBTROV14_V59a metaG | ecosystem: Environmental > Aquatic > Marine > Volcanic | place: Kolumbo...
CATGGGCTGATCTCTATGGGATGATCTACGTGCTCTGATCCCTGCCTCCGGACCGCGCTCCATGGCACGGTCCGGACACCAGCCCGCGGGTTCAAGATCGGGCTTCGAACGCCTGGGTCGGTAAGAAAACCAAGAACTTCTTCAACCAAGGAGGAATGATGAAAAAAGCATTTTCAACTCGACTCTTCACCTTTGGCCTCGTGGCCGGGGCGTTCGCTCTGGTCGCATTCAGTGTCCACGCGGTGTACGCACCCGAGATTTTGGGGTGGTACCTGGAGACCACCTACTCTGACGCCGCAGTGGCTGCCGGCGCCTCCTGCCCGAGCGGCGAGCGTTGCGTCGAATGGTGCGACGTCACGGGCAACGGCTCGATCGTTCCGAGCGGCAGCCTCTGCTGTGTGCCCCTGTGGCAGGTCGGCCAGGAGGCCTTCAACACCACCTGCCGCCGGCCTGCTGGATAGCCACCTCGTTTCCTGCCGCCGCCAGCGCACTGCGGCTCTCAGGCCTGATAATAGGCAGGCGATGGCGCAAGAGTGCGAGGACATCACGGAGCTGCTGCGTGCCTGGGGCCACGGCGATCGCCAGGCCCTCGAGCGGCTGATGCCGCTGGTCTACGACCGGCTGCATCAGCTCGCCTCTGGCTTCCTACGCTACGAGCGCGCCAACCACACACTGCAATCGTCGGCCCTGGTTCATGAAGCCTACTTGCGAATGGTCGCCCTTGACCGGGTGAGCTGGCAGGATCGGGCGCATTTTTTCGCCCTCAGCGCACGGGTCATGCGCCGTATCCTGATCGACCACGCGCGACGCATTCGATCGAGGAAGCGTGGCCAGGGCCAGGCACCGGTGCCCCTCGAGGCGGTCAAGCACCTGGCGGCCGAACAGCATCCCGACCTCCTCGCACTCGACCATGCGCTGCTGCGCCTGGCCGAGCAGGACCCGCAGCAGGCCCGGATCGTCGAGCTGCGCTACTTCGGCGGCCTCGATCGCGAGGAGATCGCGCTGGTGCTCGGTATCTCGAGCGCCACCGTCACCCGCCGCTGGCGCATGGCGCGCGCCTGGCTCTACCGCCAGCTTCGGCAATGCGACCGAGAGGATCCGGCGGCTGGCGACCCGCAAGACCCAACCGGGCAACACCGATCCGAGGACCGGCGCCGGGCTCGCTCACCCGGGAATCGTCCCTCATGCTGAGATGAACTCGATGGCGGTTCACGACACCTGGCGCCGGGTGCGCTCGCTGTTTGACCAGGCGGTGGAGCTCGACGGGCAGGCGCGGGCGAGCTTCCTCGACCACGTCTTGGCCGGCGAGGACGCTGTGCGCGACGCGGTCGAGGCCCTGCTGGCCGCCGATGCCAGCGCCGAAGGCTTCATGGACCAGCCGATCGTCGCCCGCCCCAGCACCATGGACGATGTCCGCGACGCGGCCCGGCTTGCCGAGGCCGGGAACGATGCCAGAGACGAAGCCGGGAACGAGAACCGTGTGAAACCGCACCCATCGATCGACCGTTTGGCCGGCAGCCACATCGGCCACTACCGGGTGCTGCGGCGAATCGGCCAGGGTGGCATGAGCACGGTATACCTCGCGGTGCGCGACGATGACACCTTTGCCCGGCGTGTGGTGCTCAAGCTGGTGCGGGCCGATCGCTCAGACGCCGATCTCGACCGTCGCCTGCGCACCGAGCGGCGTATCCTCGCCGGCCTCGACCACGCCAACATCGCGCGTCTGTTCGACGGTGGCACCACCGAAGATGGTCGGCCCTACTTCGTCATGGAGTACATCGAAGGGCTGGCGATCGACGCCTTCGCCGACCAACACCAACTTTCGATCGATGAACGTCTGATGCTCTTTCGCAAGGTTTGTGCAGCGGTGCACTACGCGCACCAGAACCTCATCGTGCACCGTGATCTCAAGCCCTCGAATGTTTTGGTCACTGCCAGTGGCGAGCCCAAGCTGCTCGACTTCGGCATTGCCAAAGTGATCAACCCCGAGCTCGCCGACCACGAGATCCACGCCACCGCCAGTTGGCTGCGGATGATGACGCCGCAGTATGCAAGCCCGGAGCAAGCCCGCGGCCGGCCGGTGACCACCGCCACCGACATCTACAGCCTCGGCGTGGTGCTCTACCAATTGCTCGCCGGTTGCCTGCCCTTCGATTTCGCGCGCTGCTCGGCGCGCGAAATCGAGCGCATCAAAACCGAGCACGACCCACCGAAACCGAGCACCGCCAGCCGACGCCCGGGGCCGGACGCGGGCTCGCGCGACGAGATTGCGCGCGATCGTCGCGTGCGCCCCCATGATCTGCGGCGGCGGCTGAGCGGGGACCTCGACAGCATCGTGATGAAAGCGTTGCGCAGTGCGCCGCAGCGGCGCTACGCCTCCGCCGAGCGGCTGGCCGACGACCTCGAGCGCTACCAGCGCGGGCGGCCGGTCGAAGCACGCCAAGGAAGCTGGCGCTACCGCGCGGGCAAGCTCATCCTGCGTCATCGCTCGGCCGCTGTCTCGGCGCTGCTGCTCGGCGCCATGTTGCTGGCCACCGCAGCCATGCTCTTCGCGCAGCATCGCCAGGTGGTGCAGGAGCGTGACGAAGCCAACTTCGAGCGCCGGCAGCGCCAGACCGTGCTCGACCTCTTGGTCGACATCCTGCGCGTCGCCGACCCCAACGTCTCCCAAGGAGAAACCCTCACCGTGCGCGAGGCGCTCGAGCGCAGCGGGCCCAAGCTGCGCCGCCAACTGCGCGACCAGCCAGCGCTATCGGCCGAGCTGCTTCACACCACGGGCACGATCTACTACAACCTTGGCCTGTTCACCCGGGCACGCGCCGATCTCGAGCAGGCGTTGGCGCTGCGCCAGGCACTTTATGGCGACCAGCATGCCAGCGTCGGCGCCACCCTCAGCCAGTTGGCCCTGGTGCTCGGCGAGCTCGGTGAGCTCGAGTCGGCGCGGGCTGCAGCAGCTCGGGCGGTCGCCTCGGTGCGCTCGCTGGCGCACGCGTCGCGCGCCGGCCGACGTTCCGCGGCCATGGACCGCCGGTTGGTGCCCTTGCTCAACAACCAGGTGACCATCCTGTGCTGGAGTCATGACTACCAGACCGCCGAAGCTCCTGCGACCCAGGCCGTGGCGCTCGCCCGCGCGGAGGGCGTTGACCCCGAGCGGCTGGCACGCGCGCTTTACAACCGCGGTACCGTACACCTCCATCGCGATCAGCCGCGCGCGGCCGCGCCCCTTTTTCGCCAGGCCCTGGACCTGCTGGCGCTACGCTATGGTGACCATCATCCATCGCTGGCGCCACCGCTGAGCAATCTCGGCTCGGCGCTGCGCCGTTCCGGCGACCTCGACGGTGCCGAGACGACGTTTCGCCGCGTGCTCGCCCTCCAGCGCCAGAGTCTCGGCGACCAGCATCCCAGCCTGGCCAGCACGCTCAACAACCTGGCGGCGGTGCTGGCACTGCGCCACCGGGGCGCGGAGGCCATCGAGTTGTACCAGCGGGCGCTCGCGATCCTGCGTTCGGCGGTCGGTGAAGATCATTTTCGGGTGCGCTTTCTCGAGCTGCAGATCGCCAGCGTACGGGTGGACCTCGGCGAAGCGGCGACGGTCGAGACCCAGCTCCGGCCCAGGCTCGAGGCCTGGCGCGCGCAGCGCGCTGACGGTGATCGCAGCGTGGCGATGGGCGACCGGGTGCTGGCCCAAGCGCTCGATGCCCTGCACCGCGACGGCGAGGCACAAGCACTGCTCGAGGCAGGCTTGGCGCGGGCCCTCGAGGCCGGCGAGCCAGCTACGGCCAAGGCCTACCGCCAGGCGCTCGACAGCCGCTCGGCCGCCTTGAGCGCACCCGAGGATGGCTGATCGCCGACTGATCGCCGATGGCCGAGGCTGTGGCCCCGGCAGCGTCTCCCCGCCCATGGGCGCTCAGCGTGTGCGTACCAACCCCGGTACCAAGAACACCAAGTGCGTGCGGATCGCGGACCGAGGCAGACCCGTCTGGGCAGCGACCACGCGCGCGTAGGCCGCCATCTGGGCGTGGTACACCGCGCTGCGCGCCTCCACCGCCTCGCGGGTGATGCGGTCGCTCTTGAAGTCGATCACATCGGCACCGATGAGCTTGCCATCTTGGCGATGCAGCACCTTGCGATCGATCATGCCGCTGAGCAGCGTGGGTGTGCCGTCGGGCTCGGGAAGTTCGATGCAGAAACGCTGCTCGCGCGCCACCTCGCGATCTCCCCGATGGCGCGCGCGACGAAGCAGGTCCGCGACGGCCGGCCAGGCGAGACCGGCGCGAAAGATTCCGATCGAGTCATGACGAACCCGGGCATCGGCCTCTTGCGGCGTCAAGAGATCATCGAGCGCAGCATCGCTGGCGTCAAGGTCTTCGAGCCATTCGATCTCGCTCAGCAATCGGTGCACCAGCGTGCCCAAGCGCAACGCGCGCCGGCCAGGTGCGCGCAGCAAACCTGCGACCCCCTCGCTCGACGACTCGCTGTCTGAGGGACTGCGCATCACCACGCCGCGCGCTGCGCGCGCGGGGCGCAGGCCGAGCCCGCGCGGCAAGGTCTGCGGCGCCGCGACCGGCGACGCCTCCTGGCGATCACAGGGCCACGGTGCCGAAGCGTCGTTGTCCGGGTGCTGCCACAAGATCCCGTCCGCATCCGGTTCGTCCGCGCCCAAGGCCTGGCGCAGCAGCACAGCGGCAGATGCCTTGCTCGCCCTCGGCGCCGGACGGGGCACGATCAGCTCCAACCACTGCTTGGCGCGAGACATTGCAACATAAAGAACGCTTAGCGACTCCTGGAACGAACGACCCTTGTTTTCGCTATAGAGCACCTCCAGGTCCGGGCTTAAAGCGGCCACCTGCGCGCTCGGCTTGACGCAGACGGCGTCGAGCAAGCGGCCGGGGCCCGGCCGGTGGGTCAGGAGCGCCGCGGGCTCGCGCGCCAGCGCGCCACCCAGCTCAGGCAGGATCACCGCGTCGAATTCAAGTCCCTTGGCGGCATGAACCGTCATGCACTGGATATTTGAAGCCGTGGGATCCTCGACGCGCGCGCCGAGCACGTGCGCCACAAAGCGCGACGGACGCGACACGCCGGCGTCATGCCAGGCTTCGGCGAGATCAACGAGCTGGGCGAATCGCCGCTGATCCCACACGCCATAGCCCGCGGCGACCAGGTCACTGAAGGAGGCACAGAAGGCACCATAGCCTGAGACGGCCAAGCGTCGCCGCACCCAGATCGCCACCTCCGCGGCTCGCGCCTTGTCCCGCCAGGCCTCGCGCGGCCAGTCGAGCGCAGACCCGAAGGCCGAGGTGGTGATGGCGAGCGCGGCCCGGGTGTGGCCGGGGTGGTCGGCGAGCACCAGCAGCGCCAGCAAATGCAAGGTTGCTACCGAGTCGGTGAGCGGGTTGCCGCCTTCGCCACTGGCATGCCAGCCGCTGCGCGCCAAGCGATGCATCATGGCCGGGATCGGCTTGTTGCTGCGGAACAAAATGCCGACGCGGGCGCGGGGATGCCGGGCCAGCAGCGCTTCGACCCGCTCGGCCGCCAGCGCGATCTCGGCGTGCGGCGCCTTCGGGTCATCACCCTGCACAGCGGCACGCGGTTCGATCAACAGCGCACCACCGGGAAGGTTTCTATGATGCGCCCGGTGGGTTTCAAAACCCGCGCGCCAACGCTCGGCATCGCGACGAAGGATGTCCAGGGGACCTTCGACAAAGAGTGCTTGTTCGCCGATCGAGCCGAATACGCGGTTGATGGTGTCGAGAACGACGGGCGAGGAGCGATAGCTCAGGGCCAGGGTCTCGGCCGGCTCGAGGCCTGGCAGGAGCTGCTCCAGCTCCTGAAGCAAGCGCGGCTCGGCCTGGCGCCAAGCGTAGACACATTGCTTGACATCGCCGACTGAGAAGAAGCTGCGTTCCGGATCCTCTTGCGACACGACCTCGGACGCCAGGGGCTCGAGCACCCGCCACTGGAGCGCCGAGGTGTCTTGCAACTCGTCCAACAACAGGTGATCGAGCTGGCCATCGAGACGAAACCACAGGTCTTCGACGGGCACCGGGCTATCGCCGTCGCGCGGGTCGAGCAGTGCCGGCACATCCTCGAAACGCAGTTTGCCGCGCTCGCGCAGAAGCTGGCGGTAGTGCCCGTCGAGCTCGCCGAGAAGAGCGCGGATGCTGCGATTGCTGTTCGCGAGCAGGCTGAGCTGTTCGTGCGCCAGACGGGCGAAGATCGGTTCCAGCATCTCGCGCAAGTCTTCGCCGATCGTATGTCGGGCGTAGATTACCTCACCGGCCATAATCTTTTTTACGAGGCCGTTGCCGAGCAGCTCGACCGAGTGCCCGGAACCGCAACTTCGCAAGATCGCATCGATCGCATTGACCCAAAGCTTGACCGGCGTGCCCTTTCGGGTCCGCGGCAAAGCGAAGTCCTCGAGCGCACGCCGCGCCTGCGCGAGCGCAGTGGGGCTCGGGGCGGCAGGCACCGGCAGCCACTCCCATGCCTCTGGATGCGCGTCGAGAAAGGCGGCGCTACCTGTGTCGAGCAACGCCAGCATCCTGGCATGCACGGCGCGTCCCGCCGGCCGCGCCTCGAGGCCACGCAGCAGCCCGAGCAGGGCCTCGGGCGCACTGCTGGTGAGCAGGCGATCGACCGCCTCGGCTCGCATCTCCTCAGCCTCTGAGGTTTCGGCGATCGACCACCCAGGGGGCAAGCCGAGCTCGAGCCCAAAGAGCGTCGCGACCCGCACGAAGAAGGCATCGAGCGTGCATACGCGAAAACGATGGAGATGGCGCACCAGGCGCTGAAGCTGCTCGCGGCAACGCGCCGCATCGAGCCCGGGAATGCCGATCTGGGTGCCCAGGACCGCCCGCTGATCTCGGTCGCGAGCTGCCGCGGCCAGCCGCATCAGCACCCGCTCGAGGATCTCGCCAGTCGCCTTGCGGGTAAAGGTGGTGGCCAGGATGCGTTGCGGATCCGCCCCGGCAAACAACAAGGCGAGAAAGTGGCTGGTCAGCCGGAAGGTTTTGCCCGTGCCGGCCGAGGCGAGGATGCGCGTGCGCCGAGACAAGCCCGCGGCACCCGGCCTCATGGCATCTCCTCCGCCTCGCCATCGTCCTGCGCACCGATCAGGCCGAGACCGGCCAGCGCCGCGGACACCGGGTCCGTGGGCTTCCAGGTACCGACGTCGAAGCAGCGCTGCTGGCGAATCGCGCGCACCACCTCGCGCGCGGTCTCATCCGCTGCCGCCAAAGCTTCGCCATCCCACACAGGTCCGCCCCAAGGTGCCAGCCGAATGTCCGTGCTGGCCTCGTCGGGGCCGAGACACGCGTAGCCAAACACCACACGCTCGCCCGCGGCGATCTGTGGATCGAGCTCGGCGGCCAGCAACCGGTACAGCGGAAGCTGCAGATCCAGCCAGCGACCATCGCGCTTCCGGACCCGCGATGCGCTCGGCATCTGGTTGCCGGTCTTGTAGTCGAGGATCGCGAAACGCCCGTCGGCGTGGCGGTCGATGCGGTCGATCTGCCCGGTGATCCGGATCGGATCGCCATCGACATCGAAGCGAACGCCACCGCCCCTTGGCCGCCATTCGGTCTCTACAATGCGCCAACCCTCAGCGGCATGCGCGGCCTGCTCAGCGGCGAATCGCTCCAGCCGCCACTGCGCCTGCAGTATCTGGAAGCGCACGGCGGGCAGCAGATCCTCGCCGAATCGCCGCCGCACGGCGTGCTGCAAACACTGCTTCAAGAAGCGCGCGATGGCCGCCGGATCCGAGCTTCCCGACCACGGAGGCGCGCCGAGCATGGCGAGCACCTCATGCAGCAGCGAGCCGAACAGCCGGCCATCCATCTCGCGTGCGGCATCGTCCCGGTCGCGTACGCCGAGATGGCGCTCGAGGTAGTAGCGGTAGGGCGAGGCGATGAAGGTGGCAAAGGCCGTGACCGGCATGTGCTCCAGCGCCCGCGGGGCGAGCCGCGCGAGCGCATGGGGCTTGCTCGTGCCACGGCCGCCAGGCCTTTGGCTGGGCACTGCCGCGAAGGCATGCTCGACGCGCGCCACGACCTTCTCGGAGGCGGCGCGCAGCAGCAAGCGGCTGGGCATCAGCGGGTTGCGCGCTGCGTCCCGGCGTGCGCTGACCAGCAGCAGCTCTGGCCGCGAGCGCAGCAAGAGGTGAAAGATGCAAGCGTCGCGCGCCAGGCGACGTCGATCGTCGACCAGGCCGAGGCGGCGGCGTAGGCGGTCGGGCAAGAAGGCATCGCCATCGGGCGAGGCCGGCACCCGACCTTCGGCCAGCCCGGTGAGGGCCAAGGAAGGCGCGTCGTCCATCGCCAGCTCGAGCCAGCCCAAGAGCTCGAGCGTCTCGCTGTCGCCGCCACTCGGCGCCACAGCAACGCCGGCAATCTCTTCGCCGAGCATGACCAGCGCCGTCCCCGACAAGACCTCAGGGGCGAGCGCCGCAGGCACGCTCTCCAGGTCGGCCAGCGCCGGTGCGAGCGCCGCGATCTCGTCCGCAAGCGGCCGCCCCGAGCGACCCGCAGCCAGCAGGTCAGCACCCGCGTAGACCCGCTCGAGCAAGGCGCGCACGGAGCCGATCCATGCCGGCAGCAAGCGGCGCTTGGCGGTCCACAGATCTCCGAGCAAACTCTCGAGCCCGGTATAGACCGCGCACACGGCGACCTGCAAACCCTCGTTTCGGGGTGGCTCCGAGCACCAATGGCCGCTGACACGCGCTGGCAAGTGCTCGGCGTGGTAACGATCGAGCCAGTCGGCCGGAGGCTGGCCGCGAAGCGCCGGCTCGAGGCGTAGGAGCGCCTCGATTTCGGGAAAACGCACCAAGGCTGCAAAGTCCGTGAAGCGACGGCGCACGAGGAAGGTGCCCACCGCAGCCATCAGCCGCGCCGGCGCGGTGTGCGCGAGCGGTGTACCTGCGGCCGACCGCGCCTTGAGGCCAAAGCCCGCCAGGCGTCGCGCGAGCAACGGCCGGACCTCGTCATCGAGCAGGCCGACGGTGATCTCGGCGGGTGAGCGGCGGGCGGCGAGCGATGCGAGCCAGTCGATCACGGCCTGGGCCTGGCCTGCGGGATCTGCGACCACGCGCCAGCGCGCGAGATCGACCGGCATCGGGCGTGCGCACCAATGATCGACGTCCGCGGCGCCGAAGGCGTCGAAGGCCAGTGCCGCTTCGGGGGGCGCCGGCACCAGCGCACGGACACGCTCTCCCAGGCGCCTGAGCAGGCTGCGCTGGAGCCCCGTGAGCTCGAGGCAGCCGACCAGCATCACATCTCGGCTGGTGTCGATCCGCCCGGCCTCGATCGCGGCACGCCGGGCGTCGTGTGGGTCAAGCAGGCCCTCGCTCGCGAGCAGACGGCGAAAATGCACGTGGGCATGCTCGAGCGCTTGCCAGCGTTCGCGTTCCCACGATCGCGCAGCCACCTCGGGATCGGCGAGCACCGACGCGAAGTCCCTGCCCTCGGCGCCGAGCTCGCCGTGCAGCGCCCGGACAGTCGCGGCCAAGCCGGCCCAGGCGCGATGATCGTCGACGCCCGGAATCGGTTCGGTGATCGCCGCGAGCTCGCTTCCGAGCAGGCTGAGAGCCTGCTGCCAGGCGAGCGTCCGGACCCGACGGGTCGCCACCGGCCGATCGAGATTGACCAGTTCGTCGACCAAAGTGCCCAGGGTCACGATGCGCGGTGGCTCGAATCGAGGCCCGATGCGCCGGGCCAAGCGCGCGCGCATCAGGCGACCCGAGCGGCTGCCGGGGAACGCCAGAACGCACGCCGCGTTGCCCGGGCCACAGCGTTCGACCAGCGGTTCCAAGACCGCGTCGATCGGCAGGCGATCCCAACCGACGAAGGTCCGGATGGCGGATGCGCTCACTGGCGCGCGGGTGTCGCGACCCGTTTTCTCGGCCGCCGAATGCATCGGCGTACGCGCGAGGTCAGACATTGCGGGCCACGGCATCGTCAGCGCTCGCTGGGCGCGGCACGCTGGCCAGCGTGCCGCGCTCGTTTGCGGCCGCCGATCGCTCGGCGAGCCGCCACCAGCGGTGGCTGCAAACCGCGGCCATCTGCTGAGGGAGCCTGGAAGCCGCCGGCGTGCTGGCCATGCGGGCGGTGATGTCGGCCTCCCCGAGCACCGGTCGCGGGTCGAGGAAAGACGCTTCGCTGAGGAAGCTCTCGAGGTCTTCTGCGGCCTTGGTGCGAAAGCCCCGCAGCCGCGCATCGCCACGGGCCCGAAGCGCCTCCAACAAGAGGGTGGCACTGCCACCGAGCTCGGCGGCGACGGCCGCGACAGCGTCGAGGTAACGGTCGCTGATCGCCTGGCTGCGCTCGATCGCTTTCCGATCCACAGCCTTCCCCCGTCCCTCGCGCCATGCGTGGCAGAAGGTCTCGAGCAAGGCGGCACGATCCGAGAGTTGGGCAGCGACGTCGGCGCTGGCTTCGATCTCGGCAGCGGCACTGCCGCCCGCTTGAACCAACGTCCGCCATTGACCAACCGTCCGGATGCCCGCGGCGAGAAGGCGATGAAGCAGTGGCAGCGCGTCCCACGTGAGGTGGAAAAGATGCTGCGCATCAGGCCCACGTCGAGGCTCGAGGGGGGAAACGCCGAGCAGGGCACCGTATGCCTCGGCGCTGTGGCCGCTGGGCGCGGGAACCTTGGGAAGCTCCGCGACTCTCAGCGCCTCGGCGCCGGCCACGCTCGAAGCACGACGACGGATGGCTCCGAGATCGATCACCCCGGGCGGTGCCATGCCCTCGCGCACCAGGACCCGCTCGAGCCGCAAGACGTCGGACGGGTCATGGGTGAGGTAGAAAATCTGGCGACCGTCCTCCGCGGCCATGCGCCCGAGGCTTGCGGCCATGGCCCTGAAACGGGCAGGGTCGGCCTGGTCGAGCGCCTCATCGAGGAAAAGGGGCAGCCGCACGCCATGCTCGACCTGCTCGGCGAACGCCAGACGGGTCGCCAGCAGCAACTGGACACGGGTGCCGTCGGAGAGCTCGCCCAGCCGACGCGCGGCCCCGCTGTCGGCCTCGATGGCGATGAAGGATCCACTCGCATCGGGTGCCACCCGAAGATCGTAGGCATGCTCCGTGAACCGGGCGAAGAGTTCGTGCGCACGTTTCAGTACCCGCGGCATTTGCGTCGTTTCGTGCTCTGCCTTAACCTTCGCGATCCAAAAGCGACCGGCCATAGCATAAAACTCTCGCTCCCGCTGCTCTGCCAGACGCTGGCGACAGGCATCTCTTCGCGCCAACGCGTCCTCGAGGCCATGGCCTTCGCGCGCTTGCTTGACCTCGGCACGAATGTCCGCGATCTCTTCGGTGAGCGCGGCACAGCGCGCGGCGAGCGCAGCGAGGCGCGTCTTTTCCGCCCCGAGCTGCGCGGCGTCAAGCTGGAGCAAGGCCAGTGCATCCGCCTGCTCGAGCTTGTCTCGAGCGCGGGTGATTCCGAGCACGAACGAATCGTGCGCCTGGCGGAGCTTTTTCGCGGGCTCGATGCGCTCGATCAAGCGGACGAGCGCAGCGCGGTCCTCGGGCTCGAGCCCTGCCTTCCGATACAGCGAGGCGATCTTGGCGTTGATCTCTCCGAGCTCCGCGACATTCACTCGTCGGCCGCGCTGCGCATCGCGTGCACGCTGCTGCGCGGTCCGCAATCGGTTGTTGCGTGCGATCAGTTGATCCAGCGCCGCGCGGGCGGCAGCGGCATCTTGGGGCTCGTCCTCGCCCCACCGGCCAAGCTCCGCGGCCAACTCGGCGAGCAGCGATCGGTGATCCGCATCGAGCCCATGCAACCGTTCCTGCGCGCTGCTCGCTGCTTGCCGGGCGAGGCGCAAGGTGTCGAGCGCGCGCGCCGTGTCCACCAACTCAGCGTCGTCGGGCAGCAGCTCGAGCCCCAAACGCTCGGCAAGACCCTGGCGTTCGACCGCCAGCGCCGAGCGCTCCCGTGCGAGCACCATGCGTCGGCTCTCGAGCCCCGCAACCTCCCGATCACGATCCTGCCTGCGCTCGGCCCTGACGCGTCGCGCCGCGACATCCGCTTCTACCGCATGCAGACGCTCGAGGACCGCAGCGTCGTTCCAGGACGCAGGCGGTTCGAGATCACGGGGGAAATCCCGTTCTGCACACTGGCGCCCGCCATCGCTGGGAGCAGGGGTGCGCAGCAGCCAGAGTGCGCTCAACAGACCCAATGCACCACCCGCCAGACCGCTTCGCGACCATGCCACAATCCTCGCCGGGATCCAGTCGAGAAGACCAGCAATCGCCAGCGCGGCCGCGGCCGCGGCCAGGATGACGCCGATCAACCCCAGGCGCAACCGCATGGCGACCACACGCCTGGCTGCCGTGTCATCGGGATCGCGCGCGCGCAACCAGGCACGAAGCGATGCCGCGGCGCGTTCGAGCAGGGCCAGGGATGGTGAGACTTGCTCCCCGTCCGTGAGCCTCGACAAGGTCGCGAGCCGCTCGTCGATCGCCCTCTCCCCGTCGTCAGCGCGGGTAGCCCGGCGCAGGAAGGCAAAAAGCTCCGCAGCTCCTGCAACGCCGATCG
>Ga0114931_10008371_pt1 | contig 12532 bp, 11 predicted proteins | sample 2SBtaG_FD_89579 | JGI IMG/M metagenome (GOLD analysis project Ga0114931, IMG submission 89579) | Deep subsurface microbial communities from Kolumbo volcano to uncover new lineages of life (NeLLi) - 2SBTROV14_V59a metaG | ecosystem: Environmental > Aquatic > Marine > Volcanic | place: Kolumbo...
AAGCGCAAGCGGGAGTTCTATGCCGAGGTGCTGGACGAGATCGCCCACGGCGGCATCGCGGCGCTGCATCATCACCTGCTTAATCTGGACCTGGGCGACTTCGATCCCGGCACGCCACCACTGACCACGCGGGCCCGCACGGACCTGATCGAGCTCGGCAAGGAATCGCCGGACCGGTTCATCGAACAATGGCTCTCCGGCGAACTGGATATCCCGAGCCAGGCCTGCGCGCTGTCGGATATCTACATCGAATATGACCGATGGTGCCGTGCCGAGGGTGAGCGATTCAGCTACGCCAAGAACAAGTTTTCCGCCAAGATCAAGATCAACTCCGATATTGCTATATCCAAGAAGCCTGTACTGAACGGGAGTGGCAAACCGAAAGTGATGCGCGTCGTACTGCCATCTGACGATCCGAAACCGGACACAGAAGCATGGATGAAATGGCTCGGCGCCCGTGTTCAATCGTTCCGGGATGCGGTGAAAGATACCGGAGGCTTCGCATGATGGCCGGAAATCGCACCGTTTCGCGGCTTTATTTGCCGCATTTGCCTCACTGTTTGCCTCACTTGCAAACTTGTAAGTCTTTGTTTTCTATAGCTGTTTGCCGCATTTGCCGCATTTGCCTCACTTCTACGCACGTGGGCGCGTGCGTTTTATACACGCGCCACGCGGGACAACTGTTTTTTATCTCGCGCGCACACGGAAAACAACCGTCAAATGAGGCAAATGAGGCAAACACCCTTGTTTTTCCGCTGGTTAGCGTTTTTTCAAGTGAGGCAAAAAAACCCAAAGTGAGGCAAATGCGGCAAACAGACATGGAGGCGACACGATGACACTCAACATCATGGAATGCCGTGGATGCGGGAAGTCGTTCTGGTATGCGTGGAAGGAAGCTTTGGTCATCGCCTCCGGTCCCTGCTGCTTCGGGCATGAGGTGCTGGACATCGATCGCTTCCCGACCGCCCGCGCTGCGGCCAAGGAATGGCCGTCATGGAATGAACGCCGCCTCTCGGCCCTGCGGGCGATCTGGCGGAAATACGGGATGGGGAAGAAGGAGTCGCAGGCATGAGCAAGTCAGGGATCGAATGGACAGACGAAACATGGAACCCGGTGACGGGTTGCACCAAGGTCAGCCAAGGTTGCAAGCATTGCTATGCCGAGCGTGTCTGGCAGCGATTATCGGCTCCTAGGCAACCATATGCCGGCCGCAAGTTCACAGATGTGCAGTGCCATTATGAGCGGCTAGAGCATCCTCTGCACTGGAAGAAACCGCGCATGGTATTCGTCAACTCCATGAGCGACCTTTTCCATGAGGATGTGCCTGATTATTTTATCAGTCGGGTATTTTTAGAGATGTCGCGCTGTCCTCAACACACATTTCAGATTCTGACCAAGCGACATGAACGTATGCTGGCGTATATGAATGGCGTATTAAAGTCCGCAAAGATACGTGTTGCTAATGGTTATCCAACAAAGTTTTGGCCGCTGCCCAATGTCTGGCTAGGTGTGTCGGTCGAAGATCAAGCCACAGCCGATGAGAGGATTCCGCTGTTGCTGCAAACGCCGGCTGCCGTGCGCTTTGTGTCCGTCGAACCGATGCTTGGTCCGATAGACCTAAATAAGCGTGTATGTTTGGTAGATAAAAGGCGCTTCAAACTCACTATTGGGAACTATCTTGATTGGGTTATATGCGGCGGCGAGTCCGGCCCGAAGGCAAGGCCAATGCATCCCGATTGGGCGCGAAGCCTGTGCGACCAGTGCAAGGCCGCTGGCGTGCCGTTTTTCTTTAAGCAGTGGGGTGAGTGGGCTCCCATTGATTTGTGGTCACCGGGGCCGGCGAAACAAAATGCAGTCATGCCCGATGGAACATGGTGTTCAATTCACATTAATCCCGATGATGTTGGCGCGCACAGAATGATTAACTGCGGCAAGAAAGCCGCAGGCCGCCTTCTCGATGGCCGCGAATGGAACGAGATGCCGGAACAAGGTGAGCGCGACCGCGTGAGAAGGTGCCCTGGGGGATGAAACCACAACGAATCCAGCGAAAGCGCACCCGGGGATGGCGCATGCCGGAAAACACTGTTTATGTGGGTCGGCCTGGTGTATTCGGGAATCCGTTCGGCGGCGACAGGGATGAGGCTGTGCGGGCCTATCGGGCATGGATGAATGGAGAGCCGACCGGGCATCTGTTTGCGGCACTCAATCCGGGCGCCCGCGAGGCTGTGCTGGCCCGGCTGCCGGAACTGCGCGGCAAGAATCTGGCCTGCTGGTGTCCGCTGGATGGTCAACCGTGCCATGCGGATGTGCTGCTTGAGATGGCGAAATGTGGGGATGTATATGAGTGATTATGAAAGATTCATTCAGAGTAAGGCAAAACTGGACAAGCCAAGCGGGCACAATCCAACCACGGATATGTCCCATCTGTTTGACTTCCAACAGGCGATTGTGAAATGGGCTATTCGCAGAGGTCGTGCTGCAATCTTCGCCGATACCGGCTTGGGTAAAACTGCCATGCAACTCACATGGGCGCATGATGTCGCAAAACATACTGGCGGGAATGTGCTGATCATTGCGCCGCTATGTGTTGCGCAACAGACAGTACAGGAAGGCCGAAAGTTCGGCATTGACGTTCATTATTGCCGCGATCAGTCGTCGATCATGCATGGGCTTAATATTACCAATTATGAAATGATTGATAGATTTGACTTCGCGTCATTCGCTGGCGTTGTTCTTGATGAGTCCAGTATTCTGAAAAATCAGACAGGGAAAACTCGAACGGCATTGATTGAGTCATGCGCAGTTATTCCTTATCGGTTGTCATGCACAGCTACACCATCACCCAATGATTTTATGGAGTTGGGCAACCAGTCAGAATTTATCGGCGCGATGAGTATGGTTGAAATGCTAGCTATGTTTTTTACCCATGATGGAGGCAATACGTCGAAATGGCGACTGAAAGGGCACGGCAAGACTCGATTCTGGGAGTGGCTGGCAACATGGGCGATGGTTATCAAGAAACCATCTGATATTGGCTATAATGATGATCGCTACATTCTGCCGAAACTACATACGTATGAGCATTGCGTTTCCGTACATCACGATATGGAAGATTCCGATACTCTTTTCCCGATGGAAGCAGTCGGTCTGCTTGATCGTAACAGGGCGAGAAAGTCATCCATTGATGACCGCGTTGCCGAGTGCGCAAATATGGTTAACGCCAGCGATGATCAGTGGGTTATCTGGTGCCACATGAACGAGGAGAGCGAGAAGCTCGAGAAAGCTATAACAGGAAGCGTTGCCGTGGCTGGTTCGGATTCTATCGATCAGAAAGAGCATCGAATCATGGATTTCACAGATGGCCGGGTTCGCGTGCTTATCACCAAGCCGAGCATCGCCGGGTTCGGCATGAACTGGCAGCACTGCCACAGCATGGCTTTTGTAGGGCTGTCAGATTCCTATGAGCAATTCTATCAAGCTATCCGTCGATGTTGGAGATTCGGCCAGAACTCTGAGGTGCATGTGCATGTTGTTGTTGCTGAAACAGAGGGGGCTGTGTTGTCAAACATACGCAGAAAAGAGAGACAGGCACAGCAGATGGGTGATGAGATGATTGCGCATTTGCGCAAGTTCGAGAAAAAGGAGGTATCAGGAATGAGTCGATCAAAGTCTGATTATAAACGCGACATAGCCAGCGGTGATGGATGGACGATTCATCTTGGTGACTGTGTTGATGTAGCAAGAGATATGGACGATGGAAGTGTCGGATATACTGTGTTTTCGCCGCCGTTTGCGTCGCTTTATACATATAGCAATAGTGATCGAGATATGGGAAATTGTGATTGCGATGATACTTTTAATGCCCAGTTCCGGTTTCTTGTCGATGAATTGTTTCGCATCACTGCACCTGGCAGATTGGTATCATTTCATTGCATGAATTTACCAACATCCAAAGTACGCGATGGGCATATCGGCATCAAGGATTTCAGGGGCGACCTTATCCGCATGTTCATTGATGCCGGGTTTATATATGCATCGGAGGTGTGCATTTGGAAAGATCCGGTGACAGCCATGCAGCGCACGAAAGCTCTGGGATTATTGCACAAAACAATCCGCAAGGACTCCAGCATGTCACGCATGGGCATCCCTGACTATGTAGTGACGATGCGCAAGCCGGGTGAGAATAAGAATCCGATCAGTCATGGAGACGATCTGCCTGTTTCGCTATGGCAGAAATATGCCAGCCCGGTGTGGGATGATATTAACCCGTCAAATACGCTGAACAAGAATGTCGCACGTGATGAGGATGACGAACGCCATATCTGCCCTTTGCAGTTGGATGTGATTGAGCGATGTATGCACCTATGGAGCACACCGGGCGATGTTGTGTTTTCACCTTTCTCCGGTATTGGGTCTGAGGGCTATGTGGCGTTGCGAATGGGCAGACGATTTATCGGCGCAGAATTGAAGCGCAGTTATTGGGCTGTGGCGCAAAAGAATCTCGCATTGGCAGAAAAGGATCAGATGCCGCTGTTGGCTGTGGCGAATCAATGACCTCGACACCTGTTTTTGTTTTCGCCGCAACGTTTGCAACAGTGTTTGCCCTCGGCTTCCAGTCGCTGAACGTCAACAACGGGCACTATCTCGCCGCCGCGCTTACCAGCTTCGTCATCGGCGGCTCGCATATCGTGCTATACAAGGCCCTGCCGGACGGCGATCTACTGGCCTGCGCCGCCTATCTGCTCGCCGGGCCCTTGGCCATCGTCTCCAGCATGCTGGCGCACAATCGCTGGATGCGGAGGCGGAAGTGAGCGAGACCATCACCCAGGCGGCATTCGCGCGGCATATCGGCATGAGCAAGTCCTATGTGACGGCGCTGAAACAGGCCGGGCGGCTGGTGATGACGGAGGACGGCAAGCGGGTGCGCGTGGCCGAATCGCTGGCGCGGATTGATGCGACGAAGGATCCGAACCGCGATGATGTGAAGGCGCGGCATGCAGCGGCGCGGGCAGGGAACAGTGAGACCGTCCCCGTTGTCCCTGATGATCCTGCGGGGGAGAGAATCGGCAAGTCCTTTTCGGCGGCGCGGGCGGTCAAGGAAAAATACAATGCTCTGCGCGCCAAGCTGGATTATGAGCGAGAATTCGGAACGGTTGTGCCGACCGATGATGTGCATCGCACGGCACTGGATGCCGGGGCGACGCTGCGCGCGACCATGGAGAATATCCCGGATCAGCTCGCGCCGCAGCTCACGGCCATCAGCGACCGCGAGGAAATCCACGGCCTGCTCACCGAACACATCGAGCACGCCCTGCGCGAGACCAGCCGCAAATTGGCGAGTATGGGCAAATCTGATGTAACACAGAGAGCACAGAGGGGCACAGAGTGAAAATCAAGGCAAAACAATATAGATTTATTCTTTCCTCCGTGTCTCCGTGTCTCCGTGTGAGTAAATCTTGACTGATCTCTCCACACGCCCGTCCGCACGCGCCATCATCGCGCGGGCCATGGCGGCGGCGTGCATGCCGCGCATGCGGATGACGGTCTCCGAGTGGGCGGATGAGCATCGTATTCTTTCCGGGGTGGCATCCTCCGAGGCCGGGCGCTGGCATACGTCGCGCACGCCGTATCTGCGCGAGATCATGGATTGTCTGTCGCTGCATTCGCCGGTATCGCGGGTGGTGGTGAGCTAATGCATCCAGATCGGCGTCACCGAGATTGCGCTGAACTGGATCGGCTACATCATGGATCATGCCCCGGCGCCGACGCTGTTGATTGAGCCGACGCTGGACCTGCGCGACAAGATCGAACTGACCCGGCTGAAACCGATGATCGAGGAGACACCGGCCCTGCGCAATATCATGGGCGTGGCGAAAACGCGCGACGGCTCGAACAAGCAGGGCATCAAGCTGTTCCCCGGCGGTGTGCTGATTCTGGGCGGTGCGAATTCCGCCGCATCGCTGCGCCAGATGCCGATCCGCTATGTGATCTGCGACGAGGCGGATGCGTTCCCGTGGGATATCGGTGGCGAGGGCGATCCGATGGGGCTGATTGCCGGGCGCCAGACCACGTTCCCGCGCCGCAAGACGCTGGAGATATCCACGCCGACCATCAAGGACGCCTCGCGCATCGATGAGGATTTCGAGCGCGGCGACCAGCGACGCTGGGTGATGCCGTGCCCGCATTGCACGGAGGAGGTCGCCTTTCGCTGGAAGCTGCTGCAATGGACGCGCACGCCGGAGGGCGTGGTCTCCGCCTGCTGGTATGTCTGCGAGCATTGCGGCGGCGAGATCGAGGAGAGCCACAAGCCGCACATGCTGGCAGCCGGACGCTGGCTGCCGACAGCCAAGCCGAAGGTGGCGGGATGGCGCAGCTATCACATCAATGCGCTCTATTATCCGATCGGCCTCGGCCTCTCATGGATGGAACTGGCACAGGAATGGCTGGATGCGCAATCCGATCCGGCGAAGTTGAAGCGATTCATCAACACCCGGCTGGGCGAGGCATGGGAGGATCGCTCGCGCGACTTAAAGCCGCGCATCATCGCGCAGCGAGCCGAGGCGTATGCCGTGCGCGATATTCCGCCCGGCTGCCTGCTTCTCACCTGTGGCATCGATACGCAGGACGACCGGCTGGCCATCCAGGTGCTCGGATGGGGCGCATCCGAGCAGGCCTGGGTGATCGACTGGCTGGAAATCCCCGGCGATCCGGCGCGCATGTTCCGCGATGCCATGAAACAGCAGGGCGCATTCTATGATTATCTCAACAAACCGTTCCGCAATGCATGGGGCAAGGATATGCGCATCGCCGCATACGCCATCGACTCCGGCGGCCATTTCACGCACGAGGTCTATGGATTCGTGCGCTCCCGCTGTCTGCCCCGGCTGATGGCCATCAAGGGCGCGTCGCAATCCGGCAAACCGGTGCTGTCGCCCCGCCCGCGCCCGATGGATGTCACCTCGCGCGGACGCACCATTAAAAAAGGCGTCATGCTGTGGATGGTCGGCGCCGATACTGCCAAGCACTGGGTCCACAATCGACTGGTGGCCGATGCCGGTGTCGAGCCGGAGGCGCGCCGACTGAGATTCCCGGCCGGGCTGGATGAGGATTACTACCTGCAGCTACTGGGCGAGGTGTTCGATCCGGAGAAGAACCGCTGGGTGAAGCGCCGTGGCCGCCGCAATGAGGCGCTGGATACACTCGGCTATGCCGTCGCCGCCAGCCAGCATCCGGAGGTGCGCGTGCATCGGCTCCGCAAACGCGACTGGGAAGCGCTGTCACGCACCCTCGAGCCGGGGGAAGCAGCGGATGCAGAGTCTGTTAAAGATAACAAACAAGAGCCTGCGAACGATGACAAACCAAAACGCAAGCGCCGGACCGGCGGCAAACGCGGCGGCTTTGTGAAGAACTGGTAGGGCATATTTACCACAGATAGCACAGAGAAAAACGAAAGGATAATGATATGAGTCAAGCTAAATTCAAAACAATGAGGCATATTGAAACATTGAGGAATTACCTGAATGCAGTGATTCGTGAACTGCTCGGCCGTCAAGAGGCTCATGATCAATCAAAACTACAATCTCCGGAGGTTGAAATCCTTGAGGAGTTTACACCTAAACTTCGCGGCATAACTTATGGATCACAAGAATATCGAGATTGCCTGAAAGCCATGCGCCCTATGATTGAACACCACAATAGAGTCAATAGACATCATCCTGAATTCCACGGCACACTTTTGATTTGCGATTTTTGTGGTGCGCATAATGAAATTAAAGATGTTACTGCTGTTGATAATTATGATGAATTTCAATTATGTCGGCATTGTCAACATCCAGACCTGCGAGAAACAGGGAACATTTCTGGAATGAATCTCATTGATCTCATCGAAATGCTGTGTGACTGGAAAGCCGCTGGGCTTCGCCACGATGATGGCGATCTGATGAAAAGCATCGAAATCAATCAGGAAAGGTTTGGATATTCTGATGAATTGGCCCACATTTTTAGAAACACTGCACGGTGGATAAATAATCAGGACGTTTATCATGTGGCCGGTGAGAGTTGATTTCCTCTGTGATCTCTGTGTCCTCTGTGGTGAAAGCCTTTGACTGAAGACGACCTCATCCTGGATATCCTCGGCCGCGTACAGCGGGCGCTGGGGGTGGACGGCGCGGATTCGATGCTGGCCGCAATCGAGCGTGATGTGCGCACGATTTAGGGCGGTGATCGGGTGTATATCTCGCGCGGACGGGTGAATGTGAAGCAGCGAAACGCCGCCATCCGCCGCGATTATCAGCATGGCTCCGGTGTCAACGAACTGGCCAACACCTACCGTTTGACGCATCGCCACATCAGGAGAATTGTGCGGGAATAAAAAAAAACGGACATTCTTGTCTTAACATGTCCGCCCTGATGCCCTGATGATAGGGCGCTATGGGAACTCCTGTTCAGCCGCCGTCATCGTTTTTTGCCGGAGATACGACAAAATGGATTGTCGATGCGCCCGATTATCTGCCGGCGGACGGGTGGTCGCTTCTGGTCAATATCACCAATCAGTCCAACACCTACAACAAGACATCCACCGACAATGGCGACGGCCGCCATCTGATCACGCTCGCGGTTGCAGACACCACTACCTATGTGGCAGGGGATTACAATATGGTGGTTGCCGCCATCAAGGGGGCGGAACGGTACACGATTTATACCGGCAAACTCACAGTCCGCCCGAATCTGGCCACTGCCGTGGACGCACGTTCGCATGTGAAGAAGACGCTGGATGCCATCGAAGCCTATATGGAAGACCCGAACAATTTGACCGCCGCCAGCTATTCGATTGCCGGGCGTTCATTGTCGCGCCGAACGTCCGAAGAAATGATTGCGCTGCATTCACATTATACCAAATTATGGAAGCAGGAAAAAGACGCCGACCGCATTGACAGTGGTCAGGGGCCGCGCCGTCGCCTGCTTGTCCGGGCTGCCGCATGAGCGGCGCCGTCCAGTTACGTTCCGGCCTGACGATCGGGCAGGAGAATCCTCAACGCGAGACGGGTTCCGTCATCCTCAATAAGTGGATGGCCGACCGTCAACTTAAAGCAAAGGCTGCCGCAGCATCCACGCCGGGACGTAAATCATCTTATCGCAATTATGCCGGGGCAAAAACATCACGCATGAATACCGGCTGGGATATGGTGCCGACACCACCAAACTGGCACATCTGGCAGGGCTTGCAGGCATTGCGCGCACGCAGCCGCCAGCAATATCGGGACAACGATTATGCCCGCAAATTCATCGCTATGGTCAAGTCGAACATCATCGGCCCGAACGGTATTGCGATGCAGAGCAAAGTCTCCGATCCGGATGGCACGGCCGACGATCTGGTCCGCAACGCTATTGAGACGACATGGAAGGAATGGTCACGCTTCTGTGACGTGTCCGGACGCATGACCCTGACCGAGATGTCACGGCTCATCATCGCCACCATTGCAATAGATGGCGAATGCCTGGTTCGCAGGATGAATACAGGATCCTTCGGCTTCCAGTTAAAATTGATTGACCCGGCACTGCTCGACATCCGATTCAACGAGGTGCTGCCCAACGGCAATCGCGTGCGTATGGGGGTGGAGACCGACCGGAACGGCGTGCGTGTGGCTTATTACCTGATTGATGATTCCAACACCAATCTGCACCAGACCAGCTATTACACGGGCAAATATATACGTGTTCCAGCCGATGAAATACTGCACCTGTTCCTGCCGGAAATGATTGACCAGGCACGTGGCGTGCCGTGGATGGCCACCGCTCTGGTGCGTATGAAGAACCTGCATGGATATGAGGAAGCGGCAGTGATTGCCAGCCGCATCGGCGCATCCAAGATGGGATTTTTCAAGTCGGCCGAGGGAGAAGGCGCGGCGCCACTGGCCGACGATGAGGATGCCGATACAGGCGACTTCATTCAGAACGCAGATCCCGGTGCGTTCGATGTGTTGCCTGAAGGATACGACTTCACCTCGTTCAATCCAGATTATCCGCACCAGCAGTTTCCCGATTTCGTCAAGGCCACATTGCGCGGCATCGCGTCCGGTCTCGGCGTGGCCTACAACGGTCTGGCCAATGATCTGGAAGGTGTGAACTTCTCGTCCATCCGCGCCGGTGTGCTGGAGGAACGCGAACAGTGGATGACCTTGCAGAACTGGTTTACGGAGCAGTTCATGCGGCCGGTATTTGAAAGCTGGCTCAATATGCAACTGGCCATCGGCACGCTCAAGGTGCCGACAAAATCAGGCGTTCCCGCATCGCTTCCCCCCGGCCGGTTCGACAAGTTCCGCCGCGTCACATTCCAGCCGCGCCGCTGGTCATGGGTGGACCCGCAGAAGGATATGGCGGCCAGTGAAAAAGCCATCTCGCTCGGGCTGAAATCCCGCTCCGAAATCATCCGCGACATGGGCCGCGATCCGGACGAGGTGTGGGCGGAAATTGAAAAAGAAAAACAGAAAATAGAAGCCATCGGCCTGCCGTTCGTAGTGCTGCCAACAGCGGCCGCCGCCGCATCCGCCGCACTGGAGCAGACAGTGCAGCAGGCAATGGAGCCGGGCAACGCCGGGCAAGGAGTAACCAATGGATAAATCACAAAGCAAACCATGGTACAGGTTCCATAATCTGGCGGACGGCAGCGGCAATGCAACGCCGGTGCTGGACATATTCGATGAGATCGGCGGATATGGCACATGGGCCGATGAGTTCATTGCAGCATTGGACAACATTACCGAGCCTGAATTGCGCGTGCGGTTGTTCTCGCCGGGTGGCTATATTGACGAGGGCATCCAGATTTACAACGCCCTGCGGCGGCACAATTCCCGCATCGTTGTGGAGATTGATTCGCTGGCGGCATCCATTGCCAGCGTCATCGCCATGGCCGGTGATGAAATCCGCATGTCGGAGAATGCCTTCATGATGATTCACGATCCATGGGGCGGCGCCGTCGGTGATGCGGCGGATATGCGCAAGGTTGCCGACACTCTGGATCAGTTCAAGGAAGCGATTGTATTGACCTATGCCAAACGTACCGGCATGGAGCGCGCCAAGATCGAGGATATGATGGCGGAAGAGACATGGATGATCGCCGCCGATGCCGTTGAACTCGGCTTTGCCGATTCGGTGGATGCGATTGAACCGGCCCAGTCGCCGGCGGCGGCATCGTTCGCCGGCCGCATCTGTAATGCCTTCCGGCACATTCCCGAAACCATGCGCGATGCATTCGCGTCCACACAACCCAATACAGGCCTGATGCTGTCGCCGGTGGCGATGGCGAATATCAGCAAGCAGGACACACAGAATTCCGCTACGGCGGATATCAAGGCAGGCGCAAGGCCTGAATACAAAGCAAAGGAGGTTGCCATGAAGAAAGGCAACACGCAGGAACCGGCGCCAGACCCGATTGATCTGGATGCCGTGCGCAAGGAAGCACAGGATTCCGCGCGCGAAACGGAGCGGGAACGCATCCACAATATCGAGTCCGCCGCAGAGCGGGCGCAGGCCGCTATCGGCAGCACGGCCACGGAACTGGCGCGGGAAGCCGTACATTCCGGCAAATCGCTGGATGAGTTCCATGCCACATTGCTGGAAGCCGTCAACAACAAGGCATCCGAGCAACGATCACCCATCGGCCTGAATCATCAGGAAGCGCAGGCCTTCAGCATCAACCGGGCACTGGCTGCCGCCGCTACAGGCGACTGGGGTGGCGCTGAGTTCGAGCGTGATGTATGCCGCGCCGCCGCACAACGACTGGGTGGTCTCTATAAGGGTAAGGGCGTGGTCGTCCCGACAGACGTACTGTTGCGCTCCAACCGTGCCCGCAATGCCGTGACCACCACGGTCGGCGCACCGACCATCCATACGGACGTGCTGGCCGGAAACTTCATCGAACTGCTGCGCAACAAGTCCCGTCTTCGGGAGCTGGGTGCGACTGTGTTGGATGGCTTGCAGGGCAACGTCACCCTTCCTCGTCAGACTGGCGCTGCGAGCGCAGCATGGGTGGCAGAAGGCACGGCCGCCACACCCGGTGATCAGACCTATGATTCAGTAGCGCTGTCTCCCAAGGGTGTCGTTGCATCCACGCAGGTCACGCTGTTGAGCCTGATGCAGTCCTCCATGGGTATGGAAGCGCTGACGCAGAACGACCTCGCCACCGTGATTGCCCTGGCTATTGATCTGGCCGGCATCAACGGGACCGGCGCAGGCAATCAGCCGACCGGTATCCTGAACACAGCCGGTATCGGTTCGGTGGCTATGGGTACGAATGGCGCTGCATTGACCAATGTCGATCCGTTCGTGGATCTGGAAACGGCGGTGGCCGATGCCAATGCTGATGAATCCACCATGCGCTATCTGACCAACTCCAAGGTAGTCGGCGCGATGAAGAAGCTGAAGACCACAACCGGCGAATATCTGTTCGGTTCGCGTGACCGCGATCTTCCGACCGCTGTCGGCGCAACAAACGGATATGACGTGTTCCGCTCCAATCAGGTGCCAAAAAACC
>Ga0114931_10008372_pt1 | contig 12532 bp, 7 predicted proteins | sample 2SBtaG_FD_89579 | JGI IMG/M metagenome (GOLD analysis project Ga0114931, IMG submission 89579) | Deep subsurface microbial communities from Kolumbo volcano to uncover new lineages of life (NeLLi) - 2SBTROV14_V59a metaG | ecosystem: Environmental > Aquatic > Marine > Volcanic | place: Kolumbo...
GAAATACGACAATGATCCAAAGCTGGATAAGTGAAGCGTTGGGGATGAAGACTTCCGCAAATGTAAGCCGGCAAATACGGCGGTTCGCAGCAATTCCAGAAAGAGACCTAAAAAGCCGGTAAGAGCATGGAAAAAGTCAAGTTTTGTTGACTGACCCCGAATTCCCGAGCTCGAAAAACAATCCCCGCCAAACCCCACTCCTGTTTTTGCGACGCTCTACGAGTCCGGATGATCAGACCTCCGTTCCGGCCACTCCGTTTTCCTCTTCAAATTCGTGACACCAGCCTTTGATTTCGAGATCGTTGAAAATCTTGCCCATGATCCGGCGGAGCAGGCCTTTGAGATTGGCGTTCTCCAGATTCCCCAGGCTTCGAATGGCTTCTTCCTTGTAGGTTTCCAGAAGGAGGAGACACTTTTCATCGGCACCCACTTCGTGGGCGAGTTGACGAACTTTGTGGACTGCGATGTTTTCCAGGTCTTTCCCGTTCCACAAAGAAGACAGCAATTCTTTGTCATCCCCTTTGGCCCTTTCCCGGGCGAGGGCCAGTATGACGCTGGGACGCATTTTGCGGTGTTCGTTGTCTCCTGCATCTTCGCTGAGATCGTCCATGTCATCGCGAATCTGATAGGCGATTCCGAGGTTTTCGGAATACGATTCGAGCACGTCCGACACATCGCTCAATTTGTCGGCATAGGCGGCGCCCAGTTTCAAAGCCACTTCAAATGCCGGCGCTGTCTTTTGCCGAAAGATTTCCAGAACCTGTCTCGATTTTAAGGGCTCCGGATTCTCGACCCAGATCAGCTCGGTCCCCTGTCCGCGACACAGTTCCCGTTGTCCCTTTGACGCCACCAGCAGCATTTCTGCTTTTTGGGTATCGGAGATTTCGCTTTCACCGATGAGGCGGTAACCTTCCCCAATAAGCAAGTCCCCGGCATTCAATGCAATGGGGATTCCGTGTTGGGCGTGCAGAGTCGGTTGATCGTAGCGGGCGTGATCTTCATCTTCGATGTCATCGTGGATCAGCGATGCCTTGTGAAACAATTCCACGGAGAAAGCGATTTTTTTGATGCCATCGGGAATTGGCTCGCTTCTGTTTTTCCGAAGGGCCTGAAAAGTTGCCACCGTCAGAAAAGGTCGCCATCGTTTTCCGTCACGGTGCAGCCATTCGCGGGCGATTTTTTCCTGAGTTCCCCTGGCGGGACCCATGACGGATTCGATCGATTCGGGCGTGAACCAGTTTTTTACATCCCGGTGAAGGGCATTGAGATCAAGGCGGCGCGTTTTGTCGTCGCTGGTGAGGTGGATATAATCCCATACCCAGTCGATATCGACTGTGGTATTGATACAGTCATCCTGCAGAAGGGGAACGGCGATAGAAGGGATTGCCGCGGCTTCCACGTAGGGGTAGGTCCTTTCCAGAACCGGCAAACAGGATATCCCGACGATGGCCTCAATTTGTCCGGTTTGGATCAGGGACATGACGATCGCCGAGCCTTCCGCGACGAGAACGGCATAGCCAAGGCGCTCGGCTTCGTTTTGAAAATCCTGAATCGAACAGAGACCGCACTGTTTGCAGAGCAGCCCGAATTCATCGAATGGAGCCGGGCATTTATCCTCGACCCGAAGGCATTTGGGCATGAGAAGCAGGCGACGTTCGTAAGGGATTTCCGCCAGGGTTTCCTTCCACATCTCGTTGTTGAGGCAGACGGCGGTGTAGTGGAGATAGATGTCGTCGTCGTGTCCGGCGATTTCCAAAATTTTCCGGGCATGGATTTCCTGCTCGTCGAGTGGCATGGGCGGGACCGGATTCTCGCTTTCGACATATTCGCGAATGCACTGAAGCAGGGCATCCCGTTGTTCCTTGGTTTGCGGGATGTTTTTCTTCGGTGTCCGAAACCGGGTGGTCGTCACGGGAACTGGCTTGGGAAGCTTGATTGTTTCGATGGTGGCAGACATAAAAAAATTATTCTGTTTTTCGAGTCGACAGGGTTAGGAGGCAGCATCAACAGGGTTGTCTGCACGCAAAGAATCCACCACAATACGCAGCAAAAGACTCGTGAAAAGTGGAATGATAGAAAAAAACGAATCCGTGATTAAGGGGTTTTATTTTTTATTCCAATCTGCTCGGCGGCAATTGCACCCATTCAATGCTGGTCGAACGGAGGAGGCTGACGGGGTGATTCAGGGGCTCATTTTTCGGCGGTCACGTCGCTCAAGGCGGCCAGGCCGTTGAGGATTTTCAGTTTACCCCGGTTTTTTCTGACAAGGTTTTTGAAGTGATCCCTGGCATCGCCGATTTTCTCATGCTCACCCAGGAACAGGACGATGTGAAGGCTCGGTTCTTCGCGGGCCTGATCTTTGTATTCGATTTTCACCAGTTGTTGGATGTGCTTTTCGATATCCTTGTAGGTGATGGGCGGGAGCGGAGGGATGTTTTTCCCTCCGGCGGATGTGCCGGGTGTGCCTCCGCTTCTACGTGGGGGAGTGGCGCCGGTGATTTGCCTGACGAGTTGGTTAAAATTGATCACCACCTTTGGAGAGATACCTTTCTCCGCGCGGGCTTTGTTTTCCTTTTCCAGCCAGGCTCTCGTTCTTGCGACGGCTTTGTTCCAGGCGGCTCTTTCCTTGGGGTCGATGGTCCCCGGCGTTCCGGGAACCGCCGGAATCTCAGCCATCTTTTTCAACATCTCCGGGGTGGGGGATCGGGTCATTTTTTGATACCCACTGGTGATGCAGAAGATGGCGCTGGCGTGCCATTCCATCGCCTTCTGAATGCACTTGGTGTAATGAGCCAGATCCTGTGATTGCAGAGGGAGATCTGTTCTGGGGCTTAATTCGATGGGAACCCCGTAGCTCCTGCGCAAACCGAGTGAGGCATAGTCCCTGTTTAAGGGGGCAAGCCAGTCCGCGGCCATTCGGAGATTGGAAGGAAGACCGGGCACAAGTTTTTCCCGGAATGCGACGACCCTTTTTCCCTGATAAAGGAGGATGTTAAAAAAGGTTCCGCGGTTCAGGTTGGTGAGCATGATGCCTACCTCGTCTTTCACTTTGTCATAGGCTTTCATGCCGCCCTTTTCGTCCACCAACATATAAGGAGTGGCGTCTATGACAAAGACGATCTTCTTGCCCCCTCCCGAAATACCGAAAAAATTCACATCGGATGCCTCAGTTGCCTTGGTCGAAAAGCTCATGCCCTTTCCCGCGGGCTGAAGACCGGGCAGCATGGAAACGAATTTGAGGTTGTTGGTATTCTCCACGTCCGGCATGCTGAAGGAAGAATCGGAAATGGAGGTGAGCACGTTGACTGCCTGCGCGGCGGCGGCGGTTGGTTTGACTTCCAGCGTTGGCTTGGTGATCCGGGTAATGGTGAGGGCGGTATCTTTTTCGTGAGGAATGGAAACGACCAACTGCGGTGGTTTGGGTCTGGGAGCGTTGATGGCGACGAGGCTGATCAGGAAAAAGAGGATCAAGTGGAGAAAAACGGCCAGACTGACGGCGGAAATTCGTTCGGGCGAAGAGGCGCGAGGCGGCTCGGGTCGGGGGATTCCGCCACCGGTAAGTTGGAGCTTGCCGTGGTAGTCTTTCCACCTCTTTCCCGCCAGAGTGGGATTGACCGTGGTGAGTTTCCCCACGGGTTTCTGTTTTTCCTCCCGGGGGAGGGGCGTGTCGTCCTCCACGAGGGCTCCCAGTCCTCCGCCCAGAGATTTTCCGGGAGGGTCCGGGGGATTGGCTGGCTGGCGCTCTGTTTGCGGTTCGGGATTTCGCTTGGCGGATGGATTGTGATCTTCCTCGTTTTTGCTTGGTGGTTGATCGGAAACTGTTGCTTCCTCCCTGGGTGATGATTCTTCTGTTTCTCCCGCTTCCGAAACGGGTGGAGAGTCGTCAGGCGGGTGTTCAATGAGCGGTTCCGCCGCATCGATTCCCTTGGTCAACAAGGTATGAAGGCGGACCTGCAACTGGGGTGGCAAGGGGTTGGAATCGGGGGAATTCCGGACCAGCTCCCTGGCTTGATCTGTTTTTCCCTGTCGAATAAACCCTTCAATGGCCCTGATACGCAACGACCAGTCTTCGGGAGATTGCTTGAGCAATTCCAGAATGTCGTCGAAAAGCAGCTCCGTCGGGTTGTGATCCATCGTTGGTCAGTGATCCAGTTTTCTCAACACGATGTCCTTGAACTGAACCGTCATGGCCGGACCTGAATGAAGCTGAAGGGCCAGCACTCCTGACATCTCACGTTCCGATTCCTGATTGTCGATGACGATGGCGGTGATCATGCCGTTGAGCTTTACTTCGACGCGATTGTCCTTGAACTGGATTCGATACTCATTCCACTCTCCCTTTTTGTAGATTCCAGTGACGGCGTCCGGCCCATTCTGGAGAGCACTTCGCTTCATGGTCCCATTTGATTCAATGACTGTTTTCTGCCCCCGCGATGCCAGAACCTTTCGACCAAGCTCATCATAGACTCCCCCGAGCCACGCAATTTCCGGCTGGCTGATGTCCACCTGATAGCCAAACACATGCCCATCGGGTTTGATCCGGGACCGAACCTGAACCCCGCTGTTGGCGTTGGGGCCGCCCCTCAGCCGGAATTTCAATGCCAGGGAAAAATTGCCCACGTCGCCACCCTGCCACACCAGAAACTGATTGTGAGTGCAGGGGTGATCGGCGGTTGACGACGCTGTGATTGCCCCCTCTTTGACAGACCAGTAACTCATGTCCGGCGCCTTCCAACCCTTCAAAGATTTACCATCAAAAATTCGCTGGCCCGGTTTTGATTTTTTCAAGCTATCCGGGCCGGAAAATGCGGTGAAGGTGAAGCTCAGGAAAAAGAAAGTGATGGGCAGCAGGCGGAAATCCAAATTATGTTTCATCCCGGCAATCTCATACCATTCCAACTCCCTGTCCATCGTCTTATTGAGGGGGAAATGTGACTGAAAATGGCAATTGAAGCGTCACACTGGCGGATTTGCTCAAAACAGAAAGGGACGGGTTTCGCGCATTTTGTTGTTTGAGGTTTGATAAACACTTAGAAAAGCTTTACAATCCACCGTTCAGAATCCATTCATGTTTTTCGAAATCAAGCGACACCAACTTTCAATTTTTGTTACTGTCGGCCTGGTAGTATTCGGTGCGCGATTGTCCCATGGCCAGTTGGCTCAGGCTATCAGGGCGCAGGTTACGAAAGAGGGAGGGCCAATTGCCGCCTGGTACAAGGCGCGGTCTTACGTGCCTGTATGGTCCGGAGAACGCCTGGGTGGCCTGGCCGAATTCATTCAGGGATTGGATGCCCACGGGCTTTCTCCGGAATTGTTTCAATTCCGGAAATGGGACCAGTATTGGAGAAATCCGGATCAGAGTCCGGCAACGCGGGCGTCCATTGATGTGGGGACGACTCACCTGGCGCTTTTTGCCATCCAGGCGCTTGCCTATGGCTTTGTGGATCCCGCTTCAGTACATCCCAAATGGAAAGAATTGAAGCGGCAGGTCTCAGCCTACGATTTTTTAAACTCGGCCTTGAAAGAGGCGCCTCCGCGACTGGGGCAATTCCTTCTCACCAAGGTTCCGCCTCCTGATGAGCGTTATCGGGAAATGGTCAATACCCTGGCCCGATACCGGAAAATCGCATCCTATGGGGGATGGCGGGTTCTGGCATCCACTCCGCAGGCGGTGGGACCGGGGTCCACCTACCAACAAATCGGCCTGCTGCGTTCCCGCCTGCAGGCTGAAGGCGATTTGCCTCCTTCATCCGGGAAATTTCGGGGAAAAACCATCGATCGCCAAATGGGCGAGGCGATCAAGTCATTTCAGTTCCGGCACGGAATCGAGCCGGACGGTTATATTGGGGCCGGAACATTGAAGGAATTGAATGCTCCGGTGTCCGGTCGGGTGAACAGTCTGATTATCAATATTGACCGACTCCGCTGGATGCCGCGGGCTTATGAACAGGCCGACCACATCGAAGTGAACATTGCTGAGAGCGCCCTGCGGGTTTTTGACAACCGCCGCCGAATCACCACCATGCCGGTGATCGTCGGGGTGAAAGGGAAACATCAGACGCCGTTTTTTCATGGTGAGGTCAGGTTTGTCATTTTCCGGCCCTATTGGAATGTCCCGATTAACATTGCCAGAAGCGAGCTGGTTCCGAAAGCCCTGTCCACTCCCGGTTATATGGAGGAAAATCGCTATGAAATTGTGGGAGGAACCAAAATTGTTCCCAACACAGCCGAAAATCTCAACAAAGTGTCCTCCGGCGCCTTGAGAATCCGCCAGGTGACGGGGCAGGGGAATGCCCTCGGGCTGGTGAAGTTTATTTTTCCGAATGATTCATCGGTTTACCTTCACGACACACCGGATCACAGTCTATTTGAACACGCAGACCGTGATTTCAGCCACGGCTGTGTCCGGGTGGCCCGTCCCGATGAACTTGCCGAAATTGTGCTGCGCCGCAACGGAGGATGGAGAATCGATGACGTCCGCGCCGCGATGCACGACGAAGCTCATCCGGATCACAAAGTGGATCTAAAAAGCTCCATGCCGGTCTATTTGGTTTACTGGACCAGCACGATCATGGGGGACGGACGGGTTCGTTTTGATCAGGACATCTACGGACATGATGCCATCATGTTTCAAAAATTCGGGATTCACTGATTCTTTTTCAATAGTCCATTTGCCCAGTTTGCAATCGGCGCAGGATCGTTCAGGGAATGAGGGTGGTGATCACAGGCTGTTTTCAGAATGACTTCCACCGATCCGCCCAGTTTTCGGTAATCGGTCTCCAGGATTCCGGAGTTTTCATCAAAGGGAACGACGTGGTCCGCTCCTCCGGCGACAACAAAGATTGGAATATCCGCTGACGATAAGGATTTCAACCTGGTCAGTGGTCCCTTCCAGTTTTCGGCGGTTTTTTCGTTCAGGCCATATTCCGCCATGCAGAGTTTCCAGAGGGGAGGGGAGGACCTTTTCGGCCAGGTGCGGATATCGAGAACGGCGGAATCAAGATAGACACCCCGGACGCGGTCCGGATGGCGAATGGTCCAGTTGATCGCGGGTAGCCCTCCCCGGCTGAATCCCTCCATCACCGGATCGGGGCTGAGTTGGTAGCGGCGCAACAGCTCTGAGTAAAATCCGTCAAAGGCCTCCATCGCTCTCGGTCCCCCGAACAAATTCGCCACATCAATCCAGGCTACGTGCCAGCCGTCGGCCAACAGGGCCTCATCCACTGCGGGAAAGGCCCCGTAAAAGCGGCAGCGCCAAATCCACGGTTTTCCGGGGAGAGCCTTTTCCGGTTTGGCGACCTGGCATTTCCGACCTGCCAATTCGAAATGGTCCGTTTCATACTGTCGAATCGATTTGCGGACGATTCCTCCGGCTAATCCGGTAATGACTCGGATCTTGTGGTTGGCCGTGTCGCCAATGTAGAGATCGCCTGTGATCGGATCCACTCCAACTCCGTGCGGGCGGCTCATTTTACAGGCCAGAGGATCGGGAGAATCGGGGCCGTCACCCCTTTGGCCCGTGCCCGCAATGAGCCGTAGCGATTGCCGGGCCGGATCGATGGCGCGAATGGAATGGGACTCCGTGTCCGCCAGATAAACGGTCTTTCCGTCAGGAGAAACGGCAACACCCTTCGGCCCGGAAAGCTTTGTCCTCAACGCCGCCTCTGTCTCTCTGGAAAATCCTTTCTCCCCCGTCCCGGCGACATGCAGCAGCTTGTTCAATTTCCTATCAATCTGAAAGACTTCGTTCCCCTCCCTCAGGGCCAGCCAGAAATCTCCGTTGGGAGCGCGGTCCAGCGCCCTGGGACCATTCAGCGGTGTGCCCGGACTGACAGGAGATCCGCTCCCGGTTTCCGATCGTTTCCCATTGCCGCACCAAGTGTCGATTTCGCCGCTGTTTAAATTGACCTTCCTGATGCGGTGATTTCCGATATCGCAGATCAGGAGATTCTGAAAATCCGCATCGAACTGAATGGAGTGCGGTTGATTGAGCTTTGCGTTCACGGCTGGCCCGCCATCTCCCGAAAATCCGGCTTCGCCGTTCCCCGCGACGGTGCGAACCGTATTGGTGTGAGCGTCGATTTTGCGTACCACATTGTTGCGCATTTCCACCCAGTAAAGATCCCCGTTCCGGTGAAATCGGATTTCGTAAGGCTCGAATAAAGCGGCCATCTCAGGAGGACCACCGTCGCCGGAGTAACCCGGTTTTCCGGTTCCGGCGATCGTTGAAATGGCGCCTGTTTTTCGTGAAATCCGGCGGATCACATGGTTTCCCGTGTCACAGAAATAAATGTCTCCATCCAAACCGACCACTACTCCGAAAGGCTGATTCAGTTGGGCGGTCGATGCCTTGCCTCCGTCTCCCGAATATCCCGCCTTCCCGGTTCCGGCCAATCGATGAATTTCCTGAGCCTGAGAAAAGTCCGATAACAGCAAGGCGGATCCCAGCAGGACAGTGACGTTCTGAAACAGTCTGTTCATGGCCGGTAAGGTCACACGAACTACCGCGAAATCCAGCCGGAATTCATTGATCGGGATTGACCTTTGCCGGATTCGGTTATTTTGTAGCGCTGGAAATTGTGCCCCGACTCAACCCTCTTTGGTGGAGGACCCAAGAGGGTCGAACGTCGGCGTGTTTCCCATTTCGTCATGGCCATTATTCCACAGGAAACCATCCAGCGGATTCTCGATGAAACGAGTATTGTCGAGCTGATTGAGGACTATTTCCCTTTGAAAAGGCGCGGGGTCAATTTTCTGGCTTTGTGTCCGTTTCACACCGAGAAGACTCCCAGTTTCAACGTCAATCCGCAGCGGCAGACCTTTTATTGCTTTGGCTGTCAGGCGGGGGGCGATGCAATCAAATTTGTCCAGATGTATGAAAACCTCCCCTTTCCTGATGCGACGAAAAAGCTGGCCGACCGGGCCGGAGTGATGGTGGAGGAAGAAGCCAGCGATCCCGCCGCGGAAGCTCTCAAACGCGGGCGTCACAGCATTCTTAAATTGCAGGCTGCCGCGGCGGATTGGTTTCACTTTTTACTATTCAAAAAACCGATCGCCCAGGCGGCGCGGGACTATCTGCGAGGGCGTGGGATTGGGATGGAGACGGCGCGGAACTGGAAGCTGGGATTTGCCCCCGAAGATCAGCGGATGCTGTTTGACTGGGCTGCCTCTCAGGGCTTTACCATTGCCCAATTGGTTGAAGGAGGGCTGGCCAGTTGGAGCGATGCAGGCAATCCGGGCCGCGGAGCCTGGACCCTGTTCAGACACCGGTTGATGTTTCCGGTGAACAACGATCACGGGGAAGCCATCGCCTTCAGTGGGCGTGTTTTGAAACCGGACCAGCAGGGCGGAAAATATGTCAACTCGCCGGAAACATTGATTTTCAAAAAAAGCCGAACCTTTTATGGACTGGATAAAACGAAACGAGCCATTTTTCAGGCGAAGAAGGCGGTGGTGTGTGAAGGTCAACTGGACCTGATCGCTGCCTACGAGGCGGGGATTCAGAACGTCGTGGCCCCACTCGGGACTTCGTTCACCGAGGAACAGGCCCGCGTATTGAAACGCCACACCGAAGAGGCCATTCTCTGTTTCGACTCGGACAATGCCGGGTTGAACGCATTCAGCAAGACCTTTCGCCTGCTGGCGCCCTCAGGTATGTTGGTCAGGCTGGCGATTCTCCCCGAGGGCGAGGACCCGGATTCTCTGATCAGAAAACGGGGAGTGGATGCCTTTCGGGAAATACTTGATTCGGCGCCGGAGTTTTTTGATTTTCAAATCGACAGGCAGGACAGCGCTCTCAGCCGGGGAACTTTGCGCGATCGGCTGAATTTTGCGAAAGCTCTCGCGGCAGACATTGCCTTGATCGAGGACAAAATGTTGCAAGACTCCCTGATCAGCCGAATTACCGTGAGAATCGGTGTGGGAGAGGACGAAGTCAGGCGTTCGGTCAACGACGCCTCCAGGGCGCTGGTCCGGGCGGAAAAGTCGAGGAAGCGGCGCGAGGCCATTCAGAAACGCCGGGAGCGTTCCTCATCGACCGGAGGCGAGCCTCAAGAGGTGGAGAATCCTGTTTCAGTCCGGAACCGAAGCGTCCGAACCCTTTGCAAATGTTTGCTGACCGATCAAGCCACCCGCGACGAATTGACGAGCCAGCCAGTGCCCGAATTTTTCCGGGATTTGCCGGACACCGATCTCATTCGGCGGCTTTGGCAGGGACAATTTGAGGTGGCGAACACCTCTGGAGTGAATGCTTTTGTGGCCTCCCTGTCGGACACGGAGCAGGGCATCGTCGCCCGAATTTTGACCGAAGAAAGTCCCGCGGGTTCGTTGCCGATAGCCCGGGATTGTCTGCGGAATCTTCAACGACAAAGTATCCAGAACCAGATTGGCAGAACCAAGTCACAATTGGGGACGCCGCAATTGTCCGGCAGTGAAATTGAACGTCTGGGGAAACTACTGCTTGACCTTACGAAACAGCTAAACGACGTTGCCGAACTCGGGTAATGGAGCAGCGTATGGGTTGCCACTTCAGGTTGCCACTTCACGATTTTACGCGGAAACAATGGCAGTGAATTCAAAGCGAAGCAAAACGAGTCCGGCGAAGTCTAACAAATCCGGTGGGCAAGGCGCAACCCCGGAATCAGGAAAAGATGTCCGAACGAAAGCAAAAACCCCGGATCCTTCGTTGGTTGATGCTCCGGAGTTTCGGCCAGTGGTCAGGGATTTGATTCGTCTGGCCAAGGAGCAGGGGCATCTCACTTTTTGCGACATTAATCAGGCGATCCCCGAAAGTGAGTCAGACACTGAATTGATCGATGAACTCATCGCGCGACTTCGCGCCATGAAGTTTCGTATTATCAATACTTCACAAGTGGATGAAATAAAAGAAGACGATGGCGGAGATGACTCGGAAGATTCTCCGCATGACCATCCCGCGGGAGAAGGGGGAACCGCGCTTTCCAAAAAGACTACTCCGGCGCGCAAGACAGGGAAGCTCGATGTGTTGGATGACCCCGTTCGCATGTATCTCAAACAAATGGGTCAGGTGCCGCTGCTGACCCGCGAGCAGGAAGTGGAGATTTCCAAACGTATTGAAAAAGCGGAGAACAGGATTCATAAAATATTATGCAGTTTTGGATTCATTGCCGACGCTTATATTGATTTGGCAAACAGGCTCCAATCGGGTGAGGAACGATTCGATCATTTGATTTTGGAGAAAAAAATTCAAAGTCGGTCCCGTTTTTTGAAAGGCCTGGAAAAGCTGTGTTTTCAGGTTACCGAACTCAAAGAGGACCTTTCAGGACAGTATGAGAAGATGCGCGGCAACAAATCGAAAGTGGCTAAGCGACTTCTCGATAAATGGAAACAATCTCACGCAGCCCTCTCGCGGACCTATGCCCGTTTTTATTTTAAGCAAAAAGTCACCGAAGATCTGATCGCCTACATGGATGTCCAGATGAGACAATCGGCCATGATTCGCAATGCCAGCGTTGAAGCTGATGACCGAAATGCCAGAGCGGAGTCCACCCGCGCCAGGACTGCCTTTGAAAAAAGGGTGTGGATGACCCAGGAGGAATTTGAGGAAGCAGCAGGGGAACTGGAAACTCAGGTTGCCGCTGCGCGGAAGGCCAAGGACGAAATGGTCGAAGCCAATCTGCGACTGGTTATTTCGATCGCAAAAAAATACACCAACAGGGGCTTGTCGTTTCTCGACTTGATTCAGGAAGGGAACATGGGCTTGATGAAGGCGGTGGAAAAGTTTGAATACCGGCGGGGTTACAAGTTTTCCACCTACGCAACCTGGTGGATTCGTCAGGCCATCACCCGGTCGATCGCGGATCAGGCGCGGACCATCCGCATTCCGGTTCACATGATTGAAACCATCAACAAATTGATGCGGGTGCAGAAGCAACTGGTTCAGGAGTATGGCAGGGAGCCGCGTTCGGATGAAATCGCCGATGAAATCCATCTTCCCGTCGAGAGAGTGCGTGCCGTGTTGAAAATGGCCCAGCAACCGATCTCTCTTCAGGCTCCGGTGGGCGACAGCGAGGAGGCCAGTCTGGGGGATTTTATCGAAGATAAGGGGGCGGAGAATCCCAGCGACATGACATCCATGGCCATGCTGAAGGACCGCATCAAGGATGTCCTCGAAACATTGACAGAGCGCGAACGAGAGGTCCTGGAACAGCGGTTCGGGTTGGTGGATGGCTACAGCCGCACTCTCGAGGAAGTGGGGCAGAAATTTCAGGTGACCCGCGAGCGGATTCGGCAAATCGAGGCCAAGGCACTGCGGAAAATGCGCCACCCCACCCGGATTCGGAAGCTGGAAGGTTTTCTGGAAGCTCCCCAATCACTGCCCTGAGAGACTGTGGAAAAACTCTGAAGTGAAAAAGCGATGACACTTTGGCCTTTGAATCAGCGGCTTCGCCCAAAGCAATTTCTGGACCGCCCCTCCGGGCTGCGGCCCTTTTATTTACGGACTTCGTTCCGACTCGGTCAGGTAGCAGGCTACCCTCCCTCATCGCGCCTCGTC
>Ga0114931_10008373_pt1 | contig 12531 bp, 11 predicted proteins | sample 2SBtaG_FD_89579 | JGI IMG/M metagenome (GOLD analysis project Ga0114931, IMG submission 89579) | Deep subsurface microbial communities from Kolumbo volcano to uncover new lineages of life (NeLLi) - 2SBTROV14_V59a metaG | ecosystem: Environmental > Aquatic > Marine > Volcanic | place: Kolumbo...
CATCGCGAAAAGCCTTGAAGGTCTCCCCCAGCAGGCGACTGGTGGCAAGACTGATGACATTGGCCTTGGGCACATCCAGCAGGACTTCCAATACCCCGCCATTGCGCTGGGTCCTGATTAAATCGCTCATGTTATCTGCTCCTTTGCATTCCACTGCAGGTGCCGAATACGGCAGATTCCGCAAGACACCGTTATCAATGTGCCTGGCTCATGGTGATCAGAGCGTCGGCGGCCAGCGCTCCACCGCCCCGGGCGCGGACCATGTAGGGATTGATATCCAGTTCCATGATTTCGGCCGCGTACAGTTCGCAAAATTGCGCAACAGCCAGAACCCCGGACACCAGCGCCTCCACATCACCCGGCGGCTGCCCGCGGTACCCGTTCAAAACTGTATTGATGCAAAGCTGCGCCAGGGCTTTGCGCACCTGGGCCTCATTGACCGGCAGCAGTAATTGCACACTGTCGCGCAGCAACTCCGTATAAACACCGCCGGCGCCAAGGCTCAGCACGGGCCCATACAAAGGGTCCCGGTGCACGCCGAGCAACAGTTCCACAACCGCACCCTCGACCATTTTTTCCACCAGCAACCCCTGCCCCAGAGGCAGCAGTTCACGTGCCGCACCGCGCACCGCGGCGGCACTGCCGAGCCCCAGGCGAACGGCGCCCGCATCGGTTTTGTGGGCAATCCCCAGAACCTTCAAAGCCACCGGATAACCCAGGCTGCTGGCCGCCCGGCAGGCGGCGGAGACACTCGCTGCCTTGCTGTGCCCGGGAACCGCAATGGCGTGTTGCGCGAGCAACGATTTGGCCTGGTATTCATCCAGGACAACCAATTCACCCACAGCGGGGTGGCTGCCTATCACCGGTGCCGGCACCGGCTCGCGCCAGGCCTCGTGAATTTGTGCCGCGGCTTCAATGGCCAGTATCGCCTCAGGGATCCCCAGCAGCGGCACGATCCCCTGCTCCAGCAACTGCCGGGCCGCGACCTCCGAGAGGTTCTCCGCCAGGCAGGCCACTACTGCGCCGCGGCTGCCAGTGGCCTGCAGAGCATTGGCGAACGACTCGACGGGGATCCACCAGTCCCGATCATCACAGATATCGGCGCGGGGAAAATCCATGACCAGTAAACACAGATCAAATTCGTCCGCGAGCATGGCGCTGAATGTCCGGGTCATGGCTTCGCCATCACCCCAGATAAAGGTGTGATAGTCCAACGGGTTGGTGACGCTGACCAGCGCACCGACGGATGCTTTGATGTTCTCTCGTCCCGCCTCACTGAGTGGCCGGTACTGCAGGCGGCTGCCCAGTACCGCATCCGCCATCAGGCAGGCTTCGCCCCCCGAGCAACTCATGGCAGCAATTTCGATTCCCGGCAGCGGTCCGTGTACGTGCAACAGTTTCAGACATTCCAGCAAGCCCGGCAGGCTCGCAACTCTGGGAATCCCGAGGCGCCTCAGGAAGGCCCCGGCGCCCGCATCGGACCCGGCCACGGAAGCGGTGTGGCTCAATGTCGCAACCTGGGCCTGGACCGTGCGGCCGACTTTCAGTACCACGATGGGGATTTTCCTGCGGCGCGCCTTGGCGGCCATGGCCTCGAATCCGGCCAGGTCGCCAAAACCTTCGATATGCAAACCTATGGCGCTGACACGCGGGTCCTCGAGCAGCCCGGAGACCATTTCGGCGACACTGACCTGAGCCTGATTGCCAGCGGTCAGAACATAGGCAATCGGCAGGCCGCGTTGCTGCATGGTCAGGCTGATGGCGATATTCGAAGACTGGCAGATGATGGCAACGCCAGTCGCACCCGCGGGCAGGCGCCGGCCGCCATGCTGATCCGGCCACAACAATGCGCCGTCCAGATAATTGATGAGCCCGTAACAATTGGGGCCGAAGATCGGCATCTGGGCGGCTGCCTGCAATAACGCCGCCTGTAAGTCCCCGCCCTCACTGGATTGTGCCGCCACTTCGAGAAAACCCGAGGCGTAACAGACCGCGCCACCGGCGCCGGCCGCGGACAACTGGCCAACGATATCGACACTGCGATGGCGGTTGACACCGATAAAGGCCGCATCCGGCACGCCCGGCAACTGTGCGACCGATCGGTAACACCGGTGGCCGGCCACCTGCTCATGGCGCGGATGCACCGGCCAGATCGCGCCGCCGAAACCCATCCGTTCACATTGCTCGACCACCCGCCGGGCCTCACGGCCGCCGAACACGGCCAGGCTGCGTGGGCGCAACAATTTCTCCAGACTGCCCGGCATGGCCTCAGGCGTCCAGGGGCCGCAGCAACTCACGGCCGATGATGTGCCGCTGGATTTCCGAGGTGCCGTCCCAAATCCGTTCAACCCGGGCATCGCGCCAGAAACGCTCCAGTGGCAAATCACTCATCAGGCCCATACCACCGTGGATCTGAATGGCCTCGTCGGTCACCCGCGCCAGCATTTCCGTGGCGTAGAGCTTGGCCGAGGCAATTTCCCGGTTCGCCGCCAGGCCCTGATCCAGGCGCCAGGCCGCCGCCAGCGTCAGCCAGTCGGCGGCGTCGATTTCAGTAATCATATCCGCCAGCTTGAACGACACCCCCTGAAAGCGGCCAATCGGCTGGCCAAACTGGCGGCGTTCAGCGGCCTGGGCCAATGCCAGATCGAAGGCCCGCCGGGCCCGGCCGACACACCCGGCCGCCACCGTCAGGCGGGTCGCGTACAACCATTCATTGGCCAGATCGAATCCCCGGTGCAGTTCGCCAAGGATCTGCGCGGACGGCAACCGGCAGTCGTCAAAATTCAAAATACAGTTCTGATAACCACGATGAGAGACCGAGTCGTATCCCGCACGGACCTCAAACCCCGGCGTATCCCGATCCACCAGAAAACAGCTGATCAATTTTTTTGTACCATGCGCTGTCTGTTCCTCACCGCTGGCCACAAACACAATAAAAAAATCAGCGATATCCCCATGACTGATGAAGTGTTTGCTGCCATTGATCCGCCAGTCGGCCCCATCCGCACGGGCACTGCACTGCATGCCCCGCACATCCGAGCCCGCCCCCGGCTCGGTCATTGCCAGGGCATCGATTTTCTCACCCCGCACCGCCGGCAACAGATAACGTTCATGCTGATCATCATTACAGCCCAGCAAAATCCCCGAAGGCCGCCCCCAGAACACCGCCAACCCCATTGACGCCCGTCCCAGCTCGCGTTCCAGCAGCGTGAAACTCAGCTGATCAAGCCCGCCCCCACCAACCTCGGCCGGCAGATTCGGCGCATAAAACCCCAGATCCAGTACCTTGCGCTGAATTTCCCGCCCCACCTCCCGGGACACCACCCCGCTACGCTCCACCTGCTCCTCAAGCGGATACAACTGCGTCTCAACGAACCTGCGCACCGTTTCGACCAGCATCCGCTGCTCGCTTGTGAGATCAAAATTCATGGCTGGATTCCCAATATCTGTTTATCGTAAATTGCCGGACACAGCGCATCCCGGACCGTCACTTCCCACCACAGCCACCCCCGATCCGACAGGGACCGGGACTACCCCCTGCCCCACTCCGGACCTTGGAACCTCATTTTCCAGTCACCAATCCTGCCGTTTGCATTCTATGAAGTTTGCCCCGAGGCATTTTTACGCAACCCATCCTCGTAGTCCTTCAGCAAAGCCCCAGCGCCCCAGCCCTCGCCATTATTGTGCCCCTTCAACCCCCGCAGGATGGCCACCAGATTGTCATCGCGGATCCGCTCCAGTTCCCGGATCGACAAGCCCTGGTTCTGCTGATCCGACTGGCGGACCAGCTTCTCCACCAGTGTCTCATCGAGTTCCGGCACATCCATCAGGCGCGTCCACGGCCATTGCAACGACGGCCCGAACTGCTCGATAAAATGGCGCATGCCGGCCTCACCACCGGCGACCCGGTAGGTCTGAAACAGACCCATCTGCGCCCAGCGCAGGCCGAAGGAATAACGCATCACATCGTCGATCTCCGCCACTGTGGCGACATCATCGCGCACCAGCCACAGCGCCTCGCGCCACACTGCTTCCAACAGCCGATCCCCGACAAAGGCATCGATCTCCTTGCGGATAACCACCGGCTTCATCCCGACGCTGGCGTAAAAAGCTTTGGCCATCACCACGACTTCAGAAGTTGTTGCCCGACCGCCCACCAGTTCCACCAAGGGCAGCAGATACACCGGGTTGTAGGGATGGGCCACCAGCAGACGCCCGGGGTGCTGCATCCCGGCCTGCAGATCGCTCGGCAGCAAACCCGAGGTGGAAGAACCGATGATGGCCCGGGCACTGGCATGGCGATCAATCGCGTTGAGGATGGTGCGCTTGAGATCCAAACGCTCCGGGGCACTTTCCTGGATCAGTTGGGCACCACTGACCGCCGCTTCGAGACTCCTGCACAATGACAGCGTACCGCGGGGGGGTAACGGCAGATCGGTCAACCCGGCATAGGCCCTGGCCGCCCCCGCCATGACTTCACCGACCTTGCGCTCAGCCTGCGGATCCGGATCGTAAAGCGCCACATCGATGCCATTGAGAATGAAGCGCGCCACCCAGCCGCCACCGATGACACCACCGCCAATACAGGCCACCCGTTGCAATGCATCCATCTTCGTAGCCCTTAACGCTTACTTAAGCGCGCTGACGCAAATAAGTTATCCATCTTGCTTGTCTTTCCCTGCCTCTTCGGTGTTACACAAAGGGTTACATACAACGAGTATGCGCCCCTTTGTGCGCCTTGAAGAGACAGCGAAATCCAGCGCAACATGAACAACTTATTTACGTCAGAGCCCTTAGCTTGAGCTTGGCGCGGACCGAATCCGGACCCAGCACCGTCACGTTCATGGCCGTGGCGATGGTCACCGCGCGTTCCACCAGATCCGCGTTCGAGGCCAGTACCCCGCGCTGGAGATAAAGATTGTCCTCGAGTCCGACACGGATATTGGCGCCACTCAGGATCGCCGCCGCCACATAGGGCAACTGATGGCGGCCGATGGAAAAGGTCGAATAGATCCAGTCCGCAGGCACAGCGTTGACCATCGCCAGCAGCGTGTTCAAATCATCCGGCGCCCCCCAGGGGATCCCCATGCAGATCTGTACCAGCACCGGATCATCGATGAGCCCCTGCCCGACCAGCCAGCGGGTCAATTCCAGATGACCCGTGTCGAATACCTCGATTTCAGGGCGCACCCCCAGGGCCTGTATCTGCGCCGCCATGGCTTTGAGCATCGACGGCGTGTTGGTCATGATGTAATCGCCTTCGCCGAAGTTCATGGTCCCGCAATCCAGGGTGCAGATCTCCGGCAGCAGGTCCCGCACGTGCGCCAGGCGCTCGCTGGCCCCAGCCAGGTCGGTGCCGGCGGCGGCGGGTGGCAGGGGTTGTTCCTCCGATCCCAGGGTCAGATCCCCGCCCATGCCGGCGGTCAGGTTGATGACGACGTCGGTATCCGCATCGCGGATGCGCGCCACCACTTCCCGGAACAGGGCCGGGTCCCGCGCCGGAGCACCGCTATGCGGATCCCGCACATGGCAATGCACCACCGCCGCGCCCGCCTTGGCGGCTTCGATAGCGGCCCTGGCGATCTGCTCCGGGGTGATCGGCACTTTGGCTGATTTATCAGTGGTGGCGCCGGATCCGGTTACGGCGCAGGTGATAAAGACTTCGTGACTGGCGGTCAAGGCCATGACTTGCTCCTCCTTCGCCTGGTCTGATCCTTTAATCAATCCAGGCATGAAATTCGCGGATTCTTGCCCAATTGAAACCCTGTTGTTTTACAATTTACGAATATTACTTGTCATATTCCGAGGTCAGTCATGATTTTCACTGCCAGCGACGCGACTCTGGATATGACTTTTCTGGTGCTGCCGGACTCCTCTCTGATGACCGTCGCCTCGAACCTGGAACCCCTGCGCGCCGCCAACCGGATTTGTGGCCGGTCGCTTTACCGCTGGCAACTGGTGTCCAGCGACGGCCGCCCCCCGCGCACCACCTGTGAGCTGCCCCTGGCCGTCAGCGGCCGTTTCGATCCCGCCGCCTGTGGTGAAGTCCTGGTGATCATCTCTGGCTTCAAGGTCCGGGAGCATACCCGCCCGGACCTGCTCACCCGGGTGCGCCGGGCGGCGCGTTCGCGCCAGCGCATGGTCGGTGGTGTGGAGTCCGGTTCCTGGGTACTGGCCTAGGCCGGCCTGCTGAACGGGCGCTCGGCCACCACCCATTGGGAGGATTTTGAAGATTTCTCCAACCGCTTTCCCAAAGTGCGAATGCGCCCCGACCGGTATGTCATCGATGGGCGGTTTTTCACCACCGGTGGAGCCTCACCAAGTTTTGATTTCATGCTGCATCTGGTGCGCAGCCGCCAGGGTTATACCACGGCCCTGGATGTCGCCAGCGTGTTCATCTACGACCAGTCCCACTCCGGTGAAGACGCCCAGCCCCTGGTGTCCCTCGGCGATCTCAACTGGCATGAGCCACGGGTCGCCGAGGCCATTCGCATCATGGAGGAACACCTTGATGCGCCGCTGCGAATTGCCGCGATTGCCGCGCGCCTGGGGATCAGCCCACGAACACTGGAAGGGCTGTTTCGCAACAACGTCGAGTTGACTCCCGGCGCCTACTATCAATCCCTGCGCCTGGGTGCCGCCCGCCGCCTGTTGCGTGATACCCGGCGCAGTGTCACGGAAATCGCCGTACGCACGGGTTTCAGTTCCATCGCCGCCCTGTCCAGGGCCTTTCGGAACCAATTCGGAATCAGCCCGCGGCAATTCCGCCAGCGGCGTTGAAGCCCCACACAACCATTGCCTCCGACGGTGGGCAATCGTTCGGGTCAGAAGGGATTATTCCAATGGCTGGCCAGGCCCACAGTATTGCCCCATACCCCGTGAGGCCCGGGGAACCTGAATCCAAATTCAGCGCGGCGCCTGATCCGACGGGTGATGGATACCATCAAACACCGGCACCTCGCCGAGTTCAAATGGATTGACACCCTCCAGGCAGGCCACATTGAATCCATACTCCCGGGGATTTGAGCGCCGCTGATGGTGGGTGTAGATCCCACACACGGAGCAGAAGTAATGCCTGGCCGTCCTGGTGTTGAATTGATACAGGGTCAGTTGCTCTTCGCCCTTGAGAATCTTTAACCCAGCGAGGGGCACGGATGCGGCGATGGCGCCGCGCAGGCGGCAGAATGAACAGTCGCAGCGGCGCGGATCCACTAGCCCCCTGGGCAGGGTGAGTTCAAACTGCACGGCACCGCAATGGCAGGCGGCGCGGTGCACGGGATTGATATCCACAATAGTCAGGGCTCTGGCCATTGATTGTGAAAGAAGTCCTAGCCCGGATCCGGTTTCAGGCCGACGGCTTCAATCCCGGCAACTGCGCAGATCTCGTCATTGTCACCGGTATCACCGCTGATCCCGACCGCGCCGACAATCGCGCCGTCGCCAGTGCGAATCAACACACCGCCGGGACCCGGGATCAGACGACCTTCGGAAGCCGCCACGGCGGCGCTGACGAAGGCGGCATCGGGCACTCCTTTTTTGACCCGCTCGCCAAGGGCGCGGGATCCGACTCCCATCCCCAGGGCGCCCCAGGCCTTGGCCCGGGCGATCTGATAACGCAGGATCCCGGCGCCGTCTTCCCGGACGAAGGCTTTCAGGTGGCCGCCGGTATCGAGCACCGCCACCACCAGGGGCAGAAAATCCTGTGACCGGCCTTTGGCCAGCGCCGCGGTGATGATGTCCTGGGCCTGGGAGAGGCTGACTTCACTCACGTAACACTCCTTTTACATTCAAGCTTAGGGCTCGGGTCTACTCAGACGATCTTGCCCGGATTCATGATCTGGTGGGGATCCAGGGCCAGTTTGATCTGGCGCATGACTGAAACGCCTTCGCCGTGCTCATGCTTGAGAAAGCCCATCTTGCCGTAGCCGATACCGTGTTCGCCGGTGCAGGTGCCACCCATGTCGATGGCGCGGATTACCATGCGATCATTGACCTCGGCGGCCTGGGCAATTTCCGCCTCATCGCCCGGGTCGATGAGGAACACCAGATGAAAATTGCCGTCTCCGACGTGGCCGACGATGGGCACCGTCAGGCCCGAGGCTTCGATATCCTTGCGGGTTTCCAGTATGCATTCAGCCAGCCGCGAGATCGGCACGCACACGTCCGTCGCCCAGCCCTTGCAGCCTGGGCGCAGGGCCAGCGCCGCGTAGTAAGCCGTGTGGCGGGCCTTCCACAGACGGTTGCGATCCTCGGTGCGGGTCGCCCACTCGAAATCACCGCCGCCGAATTCGCCGGTGATCGCCTCGACCTGCTGAGCCTGTTCGCGCACCGCGCTGTCGGTACCGTGAAATTCGAAGAACATGGTCGCCCTGGCGGGGTAATTGGTCTTGGAATAGCGGTTGACGGCGTCCATCTGTACAGCGTCGAGCAATTCCATCCGCGCCACTGGAATACCGCTCTGGATCACCAGCATGGCGGTGTTGGCGGCGCCTTCCAGATCCTCAAAACTGCACACTGCCGCCGACATGGCCTCCGGGATCCCCTGCAGGCGCAACTGCACTTCGGTGATGATGCCAAGAGTGCCCTCGGACCCGACGAACAGGCGGGTCAGATCGTAACCGGCGGCTGATTTTCGTGAGCGCCCGCCGGTCTGAATTACCCGGCCATCGGCCAGCACTACCGTCAGGCCCAGAACGTTCTCGCGCATGGTGCCGTAGCGGACCGCGTTGGTTCCCGAGGCCCGGGTGGCGCTCATGCCGCCCAGAGAGGCGTCGGCGCCTGGATCGATGGGGAAAAACAGGCCCAGGTCATGCAGGTAGTCATTCAACTGGATGCGGGTAACGCCGGCCTGGACCCGGCAATCCAGATCCTCCTGGTTGACCTCGAGGATGTCCTTCATGGTACTCAGATCGATACAGACCCCACCCTGGAGTGCCGCCACATGGCCTTCCAGTGAAGTGCCGGTACCGTAGGCAATGATCGGGGTCTGGTGCCGGGCGCATAAACGGACCACCTCGGCCACTTCAGCGGTGCTGGCGGCAAACACCACCGCATCGGGAGGCTTGGAGGGGTGGAAGGATTCGTCGTGACCGTGCTGATCGCGCACTGCCGCGGCAGTGGACAGCCGTTCACCGAGCAGCTCCGCCAGGCTCTGTTGCAGGCCGGTATCGAGTTGTTTGCCGGGATTGCTCATAAGCTGATTCCGCGAACCGTATATTGTATCAGTATACCCCCAGACAGTGGCCGCGGGAGGCGGGCGCCCCGGGCGTCTTTGTGCCCCAGGCTTCAGTTGCCGGACAACTGGATTGTCGGGGCGTGTTTACGGCGCTCTTCCAAAAGGCTGTCGAGCCAGTCCGGATCCATTTCCGGAACCGAGGACAGCAGCAGATCCGTGTATTCATGGTGCGGCGGACTGAAAATCTCGTCCTTGGGCCCTTGTTCGACCACCTGGCCCTGGAGCATGACCACCACTTCGTCGGCGATGGCCCGGACCGTGGCCAGATCGTGGGTGATGAACATGTAGGCCAGGTTGAGTTCGCGCTGCAGGCGATCGAGGAGAATCAAGATGTTCTCGGCTACCAGTTGATCGAGGGCCGAGGTCACCTCGTCGCAGATGATGAACTCGGGCTCGGCCGCCAGCGCCCGGGCAATACAGATACGCTGCTTCTGACCGCCGGACAGTTCCTCCGGGTAGCGGTCGATGAACTGATCGGGTTCCAGTTCGATCATGGCCAGCAGTTCACGGACCCGTTCTTCCAGACGCCGGCCTTTGAGGCCCAGGTATAACTCAACGGGCCGGCCGATAATGGCACTGATCCGCTGGCGCGGGTTCATGGCGGTATCGGCCATCTGGTAGATCATCTGCGCATTCTGCAACTGCTGGCGGCTACGCTGGCGGTAATCCGCCGGCAGAGCCTCGCCTTTGAACAGCACCTGGCCAGCGGTGGGCGGCAGCAGGCCGGTCAGGGCCCGGGCCGCGGTGCTCTTGCCGCTGCCTGATTCTCCGACTACGGCGACCGTGGTGCCGCGATGAAATTCCATGGAGACATCGTGGAGCACGGTCAGGTCGCCATAGGCGGCGGTGACGCGATCCATTTTGACCAGTGGGGTCTTCCCATGCTCAGAGGTGGCGGCCTGTTTTTTGAAACTGCGCACCGCCCACAGGGATTTGGTGTAGTCCTCCCGGGGATCACTCAGCATCGCGCGGGTCTCAGCCTCTTCGACCAGCAACCCATAGCGCAACACCATGATCCGGTCGGCCATCTGCGCGACCACCGCCAAGTCGTGGGTGATGTAGATGGCCGCGGTGTGGAACTGCTCGACCACCCGCTTGATGGCGGCCAGCACCTCGACCTGGGTGGTGACATCAAGGGCCGTGGTCGGCTCGTCGAAGATGATGAGGTCGGGCTGGCAGGCCATTGCCATGGCGGTCATGGCGCGCTGCAACTGGCCGCCTGAGACCTGGTGAGGATAACGAAAACCGATGGTATGAGGTTCGGGCAGCTGCAGGGCCTCGAACAGTTCGATAGCCTCGGTTTGCGCCTCGGCGCGCGCTTTCACGCCGTGCTGAACCGGAGCCTCGCAGTACTGATCGATGAGCTTGTGGGCCGGGTTGAAGGCGGCCGCGGCGCTCTGGGCGACGTAGGCGATGCGCGCGCCACGCAGCCTGCGGAAATCCTCAGCGGTTCCAGATCGCAGATCGATACCATCGAAGACGATGCTGCCGCCGGTGATCCGGCAGCCCGGGCGCGCATAGCCCATGCTGGCGATGCCGATGGTCGACTTGCCGGCCCCGGATTCGCCGATAAGGCCCAGCACCTCGCCGCGGCGCAGCACCAGGTCCACGCCACAGACGATCTCCTGCCACTGCTCATCGGCCTGCCCCTCGATACGCAGCCCCCGCATCTCCAGGAGCACCTCGGCGCCGGCTCCAGGTTCGTGTTCAGTGCTCATCGCGCAGCCCGCTGGTCTTTTGCAGGAACCAGTCGACGACAAAATTTACCCCCACGGTGAGCAAGGCGATGGCCCCGGCGGGGAGCAGCGGGGTGACATCGGCATAGGAGATGAGGGTCGCGTTCTCGCGCACCATGGAGCCCCAATCGGCGGTCGGCGGCTGGATGCCGAGGCCGAGGAAGCTCAGGCCGCTGATGAACAGGAACACGAAACAAAAGCGCATGCCGAACTCGGCGATCAGCGGTGCGCTTATGTTGGGAAGCACCTCGCGGAAGATCACCCAGCCGATCCCCTCGCCGCGAAGGCGCGCCACCTCGACGTAATCCATCACCACCACGTTCATACCCACCGCTCGCGCCAGGCGAAACACCCGGGTCGATTCGAGCAGCGCGATGACCACCATCAGAGTCGGGATCGAAGTGCCGAGGATACTTAATATCAGCAGCGCGAAGATCAAGCTCGGCACGGCCATCAGCACGTCGACGATGCGGCTTAAGATTTGATCCACCCAGCGGCCCATGGCCGCCGCCAGCAGCCCGGTGCTCGAACCGATCAGAAAAGTGAAGCAGGTGGTGACGAAGGCGATAGTGACGGTGTTGCGGGCGCCGAAGATCAGTCGGGTGAACATATCGCGGCCCAGGTTGTCGGTGCCGAGCAGGAAATTCCCGCCCCAGGGTTCATAGACGTCACCCACGATTTCGTGTTCCCCGAAGGGCGCGATCAGTGGCGCAAAGATCGCCGCCAGGGCGTAGACCAGGATCACCAGCAGACCGAAGCGCGCGCTCCAGGGCGCGCTTTTCAACAGTTTCCAGGTGGCGTTCATGGTCGCTCGATCCCTATTTCGGATGCAGCAGCCGCGGATTGCTGAGAATCGACAGGATGTCCGCGGTCAGATTGAGGAGGATATAGGTAACGGCGAAGATCAGGGCCGCGGCCTGCACCACCGGGATGTCGCGCTTGGAAACCGAGTCGACCAGCAACTGGCCGAGCCCTGGATAGGCGAACACCACCTCGACCACCACCACACCGACCACCAGGTAGGCGAGATTGATCACCACCACGTTGATGATCGGCGCCAGGGCGTTGGGCAGTGCATGCTTGACGATGATTCGCCCACGGCTCAGCCCCTTGAGCTGGGCCATCTCGATGTAGGGACTGGCCAGCAGGTTGATGATAGCGGCCCGGGTCATGCGCATCATGTGGGCAATCACCACCAGGGTCAGGGTCAGCGCCGGCAGCGTCAACCGGTAGAACCGCTCCGACAGGCCGGTTTCATGATCCACGGTGGCGAGACTCGGGAAAAGTCCGGCCTTGACCGAGAACAGCAGGATTAGAATATAGGCGACGAAGAAATCCGGGAATGAGATCGAGGTCAGGGTGACCACGTTGACCGCCCGGTCGTAGAAGGAATTGCGGTACAGAGCCGCGAGGATCCCGAGCACCAAAGCCAGGGGTACCGAGATGAGTGCCGCGAAGCCGGCCAGGAACAGGGTGTTGCCGAGGCGCGTGCCGATCAGCGGGGCAATGGGCTGCTGGTTGGCCAGGGAATTGCCCATGTCACCCTGCAACATGCCGCCC
>Ga0114931_10008374_pt1 | contig 12530 bp, 6 predicted proteins | sample 2SBtaG_FD_89579 | JGI IMG/M metagenome (GOLD analysis project Ga0114931, IMG submission 89579) | Deep subsurface microbial communities from Kolumbo volcano to uncover new lineages of life (NeLLi) - 2SBTROV14_V59a metaG | ecosystem: Environmental > Aquatic > Marine > Volcanic | place: Kolumbo...
AGCCGAAGACGACCGTGCGGCTCGTGGCCCCGGCGAGGTGCAGCGCGTAGAGCACGATGACCACGCCGACCGTGGCGAGGCCCGTGGCCCGGAACACCATCGAGAGCAGGGGCAGGATGGCCATGCGCCGGAGCCCGCGGTAGCTCCCGACCAGCTCGAGGGCGCCCCACCAGGCCGGCAGGAGCAGGACGAGCAGCCGCAAGTAGCGCTCCAGCGCGATCCCTGGCAGGTCCGCGACCCCGTGACCGGCGAGGGCGGAGCGGGCGGCGAGCACGCCGAGGTAGGTCGCCGCGAGCACGAGCAGGTCGGCCAGCCGGGTCGCGGCGCGGAGGGCGGCGATGCGCGGGCGGGAGGTCATCGGTGGGGGACTCGTATCAGGACGGCCCCGTGTGGACGATCCGAGGCTGGAAGCGCGGCGTGCGCGCGCCGGCGGCCAGTTCCAGGAACCGGTCGCGGAGCACCATGGCGAGCCAGTCGTAGGCACCCGCCTCGGGGATCTGCAGCTCTTCCTCGCTGCAGTCCCACCCGAAGGCGAGGCGGCCGCGAACCTCGACCGTCGGCAGCGACCAATCCAGGTTGTACTCGCGCAGGTGCAGGGTGGCGCGGGCCGGCGGCTGCGGTGGGTCCTCCGCCTCGTAGCGGTGGACCGTGCCCTCGCGGGAGACCTCGGCGCGCAGGGTGACCCGGTCGACCTGCAGGTCGTCGAGGGCGTCGACGAGGCAGCGGATCGCCTCGTGGGGCGTCGCGGCAGTGCGGACCGCCTCGGCGGTGCGCTCGATGACGCCGAGGCGCTCGCGGAGGCTCTGTTGGCGTGCCAGCCCGTAGCGCACGCTGTGGCGCACGTTGGCCCAGGACAGCAGCCCGATCATCTTCGAGAAGGCGATGGTGGTGATGGCGACGGCGCCCATGATCACCGCCGACACGGCGCTGTTTGCGTACATCAGCCCCAGCGAGCCCACCGCGAGAAACGCGCAGCCCGCGTAGAGCACGAGCACCGCCTGGCGCTGGGTCAGCCCGAGGTCGAGCAGTCGGTGGTGGACGTGTCCGCGATCGGCCTCGAAGGGATGCCGCCCCGCGAGGAACCGCCGGATCACAGCGAGCAGCGTGTCCATCACCGGCAGGCCCATGGCGAGGAGCGGGATGAGGAGCGACACGACCGTGGAGGACTTGGACGAGCCGCTGATCGCGGTGACCGCGAGGACATAGCCGAGGAACAGGCTGCCGCTGTCCCCCATGAAGATGCTCGCCGGGTTGAAGTTGTAGCGGAGGAACCCGATGAGGGCGCCGGCCAGGGCGACCGAGGTGAGCGAGACGATGATGTTGTGGTGGACCACGCCGAGCACGAACAGGGTGGCCACGGTGAACAGCGCGATCCCCGCAGCCAGGCCGTCCAGCCCGTCGATCAGGTTGATCGCATTCACGATGCCCACGATCCACAGCACCGTCACGGGGAAGGAGAGCCACCCGAGGACCAGCGGCGCCCCGAAGGGCGAGGCGATCTTCACGATGGAGTAGCCGAGGAAGAACACGGAGGATGCGATGATGATCTGCACTGCCAGCTTGGTGCGCGCGCGGAGCCCGACGAGGTCGTCGACGAGCCCGAGGACCACCATCGCCAGCGCGCCGCCGCCGAGCCCGAGCAGGCGAGGCACGTCGGCGAGGTAGACCTGGCTGACCTCGTTGTCCCAGAAGAACAGGCCACACACCGGCACCGCGAAGGCCACCGCGATGGCGACGCCCCCGACCCGCGGCGTGGGATTCTCGTGGACCTTGCGTGCCTCGGAGCCGTCATCGACGGCACCGCGGGCGAGGGCCACGTTGCGCACCACGGGGGTGAGCGCGAAGGCGACCAGGGCCGAGAGCAGGAAGGCGACGAGGTAGGTGAACATCGGTCGAGAGCAATGTAGACCGACCTTGGAGCGACCCGCACGGGGGGGCGACGAAAGCTTGACGCGCAGCGAGGCCGAACCGGGCTCTCTGCGCTGGGGTCGGCGGGTGCGCGGCGATGGGGCGGGCACCAGCCCAGCGCCCGGCGTCCGTCAGTCCTTCGTGGTCTTCCGCCCCACGTCGCCGAAGGGTGTGTCGCGCTCGCGGACCGCTTCTCCGAAGCCGACCTCGGCGGCCCGCTGCGCGAAGGCGTAGCCTTCGGGGGTGTGCCGTGCGGCCCCGTCGAGCAGGGTGCCGAGGGCCTGGGCCGCTGGCAGACCCTGGGCGAGCAGCCCCTGGTTGAGCAGGAGCTTCATCATCACCAGCTGGTTCACGGGAACCCGCGCGATGCGCTCCAGCAGTGCCTCGAACCGCGCGTCGAGGTGCTGGCGGGGGGCGCACTCGAGCGCCAGGCCCCAGTCCACCGCCTCCTCGCCGGACAGGGAGTCGCCGGTGAACAGCAGCCGCTTGGCCCGCTGCACGCCGATCCGCAGCGCCCACAGGGCGGTCGTCGGCACCCCCCACACCCGGGCGGGTGGGTAGCCGATCTTCGCCTTGTCCTCGATGAGCAGCAGGTCCGAGCACAGGGCCATGTCGGTGCCGCCGGCCACGCAGTAGCCGTGGACCTTGCACACGACCGGCTTGTTTGCCCGGAACAGGCTCATGAACCCGTGGACGTTGCGCGACATCATCGCGTAGTCGACCATCGGGTCCCAGGTGCGGGACGGGTCGTGGTTCGCCGCCTGCACCGCCGGGTCGAGCGGGGAGCAAGCCGGGGCCTCACCGGAGAGGGTGTCCATGTGGCCCTCGGCGCTCGCGAGGTCATAGCCGGCGCAGAAGCCGCCTCCGGCGCCCGCCAGGGCTATGACGTGCACCGCCGGGTCGAGGTCGGCGCGCTCGACACACGCCTGCAGCTCCCGCGGCATCTCGAAGGTGATCGCGTTGCCCCGGTCGGGACGGTTCAGGGTGATCCGGGCGATCCGGCCGGTCACCGCGAAGGTCATCGTGTTCATGGGCTCCTCGGCGCGCGATGCTACCAGGGGTCGGACGGATCGGGCCGTGCTCGGTCGGAGGGCGCGCCACGCACGGCCACGGCGCGGCACCGGCGGTCCGAGACCGACCGGTCCCGAGAACCGGGCATCTAAGCCACGAGTCGCTGCCGACCCGCGCGAAGAGCGGCTTCGCGGTCTTCTGTCCGTGCGATGATGGGGACCCGGGAGATGTCTTGCGAAGGCTGTTCGCGATCGGAGCCGCATGCGCGCTCGCGGCGTCGGCCCAGGCCGGTGTCACGTTCTTCCCGGCCCAGGGGGCCTTCGGGACCCTGCTGTACGAGGACCTGTGGCCCTGTCGGTCGGACCTCGACTTCAACGACGCGGTCGTCCGGTACAACGTCGCCACCGTGGACTCGGGCAGCGGCGCCACGCGGATCACCCTCGTCCTGAACCTCGACGCCATCGGGGCCAGCCGGTGCAACGGGCTCGGCTGGCGCCTGCCCATCCCCCAGGGCTCGGTCGCGTCGGTCACCGAGACCCTCGGCACGGCGGGCTCGGTGGACGGCACTCCCTGGGACGCGCCCGCTTCGCTCTCGCTCTCGGGGGGTACGGACGTCTCCCCGTCCGGCGGCGACACGGTGATCTGGCTGACCGACGACCTGCGCGCGAAGCTGTGCGGTGACGGCGCGGGCTTCCTGAACACGGTGCCCGGGGGCGGCACCACGTCGTGCCGCCCGCTGGTGGTCGACGTCTCCCTGTCGACTCCGGTGACCATCGCGCCCCAGGAGCCCTGGGACCTGTTCCTCTACCAGTGCGGCGACCGCACCGCGCAGATCCACCGGTCCACCTACTACGGCCTGCCCCAGGGCGACCCCTACGCCGCCGACCCGACCCTGTACGGCACGTGCAACGACAACTCCGATCCTCCTCCGGGCTCGGGCGGCTCGACCTGGTACGTGGGCCGCTCGGGGATCCCCTACGTGCTGAACCTCGGCGAGGGCAACGGCACCGAGGCGACGGCCCCGGCCAACTACCCGGCCGAGCGGGAGCCCATCGACCTGGCGATGCCACGGATCCTCGAGTTCGCCGACGGGTCGGCCGACGGCGACCCCGGCTACGACTTCTACATCAACGGCACCGATCCGACCCGCCTGTACGAGGACCCGAAGCCCCCCTCGGTGAGGGGCCCCGCGACCGCCTACGACGCCGACGGCGACGGGTGGTGCATCGGCGCCGACGCCGACGCCGACCCGAACACGGTCGACGTCTGCCTCGATGGCGCGCTGCCGGGCGACTGCGACGACGCGGACGGCGCCCGCTACCCCACCGCCGTCGACTCCTTCGGGGACGGCTTCGACCAGAACTGCGATGGCGCGGACGGCGTCGACGGGGACGGGGACGGGGACGCGGACGTCGCCTCGGGCGGCGGGGACTGCGACGACGGCGATCCGGCCGTGTTCCTGGGCAGCCCGACCTGTCCGGCGGACAGCTGCCTGGATCTGAAGACCCGCTTCCCGGACACCCTCGGACAGGACGCGAGCTACACGATCGACCCCTACGGGACGGGGGCCTTCGACGCGTGGTGCGACATGCACACCGACGGCGGTGGGTGGACCTACCTGGTCAACCCCACGAGCATGGCCAGCCCCGAGTTCCCCGGGCTCGGCAAGACGCACGTGCTCCTGTCCGGCGGGGAGGACTGCCTGATCGTCTACCAGGACGGCGCTGCGAACGGCTTCACCGTGCTCGGGAACTACGTGTGCAACACGGGGACCGAGCGGTGGACCCTGTCGCTGCCCGACGCCTTCGGATCCACCGACATCATGTTCGTCGCGACCCTGCAGGGCCAGAGCACCCACACCCTGGCGATCAACGGCACCGCGGTGGCCCCCGACGCGATCAACACCGCCCACGGGTGGTGCGGGTTCTTCAACGGCGACCTGACCAGCCTCGATCCCGGGGTCAACGGGTGCCATTCCACCTACCTCGCGGCGTCGCCCCGCATCCTGCCCGGCGCCCTGTCCGGGAGCGCGGGCCTGACGCTCTTCTTCCAGGCGGGGCCCGCCTGCTCGCCCGCCTGCACCTACGGCGCCGGATCGAGCCTCCAGTTCCTCGCGATTCGCTGAGCCCGGGTTCCCCGAACCGGACCGGGGTTGGTCCCTCCGTTTGATCGGGGCGGTCCGCCGGGTCACGAGAGGGAATGCCCTCCGCCCTCCACCGCTTCAGCCGCCCGACCGCCACCTGGTTCGCCGAGGCCCTCGGCGCGCCTACGCGCGTGCAGTCCGAGGGGTGGGGGCCCATCGCCGACGGCGAGCACGCGCTGCTCCTGGCGCCCACCGGGTCGGGCAAGACCCTCGCCGCGTTCCTCGCGTGCCTCGACCGCCTCGCGCGCCTGCCCGACGACGCCGAGCGAGGGGTGCGCGTCCTGTATGTCTCGCCGCTCAAGGCGCTGGCCTACGACATCGAGCGCAACCTGCGCACGCCCCTCGTCGGCATCCGGCGCGTCGCGGAGCGGTTCTGGGAGCGAGCGCGTCCGATCACGGTCGACGTGCGCACCGGCGACACGCCGCAGTCCGAGCGCCGCCGCCAGAAGAAGGACCCGGGCGACATCCTCGTCACCACGCCCGAGTCCCTCTACCTGCTGCTGACCTCCCAGGCGCGCGAGAACCTCGCGACCGTCCAGACGGTGATCGTCGACGAGATCCACGCCCTGGCCGGCGGCAAGCGGGGCGTGCACCTCGCCCTCTCCCTGGAGCGCCTGTCCCACCTCGTCACCGCCGCGGGGTGCGCCGATCCGCAGCGGGTGGGGCTCTCCGCGACCCAGCGGCCGCTGGAGCGCATCGCCGCCTTCCTCGGCGGCGACCGGCCCGTGCAGATCGTCGACGCCTCGGAGCCGCCGCACCTCGCGCTCGAGGTGGTGGTGCCCGTCCCCGACATGGAGACGCCGGCCGCCGAGCCGGAGGGGGGGCCGCTGCTCGGGGCGCGCAAGGTGCAGCCGAGCATCTGGCCCGCGGTGCACCCGAAGCTCCTCGACCTCATCGAGGCCCACCGGAGCACGATCCTGTTCACCAACAGCCGCGTGCTGTGCGAGCGCCTCGCCCAGAGCCTCAACGAGCTGTGGCGGGAGCGCCGCGAGGCCCGTGGCGAGGCGGTCGCTCCGGGGGAGGACCTCGTCAAGGCGCACCACGGGTCCATCGCGCGCCAGCAGCGCGAGGTGATCGAGGAGCAGCTCAAGGCGGGCACGCTCCCCGCGCTGGTCGCCACCTCCTCCCTGGAGCTGGGCATCGACATGGGCGCCGTCGACCTCGTGGTCCAGGTCGCCTCGCCGGGCTCGGTCGCGAGCGGCCTGCAGCGCATCGGCCGCGCGGGTCACGGCGTCGGCGAGATCAGCGAGGGGCGGATCTTCCCGAAGTTCCGCGGCGACCTGCTCGAGGCCGCGGTGGTCGCCGAGGCGATGCTGGCCGGGGAGATCGAACAGACGCGCGTCCCGGCGAACTGCCTGGACGTCCTCGCCCAGCAGGTCGTCGCGATGACCGCGATGGACGAGTGGAAGGTCGACGACCTGTACGACGTGCTCCAGCGGGCCTTTCCCTACCGCGACCTCGGGCGCAAGGCGCTCGTTGCGGTCCTCGACATGCTCTCCGGGCGCTACCCGTCGGACGAGCTGGCCGACCTGCGGCCTCGCCTCAACTGGGACCGCGCCCGCGACGTGCTGGTGGGGCGCCGCGGAAGCCAGCTCCTCGCGGTGCTCAACGCCGGCACGATTCCCGACCGCGGTCTGTACGGCGTCTATGTCGGCCAGGAGGGCCCGCGCATCGGCGAGGCCGACGAGGAGATGGTCTACGAGCGCCGCAAGGGCGAGAACATCATCCTCGGCGCCAGCACCTGGCGCATCGAGGAGATCACCCGCGACCGGGTGATCGTCTCGCCCGCGCCCGGCGAGCCCGGGCTGTTGCCCTTCTGGAAGGGCGAGGGCATCGGACGCCCCGTGGAGCTGGGCCGTGCCCTGGGCGCCTGGGTGCGTCGGGTCGGGGGGATGTCCGAGGAGGCGGCGATCGCCTGGCTGGGCGAGCACACGCCCCTCGATGCCTGGGCCGCGGGCAACCTCGTCGCCTACCTGGCCGAGCAGAAGGAGGCGACGGGCCTGCTGCCCACCGACCGGCAGGTGGTGGTCGAGCAGTTCCGCGACGAGCTGGGCGACTGGCGGGTGTGCCTCCTGTCGCCCTTCGGCGCGCGGGTCCACGCGCCCTGGGCCCTGGCGCTGGAGGCGCTGCTCTCGGCGCGCGTCGGCTTCGAGGTCCAGGCCCTGTGGAGCGACGACGGCATCGTGCTCCGCTTCGCCGACACCGACGAGCTGCCCGACGCCGAGGAGCTGTTCCCCGACCCCGAGGAGGTGCGCGAGCTCGTGGTCGAGCAGCTCGCGCACTCGGCGGTCTTCGCGGCCCGATTTCGCGAGAACGCCGGCCGCAGCCTGCTCATGCCGCGGCGGAGCACCGACCGGCGCACGCCCTTGTGGCAGCAGCGGCTCAAGGCCCAGAACCTGCTCGCGGTGGTCCAGCGCTTCCCGCGCTTCCCGATCGTGCTCGAGACCTACCGCGAGTGTTTGCAGGACGTGTTCGACGTGCCGGCGCTCGAGGAGTTGCTGAAGCAGGTGCGCACCCGGGAGGTCCGCTACGAGGCGGTCCAGACCCCACGCGCCTCGCCCTTCGCGCGCTCCCTCGTGTTCGCCTTCGTCGCGGCCTACCTCTACGAGGGGGATGCCCCGCTCGCCGAGCGCAAGGCCCAGGCGCTCACCCTGGACCGCGAGCTGCTCCGGGAGCTGCTCGGCCAGGAGGAGCTCCGCGATCTGCTCGACGCGGACGCGGTCGCCGAGGTCGAGGCCGACCTGCAGGGCTTGTCCGAGCGCCGCCGCGCGCGCCACGCCGACGCGGTCCACGACCTGCTCCGGCGCCTCGGCGACCTCGGTCGCGACGAGATCGCGGCCCGCGCCGAGGGCGACCCGGACCTGTGGCTCGCCGAGCTGAAGCGCGCCCGCCGGGCGCTGCCGGTGCGTGTCGCCGGCGAGCCCCGGTGGATCGCCGCCGAGGATGCCGGGCGCTACCGGGACGGCCTGGGCGTCGCGCTGCCCCCCGGCCTGCCCACCGCCTTCCTCGAGCCGGTCCCGGACGCGCTGGAGGCGCTGATCGTGCGCTACGCACGCACCCGCGGCCCCTTCCACGCGCCGGCCCTCGCCGCGCGCTTCGGGCTGCTGCCCGCCCAGGTGCTCCCGGTGCTGCAGCACCTCGAGACCACGGGCACCCTGGTGCACGGCGAGATCCGCCCTGGCGGCACCGAGCGGGAGTGGTGCCACGCCGAGGTGCTGCGTCGGCTGCGTCGGGTGAGCCTCGCGAAGCTGCGCAACCAGGTCGCCCCGGTCGAGGCCGCGGTGATCGGCCGGTTCCTGCCCGCCTGGCACGGCCTCGGGCACCGGCGCGGCGGGATCGGACGCCTCCAGGAGGTGATCGACCAGCTCGAGGGGCTCCCGCTGCCGGTCTCGGTGCTGGAGAAGGAGGTGCTCCCGGCGCGGGTGTCCGACTTCCACCCCCGGATGCTCGACCAGCTCGGGGCGACCGGGGAGGTCGTGTGGGTCGGCCGCGGCGCCCTCGGGAGCCGGGACGGCAAGGCCGCGCTGTACCGCCGGGAGCGGGTGGCCCTGCTCCTCGACCCGCCCGAGCCCTTCGAAGACCCCTCGCCCCTGCACACCGCGATCCTGGAGCACCTCGGCCGGCGCGGCGCCTCCTTCCTGGTGGCGCTCCAGGGGGCCTGCGGCGACCCCCCGGTCGACGCGCTCCAGGCGGCCCTGTGGGACCTCGTGTGGGCGGGCCTCGTCACCAACGACACCTTCCTCCCGCTGCGCAGCCTGCGCGCGAAGGCTCGCAAGGCCGGTCGCCGCCGGAGCGCGGTCACGGCGGGCGGCCGGTGGTCGCTGGTGGCGGAGCTGCTCGGGACCGCACCGAGCCCCACCGAACGCCTGGTCGCCCGCGCCGAGAACCTCCTCGAGCGCTACGGCGTCGTCAGCCGCGAGGCCGCCCACGCCGAGGGCCTGTCCGGGGGCTTCGCCATCCTGTACCCGGTGCTCGCCACCCTCGAGGAGTCGGGTCGGGTGCGCCGGGGCTGGTTCGTGGAGGGCCTCTCGGGCGCCCAGTTCGCGCGGCCCGGGGTGGTCGATCGCCTGCGTGGCCACCGAGACGACCCGCCCGAGACGCGGGTGATCGCGGCCTACGACCCGGCCAACCCCTATGGCTCGCTCCTGCCCTGGCCGGTCACCGACGAGGCGGGTCCGCGGCCGCGCCGGGTCGCCGGCGCCAGGGTGATCCTGGTGGACGGGGAGCCGGTGCTCTTCGTGGACAAGGGGGGCCGCAGCGTGGTCACCCTGGCCGGGTGGTCCGAGCCCGAGCGTGCGGAGCGCGCGGTCCATGCGCTGGAGGAGGCGCGGGGGGGCCGCTTCAAGACCTTGCACATCGACCGGATCGACGGCGCGGCCGCACCGAGCAGCCCCCACGCGGAGGTGTTCCGCCGCGCCGGGTACGCCGAGGACTACAAGGGCCTCGTGCTCGAGCCCGCAGGGCCTGGGGCGGCGAGTCGTGCCCGAGGGTGACACCGTGCGCAAGGTGGCGGCTCGGCTCGGGCCGCTGCTCCTGGGAGCGACGCTGCGGGAGGTGTGGCTGCGCCTCGAGGACCGGTTCCGGCCCGGCCCGCGCGGCGTGCCGCTGCGCGCCGAGACGGTCCCCTGGGAGGCGCCGCCGGCGCGGGCGCGGGCGGCCTCTCCCGACGACGGCACCGTCGGCACGCTGCTCCTCGACCAGTCCGTCGTCGCCGGGATCGGCAATGTCTACAAGAGCGAGGTCCTGTTCCTCGCGCGCCTCGATCCCTTCACCCCCCGCGCGGATCTCGATTACGAGACGCTGATCGGCCTGTACCGGCGCGCTCGGGAGCTGATGCTCGCGAACGCCGAGCGGCGGGGTCGGCGTCGCACCCGACCCGAGGTGCGACGCGCCGGCCCGGTGGGCGGGGCTCCGGGGGATCCACGCCTCTGGGTGTACGGCCGGAAGGGGCGTCCGTGCTTCGTCTGCGGATCTCCGATCGAGGCGCCGGCCCAGGGGCGCCACGCACGGGTTGCCTGCTGATGTCCAACCTGCCAGGGACGGGGTGCCGGCGTGCTTTTCCTGCATTGACGCTGGCGGATCGCGTCCGGTACAACCTAGGGGCATCGATGTGGGGTGTGTCATGAGGAAGGGTCTTGTCGCCGGCCTCTCTGGTTTGGTGTGTGTCGCAGTTCTCGCTTGTGGTCCCCAGACCGACAATCCGGTGATCAAGATCCCGGACTCGATCACCTCCGCGGGGACGGCGATCGCCATGCGCATCACCGGCCCGTACGGGCCGAATTCCGATCTCGTCGCCCAGGCCCTCGGCAAGATGCTGAACGACAACATCTCGTTCACCGATCTCGTCACGCGCGGCGGGATGCCCGACGGCACGCTCACCGGCGTCCCGGGAGGCAGCGCGCTCCAGCAGATCAAGGCGATGGTCGACAACGGCGGCTACCTCGACCCGACCGCGTCGGTCGACCACTGCGGCAACACGATGCTCTCGGCCTTCGTCACGCCGGACATGCTGAAGGACATCTTCCCCGACCAGACCGCGCAACTCCCCGGTCTGGCGGCATGGCCGGGCGTGTGCGGCGACGATCTGAGCTGCAACACCACCAAGCAGGGCAAGTGGGAGATCGGCTTCAGCAAGGACCACGGCGACGGCAGTCGCGACCTCGTGGTCACCCTGTCCCCCACCGCCGGCCCGACGACCACCCCGGGCTTCCAGGGCAACCTGATCGGCTACATGCTGACCGCCGACAACACGGGCAGCCACCTCGCGGTCGCCGATCTGTACGGCAACGTCCGGAGCGTCACGGTCTCGGCCTTCGGCCTGGTCAAGTTCGCCAAGGCGGGCATCAGCACGCGCCCGTCCCTGCCGATCCCTGGGCAGCCCACCGCCGTCTACGCCTTCCCGGCAGACACCCGCGCCCTCGCGGGCGCCGACCTGATCGTCGGGGTGCAGGCCTACAGCCTGTGCGCCGACTCCTGGGCCGCCGACTTCGGCTCCCTGACGCCCTTCGGCTGCGACCAGCAGAAGGCGCTGCTGCTCGACCTGAGCTCCCAGCAGGGCGCGGCCCTGTGGTCCGCCACCAAGAACGGCGACGACCAGGCCGCCGTCTCCGCCCTCGGCAGCGACCTCGACGACTGGATCGCCGCCTGGGAGTACCAGCTCAAGACCCAGATCGCGTGCCCGACGGTCACCGAGTCCAAGTGGATGCGCCAGGACATCCCCCTCGGCAGCGTCGAGGTCTTCCAGTGCCCCGAGGGCGACATCGACCGGTGCATCGCCCGGCAGGACCGCGAGGACTACTGGTGCGAGGCCACCCCGATGCTGCCCGACGACGGCCAGCCCCTCGAGGCGGAGCTCCCGATGTGGACGGGCGGCTCCTCCAGCTACTCGGGCACCTTCCAGGCCCACACCACGAACGACCCGCAGACGGTCACCTACAAGGTCGGGTCGCAGACCTACACCCTGGAGTGGACGCTCGCCTACAGTGAGGCCGAGCCGCTGGACGTCTCCCAGGTGGTCGCCGAGCTGAACAAGGACGAGCTGGCCGGCGGCGGTGACGTCAACCTGACCTTCTCGGTGGACCCAGACGGCGGCGGCATCCTCGCCGAGGCCGCGCGCGACCTCGGCCCGGGCGTCGGGTTCTCCTTCGAGGGCGACGGCACCCTGAACAGCAAGCTCGGCCTGAACGGCGCGGCGGCCCACTCCGAGCCGGAGCTTCCCGCACTGGCCGGCGACTACTACACCATCGACGCGGTGAACACGAGCCTCGACTTCGCCTACGTCAAGGTATCGGGGACCGCGGCCGACCCGACGGTGATCTATGCGGACGACCCGAGCCGCATCCTCGGCGTGTACAGGTCCAGCGGTAGCCCGCTGAACATCAGCCCCCGCGCCGACACGCACTGCACGACCCAGGGCGCGGTGGCCTGGGAGATCCCCCAGAGCGCCTACGTGAAGGTCGACGTCAAGACGGACGGCGACGACACGATCAGCCTCGCTGCGGGCAGCATCCCGATCTACATCCAGTAGCCGTCCGGATCAGTCCGGGTCGCACGCGCCGTCGCAGACCTGGACGTCCGTGCCGTCCTCGAGGAATGCGCCGAGCTGGGCCTTGTAGGCGTCCAGCCGGCGCACGCCCTCGTGGGTCCCGTTGTCGTCGGCGGGCGGGACGTTGCCGGTCGGACCCGGCGGGTAGCCCTCGTCGTAGACGAACAGGGCGCCGGGCAGGTCGGTGCGACCCGGCGCGGGCACCTGGACCGTGTCGAGCCCCCACACCGCGAGCGGTGACGGGGTCACGAGCGGCACCCCGATGGACCGGGCGATCCAGTTCGTGACCAGGTTGTTCACCTGGGCGTCGCCCACGGCTTCGTGCAGCTCCAGCCGTAGCGGAGGGAGGCCCGGCACCGGGTCGCGGAGCAGGCGCTCCGGGAAGGACATCGCGTCGACCGGGTCGAAGGTGAGCTGCATCAT
>Ga0114931_10008375_pt1 | contig 12530 bp, 9 predicted proteins | sample 2SBtaG_FD_89579 | JGI IMG/M metagenome (GOLD analysis project Ga0114931, IMG submission 89579) | Deep subsurface microbial communities from Kolumbo volcano to uncover new lineages of life (NeLLi) - 2SBTROV14_V59a metaG | ecosystem: Environmental > Aquatic > Marine > Volcanic | place: Kolumbo...
CGCATACCTCGCAGGTGACGGGGCGCTCCAGAGTTGTTCCATCAAACAAGCCTGACATCGGGAGAATCATACACGGTTAGGAATCAGGATACCCTCCGACCTTACTGGCGATCACCGTGACTCATTCCTGAGCGATTATGCCTGAATCGGTTGCTCCCGTTTCCACGATGGAGAGGAAGCCTTTCTGAACGAGCTTAGTCTGAACACTCGGTGGTATCGGGGGTTGGCGAGACGAAGTTACGGTCACCTGCCCTCACCATAGAATCTGGGTTATGATGCTCGTCCACCAGAGGACGGCCAACATTCATCAAGACGCTGGCCGATGAACTGGACCAGCAGGAGGCAACCGCATGAAGGGACTGACGATTCAGAAAGAAGTGCATTTCAGGCGCGGGCGTAAGAGCCGCAAGGTGCTGCGTGAAGGCACGGTCACGGACACGCCGCAGGAAGCGCCCGTTGGCCGCACACCGCGCATCTCGAAGCTGATGGCCTTGGCTCTGCGTTTCGACCGGCTGATCGGCGAAGGCGAGATCACCGACCAGGCGGAGCTTGCCTGGCTCGGCCAGGTCAGCCGCGCTCGCGTCACGCAGATCATGAACCTGCTGCTGTTGGCCCCCGACATTCAGGAAGAGATTCTGTTCCTGCCGCGCACGCTGTCTGGCCGCGATCCCATCCGCGAGCGACACATTCGACAGATTACCACCGCACTCGACTGGCGCAAACAGCGCCGGTTGTGAAAGCAGCTTCTGGAAGAACAGAACGTCGAGATCACCTGCCTCAACTGATCTGATCAGATCGGTCCAGCGCAACCTGGCACGACTCCCGGGAGCGTCAGTCGTCACAGGTGCGTTTCTTCCTGGGCCGAGAGACACAGTGCTCTGGCACCAGCAAGGTGGATGATGGCACGGTAATAAGCGTCTTCTTCGTCCCTGTTGAGCAGCGCGCGGCGGATTGCATCGCGTTTCATAGCGTAGTTTTGCATGTCTTCCGCCCACTCGCCGCACCGTCGCGCGCCCAGCGCGAGCAGTTCCGAACGTAGAGATTCCCCATCCACCGTCTCCAGCAACCGTCTGAGGTGGGGCAGGCACACACCTTGGGACTCTCGATATGAGGCAAGGCCGGACTCAGTGCCGATGATGTCGGCCAAGTGCGAAACAGTCACCTGCTCCTGCGAGGATAGGAATTGGCACGCGGCGCAGCGGTCGAGGAGGCTCGGCGGGGCAACGGCTGGATCGGCAGTTGCCAAGACAGCGAGGTTCGATAGATCGCGCGACAGGCAGTCCATCAGCATGGGCAGACCCACGGACAAGCCCTGTGGAGACGCCATCGCGACAAGCTGCCAGGTGTGCCGGGGGCAAAAGCCGCCGGAGGCAGCGAATGTGGCCTGAGCCGACTCTTCGCTGGATAGGGCGTATTGCCACTTGGCAAAAAACTCGAACATCTTGTCCGAGAGCCAGGTACAGACGGGGCAACCCCGAGTCCGCAGGTCCAACGTTGTTCCGGTCGAAGGATCCTCCGGCGTCGCAGTGGCGATTGAGGGCACAACATCAATTGGCGATTGTTCGTGCCGCGAATCATCAGCGGCGATGGACTCAGGCTCCTGGAGACGCGACCCCAGCCTCGACTTGATCGCTTGAAGACGTCGGCGCATGTCCGGCCAGAAGCTATCCGTTGCGGTGTTCTCGTCCGCTGGTGCTGATCGCTGAGGAAGCAGGCCAATGGCCTTGTCCAACACCGAGTCCAGAAAGGTGGCGGCCTTCTCCGTTGCCAGGAATGTCGCCAGCGCCTCTTCCAGGCTTTGCAGTCCACTCGCCGCGTAGCCTTCGGAATTGCCAGCCTGTTTGGCATGAAGGCCTTGGCGGGCCGAGACCGGGAATGCGCCCCCTTGATGAGGGCCGGGTAGGCGAGCCAGGGAGTCTTGCACGTAACGCAGCACGTCTTCTCGCTCGTCGGTGCTTAGCATGTCGGTCTTGTTGACTACGATGAACACTTTGCGGACGTGCTGGCGAACGCCGTCGAGGAACTCCATCTCCGTGCTGCTCAGCGGGCTGTCCACGCTGGTGACGAAGATCGCGGCGTCGCACTGGGGGAGAAACTGGTACGTCGTGGCCGTGTTGGCCTCAACAGAAGACCCCACACCCGGAGTGTCCACGAACTCCAGGCCCTGGCGGAGAAAGGCCAGCGGTACCTCAAGACGGGCTGTCTTTATCCGCTTGGCATTTCCTGGATTGCCTCGCTCCGTCACGAACTCGGCGAGCCGGTTCGCGGGCAACTCATCGGGGAACAGCCCTCCTTCACGGACCACGACGAGCCGTTCGGTCGGCCCGTAGCGAAGCACCGTAATCGCTGACGTGAGCGGTAACACACCAGTGGGCAGTAGGTCGCGGCCGATGACGGCGTTCATCAAGGAGCTCTTGCCCCGCTTGAATTGGCCGAGCACAGCCAGTGTGAATCTGTCCTCTGCGAGCTTGACCATCAGTTGTTGGTATTGGGCGGCGATGTCCTCTCGATGCCCCTTCGCCAAGTGGTTCTGAATGGTGCGGATGTTTCGGGCGATGGACTGCTTCGTCCGCGTATAGGCCTTGAGCAGGCTGATGTCGGGTGCGGGCGACTCGGCCAGTAGCCCAGGAAGTGGTGGTGACGGATCAGCGGTCATGGGATCCTGCACCTGTGGGTTCTCAAAGTGCCTCCTCACGGGGTTCCACCTTCCGCGAGTTGGTCGTCCGATCCGTTGTGCGCGGGCGTTCGGGCCATCAGACTTGTGCCGGCCGCCCCGATCACGGCTGCGTAGATGAACCCAGCCATCGGGCCGACGGTTGTCCACAGCAGACCGACCAATAGACTGGACGCAAAATCTCCAACTCCGTTGACCACGCCCAACACCCCGTAGGCCGTGCCAGCGACCTCCGTCTTGACGTAATCTCGAACTGCCACGCCCTCCATTGTGTCCTCCCATGCGATAAAAACGCCGGCCAGCGAGAAGAAGATCACAAACCACCAGACGGCCGGTACTACAAAGGCGAAGCCCAGGAACGTGACCACCGCCACGCCGTAGCCGACCGCCAGATATCGCGTCCGAGAGAAACGGTCACTGAGAGCGCCGATAGGGAAGGATGCCACGGCGTACACAACGTTGCGGAGCGTATAAAGCAGCGCGGCCATCTTAGTGGCTTGCAGCAGCCCCAGCTCAGGCTCAAGGACAGTTGTGGCTCGTAGGATCATCAACGTGGGCGCGAAATCCGCGATGCCAAACAAGCCCACGGCCAGCAGAAAGGAGCGATAGGCCTTGGGCATGGCTCGAATCGTTCCCCAGAACCGCATCTGGTGATTCGGTATTCGTCGTTTCTCGCGGACCATGAAGGCCATCGTCGCCACCGACAGGAGACCGGGAACCAGTGTTGATAGAAAGATGACGCGGAACGGCCAGCCTGTCGTGCCGGTCAGCCCGGGAATCCATGCGATGATCGCATTGGCGACGGCCGGATGCGCGGCAGCCAAGCTCAGCAGCCCAAAGGCCGCCAGAGGCCCAACGACGGCCCCAGCCGTGTCACCGGCTCGGTGGAAACCGAACGCCTTACCGCGATCCTTCGGCTCCACCGAATCGGCCAACATCGCGTCGCGTAGCGGCCCGCGAATGCCCCGCCCCAGCCAACCGACGACCCGGCCCACAAGAATCAACGGCCAGGCGAATGCAAAAGTAAAAATGGCAATTGCAACTGCCGTCAGCGCATAGCCGATGACGGACCAGCCCTTGCGATGGCCAATGCGGTCGCTGTGGAACCCCGCGCCGAGCTTAACGAAGCTGGAAGTCGCATCTGCCGTGCCCTCGATGAACCCCAGGGCCGCTGCCGATGCGCCGATGGCCTGCATGAATTGCGGCAGCACCGCCGTGGCCATCTCGTGGCAGAAATCGCTGAGGAAACTGGTCACGCCGAAGGCAAAGACGTTACGGTTTAGCCATCGGCTGGAATCTCGCTGCTCGTGGTCTTCACCTGTAACTGGCGTGTCTGTGGTCATCCCTGTTCGTCCCGTCCCGCTGTCGACGGTGTTTCCGCCAGCCGTGTGTCGATCATGCTGAGCAGTCTGTGACCATTCGAGTTATCCGGGTCCTGCTCAAGGGCTTTGACGGTCCATTCACGCGCTTCTTCGCATTGGTGCATGTGATAAAGACACTCCGCCAAGTGCATCTTGAATGCTGGCTCATATGGGTTCAGCCAGACTGCCCGGCGGAACTGCGTGGCGGCAATCGCATAGGCTTCGCGACTCATCAGATGTAGTGCCAACTGATCTCGGTCATAGCCCAGATACGAACATGGCCGCAGCGCATCCTCGCGTTTGTCGTTCGGGTCCCGATTGTCAACACGTTTCTTAGGCATGGGTCACCCTCGATGGAGCCTGTGCAGCTACGCCCAGAGATTGGAGCCGCCGAAGGTCGTCCTCGATGGCAGCCGCATCCTGGGTATCCGGGGCTTGCCCACACTGAGCGCGATACAAGTCCGCCTTGGCCGTAAAGGATCGCCGCAGTTGGGCGAGACTGTCGGATCGCCATCGGCTCAATGCCTTGACGTACTGTTCCCACTGGGCCGCCAGTCGCGGCCCAAACTGGGGAATCAGTTTCGTACGGACGCTACGGCAGGCCAAGCTTTGCAGCATCCCAGCCCACCAGGGCTTGCGCAAGGGCGCATTGGACAGGCTGGAGCCGAAGTCCAGAAGCGGCATGCCCGCAATCGCGGGTAGTTCAGCAGCGTCTTCCCGCCCGGAGCCGGCCGCAGCGGCGGCCCGCTGCAAAACAGTCGCGAGTTTCTCTCGCAGTGACACAAGATCCTTGGCAATCGAATCCGCAACTCGCTGGGCTTGTTCGCTGGCGTGGAAGATGACCTTGGCAGCAGCATCAATCCGCTCAGTGCCGTTGGTACGCCACTGGTCAACGATGTCCTGGGCAGCGGCGTCCAAGACACTCTCCGACATTTCCGGCCACTCCAGCCGATCCCGTGTCGCGGCATCCAAATCGGCAAGGGCCTCGTCCATCGCGTGTTCCACTGCCGCCCAGTGCTCGGGGGCATCCGCGCCGAGGGCGGATTCCTTGTCCAGCCTGCGACGCAAAACCGCAACCGTCGCTTCTCGCAGTAGGCCGACCTTGCGGCGAAGTGAAATCTGGGCCAATTCTCGGTGCTTCTGGAGGCACGGGACCAGGACTGACTGAAACCAGCGGTCGCAAAGCTCGGCATCCGCCCCTTTCACGCTGACGGCATGGACAGGCACGTCAACTCCCAGATTGGCACGGAGCTGCGATTCGACGTATCGCGTGGCTGCAACCCGTTCATCCGCGGCCAGCATGTCGGCCTTGGTCAACAGGACCATGACTTCCGCACCGGCCTGCCGCAGCGCGTTGACGATGGCGGTGTCTTCATGGATCAGTGTGCTGGATGCGTCAACCAAAACGACGCCCAGATCGCAGCGTGGCAAGTACGCCAGAGATTCCATTTCTCCATATCGAGCCAGCGACCCCAGGCCGGGCGTGTCGACAAAGGTCACGCCCTTCATGAGCCTGTCCGTGGGAAGTTCCACTTCGATGCGTGTCACATGCTTGGCGTTGTCCGGGTTGTCCTGTTCGGTCACGTACTGGGCAAGGTCGCCAACAGCAACTGTGATCGGCTCCGCCTCCGCAAACCCTATCTTCGCCAAGGGACGGGGGCCGAAAGTGACGCGGGCGGGGATTGCGGTTACTGGAGTCACCCCCACTGGTAGAGCGTCCGTTTGCAGGATGTAGTCGAGCAGTGACGACTTGCCGGAACTGACCCGGCCGAAGACGGCGACTTCAAACCGGGTGGATTCCAGTCGTTCGATCACGGCAGCCAAGGAGGGTCGAAGATCGATAAGCCCACGCGCAGTAATGACCTGCTCCAAGAGCCTTGCTGTTTCGACCTCTCGGCTGGTCTGAGCCAAACGTGACAATCGCGCTTCAAGGTCACGTCCAGCGCCCTGGGCCAGGTAGCCGCTCATGCGATCAAGCACATCCATGAGCTGGGTTGTCAGCACCTCCAGATCGTGGACGGCATCCTCACTCAGTTCACCACTGCCCCGCATATACTTCGGAGCCAGTTCCTCCACGGCGATCTTGGCCGCCAGTAGTGTTGTCTGGAACGACCAAAGCGAACTGATCCGCGGCTTGGGAACCGCAATGCCCTGAGCCTCAAGGATACGCACCATCATGGTACGAAGACCTGTGATGTGATCCGCCAGAACCTTTCGTTGGACCGGCAGAGAGTCGGGTTGGCAACGCTGAAACGGAGATGGCGACTCGGCGGAGCGGAGCGCATGCAATGCGTTCGCAAGCATCTCGTCCACATGCTGGAACGTAATCAGCACACGCCGCTTTTGGTTGTCATTCAAACCGGACATTACGTCATCCTTACACAGCTTCATCTCGTGCCACACTCACCTGTTCCGGCCGGAAATACCTGGCGATAAAGGTCTTCACCGTAGCTGGTCTCCAATGGTTCGCCCTCGACAAGTTTGAAGGTGCGCGTGCCGTCGTCTTTTCGTTCGGCGCGCAGAAACAGGGCACCTGCCGCCTTTCTCTTGGTTAGTCCATGCGCGCATTCGTACAGATGTGTGACAAACACGACCTTGATGCGCCTCTCCAACAACGCGCTGACGATTTGCCCGGCGATTTCCGAGCCCTCGCGCTGATTCGTGGCGGCGAATGATTCGTTACACAGCAACATCGCGTTAGGCCGCAGGTCCTCCGCCATATCGCTCATGCGGGCCAGTTCCTCATCCAGCTTCCCGCTCGTCATGGTCGCATCCTCTTCCCGCTTGTAATGCGTGAACAATCCCGTGCATAACTCAGCCTCATAGGACTTGGCTGCGACAAACATGCCGCATTGCATCATCAACTGTGCCACGCCGACGCTGCGCAGGAAGACCGACTTTCCACCTTGGTTCGCACCGGTAATGATCACGATGGCCTTGCCGTCGGCGTCGGCGTCGTTGCCCACGACTCGGTGCTCCAAAAGGAGCGAAAGGCACGGGTCATACAGGCCGCTGAAGCGAAGCCTGCGTTCACCCGCAGACACCGGGTGGGGAAAGCACACCGGTTCTCCCTTTGATGTAAGTCGCTCGTGCAGATTCAGGCAAGCGACATAGAACCCCAACTCTGTTCGCAATATCTCAAAGAAGCTGCGAACATGGTCGGCGGATTGAGCGAGCGCATTGGCAACCCGATTGATTCCGTAACTCTGGAGGTCCGAGAGAATCCTTGCACCGGCCTCGTCGCGCGGGTGGAGCTTGAAAGTGTAGGCCGAGGGCGTCCGCCCAAGGAGTCGCTTGAGCCAATGCCTTCTATCTCGTGATGTCTGACGCAGCACATAGTTGGTGCCGACATTGCCCTCGGCGAGTTCGGCGCTCAGCAGGACACCCTTGCGAAACTTCAATTGCGTCAGATGGCCCTGAACATTCGCCAGGTACTCGTCGCTCAACTCCCGCTCGATCATCGCAAACAACTGCGTGAAACCTTCCGACGCGAAGCCGCTGGCGTGTGCAGCGGCGATGCCCCTCAGGTTCCTGAGCACACCCATAAACATGTCCAGCAAATTGACGGCGTCGCTCAGGATTCCAGCCGGATAACGGCTGGCAATGCCAAGCCAGCGTTGCCGCCGCCTATCGAGTGCGTCCACCGTGAGGTCGTAGACCTCCCTGATCACTGCCGCGTTCCTCAGGCAGTCCTTCAGGATCGCCTGGCGATACAACACCGTCTCCACGCCATTCCCAATGCCTGAGAGAAGCACGTATCGCGCTACGCTGAACAGAAATGAGTCATCACCCGCCATCGCCCCCCACAAGGTGTTCAGTTCCAAATCCTGTGCCAACGCGGCTTCATTCCTCGGCAGTTCGTGCCGCAGATCCAAGTCCCGATCGCGATGTAACAGGCGCACTTTCATTCCTTGATGCGCTCCTTCAGCGCGGCGTATGTTACGTGGTGCTTCTCCGCAATGGCCAGGGCATAGGCGAGTCCGTCAGCCGGCCGCCGTTCCAGTTTGAAGGTTCGAACCACCGGATTGTCCGGATCAACCGTGCTGACGACGCTGACCGTCTTGTCATTGAACGAGGCCAATTCATCCAGGAACGTGACACAGACGCCGAGTAGGTCCAACGCTGAGAGTCTCGCCATGATCTTCTTGCCCAGATAGACTGCATCGGTGAGCGTTGTCGATGCGAAGATTTCGTTCATCACGATGATGCTGTTGGGCGTGGCCTGCTCCAAAATGCGACGGATGCGAACCAGATCATCATGCAGTTTGCCTCGGAGCGTGGTGATGTCCTCTTGCTTCTCGAAGTGAGCAAAGAGGCGGTCGAACAGAAATAGCTGAGCTTCTGTACCCGGAACCGGGCAGCCCAGACTGGCCAGGTAGTGCAACTGGCCGAAGAGGCGTGCGAATGTCGTCTTGCCCCCCTGGTTCGGGCCGGATACGACGAGGATACGCTCCGACCCGCGAAGATCTATGTCATTCGGCACCACATCGCGCTTCTCGCCGATGAGCTTGTCGGCCAGCGCCAGATCGAAGGCGGCGCGGACACGAATCACTTTGCCGTTATCGGAAAGCCGTGGATAGCAGAAGTTCAGACCCGCTCGCCGGAACTTCGCGATGTACCCCAGGTAAGCGATGTAGAACTGAATCTCGTGGTCGAAACGCTCGATGGTGGCGTCGCGGTAGTCTGCATGTTCCGCGTAGAACGTATCCAAGGCACGGAATGTGTCGGGATGCAGCCTTGCCAGCCGTTCCACAACCTGTGCCTGGATATGGTTCATGCCGCCTGTATAGAGCCCGTCGACCCGGTAGTCTTTCACCGCGTCATGCCTGAATTTGTCGAACGTCGTATCGATCACTGGGGTGTAATCGGGTTCGCCGGCGTAGTGGCGCACCGTGACGGTGCCGCCATTGATGAACAGGCTGTACCGGATGGCGGACAGATCTGACACCAACGCGGTAACGTCCGTCGAAAGCTTCTGAAAGTGGTCCGATGCGGCATACCCGGTCAGATATTGACGGAACGAGCGGAGACCTCTCGATGTGACATCGAGTTGGGTAAGTGTGTCCGCGAAGCGACGAACGGCCAAACAGTAAATGCGTGCAGCGTCCAGGAGGCAGCGTTCCACCTGGTATCTGTAATAATGCTGCTTTGGTTGCGGCAGATGCATGCGCATCCTGCGTATGGTTTCCGAGAAGGCCTGGACGCTTTCCATGAGGCGGGCATCTTCCAGATCGCTCATGACTTCCTGGCGATAAGCCACGGAATCGAGATCATGCAGAGGAGCATGGAAAAACGGTACAAGGTCGTAGCCCTTCCAGGCGGCCGTAATGGCCTGCACGATCTGGTCGAGATGCAGATCACGAAAGAATTCAGGTGTGTCGTCCCGTTGCTGAGAGGCTCGATCATGCGTCCCTGGAAACAGAATGCTGTGGAAGCGCAACACCTGCTCGCCTTCGTGCTGAGATGTCGTGCATGATGACGACGGCCGGGGATGACTGAGATCGTGCCTAAGTAAGGTATCTCGTGTCATGCATTGCCTCGCAAACAGTGACCGAACGAAACCTGGAGTCCTAGATCCTGCTCAATCTCCAATAAACGGTTGTACTTGGCGATTCGTTCACTACGGCAGGCCGAGCCGGTCTTGATCTGCCCGCCGCCCATCGCCACCGCGAAGTCGGCCATGAAGGCATCCTCCGTCTCGCCGCTGCGGTGCGAGATCACGAAGCCCCAGCCGGCCTGGCGGCAGAGATCGATGGCCTTGATGGTCGCCGTCACGGTGCCGATCTGGTTGAGCTTGATGAGCACGGCGTTGGCGGCCCCCTCCTGAATGCCCCGCGCGATGAACTGCGTGTTGGTCACAAAGATGTCGTCGCCGACAATCTGAACTTTGTCGATCAGCCCCAGCGTCGCCGTGTGCTCGACGAAACCCGCCCAATCGTTCTCCGCCAGACCGTCTTCGATGGAGACAATGGGGTACTTCGTAACCCACTCGCGGTACAAGGCGGTCATTTCGGTGTTCGTCCTGCCCTGGCCGCTCTTGGAGAGGTTGTACGCGCCGTCTTCGTAGAAGGAACTGGCGGCTGGGTCGAGCGCGATGGCCACGTCCTTGCCGGGCTTGTAGCCTGCTGCTTCGATCGACACACCCGCCTGCTCAGTCAGGACTGTGTGCAGGAACTCCAGCGCGGCCTGCCGGTCCTCATCGCTGAGATAGTCCACCTTGTTGAGGATGAAGAAAAGTCGGGAGACCTTGGACTTCACCTGGCGCAGGAACTCAACTTCGACCTCCGTGATCGGCGGGTCGGCCGATACCAGAAACAGCGCCGCGTCGCACTGGGGCAGGAAGTTCAACGTGGCTTCTGTGTTGTGTTGGAAGGTTGAGCCGATGCCGGGCGTGTCGATGAGCACGACGCCCTTTCCGAGCAGCGCCGCTGGGTGCAACACTTCCACCTGGGCGACGCCGAGTGTGTTCTTCGGGTTGCCAGTCTCCGTGACGAAGCCGGCCAGGAACTCACCAAGCTGTCCGGACGTCTGGACTTCCGCATCCTGTGGCTCCCGCTGGTCCAGGAAATGAACACGGGCGGCCAGAGTATCGCCGGGCCGGATGAACGTCGGGATGGCGGTCAAGGGCACAACGGCTGTTGGAAGCACGACTTCACCGAGGAGCGCGTTCAGCAGCGTGCTCTTGCCCCGTTTGAACTGGCCCAGTACGGCCAGGTGGAATCGGCCCTGGACCAGCCGCTCCCGAAGCTCGCCAAGCTGCCCCGCCAGATGCCCGAAGCTATCGTCCAGCCCCTGGAGACGCCCGGAGGCTGTGGACAGCTGACCCGGGAGATTGGATGGCTCAGGGCTTGCGGCGGATAGCGGCTCACCGGCATCCTCTTGTTGGACTTCATCGAGCAGGTCCATATAAAAAGGCTCCTTCAGGTACTCGCCTGCAGGAGCCATCTTGTTTCTGGACGCACAGCTCCTACCAGGCTTGCCCGGTAGGAGTCATTAGCCAAACGGGCATTTGTGCGGGGGACTCCATCCCCATCCAAGGTAATTATACGCCAGGAATGAGCTGGGAATCAAACGCAAACTCAAACAGCGCCGATCGTTCCGTGTCGATCAGGCCAAAAGAACCGCATCATGGCCTCAGGGTCCACGGTCCGAGGATGTGACGCGAGCGCCGACAACGGGAGTGGCCAATGCCTCCCAGTCCGGCATCGCCCCGTCAGCCTGGTAGGCCTTGCGGGCGGCGCGGATGCCCGCCCTATTCAAAAAGCAGATTAGGAAACGACTTCCGCGGAACAAGCAGCGATTCTCCCAGCATGGACCCCTTGCTGCCTGGCTTATTGACGTAGACGCGAAATTGCTTGCCCTTGGGAAGGACTGCTAGGAGGCAGAAAGTATCCTCCATCCTTCCAATCGCCTCGTTTCGACGTTTCCGCAGATTGAGTACCTGATCAAGCGAGACGCAGCAGATTTGCCCGTCCTTCACGCATGCGAGGACGATGAAGCAGCGATCTCTCTTTTTTTGAAGAGCAACCAATGTGCCGAAGTGCTCCTTAGTGAACGTGAACAGGTACTCCTTGTATCTGGGCGTTGGCTTTGAGCTGTATTTCAGATAGATGCCAATATCGTCATTCACGCCGAAGGCGTTGCGCGAAGGGGCACCCTTAAACTTCATAACATTGATCGATGTGAACGCCTCGTGTCGCGCAACTTGAGAAAGGGCGGCCCCGTGATAATAGTCTTGGTCGTCGATCAACATACCTTACTCCAGTGATCAGCTAGATCTCCAAACACCACGCCAACTTGGGATTTCCGCAGCCGAAGGATGCGACAAAGCAATGTGCTATGACAGACTCCAAGGAAATTGTCATCGTAGAGGTATGTGCGCGATCCGGCAAGCATGCGTCGCGGCTGCGTTCAACCTTGCTCTGGCGACGAACTCGTGCCCGACAGCACTAATTCTGGGTCGCCCCAAACATCGCCACACTAAGTGCTCGTCAATGAATAACTAAATGATTCGGCTCCTTGGGGCCTTGTTCGACAAGTGCGAATCCTTTGTGCGCAGTGTACATTATTCGATGACGATCCCTAAGTCATTACATCAGAACAAGTTACAAGGTTTGTGCTGAACACTTCTCACGAGGGGTCGCACATCCTCGGTCCCTCGCGAACTGTGCGACGAGACTGTCTGCTAGCGGCGGCGGCGCTGCTTGGGGCAGCCTTCCTGAACCCACTTCCTGATTTCGCCGACAGACCATCGAACAAGACTCCCGACCTTGCGCGGGCGCGGAAGCTGCCCGCAGTCCGCAAGCCGATAGACTGTCCGTAACGAGCACTCCAGAAGCTCAGCCACCTTGTCTACGCCGATCAGCTGGCCGGGGTCGGCCACCGGCGGCTTCGGGTCAATCCTTGGTTCAGGCTTGGGGATGGGTGCTGGTGGGAACTCAGGCAGTTTGACCTCGAACTGTGGCTGTGCTGGAACGGGCGTCCTCAATCGGCAG
>Ga0114931_10008376_pt1 | contig 12528 bp, 14 predicted proteins | sample 2SBtaG_FD_89579 | JGI IMG/M metagenome (GOLD analysis project Ga0114931, IMG submission 89579) | Deep subsurface microbial communities from Kolumbo volcano to uncover new lineages of life (NeLLi) - 2SBTROV14_V59a metaG | ecosystem: Environmental > Aquatic > Marine > Volcanic | place: Kolumbo...
AAGACGGTGATCCTGCCCCGCCTCAACGAGGCGGATCTGGACGACGTGCCCGAAGTCGTGCGCGAGCAGATGGTGTTCATCCCCGTGGACACGGTGGATGAGGTGTTGGCCGCGGCGCTGGAGCCGGATGAGAAGGTGACAGGGTGACAAGATGACGTAGGCGCGGCTTGCAGCCGCACATTCCCCTTATCACTCTGTCACCCCCTCATCCTGTCATCTTGTCATTTTGTCATTTTGTCATCTTGTCAAATAATGTCGCCACAACAAACGCGCGGCTACGGCCCGCCAGGGCCGCCATGGTTCCGCCAGAGCCTCCATCGCCGCGGGGGCCGGACGCTGCTCTAACCCTTTGATCTCCTGCATGGCGATCTGCAACGCCAGATCGCCCATTGGCCATGTGTCCGGGCGACGCAGCGCCATGAGTAGATAGATTTCGGCGGTCCACGGGCCGATGCCCTTGCGTTTGATCAACTCCGCGCGCGCCTGCTCATCGGGCAGGGTTTCCAGCGCACCCACATCGAAGCGGCCTTCCACAATATCCGTAGCCAACGCGCGGCTATAGCCCGCCTTCTGACGGCTGAACCCGACCGCGCGCAGGGTCTGCTCATCCAGCGCCAGAAACCGGTCTGGCGTTAGGGGGCCTGTCGCCGCCAGCAATTTTTCATAGGTCGCGCGTGCGGAGGCCAGTGACACCTGCTGCTCCAGAATGATCTTTAGCAGGGTGGGGAAGCCCGGCTGGCGCGCCCATAGGGGCGGCGGGCCCACGCGGGCCACAATTTCCGCCAGGTCCTTATCCCGCACGCACAGTGCATCCATGCCCAGGGCGAGCGTTTCCTGGTCAAGCGGTTTGATATCGATCATGGACGGCTTCCTTCGGACGCGGTTTGCGGACGCTGTACGCCGATAGCAACAATGGGTGATATGGACGCATCCGGCATTGTACTGGCTTCGTTAGCGAGCGTCAATTCGCACAAACATAAGTGCTCTATAACCCAAAACCCCCTGCTTCGAAAGCGATTGACAAGGGAATCTGTTTTTGTATATAATAGTCTATGTAGTTATTTGTGCGTCCCCTTCGTTCAGCGTTCAGTCGTTTTACCAACATAATAACTTTTGATCCAAAAGGAGGCAGACCGTGTTTGCACAACGTCGAACTGGATGGCTGTTAGTAGTGGTTGGATTGTTCCTTGTATTGGTATTAAGCGCCTGCACCGCTCCGGTGGCGCCGGCTGCGCCCGCTGAAGAGGCTGCACCGGCCACAGAGGCTGCGGCCCCGGCTGAAACCGGCGGTGAAGGCATCACCATGGCCCTGGTGATCGGCGTGCAGGGTGACGCCTTCTATATTACCATGGCCCATGGCGCTCAGGACAAGGCCGATGAGTTAGGCGTTAACCTGATCGTCGACGGTCCGCCGGACTGGGACGCCGTCAAGCAGACCGCGATCGTGGATGCCATGATCGCGCGTGGTGTGGATGTTATGGCCATTGCGGCCAATGACAAGCAGGCCATGATCGAGCCGTTGCAGCGGGCCAATGACGCCGGCATCAAAATTCTCTCGGTGGACACCTTCATCGGCGACGGCGACTATGTGAATGGCCCGGTCACGTTCCCCCTCTCCTACATAGGCTCGGACAACGTACAGGGCGGCAAGATCGCCTGTGAGGCGTTGGTCGAGGCCATTGGCGGCCAGGGCAAGCTCTACATCCAGAACACGGTGCCCGGCGTCAGCACCACTGACCAGCGCGAAGAAGGCTGCAAGGAAGAGATCGACGCGGTGGACGGCGTGGAGTTGGTTGGCGTGGACTACAACGACGACAACTCCTCCAAAGCTGCGGAACAGACTACTGCCGTGCTCCAGCGCGAGCCGGATCTGGGCGGCATCTTCGGCACCAACCTCTTCAGCGCCCGCGGCGCTGCCCAGGCCGTCAGCAACGCCGGCCTGACGGGCGTGGTCAAGATCGCCAACTTCGACGCCCCTGAGTCGGCCATCGAAGACCTGCGCAACAACGTGGTCGACTTAGTGATCGCCCAGTTGCCCTATCAGATGGGTCAGGTGGCGGTGGAGTACGCGGTGAAGGCCATGGAAGGCGATATGGAGGCCATTGAACCTCGCTTCCCCACCGGCTATGTCGTCATCACCCGCGACAACGTTGACAGCGAAGAAGCGCAGAAAGCTATCTACAAGAGTGAGTAAGCGTTTTCGGGTTTCTCTGACAGTTTGTTAACAAAGCCTGGTTTGGTCGCACCGGTGGTAACCACGGGGGCGATCAAATCAGGCTTTCGTCAACCCCGTCAGTCAATACAGCAGTCAGTCAATACAACGGAATGCGTGGTCGATCTCATGTCTGGAAAAAATTCCGCCCATGTGATGCGTACGCTGAGTCGGATCTGGGCTTGGCTTTTTTTACTGGTTCTAGTCGTTTTCTTCTCGTTGACGAGCGACGCTTTCTTCAGCCTCTTCAACTTCCAGGCCATCGCCGCCAATGTGGCCATTTTGGTTATCATGGCTCTGGGACAGACGTTCGTCATTATTGCCGCTGGCATCGATCTTTCCACCGGGTTTGTCATGGGGCTGGCGTCGGTGGCCGGCGCCCTGGCCATGACCTCGCTGCCTCCTGACACGCCCCTGGCCCTGACCGTGCTTACAGGACTGGCCGCAGGGCTTTTCGTGGGGCTGATCCCCGGCTTGGTCAACGGACTGATCATTGCCAAGCTCAAGGTGCCTCCCTTCATCGTCACCCTGGGTATGTTCGGCATCGCCCGCGGCATTGGCTTTCTCATGTCCGATGGCATGCCTATCCCCGTTTCCATTCCCGGACTGGGGCGGGTTGGCAACGGCTATCTTTTTTACCATTATCCCGGCAGCGGGTTCAGCTTCCTGCACCCCCCGGCAGGCGTCACCGGCGTCAAGCTTCGTCAGATCACCGGTATCCTACCCCACCCGGTGACGTACACCATCATCCTTGTGCTGGCGGCCCACTGGCTGTTGAAACATTCTCGCTTTGGCTTGCACACCTACGCCATCGGCGGCAGCCAGGAAGCGGCCGTGCGCGCCGGCATCCCCGTGGACCGTCGGGTGATTGCCCTCTATATGCTTTCGGCCGGCACCGCGGCTCTGGCCGGCGTCCTCTACAACATGCGCTTCACCAACGGCGCAGCCAATTCTGGCGAGGCGTTGCTTCTGGACTCCATCGCCGCGGTCGTCATCGGCGGCGCATCTCTCTTCGGCGGCGAGGGCACCATTATCGGCACGGTCATCGGTGCGCTGATCATCGCCGTGATCCAGAACGGCCTGGTGATCCTCGGCATCAATCCATTCTGGCAGTTCGTGGCCGTCGGCGTGGTGATTATCCTGGCCGTCCTCGTGGACCAGGCGAAAGAACAGGTGGCGGAATAGACATGACAGAGCAAACGAAACGCGAACCAACCCTGCGCGTGACTGGCTTGACCAAGCGCTTTGGCGGCCTGACGGCTGTCGACAACATGGATATGAACGTTTATGCCGGCGAGGTAGTGGGCCTCATCGGCGACAACGGCGCCGGCAAGTCCACGTTGATCAAGATGATTTCCGGCGTCTACCGGCCGGATGAGGGTAAGATCTTCCTGGAGGGCGAGGAGACCACCTTTGTGTCCCCGCTGGAGGCCCGGCGTCTTGGTGTGGAAACCATCTACCAGGATCTGGCGCTGTGTGAGAACCTGGACGCAACTGTCAATATCTTTCTGGGCCGCGAACCCATGCGACGATCTCTAGGCGTTCTGAAGGCTGTGGATCGCAAACTGATGCTGACCGAGTCTCGGTCGGTGTTGGATCGGCTGGACATCCACATCCCCAATTTACGCAAGCCAATCCGGGAGATGTCGGGCGGTCAACGCCAGGCCGTGGCCATTGCCCGTGCGGTCTACTGGAACGCGCGGCTGATGATCATGGATGAACCCACCGCAGCTCTGGGCGTGCCTGAACAGCGCAAAGTGCTGCACTTGGTGGACACCTTGCGCGAGCAGAACGTCCCTGTCCTGATCATTAGCCATAATCTTCAGGACGTTTTCGCCGTGGCCGATCGGGTGGTGATCATGCGGCGCGGGCGCAAGGTGGGGGAGCGGCGCATCGAGGATACGTCCATCGACGAGTTGGTGACCCTGATGGTGGGCGGCGACCTGGTTCGTGAGGGCCGAAACTAAAACGGGTGTGTCCAAAATCAGTTGGATCAACCTTCCGGGAATGGGGCGGCCAGACTTCGTAGGTCCAAACACTCATGCCCCGTTCCCGGAATAGTATCACTGGTTTTGGACGCGCCCAACTAAAAAAGGACGACGCTTTCCCCGAAGCGTCGTCCTTTTTTGTCTTTTCAAGTGAACTGCTGACAAAATTTAGGCGGCCACAGCCTGCAGACGTTCATCGAGTTCGCGCAGCACGGTGACGCGATTCTTGGTGGCCGCTTCGTACTCGCGGATCATTTCCAGCGCCTTGTCGTCCATGCCATCGAACTTGGCGATCAACTCCTTGGCGGTCAGGCTATCGTAGTCCTCGAAAGGCGCTTTGACCGTTTCCTCGGCTGCTTCAGCCACTTCGATGACGGTCTCCTGCACATCCTCACCATTGGCGCCAGAGCGGACGGCTGCCAGAACTTTGTCGGTGACGCCCTTAGCGTTCTCGGCGACGACGTCCTTCACGCCTTTGGTGTTTTCGGTGATGACCTCTTTCACGCCTTCGAAGTTTTCACCATAGCGTTCCCGCAATTTGCCGAACTCGTCCGTGGCCTGGTCAAGATAACGGTCGTACCATTTGTTAAATTCCTGTTCCATCTCCTCGCCGCGCTTTTCGGCCTTTTCCAACAGTTCCTGACTGTTCTCAAGCCCGTACTTGGCGGAATCATAGGCCATGCCCCATAGGCCGGCATAGGCCAGAATAGCTTTGTGGGCGATTTCGCGTACATTTTCGATATCCTGGGGATTGCGTAGTTTCAGTTCGATGTTCATAGTGCACTCCTTTTGTACTCTCTGCATGAGCGGCGTTTCGACCGCATGACTCATTGGGTTCGGTTGCGTTCTCTGATAACGTGCGCTTGTGACGCATCGCGTTATAGCCCCAGTATAACGCACTGCGTCACGCTTGTCAAGTCCCAAATTGTTTGTGTTTTGTCAGCACCGAATGAATTCGGCCCCTGCTACACAAAACGCGTTGAAACGCGTTGGCGCGGCCGTAGGTCACCCATCTCTGGGTGACGACAGGGCGGGATAAAGAAGAATGGATGAAGGGCGAGGTTCGTCCGGCAGGGATGCCGGATCTACCCGGTCCCGAACTGGCGGTCGCCGGCATCGCCCAGGCCGGGCCAGATGAAGCCGGTGGGGAAGGGGTCGCCGGGACCCGTCAGGCGTTCGTCCACAGCCGCTGCGTAGACGTCCACGTCGGGATGGGCCTGGTGCAGGGCCTGAATACCCTCGGGGGCGGCGATGATGCAGAGGAATTTCACTCGCGAGACACCCCAGCGTTTGAGCACATCCACCGCGGCGATGGCCGAGCCGCCGGTGGCCAACATGGGGTCCAGCAGGAGGCAGAGTTGGACCGTGGGGTCCGTGGGCAGTTTGTTATAATACTCCACCGGGGCCAGGGTGCGCTCGTCCCGGTAGAGACCCAGGTGCCAGACCTCGGCCTGGGGCAACAGTTTCCACGCCCCTTCCACCATGCCAAGGCCGGCGCGCAGGATGGGGATCAGGCCGATCTTTTCGCCCATAGTCGCGCCCTCAGTCATGGTCAGGGGCGTCTCCACCGGCTCCGGGTGCAGGGGCAGGTCTCCGGTCGCCTCATAGACGAGCATGACAGCCAATTCGCTGATCAGCTCCCGAAACTTCTTGGGCTTCGTACTCTTCCGACGCAGGAGCGTCAGTTTGTGACGGACAAGCGGATGCGACAGGACATACGCGTTTTGGGGAAGAGGAGCGGGGGCCTCCTCCCGGTTTGCTTGTTTCATCTGCGATTTGCTCCTACCAGTTGAAGGGGCGCGATCCCCGGCCGCGGCGGGCCAGACGCTCCACTTCCTGCTGACATTTTACGCAGAGGGTGGCGTCCGGCTTGACCTCCAGACGTTCCAGTTCGATGGGCTGTCCGCAGCGCTCGCAGATGCCATAGCTGCCCTTTTCGATGGAGCGCAGCGCGGCGTCGATATCCTTGAGCTTGTTTTCCATCACGCTGATCAGGGCCGCGTTTTTCTCGCGTTCGAAAATTTCGGCGTCCCCTTCATCCGGTTCGACGTCGACTTCGGTTTGCATGAGCTCGCGCAGGCGCTCCAATTCTTCGAGCACCTGAACTCGCTCCTCTTCCAGGATTTTCTTCTCTTTTTCGATGAACTTTTTCCGTGGCATATCGTCTACTCCTTGCCTCCTCGCTGAGACAGGGCCAGGCGTCCAGGGACCAGGCGTTCCGTCTATGATTGGTAAGCGATGCTTACAGTAGCAACGTGCATTTGAGATTAGACAGGTTATAGCAGCTTTTAGGATAAAGGTCAAGCCAACCTTTGCGAAAATCTTGCGGAGACGGCGTGTGTGAAACCGGATGGAAAATCGGTTTCACTGCGACCTGCTTATCTGCTATAATGACGACAGGCAGTAGAACAAACGTGCAGCCGAACGACGACACATTGTCTAGTACAGTTGGGCGTAAATAACCACACAGTCCGTAGTACGCGCTTTAGCGCGGGTCCCGCCAACAACTGCGCTAAAGCGCACACTACGAACTGTCTACCTATTTGCGCCGCACTGTACTAGTCACTACTAAACAGGCGTAACAGACCCACATGGCGGACGAACGCAGCATCAGCAACCAACCCGCGCCCTCGCGCAAACAGGGCCAACGCTCGTTCTCGGGCGCGGCCCAGGGCGGCGAAAAGAAGATCGACTACGCGCTGCGCCCCAGTTCTCTGGATGAAATGATCGGCCAGGACCGGCTGCGCGACAAGATCAGCATCCTGGTGGAGGCGGCCCGCCTGCGCGGCGACGCCCTGGACCATGTGCTCCTCTACGGGCCGCCAGGCCTGGGCAAGACCACCCTCAGCCATATCCTCGCCCACGAGATGAACGCCAACCTCAAGGTGACGGCCGGCCCGGCCATCGAAAAAGCCGGCGACCTGGCCGCGATTCTCACCAACCTGCGCAAGGGTGACATTCTCTTCATCGATGAGATCCACCGCCTGGGCCGCGCGGTGGAAGAGATCCTCTATCCGGCCATGGAGGATTACTCCCTCAACATCGTGGTCGGCAGCGGACCCGCGGCCCGCAACATCCAGCTCAGCCTGCCGAAGTTCACCGTGGTCGGGGCCACCACCCGCCTGGCGCTGATGACGTCGCCCCTGCGCGCCCGCTTCGGCGTGGTGGAGCGTTTCGATTTCTACTCCGTGCCCGCACTGGAGCGGATCGTCGCCCGCGCAGCCCGCCTGCTGGAGGTGAACGTGGACGCCCAGGGCGCGCACGAGATCGCGCGTCGCTCCCGGGGCACGCCGCGCGTCTCCCTGCGCCTCCTGCGCCGGGTGCGAGACTACGCACTGGTGCGGGCCGACGGTCATGTGGACCAAACGGTGGCGCGTCGAGCCCTGGCCTTGCAGGAGATCGACGAACTGGGGTTGGATGACCTGGATCGCCGGGTGCTGGACGCCATCATCAACAAATTTGGCGGCGGTCCCGTGGGGTTGGACACCCTGGCCGCCAGCATCAGTGAAGAGGGCGACACTATCATGGACGTGGTCGAGCCGTACCTGCTGCAACTGGGCTTCCTGGACCGCACGCCCCGGGGGCGGGTGGCCACGCGCGCGGCCTACGGGCACATGGGCGTTCCGTATGATGAGCCGCCCAAACAGGGTGGGTTGTTTGGGTGAGTTAGGAATATCTGCCCAACATTCCGGGGGGCAGAAGTCTGGCTTTTGTCAAAAGCCGGACTTCTTTGACGCCCCCGATTTATTGAGCAGATACAGTTAGGAGGCATCTCATGACAGGCTATTCCAACCGATTGATGATGGTGGGTGTCGGGAATGCCGACATAGAAAGGTCACAGCATGTCCGAAAAAGATGTTATCGATCGTAGCGCGGCCCCGCTGACGGCGGCGTCATTGACCGAACAGTTGCGAGACCGCTCGCCCTTGGGCAAACTCTACGAACTCGATGGCCATGTGCTGCGCTGAAACGGCTTCGCTTCAGGTGGTGGGCTCCATCTCCGGCTGTCGCTGCTGGAGCGCTTCCTTGAAGGTCACCAGCTCGTCCCGCTTTTCATCCCACAACGCCAACGGAATCGTGCGCACGCTGCTGCGCAGGGTGATCTCGGTCACCCGCTGGAAGAGGAGGTTCTCGTCATGACAGGCCTGCAAGTTATAGTTGGGGATGCGCGGGCTCAAATGGTGGATGTGGTGGAAGCCGATGTTGCCCGTGAACCACTGGAGAATCTTGGGCAGCCTGTAGTAAGAACTGCCCTTCATGGCGGCCAAGGTGTACTCCCACTGGGGCGTGTGTTCCCAGTAAGTGCGCTCGAACTGGTGCTGGACATAGAAGAGCCAGGTGCCGGCGCTGCTGGCGATGATGATGGTCGGCAGCAGGATAGCCACCATGGTCCAGAATCCGATCAGTAGGCTGACCGCGCTCAGGGCGATGAGGAGGGCCAGGTTCGTCCACATGACCGAGGCGCGTTCGCCGTGATGCCATTCCTTGTGCACGCCAAAGGGGAAGCGTTGCAGAACGACGAAGTTGAGCGCGGGCGCCAGGCCAAAAAGGAAGAAGGGATTGCGAAAAACCCGGTAGGCGGCTCGGGTCCACCAGGGCGCGGCCAGATATTCGTCCACGGTCATGGTCCACATGTCGCCGGTGCCCCGCTCTTCCAGCTCGGCGTGGTGCGCGTGATGGACGGCGTGGGTCTTGCGCCAATAGCGGTAGGCCGTCATGGTGAAGACGCTGCACGCCCGCCCGGTGACATTGTTGGCGCGCTTTGATTTGAAAAATGACCCGTGGCCGCAGTCATGCTGGATGATGAAAATGCGCACCAGAAAGCCGCCCGCGGGGATCGCCAGCAACAACGTCAGCCAGTAGCTCACATCCAGGCTGAAATACATCAATGTCCAACACACAAAAAGGCCACCGAAAGAATTGGCCAGTTGCCAGATGCTTTTACGCATAACCGGCTCTCGATACTTGGCGACTACGGCTGACCACCCCGCATACGCGGCGGATGCATCGTTACTCATTTGGTTCTTCATCTCCCTTGGAAACAACAACTGAAAGCGGAACGCACGCCCAGGCGCGGGCGGGGAAACCAACGTCCGGATAGACGCGGTCGCGTTGAACGTGGCGGATTGCACAAGTGATGCTGATCTGTGGCGTCTGTGTGGGGAAGCCATTAACAACGGACCTGTCCACCGTACCACATCCAGGTGGTGACGGCAAACTGACGGGCTGCTTGGAGGGGAAAAATCTTGGGTGTGTCCCAAACGGGGTAAAGCATTCCGGGATTCGACCAGGCTATGTCCCGTTGCAGGGCATCTTGTGGCCGAATCCCGGAATGTTGGTCTAACTTATTTTGGATGCACCCAGAAGATTCAGTCGCTGAGCGCGCCCAGACTCAAGCCTCGCACGATGACCTGTTGAGCAACCAGCGCCAGGAGTAGCGGCGGCAGCATCACCATCACCAGGTGGGCGCCGACGAATTTGAACTCGATACCATCTTTGGTGATCAGAGAGGCGATGGCCAAGGGCGCGGTCTGGGCGCGTTGCTGAACGTTCATGAGCGCAAAGAGAAATTCATTCCAACTTTGGACAATGCAAAGCGCGCTTGTGGCCAATGCGGCCGGCGCCAGCAAGGGCGCGACGATCCGCCCCCAAGCCGTGAGCCAGTTGGCGCCATCCACCCGGGCCGCGTCCAACAATTCCATGGGAATGTCCTTCATGGCGCTGTGCAGGATCAGGATCGCCAGGGGCAGGGTCAGGGTTGTATGGGCGAAGATCAGGGCCAGGCGGGTGTCCTGGAGGTGGAAGCGAACCATGAGCAACGAGAATGGCAACGCCCAGATGATGGGCGTCAGCACCCGTGGCAGGAGGATCAATGTGACCAGACGCCACACCGACAGGCCGCTGTAACGACGGAGGATCAGTCCGAATGCAGCCAGTCCGCCCAGCGTTAGGCTGATCAGCGCGGTCGCGGCGGCCACCAGCGCGCTGTTGATCAGCCCGCGCCCCAGCCCGGCCGGGTCGTCGAACCAGACCCACTCCGCGCGCCAGTTATCTAGGGTGGGGCGAAACTGCCAAAAGGGGATGAATTTGGCTGTGAAAAAGTCCTGAGGCCGTTTGATGGAGAGGGCGAGCGCCCACCAAAGGGGAAACAGCGTCCAGATCAGCAGCGCGGCCAGGACGATGGCGACCAGCCATCGGGATAATCTGGACATGGGATGGAGACGAGACATGCGAATCCGACTCCCCTGAAAATATTCGATGATGACCATGCGCTAAAGCGCAGACTACGAACGTTGCCTCTATGCCGCCTGCGTCGCTTGAAAAAGAGTCTGGAGATTCTCTTCATGCACGGACCGGGCCAGGAATGAGCGCCGACCGGACGGCAGCAGGGAATCGCCCAGCGAGCGCGCAGCCTCGAACGCATCGCCCCGCTGGGCCATGGGCGGGATCACCCGCTGCATACCCAGGATATAGGCCACATCCTCGGCCAGTTGCTCCAATGCGCGCACCTGGTCGCTGACCGGTTCGCCGATTCGGGGAATGTAGAGTTGCAGTCGCCGTTTGAGCAGGCCGGCCAGCAGGCGCAGCGTATCCAATTCGCTGCCACCGCTGGAGCCAGATGCGAGGCGCGGCAGAGTCACGTCGCTGCCGAAATCGCCGCCACAGATGACGCCCAGGGCCGGCAGGTGAACCACTGTACTGTGGGGCTGGTTGTAGACGTCCAGATAGTGCTGGCCCACCTGGATGTGGGCCACGCCCTCCCGGGCCGCGGTCAGCCGGGGCAGGTCGATCTCCTGCGCCGGGTCGGTGAAGAGGACGGCCACCGCACCCTCCAACTTGAAGCGGCTGCTGGCGTCCTCTGGCGGGTCGATGATCAGCAACTGCTCCTGGGCGTCGTTGAGCACGCTCAGGGGCGGGCGACCCAGCACGAAGAGGCTGTTGTGGGGCGGCTGGCCCTGACTGTAGAGTTCGATATGTTCATAAAGCTGCAGGATGCGGACGCCGTGGGTGGCGCCCGGCTCGGTCAGGGTGATATTGCTGTCGGTCATGAGCGCGCCGGGGCCTCTCTGCTTTCGCTTCCCAACGCGTCAGCGAGCGGGGCCAGTTCCACAGGCAGATCGGCCACGATCACCCGGCCATCGGGCAGGATGTAAATTTCGGTTTCCGTGGGCAGTGCGGGGAAGGCGTCGGGCGCCGGATTTGCAACGTCGCCGGCCCGAATTTCCGCTGCGTCTTCGTCAGCGAACGCGTGCTCAGGCCTGGGCGATGTGGATGCCGACATGGTCGTCCTGTTCATAGTATTCCGCGGTGTGCTCCTCCCGCTCCACCTGACCCAGCCGCTCCAGCAGCGCGCTGACGTCTTCGCACGCGCTCCCCTTCACGCCCTTGATGGCATACTCCACCCGGCCATCGGGCAGCACCGCGATCTCGATCTCTTCCTTGTGCATCGGTTGCCTCCTAAATGGACCGCGGATTGAACGGATTAGGCGGATCGACGCGGATTCTTTTGAAAATCCGCGTCGATCCGTCCAATTCGGAGTTTCCGCGGTCTATCCTACTGCCAGCGGCGGACGGTCAGGCGGATGACGTTGTCGTCGCCCACCCGCTCTTCCACCAGGTTGAAGCCGGCCTGCTCCACTTCGGCCAGCACCTTGTGATAGGCGTAGCGTTGTTGGATCTGTTGCAGCCTGCTCTGGATGCTGCGCATCTGCATGTCGTCACCCACCACCTCGTAGACGCCCTCTTCGTCCGCGCGCAGGCCAAAAGTCAGGTAGCTGTCCCGGACCAGCAGCGGCGTCTGCACCCGGCGTCCGCTCCAGCGATGGACATACTCGCTATCCTCGCTGTAGGCCAGTTGCAAGTCATCCAGGCTGCGCTTGATCATGGTCAGATCGCGCAATTCGGTTTTGATCTGAACAAATTTTGACATGGATTCCTCCACTACGAATAGCCCGATCGTTATCTTCTCGGATGCTATTCCTCATCCTCAGGCAGAGAGCGCACAAACCGGCCCAGATCCTCCAAATCGGCAAAATCAAGCACGGCGATGTTGACTTGCTGCAACTGATCCATGGTCAACTGTGAAAGTTGGGCCTCCACCGTTGCTGGCAATGGCCCAAACCGAGCTGTTAGCAGCCCGGTGACCGCTTCCAATAGTTGAAGCCGTCCCTGTTCGATGCCTTGTTCGATGCCTTGTTCGAGCCCCTGTTCCAGTCCTTGCTCCAAGCCATCCCGGAACCAGATTTCAGCGATGCTCATCATCTCGTCCTTTCCCTCATCCGGAACCAGTTGTCCGGCTATCTCCACAAACTCCTCCCGGCCCACCTG
>Ga0114931_10008377_pt1 | contig 12528 bp, 9 predicted proteins | sample 2SBtaG_FD_89579 | JGI IMG/M metagenome (GOLD analysis project Ga0114931, IMG submission 89579) | Deep subsurface microbial communities from Kolumbo volcano to uncover new lineages of life (NeLLi) - 2SBTROV14_V59a metaG | ecosystem: Environmental > Aquatic > Marine > Volcanic | place: Kolumbo...
GATTTGTTTGGTTTCGGAGCGATTTTAAAAAAACGTTATGAATAAAGTTCCGGTAGGTCAGGATCCCTGTGACCCTGACAAAATATTTTTATGGGCAATTAGGGGCAGGACCTCCTTCAAACATATAGTTTATCATAAACAGAATATCATTACCATTAACAGAACCGTTACAATCAACATCAGCCACTTCTAAAGGATTAGGGGCGGGTCCTCCGGCAAAAGAATAATTAATTAAAAACAATAGATCATTCCCGTTTACTTGACCATCACCATTGGCGTCACCTAATACGTATGATGGAGTCACAACCTTTATAAAAGTAAACGGTGACAAGCGACTTTCCTGATCATCATTATCAATAGCTGTGACTCGATACCAGTATTGACCATTTGGTTTTCCCGTAAAATTATAGAAAGTATCAACGATAGAAGATGAAATCTCTGTCTGGTTCTGAAAAATATTGACATTTTCTATGTCATCAATATATACCCCTTCTTCGAGGGAATAATCATCGGTGTAATATGCCAATCTAAAAATAACTTGTTGGCCAACGTATGGTGAAAGATCAAATTTCGCTTCGACCCATCCCGTTGATAAACCGGTTATGCCATTTCCCAAATTTTGTCCATGCGGATTATTGGTAGTAGTTAAATTGTTAGCCAGATTTTCGAAAGTATAACCGCCATCGGTGGAAACTTGAGTATAAAAATAATCCCATCCGTTTTCGATAGCATACCATATCCAGAATTTTAAAGAATCATCGGGTTGTACCTCATAAGGAATATTGGAAATCAACCAATGGTGGCTGCGGTTGGCACTTATCGTATGCCAGCTATAATTTCCCGAATGACTATGGCTATTACTTAGCGACATTCGAACTGTTTGCCAGTAGCCGTGATCACTTTCGGCATCATCAATCATCTGTTGTTTATCAGTATATTCTATTAATTTATAAGATGCCGGTGTATTGATGGTATCATCAACAGACCACTCTATACTATAATTTGAATCGGAAGAGTCGGGACTAAAAATTGTCGGAGTCTTGGGAGGAGCAATCCGAAAGGGGTTATCGGCAATTTTGGCTAAGAAGAGATTAGGCCAAATATTTTCTGCTTCCAATGTTGGGATACGGCTGGGGTCGGGCCAAAATCCGTCGCTGGAACTACCGATTTCGCAAGTTAGGGAAATAGTTCTCGGTTTGGAAATAGTGTCTCCCCATGCCCAATCGTCAGCATCACCATTAGTGGGATATAAACTCCACCCGATTTCGGGGGTATAATTATTTAATTTGGTTAAGGAATCACCCAGATTTTCAAAAAAATCTTCTTCGGTCGTATAAAAGCGGTCATAGCCGTAAGGCCATATTTCCAAATTAGAATAAGTATGAAAATTATGGATAATCTTAAAATTGCGAGAAATGATAAAATTCTTTACGTTTTGCGTTTCCGGTTCCGAAAAAGGTCCTGTTCCACGATATGTCTCATAGCTGGTATTGGGAGAAGAGCCAAGGTCATCATAGCCCCACTTAAAACCATAGTTGCGATTTAAGTCAACCCCAAAATTACCATCACCGTTATCACGACGATTTTTTCGCCACATTCCTCCTCCTAATGGATCAGTTGTTTCGTTATATACATATCCATCGGGATTTTGTACCGGAAGAAAATATAATTCACGATTGTTAACAATATCAGTGACTTCTTGATCCACACCATAATTTGATAATAAGTAATCCATATAATTTAACAAAGCAGCGGCGGCGGCGGGTTCTCGAGCATGAATTAAAGAAATATAAAAAACCTCCGGCTCATCTTCGTCAATGTCGGGATTGTCAGATATTTTAACCACCCATTGAGGACGTCCTTCAAGGGAATTGCCGATTGAAAACTTATCGGTTGTTATATTGGGATAAGCTGCTGTTAAAGAATCCAGATATGCTACTATTTCCGAATAGGTGCGGAAACCACCCATCGATGCACTTTCGGTATTTCTTGACAGATAAAAAGCCTTTATATCCGGATGAATGATTTCATATTTAATGTCGAGTGATTGTAATTTTGTTAAATCTTCAGGTTTAGCAAAAACTTTGAATTCTTCGCCTTTCATCTCCACTATGTCTAATCCCAATTTTTGCATAGCGAAATATTGTTGTTTGGACATTTTTTGTAATTTAATAAAAGATATCTTCTTAGAAACAGCAGAAAAAGAAGAGCCTGCCATTAATGTAATGATGGTAAAAAAAGTTATGAATCGTTTCATATATCCTCCGGGGAAGTATGTGGTTTTGTATCAGTAATAGCGAGGTTATAAATAAGATAAATAATTTTTAGAATTTGTAAATGATTATCTTAAAAATTATAATTTGATAGTTTACCATTTTCTTTTTAAAATATTTGTTTTTATTAATTATTTGATGTATAATCTCCTTTTTGGAAATGTAATGATTTGAGGAAATATGAAAGTATTGATTATTGGATCGGGAGGAAGAGAGCATACTCTCGTTTGGAAACTGAAGAAATCGAGAAAGGTCAAAAAAATATTTTGTGCTCCCGGTAACGGTGGCATGTCGTTGGATGCCAAAATTATTAATATTAAGGCTGATGATATCAAGGGGTTGTCTGATTTTGCTTCTCGTAATAAAATTAATTTAACGATCGTAGGTCCCGAGAAGCCTTTGGCTGATGGTATTGTGAATGAATTTAATAAACGCAAGCTAAAAATTTTCGGTCCCGACAAAAAAGCAGCTCAAATAGAAAGTAGCAAGGTTTTTGCCAAAGAGTTTATGCGCAAATATCATATACCTACTGCCCCCTTTAAGGTTTTTTCCAATGCCGCCGAGGCTATCGGTTTTTGTAAGTCGGTTCAATATCCTGTTGTTATCAAAGCCGATGGATTGGCTGCGGGTAAGGGAGTCATTGTCGCTAAAGATTATGAAAGAGCGCAAATGGTTATCGAAGATATTATGTTAAATAAAATCTTCGGTGATGCTGGTGAAAAAATATTGGTTGAGTCCTTTTTGACAGGGCAGGAAGTGTCTATTATGGCTATTGCCGACGGGAAAAATATTATTCCGCTTCTACCCAGTCAGGATCATAAACAAGCTTACGATGGCGACCGAGGACCCAATACCGGAGGAATGGGAGCCTATTGTCCTACTCAGTTTGTTTCCAAAGAATTAATGGAAAAAATAAGTGAAAATATTTTGTTTCCTACTATAAACGGATTGATACAAGAGGGTATTACTTATAAGGGAGTTATTTATGCCGGACTGATGTTGACCGAATCAGGACCAAAAGTCTTAGAATATAATTGTCGTTTTGGTGATCCGGAAACTCAAGTCGTCTTACCGTTACTGAATACGGATTTATTTGACTTAATGATGGCGGCCATTAATCAAAAACTTTCTTCTTTCGGTTCTTTGAGTTGGCGCAATGCCACGGCAGTATGTATTATCATGGCGTCGAAGGGATATCCGGGTAAATATTCAACCGGCTTCAATATTACCGGTTTGAGAGATATTAGAGACAATAATTGCTTAATTTTCCATGCCGGTACTCAGTTTATGGATAAAAGATTAGTGACTGCGGGGGGAAGAGTTTTAGGAGTGACAGGTGTTGATAAGAATTTAAAGCTCGCTCTTAACACAGCTTATCGCTATGTTGGTAAGATAAAATTTAAGGGAGCCATGTATCGTCGAGATATTGGCTTTCGTGCTTTGAAACCAATGAAACCTATAAATAGGTAGTATTGTTATATGTCTAAAGTATTAATTATCATCGGGTCAAAGTCTGATATGGAATATGCTCAAAAATGTGATGAACAATTGGAAAAATTGGGAATTGAAGGGGTCATAAAAATTGGATCGGCTCATCGACATCCGGAAAAAGTTAAAGAACTTGCTTCTCAAGCTAAGCGAAACGGGTTTGATGTGGTTATCGCTATGGCGGGTTTGGCTGCGGCATTACCCGGTGTCGTAGCATCTTATACCCTTTTACCGGTTATTGGTGTTCCTCTTCCGGCTGCTTTGAATGGGTTGGATTCTTTGTTTTCCATTGCTCAGATGCCAGCCGGAATTCCTGTGGCAGCGATGGCTATTGGTTCCCATGGAGCAAAAAATGCGGCTGTTATGGCTGCTCGCATTATCGCCTTGAAAGACAAAGAGATAAATGATAAATTAACTAAACATCGTGATTCATTATAATATGAACAGGGATCAAATTGATAATAATTGTGTAGAATATATAAATTTATGAAGGGAGTTTTTATGGTTAAAAACAAAAAACCTTTTGCTTTGGTTATTATTTTTCTTTTAACGATGACTTTTGGTGTCTTGCTTTCTGTTTCCTCTTCTTTTGCCGATGACACGAAAGCAAAAGAGAATTTTAATACCGCTTTGAAATTAGAGAAAGAAGGTAAGCTCGAGGATGCTTTAATGGCATATAAAGTCTGTGTCAATCTCGATCCGAATTATATTGATGCCTATATCAATATGGGAGCGATTTATTTTCAGAAAAACCAATATGATGAAGCTCTGAGCGTATATAAAAAAGTTACCGAAAAAGATAAGAAGAATGTAACCGCTTTTGAAAATTTAGGTAAAGTTCAATATGCTTTAAGGAAATATGCCGAGGCCGAGATTTCTTTTAAAACCGCTATAAACTTGGATAATAAAAATACGGATTTATATAAAGAGCTGGGTAAAGTATATTATAAAAAACATAATTACAAAGAAGTCATTCAAACCCTTACCAAATATCATGAGTTGGGCGGTTCTGATTATATTGCTTATTTTATGTTAGGCAGGGCATATGAGAAAACAGATAAACCGATGAAAGTAATTGAAGCTCTGAAAAAATCGATTCAACTCAAAAAAAATTTTTACAGTTCTTATTCTGCTTTGGGTCAAATTTATCTGTCGCAAGAAAAATATATCAATGCCGCCAAGGCTTTTAAACAGGCTTTGAAAGTTTCTCCGAAAAAATATCGTGCCGCTTATAACTATGCCATAGCGGTAGAGTCTAATAATCCCAAAGATTATGCTATCAACATAAAGAATTGGACTAAATTTGTAACTCTTGCCAAAAAATATCCTCGCGCCAAACAAGATGTTGCTGTTGCCGAACAGCATATTAAGGATTTGAAAAAAGCACAAAAAGCTGCATCTTTACAGTAATTAAATAATAATTTTTTAATTTATGGCAGGATTATTCCAAATCCTGCCTTTTTTTAAATTATTTTCTTAAGTATAAAATTTTACATTATAAATGATAGTGGTAAAATAAGTCAAGAAGTGGAAATTACTTGACTTATACCGGAGAAATATGTCATTTTGATGATACGATGGCCATATATATTCCAATTTGTCATGTTCAATTAACATATTATGTTGTAAATTGTTTTGGTCTGTTATTTAACAGAAAGCAAGATAATCATCAATAAGGATATAAATATATATGGTCAAAATTAGTTAAAGATGGAGTAATTCATGTCTCAATTTGTATTATTCGAACATACTAAAAGTAAATTAGTTAATCTAAAAGAAGCAAGTATATGGGCAACATATTATCTAAAGAGGAAAGTTACTATTTCCAATATATCTTATTTAATTCAATATGGTAGAATTAAAAAACATGGGACTAATGGGAGATCATTGATTGATATTGGTGAATTAAGGAAATATTACGATGCGATTATTAAAGCAAATAACTGGAAACAAGCATTAGGGGATGATGTTAATTGGCATTTATCATTTGTAGAGTATAAAGAATCTGAACGAACAAAACATGTCCATCGTATTCATCCATATAAGGGGAAATTTATACCTCAATTAGTTGAGTATTTTTTGGATTCTCATAGGGATGAATTTAAGAAAGGGGTCTATTTCAATAAAGGTGATATTATTTTGGATCCATTTTGTGGGAGTGGAACGACTTTAGTTCAAGCTAATGAATTAGGAATTCATGCGATTGGCATAGATATCTCTTCATTTAATACCATGATTAGTAACATCAAGATTACTCGTCATGATTTTTCTTTATTAAAAAAAGCAATAAGAAGTTTGACTCTAAAATTAGATGAGTTTCAGAAAGACAAAAATAATGTTATTTTTGAAAATGAGCTTCTTAACAAATTAGCGGTTTTTAACTCTAAGTATTTCCCCTCTCCTGAATATAAACGGAAAGTAAGAAACAAAGAGATAAATGAGAAAGAATATGCTCTCAAAAGAGAGAAGGAGTTTTTAAATATTTATTATAAAGTTGTTGATAAATACAAAATAAATATTGTCCAAGATAGGAATGATACTTTTTTAGATAAATGGTTCTTATTACCTGTTCGAGCCGAAATAGATTTTTTATTTGCTGAAATCAAAAAAAATAATAACTCAGGCCTAAAAAAAGTGCTGGCTGTTATATTGAGCAGAACTGTTCGTTCTTGTCGAGCAACTACTCATGCCGATTTAGCTACACTAAGAAAGCCTGTTACAACAACTTATTATTGTAAAAAACATGGGAAAATATGTAAGCCAATTTTTTCGATTATGGGATGGTGGAAGAGATATGGCGAAGACACCTTGAGACGACTTCAAGAATTCGATAACTTGAGATCAGATACACATCAAATATGTTTAACGGGAGATAGTAGAACAATTAATCTTATAGAAGAACTCCAGAAGAGTAATGTTTCCTTGGCAGAGATATTAAGAAAACGGAGAATAAAAGGAATTTTTTCTAGTCCTCCATATGTCGGACTTATTAATTATCATGAACAACATGCCTATGCGTATGAGATTTTTGGTCTTGAAAGAAAAGATGAATTAGAAATTGGTCCTTTATTTAAAGGTCAAGGAAAAGAAGCAAGAAAATCTTATATCCAGAATATCGTAGAAGTTCTATTAAACTGTAAAAAATATCTTCAAAACGATTATGATATATTTATTGTAGCAAATGATAAATACAATCTTTATCCTGAGATAGCGAATTTGGCAGGCATGAAAATTGTTAAGCAGTTTAAAAGACCTGTGCTCAATCGAGTAGAAAAAGACAGATCCGCATATGCTGAAATAATTTTTCACCTGAAAGAGAAAGAGTAAAGATGATACCCGAAATAAAAGAGAAAATCTCATTTGAAGTTATAAAAACTTTAGTAAAAAGGTTTGAGTTATTCCCAGAGAATTCTTCAAATAATAGAAATGCTCCATTCCATGAAGCTTTTTTAAAAGCATTTACTCATAAATTAGATAGTAAAGTTTCTAATTTGGCTTTTTTTATTAGTTTGAGTAGTTGGTTACATGGTTTAAACACTACCTTGGGACAATCTTTTTTTGAACATGTAGCGCATATTATTTCCGGAGGAGAAAAAAGAGAATATACTTCTAAAAAGCTTGGTAATTTACAAATAAAAATAACTCAAAAAGAAAAGATTAACCAGATAGTTACGGATTTGAGTAATAATATTAAAACTCCGAATGTTAAAGAAGAAAATGACTCCCTGTTTTTTAATAATGAGCAAGATGAATCAGTAAACGCCATCGACTTCTCAGCGGATGTCTTTTTTGAAGATGATAAAAGAATTGTTGCTATTGAACTGAAAACAGTAAAGCCAAATTCTGGTGAAATGAGAGGTGAGAAACACAAGATTCTTGAAAGGAAAACAGCACTATCCAACAAGTTCTCCGAAAAAGAGATACTTTTCTATATAGGTTTTCCATTTGATCCCACAAGTAATTCTCCAACAGGGTATAATAAACAAAGATTCTTAAAATCTATAATTAATATGGAAAAATATTTTGACCCTAAAGAAACTTTAATTGCAAGTAAATTATGGGATTATTTATCAGGCGAAGAAAATACTATGGAAAATATTCTTAGTATTATAAATGCTATATCTACAACCGATTTTTTAGAAAAATACAAATTTTTGAATAACACTAATAATAAAAGTAAGCTTAATATACGATATATAAATATTTTGAAAGAATGGAATCTGTTTTCAGAATTAAAATTAATTGAAAATAACGACAAAATAAAGTCAAAAATTAATAACCAAATGTTGAGACGTATTTATAATCAAAAAATATTTAATGGTACCGGGAAATATAATTTTGACAGATTTAACAAATTGAATGAGTTATTGAGCTATTAACTCATAATTAAAGCAAAAAAACTTCAACTTTCTCAATTTTCTTTAAATATATTCGGTTGACAAAGCGTCATTAAATTGTTTATTTCTTTAATCTTAAATTGGTATAAAAAATAAGTATTAGTTTAAAAGATATTTGATAAAAATAAGAATTCTGAGGATAAACAAATGAAAAAATCGTTTATTATTTTGTCAGCATTGTTACTAATAGTATTGAATTTCTCAGCTTGGGCTCAAGAAGAAGTTGCTCATGATGTCTTGGAATTAAATTTCTATGGTGGTCTGGGAATTCCTACGGGTGATTTCTCCAATTGGCATGACAGCTTGGGCGGTAAAACCGGATATATTGTTGGTATTGATGTCGGTTATTTTGTAACCCCTCAATTGGTGGCGGGAATAAATTTTAAATATTCGCAATACTCCATTGATAACAGTCCTACCGATAAAGCGGCTGATGGTTTGAATCATCGCTTGTATAATCCCAATTTATATTTGAAATACTATTTCCCTTCACAAAGTAACTGGTCGCCTTACATAAAAGCTCATGTCGGTATAGAAAACCCCAAATTCACCACTTTTGTTATTAATCCCAACGGTAATCGTTATCGTCAGGAATCTTATGATCCCGCTTTTGCCATTGGTGGGGGAGCAGGCTTGTTTTATTATACTTCCGATTATAGTGGTATATTTCTGGAAACTAATTATCATTATGCCTCCACAAGTGATGTAACGGCGGATTATCTGGGTAGAACCTACAAGTTTGATGGTAATATATCGGTAGTTGATATTCACGCCGAGATTAGGATTTTGATTGATAAACAATAAATAAGTTATTTTTATTTGAAAAACCCGTTTTTAACGGGTTTTTTTATTGGCAATAGCCAAACAAATATCTTAATTGAAGAATATGAAAGAGTTAAAGCTTCTTATTGTCGATGATGAAAAAAACCAAAGAGAATTATTATCCGGATTTTTAGCTAAAAAGGGGTTTCAAGTTTTTACCGCTGAGAATGGTAAAACCGCTTTGGAAAAATACCATCAAATATTTTCTCCTGTCGCCATTGTGGATATGAAAATGCCCGGGATGGATGGTTTGGAATTATTAGCACATTTAAAAGAAATAAATCCCTTTATTCAAATTCTCGTTTTAACCGCTTTTGGCTCGGTAGAAACAGCGGTAACAGCTATGAAAGCGGGGGCTTTTGATTATCTGACCAAACCGCTTGAAGATCTCGATGAACTCATTGTTAAACTGAATAGGGCTGCCGAGCAAAATCGTTTGGAAATCGAAAATAAAGTAATGAGTGAACGGTTGGAAGAGATTTTCCCTTCATCGGAAATAATCGGAGAATCCGAAGCTATTTTAGCTGTCAAAAAACTGATTTCCATGGTGGCACCAAAAGAAGCTACGGTTCTGATTACCGGACCTTCGGGGACCGGAAAAGAATTGGTGGCGCGTGCTATTCATTCTTTGTCCCCTCGAGCCAACCAAAAAATGGTCGCCATAAATTGCGCCGCTTTCCCCGAGAACCTTTTGGAATCGGAATTGTTCGGTTATGAAAAGGGAGCTTTTACCGGAGCCGATAAACCAAAACAAGGAAGGTTTGAGCTTGCCGATGGAGGCACTTTGTTCCTTGATGAAATCGGAGAAATGCCTTTGATGATGCAGGTAAAATTGCTCCGTGTGTTGGAAGAGCGAAAAATTCAACGTTTGGGTTCGGTAAAGGAGATTCCTTTGGATATTAGAATACTTGCCGCTACCAATCGTAATTTGGAACAGTTGGTTTCTGAAAAGAAATTCCGCGAGGATTTATATTACCGTATAAATGTCATACAGGTCCATATTCCTCCGTTAAAAGAGCGAAGGGGGGATATTTTACTCTTAGCTAATAATTTCATTCAAAAATATGCCAAAAAAATCGGCAAAGAAGTTAAAGGTATTTCCTCCGAGGCGGCAGAACTTTTGGTCTCATATAACTGGCCCGGAAATGTTCGCGAATTAGAAAATATTATTGAACGAGCGGTGGTTTTAACTAATTCCCAATACCTTAATAAAGATGATTTAAGTGGCTTGAGTAAAAAAGATTTGTCGGTTAATTATAATGAAGGACTAATCCCTTTAGTAGAAATAGAGAAGAAACATATCAAATATTGTCTTGACCAACTCAATTGGAATATCTCAGCCACAGCAGAAAAACTGGGTATTCATCGCAACACCTTGCGGGCAAAAATTAAAGAATACCATCTATCTCAATCAAATTAGTAACAATATCTGTGCTTTAATCAAGAAATAAGCACAAATATTGTGCGGTGGTGTCACCACCTCTTTTATAAGCAAATATTATCTTACTATAAATCAATAGGATACGCTGTTTGGCATCGTTTTTGATGTCTTATTAATCAGAAAAAATATAAAATGATGATTTTAAGGAGTCAATAAATGAAGAAAGCATTAGCGATAATTATAAGCTTGGCGACAATGATTTTTATTTTATCGAGTTGCGATGACAATAATCCGGTGGTTTGCGATAATGTTCCCGCCGCTCCTCAGGGTGTTTATTCCGTTACCGGTGATAATGCCGTTTATATTTTTTGGAATGGAATTTATGAAAAGGATGTTGCCGGTTATACCGTCTGGCGTTCTTTGGAACCAAACAATAATTTTGTAGAAATTGGCCATGTCGATGCCGACTCTAATCCTAATCTTGATCTTTTAATATACGAATTCGACGATAATACAGCTAATAATGGAGTAACTTATTATTATGCTGTATCTGCTTACGATGATGCCGGTCAAGAATCGGAGTTATCCGCTGAAAATGTTTTTGATACTCCTCGTCCCGATGGACAGATTACTCTTTTTGATTATCAAGTAGATTCCACTCTTTCCGGATATAATTTTGCCGCTCAGGCAACAGTCAATTATGACAGCCCGGTTGCTGATGTTTATATCGATAGAGTAGGTGGAGTTTTTTATCTCAATGTTACCGATACACTAACAGATATTCAAGATATGGGGTATACGGATTCTTTCGATGATATTTCTTATGCTCCTCAGAATGGTTGGTCGGAAAACGGTTGGGCGGAAATAATTGTCGGTCATACTTATGTTATTTGGACTAGAGATTCTCATTATGCTAAAATGAGAGTTTTGTCGATAAATACCAATTCCATAACTTTTCGCTGGGCGTATCAAACAGACCAAGACAATCCCGAATTAGTCTCTCCGTCAACTATTGTTATTCGACCCAGCCATAATCCTAATTATTTGAATAAAAATATTATTTCCAACAATAATAAATAAATAAAAAGGAAGGTTAAAATGTTTTCGAAAATATTAAAAGCAACGGTGATGTCAGTTCTTTTGGCTTTGATGTTGCCGTATTTAGCTAAGGCTGATAATAATGCTCAAGATTATAGTCAATATTATGATCGTACTAAAATTGATCGTTATCTTGATGTTCAAGTTTGGCCTAATCATTCCGATGGGGATTATTTTATCGGTGATAATATCGTTTTAAATTTCCGCACCAATCGGGATGCTTTTGTCGCTATTTATTCAGTGGACAGCAAGGGGAGAGTGGATCTTCTTTTCCCTTCCGATCCCGGTGAAGATAATTTTGTCGTGGGAGGGGTTACACACCATTTACCCAGTGGCAATGATAATTTTGATTTAGTGGTCAGTGGTCCCGAAGGGGTAGAAAATATTCAAGTCATTGCTTCCCGTGAGCGTTTTCCCATTCCTGATTGGTATCCCGCTTCCGGTCTTCAAGTAAGTGACGACCAAGACCGACTGGATTTTATGGATTATGTCAACAGCCGTTATTTTGTTCGTTATGATGGACAGCGCTGTGCTTATGACCGTAGCGCCATAAACATCAATGTTTGGGAACGAGATTATGACCGTCCCGTTTATTATCCCGATTATCCGGATTGGACTGTCTGTGGTAATGTTTATATTGATTATCCTTATGGAGGAACGGTTTATATCGATGGTATTTATTGGGGAGTTGCTCCTTTATATATTCCCAGTATATATGTCGGTTGGCAGACCTTTACTATCTATGATCCTTATGGTTATTGCTGGGAGTCCAATGTCTATATTTCCTGCTATAACACTGTTGTTTTAGGGCGAAGTGTAGTCCAAACTTCTCCTCGAGTGGTGTCGAAATACAAAAAAGTTAGGATGGTCGGTTACCGCAATCCTTTGAAAAATGGATATCCCCATTTTAAGACCAAACGAGTAGTTACAAAATCCTCCCGTTCGTATGTTACCGGAAAAACTCGAGCAGGAAAAAGTACTGCGATAACTTATAATAAAAAATATGTATATGGCTCTACTAAATTGGTAAAAACATCACGGGGTTATGAACCCAAAGGTGTTTTTTCAC
>Ga0114931_10008378_pt1 | contig 12528 bp, 9 predicted proteins | sample 2SBtaG_FD_89579 | JGI IMG/M metagenome (GOLD analysis project Ga0114931, IMG submission 89579) | Deep subsurface microbial communities from Kolumbo volcano to uncover new lineages of life (NeLLi) - 2SBTROV14_V59a metaG | ecosystem: Environmental > Aquatic > Marine > Volcanic | place: Kolumbo...
ATCCACCGCAACCAGTTTCGCTTCCGGGTGGCGGGCCGCCATGACCGATTTGACCGTGTCTTCCATGGCTTTGCGGGCATAAATCATAATCAGATGTTTCTCAGTGGCCAGATCATCGTGGAAGACGCTGAGTTTCCTGTTTTCCGTGGCAATGCCGGTGAGGCCGCCCTCCCAGCTGCCGAACAAAGTGGAGACGACGACAATGGCGTAATAGACGATGGTGGGGATGTCCTCCCCGAACGGCTTTATCTGGGCGACGATGACGGCGACGATCAAACCGGCCACAAAGCCCAACATCGCACCCAGCAAGCCGTATCGCAGGATATCGAGCCGTTCGAGATAGTTGCTGGAATGGAGCTTTTCTCTTTTGATGCCGGAATCGTCTCTGCTCAAAATGTGAATGAACCAATCTCCAATGTCCGCTCGATGCAGGTCATCGGAAATCTTGCGGGAACTCTCCAGTGTCGAAGTTAGATAATAGATACATTTCATCGAATATCTCCGAAGTGGTTTGGCTGCCAGGCGCCGTCTGAAAAAGGCCTTTCACTCTTCAAGAAGTGACGATGGTGCCTTTAACTCACGAAAATCTCGCCGGGACTGCTTATCAGTCGCGAAGTCCTGCCGTTCCTTACGCCAAATGAAACACTTTCTATCGATCGTGGCTGTTTCAGAGTCCCGTCATCGAATGGCTACGGCGGACAGTCAGATGACCGGCTGTGCGCTCTGTAAGGGATCGGGGATTGGATCGACTAATTGATGAAAGCGATAAAACCGATGGCATCGGTTTTCGCCGCCGGTACGCAGCAACATACCTTGTTGGTGCCGGCCGCGAACAGGATTTGAAATGGAGCTCAATCCCGACATGCACTCGAATCGTGCTCTTGAAGTTCACTATTTTTTGGAGGTGTCGAAATGAAAGACTCAAAAAGCCGCAAGAAACAATGGATCGCACTCCTGTTCTCATCCCTGGTTTTAGTTTTGGCTGGGTGTGCGACAAATGGAAGCAACCTCGATCGAAAACCGGCGCAAGGATCCGCGGTTGCTCCCCTCGAGGTCACGGTGAAACAGGATCCCGGAAAAATCGTTTACTGGGTGCTACCCGGTCCTCGGCGGTTGAGCAAAAAAGTGTTCGGCACGCCGGCCGCTCCGAAGATGCTCGTGACAGACAAGATCAGAGTGGCAGAGAACATGGTCGCAGCGAAGCAAATGCCGCCTTCGGTCCCGGGATTGCTGAAGAAAATGCCGATACTGGTGGGGGTGCCGCTGATGGCCCGCAAGATTGACAAAAACGGCAACTGGGTGCTGGCGATGCCGACGCCATTCAGCGATCGCGGCATGATCGTGAGTGGAAGTTTCGACGTTACCTACCGCGACGTGGTCAAGCAGGATCCACCCGGACCGCCCATGAAGACGCCGGACAGCATCGACGTGAAGGATCTGCAATTCACCGATCCCGCCGGCAATCGCTACCGGATCGTCTTTCATCATGTCATCAAACCGCCTTTCCCGGGCTACGAGACCGACGGCGGCGTCATGATAGACGGCTGGACGCACGGTTCGACCGGTACCGGTACACCTTTGATGCCGGAAGAGAAAACGATCACCGCTTTCTGGGGTGTCGGCGATGTCTATATCAATGGCACGTTGGCCCAGCCACATCGGGTGATGCACATGATGACCACCGAGGTGGTGCGTGACAAGAATTATAAACTGGCCCTCGATGAAGACCTGCCGCTCGCTCCTGAGCAGCGAATCATCCGCGATCAAGCGCATCATACGCATTTTATCGTGCTGCCGATCGTCCCGGAAAAAGGTAAAGGGCCGGTATTCAGCCCGTTGAAGACCGCCTTCAAACTGCCGAATGGAATGGTTCAGCCGTTCATCCATGTCATGTACGAGCAGGACGAGGTCATTCGCTGAGCGCTCGATCCGCTGTAAACAGGCGGCTGTTCCGGGGCTTCGTGTGTTCCGGGGTGGTCGCTACCAACTTAGGAGGGCAAGATGTACGCACACGTCTTCAGAATCATCGGTTTGCTGGTGGCAATCGCAGCGATGGGCTCTTCCGCCGCAGAATCGGAATCCGCTTACCGTACAAACAAGTGCGGCGCGGGCGCGACTGTGTTGACGGTCAAAGCGAAAGAATTCGGATTCGAGCCGAATGTGCTCGACGTCAAAAAAGGCCAAAGTGTTTGCCTCACCCTCGAAAACGACGGCGTTATGGCACACAATCTCCGTCTGGGGGGGTTGAACCTCGAAACCCGAACGATCCAGCCGGGTGAAACGGATGCATTCCGGTTCAACCCTTCAAAACCGGGCCGATACCTGTTTTTTTGCTCAGTGCCCGGGCACCGCGAGGCCGGAATGGATGGGAACCTGACCGTGCAGCCGTGATGGGCTGCGTTGCGCCTGAAAGCAGTAGGAAGGAGCCATTACCCGAGGTCTGCAGCTTTCGCTTCGACCCAACCTGACGCAGCGCCGACTGCCTTGGGGGGCACCGGTCTGTTGCTTCCCGGACCGGCAATACTCACCCCCGGCGGCGCCGTGTTTGGTCTGCTGTGGAGAACCGTCATCGTCTCCCTCGCCTCCAGTATCGGCGTAACGCTGGCGTTCCTAGTACACCGATGCCTAGTTTCCTGGCATTAAATGTAGGTTGTATATGGTGCGCTTTTTACCGATATATCAAGTCTTCACTGGATTATGAGCGCACCGAACCCAACAATGTTCTGATAGTTATTTCTGCATCACTGTACTAGCTGCCCGTTTTCTTTTCCGCGACGCGGTCAAGGCCCGGTTCAACGATCGCTTGAAAACCATCGATTCCGGCATCGAACGCGATGGCGCTTCCTATCTGTTCACGCGGCGGCTGGCGCCAGTGTTTCCGTTCTTCGTGATCAACCTCGTCATGGGTTTGACGACCATGCCGGCGCGCACCTTCTTACTGGGTGAGCCAGCTCGGCATGCTGGCCGGTACTGCCGTCTTCGTAAACGCCGGCACCCAGCTTGGCCGGATCGATTCGCTCTCCGGCATTCTGTCGCTAGGGCTGATCGGCTCGTTTGCCTTGCTGGGGCTCTTCCCGCTGCTTGCCAAGAAAACCATCGAAGCCATCAATGCGTACAAGACCCGTGTGGACTGACCCATGCCGAAGCGGGTCGTTTGCAGCGTCGTGGTTTTCGGTGCTTGCCAAACAGATCAGCTTGGGGTAGCGTTTATCCGAGGAGCGGTTGGAACGTGAGGTAAAATTTCCTATCCATCGGTTTGCGCCCGCGTTGTGGCTTGTGCAGGTCTGGTGCTATGATGATTTCAATTCTCTTGAAGGAGGCAGCGATGGTATTGGCCTACCACGAGCACTATACGGTTGAGGACTACCAGCAATGGAAGGGCGACTGGGAACTCATCGGGGGCATGCCCTACGCGATGACGCCATCGCCGACGGTGACTCACCAGATCTGTGCGGCCAACCTGCTGCACCAAATCAAGTCCGGCCTGGAAGAGTCTTCGGAATGTCGCCGTTGCCAGGTGCTGATGGAAACGGACTGGGAGGTGTTCAGCGACACCGTGGTCAGACCGGGCATCCTGGTCACCTGCGAGGAGCTGGCCGAGAAGGTCGTCAAGACGCCAGCCTTGATCGCTGAGATCCTATCGGCCTCCAGCGCGAAACGGGACGAAAACCTCAAGTTCGATCTCTACCAAAAAGAGGGCGTATTCCACTCGTGCAGCACCTATTTTCTTTAGTCGGTCTGAGAACGATATAACTCATTGAGATACAAAGATATGTTGTGGATTTTATCCGTCAATATAAAATAGGTGCTGCATGATCTCCTCGTCTATCCAGAAAAGCGCCTCGCCAAGATCTATCGGAACGTCTCTGGAGACTTCGAGAAAATCGCTGATGTTGGTGACGAAAAGCTGGAGTTCGAACTTGGGGGATGCGTTTTCGGCGTTGATTTCGAACAGGTCTGGAGGTAGCCGGGTCGCGGCATGAATAACGGCGTTTCCTTTCCCAATGTCGGTGGTGATCCCGGTGCCGTCCATTCCCGATCAGTGGGAGGACCTCTCCAACCTCCGATTTGTTGCAATGTCTGAAAGTCTTGAGTTATCCTGCGTGACTGCGATATCGCGCGAATTTATGGAATGTGATTGAGTATGCTTTCCCCGGAAATCCGCTGCGCTCCGCGGGTGACATTCTCGTTAGCGCGCAGCGTAAAGCGCGGCGCATCTGGTCGGGTGCAAGTTCGGGCATGGAAAGGGTTAGCCACCCGCCATTACTGAGTGTTGCGCCTCTGGCGGAGCGGCGGCTGCGGAAAGGATCTGCGGTTGTCAGCGAACAAGAGAGGTGAAGCGTACACAGGGTATGTTGCAGTGCAGGCAGGCTGGGATCGCAGTTTCTTAGAGCTGGTATTGCTTCGAAAAGCCGTTCCGGATTGGTGAGCATTGTAACGTGCGTGAAACCTAAACGAGCAGAACGCTATGGTGAGTTCTATGAGAGACGGCGGAGTTCTCAAGCTACGGCATGTAACAAGAGATGCGTCGTGAAATCGGGAGACTTCTTGGGCTCCTGTTCGGAACCGGCGTTTATCCATGGCAAACAGTAGATTTGGTACACATGGGAAACCAGGAAACAGAACAGAGCTGGAGTCTAAAGATAAACGACACGTCCGGCACAGGTAGGCGAGCCGAACCCCTCCAAAGGGGGAAGTACGCAAAGCCCTTTGGGGAGTCGGATCACCTCATAGTACTCGGAGACGGAAGGGCCGATCACATGGGGAAGGGGGTGACAGTCATGCGTAATCGCCAAAGGCAACCTGTGCGAGACAATGCCGGGCTCGATAGACACAGGCAAACCTTCTTGGTGATAATATCCACAGGCACTTATGTGGCTGCTGCGCGCGTGAGCATGGCTGAGGAGCCCGGTGCGGGAAAACCGCACGCCGGGATCTGCGCCGGGGGCGTCGGGTAACCGGCGTTCCTACTGCGACGGCGCGAAAATAATTTTTAATTGGATGAAGTTTAAAACCCAATCAAGTGCTAGAATAAGAGATTTTAATTAAATAAACTAAGGAACTACAATGTTTTGGGCTGACACCCTAATAGAGAAACTTGATAACGATCAACCTCATATTATCAATGATTCTAAAACACCATCGGGACGCGCGCATGTCGGTGCATTACGTGGCGTGTTAATACATGATGTAATATTTAGGCGAATGAAAGAGGAAGGATTTAATGTTCGGTATACCTTTGGAGTAGATGATTTTGACCCATTGGATGAAATTCCTTATGGAAAAGATGAACATTATAAGCAATATCTGGGAATGCCATTGTGCAATGTTCCGCCGCCACCTGGATCTAAGGCAACAGATATGTCTGATTATTACATTAGTGAGTTTTTCGATGTCTTTAAATATTTAGGTGTCGAGGCAGAAACATATCGTTTACGTGATATTTATCGTTCAGGTAACTTTGACGAACCCATTGATATTATCCTGCGACATGCTGATATGGTACGCAAGGTTTATAAAGAAATAAGCGGTTCAGATCGCCCGGATAATTGGTATCCCTTTCAAGTGATATGTGAAAACTGCCAAAAACTGGGGACCACGGAAGTGGTTGGCTATGATGGTAAGGAAGTAACTTATCACTGTCATCTTAATATGGTGAAGTGGGCAACAGGTTGCGGTCATCATGGTAAAGTGTCGCCGTTTTCAGGAAATGGCAAATTACCTTGGAAATTAGAATGGGTAGCCAAATGGGCGACACGAGGTATAACAGTAGAGGGCGCGGGGAAAGATCATACAACAAAAGGTGGGTCCAGAGATGTTGCTGCGGCTTGTTTAAAACAAATTTTTAAAAAATTACCCCCACTTAACATACCTTATGAATTTTTCTTAGTAGGAGGAGCCAAGATGAGTTCTTCACGAGGAATAGGTGTGGCGGCACGAGATATGGCGGATTTTTTACCTCCTGAAATTTTGCGGTTTTTGATGCTGAGATCTCAACCTAAACGGCCGATTAATTTTTCACCAGATGAAAAGTCTATTGTTAAATTGTTCAATGATTTTGATCGTTATAAGGACGGTGCTTTTCAAGCAGGTAAATCTGAAGAGATAAAAGAGGTTTATCGTTTATCGGAAGTATCCTCAGAAGAAAATTACTTCGTTCCTGATTTTCAATTGCTTCTGGCCTTGGTGCAAATGCCCCATATTGATGTTATTGAAGAAATCCGTAAACGAAGCAAGAAACAGCTAACGGAATCGGATATGCGCCATATTGAACCCCGTATTAGCTCGATAAGATATTGGTTAGATAACTATGCAACTGATAATGAAAAACTGGAATTAAAACCGACCTTACCCGAAGTTACAAAAACTTTATCCGCAACTCAAGTGGCATTTTTGCATCGGTTAGCTGAAAAATTAAAAGAGACTGATTGGCAAGCCGAAAAATTGCACAAACTTGTATTTGATGTAATTCGGATTACTCCGATTAAACAATCTGAAGCATTTCAAGCAATTTATAAATCCCTATTTGCTCGCGAAGCAGGGCCTAAGGTTGGTAATTTATTTGAGTTTTTGGATCAAGATTTTTTAATAGCTCGCTTTAAAGATTTGCGCTATTCAAAAACTATTTATTGGCTAGAAACAGGTATTGGTGTTAATGAGGTAGAGTTTTGGTTAGAAAAAAACAAAGATGACATTGTGGCTTTGTGGGCCCATTTTGACTTTTCAATGCATGAAGATAATTTGCCAGCCGGACATAAGTACGGTGAGCATTTTGGCTGTGGTTTAGGGGTTATTGAAGTTTATGCTAAATTCGCTTCTGACGAAAAGATTTATATTCAAAGACTTCTTTTTGACCAATTTGAAGGGATAGATTTAGATATGCACAATGAGGCGGATTATTTTCAAATTTATGCTGATGATTATATCAAAGAGTTAGAAGAAAAAATTGGTATAAAAATTAAATCAACACCCAACCCAATTCGAGATGTATTGTAAGAATTATTCTATCGCAGGCTATCCACTTTAGCTGGGACAATCTGTGCAGGATGTGGTGAAGTACGAACCGGATCGATCTGGGGATGACAGCCAAAACCGATGCGGTTCGCGGAGCTCACCGCATCCTGCGCATGACGATCCGTCCCAGCTTAAGTTGTGGGACTCCTCTCGCCTAAAGCCAGCTGCTCCTACAAGGTTTAAGTGGCTTTATTATTGATTTCTATTTCTTCACACGCTCCTGCGTCAATGGTGTTGACTTAAGCCCTCTCCAACGGGAGACGGCTGGGTGAGACGCAATAAACAAAGGAACTTGGCCATTGGATATCCTCATCCCAAACCTTTTACTGCGGGCATCCTGCCCTCCGCCGCTTGGGTCGGGCTTGGCCCGTTCAAATCCACTTCGGGCGGATTTGTCCCGGCGGGAGAAGGAGCATCTCACCTCGATTCCACAGCATTGCCGATCAGGTCACCTTCATCACGACCATGGTGACGTCATCGGTAAAACACTCGCGATTACAGAACGAGCGCAGATCCTCCATCACTTGGTCGATCAGTGCCTCGGGCTCGAGATGGCGACAGCGCACAAGGACATCGGCCAGGCGCTCGGTACGATAGAATTCGCCGTCGACATTGTCGGCCTCGATGATGCCGTCCGTATAAAGAAAGACGATGTCGCCGCTGCTCAGGGACAGTGTGCGTTCCTCGAATCGCACCACGTTTTTGACACCGAGAATCAAGCCATCGGCATCCAGGATGCTGTAAGCGGCTTCCCCTTCACGGAACAAAAAGGGCGGCGTATGCCCTGCATTGGCATAATTGAGTTGCCTAGTGACGGGGTTGTAGTGCATGTAAAACATCGTAATGAAAAAGCCGGCATGATCCAGGTCTTCATGGAGCGACTCGTTCAGACACGCCAGCGTTTCAGCGGCGCTGCCGTCCGGGCGAGTGCGGGCGCGCAGCGTGCTGCGGGTCTCCACCATGAACAGCGCGGCGCCCACCGAATGGCCCGAAACGTCGGCGATCACGACATCGATCCTGTTGTCGCCGCGCCGGAAATAATCGAAATAATCTCCCCCGACTTGCGCCGCCGGCAAGCAGTATCCGGCAATCCGAACGTCGGGCAGGAGCAAAGGCTCCCCCGGAAACAACGACTCTTGGATCTCACGGGCGATGGTGATCTCTTTGCGCACACCGGCAAGCTTGACCTCGGCACTGCGGGCGGCTTCTTCGGCCTGCATGCGCTGCGTGAGGTCGCGATCCACGCCCCGCCACTTGACGATTTGACCGGCGTCATCGAAAATCGGCTCGCCGGTGGATTCGGTGAACACTTCATGGCCGTCCTTATGCCGGTAGTGGTTGGTCAGGTGAAAAAAGCTTTTTTTTACGTCATCGCCCGCGGACATCTCGGCCGACCAGCGCTTCCGATCCTCCGGTGTCAATAATTCGTAGTAATGCGTGCCCACCAGCTCCTCAGGCGCATAACCCAGAATGTTTTTCACGGCGGCATTACTGTAAATGTAAAAGCCTGCCGGATTCTGTTCCCAAATCCATTCTCCGGTCATTTCGGCCACTTGACGGAAGCGCTCCTCGCTCTCTTTGAGGGATCGTTCCGCACGCTTGCGTTCGGTGATGTCGGTGAGATAGGCGTGCGCAACGTTCAGATCTTCGAGCAGATGGATGCTGCAGTCCAGAATGCGTCCGCCGACGGAATGTTCCCAATGGACCGATGCCGCCGTCGAAGAACGCAGCCGGGCGAGCCTGTTAGCCAAATCGGGCGGAAAGAGGTCAGCCTCTTCGCTGCCAAGTTCGTTCATCAGGTCTAGAGCGCTTGCATTGGCATAGATCACCGTCCCGTCCAGGGCAAGGCTGAGGATGGGATTCGGATTGCGCTCCGGGAACAGGGCCAGACGCCGGCGTTCTGCGCCCTCGGCAAGATAGGCATTGAGGTAATAGCCCGCCACCAGGACCACCAAAAACAGGGTTGCGCTGAACAAGGCGACGATTCCCGTGATCCGCTCGATCCGATCGTTGGTTTCGCGCGCCCGCACGGCGACTTCGTGCCGGACAGCGGTGATCAAGTCGTCGACGCGCTTGTTGATGTCGGTGGTCAGCGGTCGGGTCGCCGCCAGCAGCGACCGAGCCTGATCCCAGTCGACAGCGGGAGCGTTCATGACATCATCCAGTTGCACGCTGAGCTGCCTGATCCGGCCGTACTCATTCTCGATTTCCAGAAGTTCCGTCCGCTGAGGAAAGGTTCGGCGAAAAAACCGCAATCCCTCCTCGATGATCTTATTGTTGGCGGCCTCGCGCTGCTTGAATGTGCTCCGGTCCACGGTCACGTAGTACTCATACAGAATGGGCTGCTGGTCGACGATGGCCAGTTTGAAGTTGGTGAGACGCTCCAGTCTTGGAACGTCCTGTTCGTAAAGAAGTGCGGTCCCTTCGACGATGGCCTGCCCCTGGAGGTAGATGAGTGTCGAAAGGGCCAGACCGGCGCCGAGCACCATGGCGTGAATGGTCAGGAGTCTTTTCGTTGCGCCGATTTGCATGGTCTTGTTTGCTGAGTCGTGTTCTTGTCGTCGCTCCGGCTGCAAAGAAGGAATCGAACAGGCCGGCCGTTTGGCTCGTTGTTCAAAACATTATTTCGTTCGCTTGACGAAAGGTCAAACATCTTAGCCTGTTGGCGAGCTTCCGGTCCCGCGCGGCCAAAATACACCATCACAAAAGTAGTCGTGTCGCTTCCCGCTCCCTTACAGAAAGAGACAGCTGTCAGATCATGGTTTTGTAAAGGCCCGCCTTCGGTTTTTTTGTTTCGCCTTTACAAACATCGCTTCTTTGGTTCCAGAGAAGTGGATCACCGCTGATCGCAGGAGCCGGTCGGCTCGAATCGCTACGAAGCATCGGAGCGTAAGGAAAGCCGATTGTCTGCGACCAACTGACAAAGGGCCGGACGACAAATAACCATCGCGGATGCTTGTTTCGATCACGCGATGAGGAATGCGGCGCCGGACGCTCAATGGTGCGACAGCCGCCTATGACATGCGTGCGCCAGGCCGCCGGCAATCAGCGTCCCGGGTTATTCAATTTGGACACAGAAAAATGGTCGATTTCTCTTTAGCAGAAGTAGAGCCCCCCACGATCGAAGTGGCAACAGGACGAGAGAACGGTCCAGTCACGCTCGGAGGCAGCTGGAATTTGCGCGGTCTGTGCTCGGCATCACCCGACTGGTGCGAAAAGCTGACCGCCTGTGCCAAAGACGTCTCGGCCGAGTGGGATCTGCGCAATATCGGTGCGCTGGACAGCGCCGGCAGCTTTATTCTGTGGCAGGCCTGGGGGGCGCGGCTGCCGGAACAGATCCGTTTGCGTGCGGAGCACGAAGCGCTGTTCTCTCGCTGGGAACAGCGGCCGGTACCCAAACTGCAGCCGGCACCGCGTCGCTCCCGTCCCTTTTTGATACCTCTGCATAGGGCGCTTTCGGCTTTTCTGGAGCATGTTCTCGAGTTGGTGTCGCTGCTCGGCCGTTTTGTCCTGGATCTCGGCTATTTGATGCGCCGTCCGCGCGATATTCCCTGGCGGGAGCTGTCCGCCACGATTCACAAAACGGGCAGCCAGGCGTTGGTAATCACCGCATTGGTCGGTTTTCTGATCGGGACTGTGCTCAGTTATCTGTCGGCCCTTCAACTGAAGGAATTCGGCGCCCAGAGCTACATCGTCAACATCCTCGGCTTGAGCATCATCCGCGAACTCGGGCCGATGCTCTCGGCGATCCTGGTGGCCGGCCGTTCCGGTTCGGCGATCACTGCCGGCATCGGCGTCATGCGGGTGACCGAGGAACTGGATGCGCTCGCCGCGCTGGGCGTTTCGCATTCGCTGCGTCTGGTGCTGCCTAAAGTGTTGGCGCTGATGATCGTGCTGCCGCTGTTGATCGTGTGGACCGACGTCGCTGCGCTGATCGGCGGTGCCTCGTCGGCCATGCTGACGCTGGATATCGGTTACCATCCGTTTTTTCTCAAATTACCGAATGCGGTGCCGGTGGTCAATTTCACCATCGGCCTGGCCAAAGGTTCGGTGTTCGGTCTGTGCATCGCTTTGATCGCTTGTCATTTCGGTTTCCGCATCGAGCCGAACACCGAGAGCCTGGGTAGGGAAACCACGCGCTCGGTGGTCACCTCGATCACCACCGTGATTCTGGCCGATGCGTTGTTCGGCATCGTGTTTCGAAATGTGGGTATGCCATGAGCGGTCGCTGCGTGATACGCGTAGAACATGTGTGGACCTGTTTCGGCGAGCATCTGGTTCACCAGGATATCAACCTTTGCCTCGAGCCTGGCGATATTTTAGGTCTGGTCGGTGTTTCCGGCAGCGGCAAAACCACGCTGATGCGCGAAATGATCGGGTTGCTGACCCCTAGCCGGGGGGAGATCTCTGTGTTCGACGTGCCGCTTTCGGGCATCAGCGTCGAAAATCGACAGCGACTGCGCAGCCGTTTCGGCGTGCTGTTTCAAGGCGGCGCGCTGTTCAGCGCCTTGAACGTGTTCGACAACATCGCCTTTCCCCTGCGCGAACTCCGTTTCCCGGGCGCGCTGCTGATCGAGCAGCTGGTCTGTATGAAGCTCGCCATGGTCAGGCTGGAGGCCAAGGACGCCATGCGTATGCCGGCGGAACTGTCCGGCGGCATGGTCAAACGCGCAGCGCTCGCCCGCGCTTTGATTCTCGAACCGGACCTGCTGTTTCTGGATGAGCCCACGTCCGGGCTCGATCCTCTTTCCGGTCAGGAGTTTGTCGACTTGGTGGCGGCATTGCACCGGGAACTCGGCTTCACCGTGGTGATGATTACCCATGACCTGAGTATCCTGACCGACTTGTGCACTCGCGTCGCGGTTTTAGCCGATCATCGTCTGGTTGCATCGGGCACACTGGACTCGGTGCTGGCCTGTTCGCATCCGTTCGTGCACGATTTTTTTCATGGCCGGCGTGGCCGGCCCCCATTCGAATCCGGCGAGGCAGGGTGAAATGGAAAGCCGCGCCCATGCGTTGATTACCGGTCTGTTCGTGATGATTTTAGGGGCCGCGCTGGGCGCTGTTTACTATTGGCTGGGGAACTACAGCGTCGAGCAATTACCCTATGTGATTACGACCCGCCAGTCGATCTACGGCCTCAACCCGGAGGCGCCGGTATTCTACCGCGGCATCGAGGCCGGCGCGGTCACCGCGATTCAATTCGATCCGAACGATATACGGACGATTCGGGTGCGCATCGACATCGACAGGAACATACCGATTACACACGGCGCTTATGCGATGCTGCGTGTTCAACTTTTGACCGGTGTGGCCCAGATCGAACTCGATGATACGGGCAAAGATCGGTCGCCGTTGCCCACCAGCGAAGGGGACCCCGGCCGGATTCCGATGCGGACCGCTCTGACCGAAAAGCTGACGCAGTCCGGAGAAAAAATCCTCGAACAGTTGGTGCATATCACTGATCGCATCAATTTCCTGCTGAACGAGGACAATGTGATCCGGGTGCAGCAT
>Ga0114931_10008379_pt1 | contig 12526 bp, 10 predicted proteins | sample 2SBtaG_FD_89579 | JGI IMG/M metagenome (GOLD analysis project Ga0114931, IMG submission 89579) | Deep subsurface microbial communities from Kolumbo volcano to uncover new lineages of life (NeLLi) - 2SBTROV14_V59a metaG | ecosystem: Environmental > Aquatic > Marine > Volcanic | place: Kolumbo...
GTGAAGGCGCCGACATCGGGATGCCCGACCCCGCGCGGGCCCGGAGGCTGGCAGCGCTACTGTACCGGACCGCCCGGCGGTTCGCCGAGGCGGGTCGGTTCGAGGACGCCGAGGCCCCCTTCCTGACTTGGGAAGAACCGGTCGCGGAAGAGGGCCTCGGCTGCGTCGAACCGACCGGACTCGGCGAGGCGCCGGGCGGTGCGGTACAGTAACCCGGCCGGCATGCGGGCCGGGTCGGGGTAGGACATCAGGATGTCGGCCCGCTCACCCGCGGAACGACCCGCCCGCCCCAGGGCGTCGTCGAGACCTTCGTACAGCGCACCGTTGGCCGTGTCTACGGCAAGGCCCCGCCGAAACGCCGCGGCCGCCTGTTCCGGGTCCTGTCCGGCATACAACATCGTGTACCCGATGTTCCGGTGCAGCGTGGGCAGCCTGGGGTTGAGCTGCTCGGCCCGCGCCCACTCGCCCAGGGCGGCATCCGCCCGCCCGCCGGACAGGAACAGGGATCCGAGGAGCAGGTGAGCGGTGGCGTCGTCGGGATTGGTGTTGAGCGCGGTGCGCAGGACGGGTTCGGTCTGACGCCGGTTGGGAAAGACGTAGGTGACGGGCAGCTGCGACCCCAGTCGATAGTCGGCGGCTCCCGACCGGCCGCCCCGTTCGCGTGCGTACCCCCGGTAGTAGGCGATCAACGGATAGGCCTCGGGCCGGGGCATCCCGGGTTCAGCGTGCACGCCCCTCGTGGGCCAGGGCCCGCTCAACACCGCCACCGCATCGTCGACCAGGCCGAAACGCAGGTACGCCGCGGCGATGCCGACGATCCGTTCGGGGTCACCGGCCAGGTGGGCCGGCAGGCCGGAATCGGCTTCCCCGAGCCGCACGGCCTCGAGACGGAGCAGGTTGTCGGTGGGATCCAGTTGCCTCCAATGGCCGAGTCTGGCCCGGGCGTCGGACCGACTCAGGGTCCGGGCCAGCGCCACGCCCATGCGTCCCGCCCGGACGTTGTCGGGCGCTTCGTGCGTCAATCGGTCCAGGAGCACCAGCGCACTGTCGGGCTGACCCCGTCGGGCGTACCAGCCGGCGAGCGCGTAGCGGGCCGGATCCCGGAACCCGCCCCCGGCCTGGGCACGCTCCCAGGCGTTCCGGGCACCACGTTCGTCCCCCATGCTTTCCCGGGCCAGGCCCAGGTAGTACCACGACTCGCCGTCGTTGCTGATTCGTTTCAGGACCCTGCCGAGCAGGGTGGCCGATCGCTCGTACTGCTTGAGATCGACGGCCAGACGACCGGCAGCCCGCTGGAGGGGAACGCTGCGGGGGTACCGCTCCAGGGCCCGCTCGTAGAGCGCCATGGCCTCAAGTCGGTCTCCGTTGCGTTCGAGACGGTCTCCCTCGATCTGGTAGTCACCGTCGGACCACTCCACCTCGGGCGGGATCTGCTCTTCGGCGATCGGGCCCACCACGATCGTGGCGGGGGAGCCGGTGTCGAACGCCTCCTCGGTGTGGGTGAACAGGAGCCGTCCGTCACGGTCCCGGATCAGGACCGTGACCGGAGCGGCACCGGATACGGGAATCCGGAACTGGGCGGCCTCCTGCGGATGGAGAGCCCGGGTGACGGTGGCCAGGGTGTCGGTGGATCGACGGGCGGTGAGGGTGGCGCCGGGAAACGACGCCGTCGGGTTCAGCGAAATCAGCAGGGTGGAGCCGCCCTCCGTTCGCCGGAGGTGGGCGACGATGTCCGGGGTGGCTCTCGTGATGCCGTCGAGGTCGTGCACCCCGATCCAGTATTCGGTGAAGCGGATGGTCTGACCGGGTTCGAGAAAGCCATAGGTCTCCTGGTTGCGGAACAGGCCCCGCTGGATCTCCACGTAGGCGCTCGAATCGTCGGACAGGGCATGCCGCCAGGCCCGGCCGTTGGCGTCCCCGCCCCACGACCACACCTTCCGGGCGGGGAGATCGGCCATCGAGGCGTATTCGACCACGCCGGTTCGGGTCCGGGGATGATACACCGCCATGAACGGTTCCCGGCTCCCATGGGCGAATCGTGACACCGGTCCGAAGCGGTGATTGCCTACCACGCTGTTGTCGGTGCCGCGCGCGTCGACCGGCCAGGTATCGATGTCCCGGAATCCGTGCGAGGCGGTGAAGCGCATCGGATACACCAGCCGCGAATCGTCCTCCACCCGAACGGCGGCGTTGGTCCACCAGTAGAAGCGGTGCCGGGTGTCACTCCGGTTCGCCAGGGTCGTGTGTTGTTCGAGCACGGCCCGGCCGGGATGCAACCGCAGCTCCACCCGCCAGTGCATGCCGTACGCGCGATCGGTATTGCCGATCCAGACCGAAGCGCTCCCGTCTTCACCGCGCGTGAACGCAAAATCCACTGGCGACGTCGTCATCCAGTTGTGCGAGACGGGGAAGTTGAATTCGATCCCGAGAGCCGCCCACGCCCCCCGGTACCCGATCCGGGTCAGCTTGATGGAGGGATTGGCGTAGAACAACTCCGCCCCGCTCGTCAAGTCGCGGCAGCTGTACAGGTGTCCCCCCAGGTCCGGCAGGATGGTGCACCGCAGGTAGGCGTTCTCCAGGATCACCGCCCGCCACACCCGGGAGACGCGGTGATTGGTCAGGTTGGTGCGCAGCGTGTACGGATAGTTGAATCGTGCGGGACGAAAGTAATCGAACGGTGGATTGGGGTCGGGTGCGCCTTCGACGTAGGTCGGGAGCACAATGGAGTCGAGATAGACCCGGGTCCCCGGCTGGGCAGTACCGGAACCGGCGACCGCACACCACGCGAATCCGAGGGCCATCCATCTGGGCATCGGCATGGAATCTCGTCGGGCTTGCGAGGAAATGAGAGATAACTCGCGGGCCCCGCGTCAACCAGTCGGAGTCGCGGACGGAAAACGACCCCGGGCACGTATCGTCACCCGGGGCCAGGCCTTGTCCCCATTCCAGCGTGGTTTTCCCGTGGGCGGTGAAGCGTCCGACGGACCGGGCTGGTGATGGGGTCACCGTGCCTCCCCTCCGAGGCGTCCCTGCCGGGCGGCAGGGCGCTCGGCCCGTCGTCTGCCTCGGGGGCCACCAGGTGCAAGCCGCGGGCCGCTGCGACAGTCGATGGCAACTGTCACTCTCACAACAGATTAGGTCAGATCGCCGGTTTGCCGATGCGGAAAGAATGTCCCGGAGAGAGGACATCGGGGGTGCCGCGGGGGGACGGGTCCCTCAGTCTACCTGCCAGATATCCGTGCGGGGGTAGAAGGAAGCCCACGCAAACCAGAAGGCGACGTACGCCTGCGGGTAGGGTTCGAGGTGCTGGCCCGCCAGGGGCCCGCTCAGACCCTCTCCTTCCACGTTCCACGTGCTCCCCGTCTCCGCGTCCACGAATCGCGTGGTCTGGGAGCGGAGGGTCAGCACCTGGCCACCGGTCGTCCGTGGTCGGAACGCCACGGCCGCTTGGGCTTGTTGATCCCAAAAAACAACGATTTCCTCGCCGTCGGCGGTGGTGCGGATCACGTTGAGGGGGCCCGAGGCGTTCAACTCGTCGAAGGGGATGGCGAATCCCCCGCTGCTGGCCGGGATGCCGAGGACGCGTTCCTTCATGGTCCGACGGGTGTCGAGGGCGCGGGGAAGGCCGAAGAGGAGAAAATCGTTCGACTCGTAACCGTTGTACGGGTAAGCCGTGTAATCGCGATCGAACCCGGTCTGCTCGCTGATCACCAGGGTTGCCGGATGGCGCGCCTTCCACTCGGTCCACTCCATCTCGACCGTGGGCAACGGGATCAGCGCGTCTCCCTCCCGCTGGCCGAATCGGGCGGAGAGGCACATCTGTGGCCACAGGCTGCCGGTCTCGTCGTCGAACATGACCAGGTTGTTCTGGAAGATCAGGCCGGACACGCCGAAGCGGGACACGCCGGCCGCACCCGCGTCGAATGCGAGCGCGCTGCCCGTCAGCGGACAATAGGATACGGTGACCCGCCCTCCTCCGGCCGTCTCGATGTTCACGATCTCGTGCCACCACAGCACGTTGTGGGGAATGGCGACGGGGACCCCATTCAGCTCCAGTCCCACGACCCGGAGCGTGGGAAACGCCGGATTCGCCTGGGCCCGAACGGCGTAGCGGTCGAGGTAGGCGGCCTGGGGATCGTTGGCGGGGACCAACGGGGGATTCACCAGGGCGGGAATGCCGTCCCGGCCGGGGCCGCCGCTGAAGAGCGAGTTCTCGTTGACGCCGCAGCTCAGGGCGGGGGGCAGGGTTGGATCGGTACCCGGTTTTCCCCCGGGGGTGCCGGTGACCGTCGGGTCCGAGCTGCTGCATGCCACGAGCAATGACAGACCGGCACCCGCCACCCACGTGGCTGCGCGCCGGCCGGGGCCCCTGTGGGCCAACCGATGGTAACGATGATGGTCCGGCATTCCTCGAAACAAAGCGATGGGGGAGGGGGGAAGTTCCGTTACGGGAGGCCGGCCCCGAGTTGCTGCCGGCCGGGTGGTGGGCCCCCTCGTCCCCTTCCGGCGAGGTCTCCCGGTCGGGAGACCCGGATGCCGACAGCTAACTTCAGAACGGTGAGGTGATTACAACGCCGCGAGCTGCCAGCGCGACGGCCGGTGTTCTTCCTGATGCCCGAGGGACGGAGAGGGTCGCACCCGGCCGGTGACGTTGGCACTGGCGCGAGTGGTGCAGAGGAGCCCAACTTGAAGAGAACCTCCGCCGCATCGGTCCGATCCCACCCTCCGGCCGATGGTCCGCCGCGGGCCGCCGTGGCATGGGAGGGTCGCCCTCCGACGACGGCCGGAGTTTCGGACGCACGGCGCAAAGCATGGTTGGCGCCGATGTCTACGTGGGTCCGCGTATGGTGACACCCGTCACGGCCGGATAACCGGGCCGGGCGTGAGGTGTGTCACGCCGGCATGTGCGCGGTTTCCGTATATTTCCTGCACCCGGGAATGACCTCATTGGAGGCGACGGCATGCCGTGTACATTCGGTGCGATCAGACGCTCGACCCGCACCGGTTTCACGATGATCGAGATCGTCATCGTGTTATCGGTCGTTGGAGTCCTTGCGTTGTTCGCCATCCCCAATTTCGACCTGTCGCGGTTTCGCGTGAACTCGGCCATGCAGGGCATCAGTTCCACGCTCATGGCCGCACAGCGGCAGGCGGTCACCCGCCAGCACGATATCGTTGTCACCTTCGACGTGACCGGAAACGCCATGTTCATCCTCGACGATGCGGACAATGACGGCGCCGCGAGTGCCGGCGAGCGGCAGCGGCGAGTCCCGCTGGGAGAGACCATCGTCTTCGGACGGGGGGCGGCCCCCGCGTTCGGTCTGGGTGCGGCCACCGTCACCTTTACCAAGACGATCGGGGGTCGACCCGCGGTCATCTTCCATCGCGGGGGCAGTGCCAGCGAGTCCGGCGGGTTTTATCTGACCACCCAGGAGGCCGTCAACACCGGCGGGCGGCTCGCCGATACCCGCGCGCTCGAGATCGAGCGGTCCACCGGACGGGTCTCGTGGTACCGGTACACCGGCACTGCCTGGGAACGGGGGTTCTGATGCGCAATCGCAAGGGGTTTACGCTCGTCGAAGTCATGATGGCGCTGGTGATTCTGGCCGTCGTCATCGTGGGGATGGCCAGCGCGACCGGACAGTTCATCCGGCAGGTCGCCCGCAGCGACATCGAGGTGGCCGCCATTCAGATGGCGGATGACCGCATCCAGACGGTGCTGATGGATCCCAACTATGCCGCGATCGATACGGCGTACGCAGGGTCCGAAACAAACTTCCCGGGTCTCAACGGGTTCACGCGCGTCACACAGATCACGCGCGTGGGCGGCTCGGGGCAGTCCCAGGATCACAAACGGATCGTGGTGATCGTGAACGGCCCGGGGCTGGCATCCCCGATCAAGCGATCCGCAACGGTCGCCGCGCCGTAAGGAGGAGTGGACGATGAACCGACGAGGCATGACCCTGGTCGAGCTGATGATTGCGATGGTGGTCTTCGGCATCGTGATGGGCAGCGCCATGGCGGCGTTCCGGTCCCAGAGTCAGGGGTTTGTCAAGGGGACGGATCGCATGAACGTGATCCAGAACGTACGGTACGTCGCCAACATGCTCGAGATGGAATTGCGAGCGGTGGGCTCGGGCGTCCCCGATATTCAGCCGTATCTGGTGTATGCGGACGACGACGTCATCGCGTTCAACGCCAACTACACCTCCAACGTGTTGAGCGACGTCTTTGCCGTGTACATCGATCCCGATGCGCCCAACGGGTCGGTATCGGCGCTGACGTTGGGCACGCGGATCACGATCCCCAATTCGTCGTTCCTGTATCCCGACACGACCTACCTGTCCGGGCCATCCAACAGCCCGGCCGAAACGATCGTCTTCTTCTTGACGCCCGATTCCTCGACCAGCCGGACGGACGATTACGCGCTGTTCCGACAGGTCAACCAGGATGCGCCGGAACTCGTCGCGCGGAATCTCCTGCAATCGGGGACCACGCCGTTCTTTCAGTACTACCGACAGGTTACGGCGGTCGGAGGCCTGACCTCAATCCAGCCGGTCCCGAATGCGTCGCTGCCGCTCAGGCATTCGGTGAAGATCCACCTGGCGCCGGGCGACACCGCCGGGCTCGCCGCCATCGACAGCCTGCGGGGGGTTCGGGTCACCCTGCTGTCGACCAACGGCAAGATCGGGACGGAAGAGCGCACCCGCGAAATCAGTCGGCTCGTCCGGCTGCCCAACGCCGGGATCGCATCCCGCAAGACCTGCGGGGACGAGCCCCTGCCCGTGACGGGTCTGGTCGCTTCTCCCACGGTACTCGGGACCGGTCAGCCGGCGGTAAACCTGACCTGGCCCCAGGCCCTCGATGAAGGCGGCGGGGAACAGGATGTCGTGCGCTACGTCATCTGGCGCCGGCTCGCGTCCAATCCCAGCTGGGGAGATCCCTATCTGAGCATTCCGTCCGGGAACCCCACCTACGCCTATCAGGATGCGGCGGTCACCAGCGGCGACAATCTGATGTACGCGGTTGCCGCCCAGGACTGCACGCCGCAACTGTCCACGATGAACATCGCGGGGCCCGTCGCGGTCCCGTAGCCACCTGTGAGGAGTCACATGAAACCATCCACCTACCTTCGGGACGAACGAGGCATTGCGCTCGTGGTCGTGTTGTTCATGGCCCTGATCGTTGGCGCGATCTCGGCGGGCGCGACGCTCGTCAGCTCCAACGCCCGGCTGATCAACCGGTACACCGACGCGCAAAGTGCACTGCAGGCCGCGGCGGATGCGGGTCTGGAGGAGACCCGTTCCAAGATCAACGGGAACCCTGCGCTGTATCCCGATTCCCTGTACTCCACGCTGGAGAACGGCGCGGCCGTGTACGATGCCGACGGCCAGATCGTGCCTGGCCTCAAGCGATGGATCTACGTCGGGCCCTCCGGGGTGACCACGGGACAGTACGGGGTGTTCGGCAGCGTGGTGAGCGTCGTGGAAGATCAGGCCGGCAACCGCGTGGTGCGCCGGGAGGAGATCGTCCAGGAGAGCTTCGCGAAGTACGCCTACTTTACGGACGTCGAACCGTCGTACATCGCCTTCGGAGGCGGTGACCAGATCACCGGTCCGGTCCACACCAACGATTACCTCAAGATCTACTCCTCCGGGGCCACGTTCCTCGGTCCGGTGGAAACCGCCAAGACGGTCCAGGGCGGCCAGTATGGAACGTTCGCGCAGGGATACACGGAAAACGCGCCGTATATCCCCATGCCCAACACGGCCGACCTCAACAAGCTGCGGGCCCAGGCCCAGGCCGGCGGGACCTACGTGCTCGGCAACAGCAATGGGTCGACCGGCGATGCCACCACCCGGATCGAGTTCGTGGCCATCGATATCGATGGCGATGGCCAGACCAACGGCCCCGATGAGGGCTTCATGATGGTCTACCAGTCCACCAACGCGGACTACGTCACGGCCGACCGCCCGTCGAGCAACTCGCTCTCGGGCTCGCGCAACTGCGGCGCGGTGCTGAGCGGTACCTTCCAGACGGCGCAGAGCCTGGGCGGGTCCTACATGACCGCCGTGACCGCCCCGAACGCCCGGTGCTATCTGGGCGGGGCCAGTGAGCTTTTCGGCGGCTTCCAGCCCACGGACGGACAGGGGGCGTGGCTCGTCTACACGACCAGCCCGGACCCGGCCGTCGCTGCCGCCGCCCCGGCGCGGGCCAACTACCTGTATCCGATCACCCGCCGGTTCAATCCTGCGTTCAAGGGCGTCGTGTTCGTGGACGGCAAGGTGGTCATCAGCGGCCAGCTGCGGGGGCAGGTGACCCTCGCCGCCACCGACGACATCATCATCGGTGATGACATCACCTATGTGACGAACCCCGGCGCCGGGACCTGTAACGACGTCCTCGGCATCTTCTCCGGGGATGACGTCATCATTGCCGACAACACCATCAACGCGCCGGCCCGCCCGAAGAGCGGGTGGAACCACCGGACCTACGACGATACCAAGGACGAATTCATCCACGGGGTCGTGCTGGCCCTCGACATCTTTACCGTCGAGAACTACTCCAGCGGGTCCACCAACGATGAGTGGTGCGAGACCCGGGTCTGGGGCCGCGGGTGCCTGTACCTGACCGGCGGAATCATTCAACGGACCCGGGGTGCGGTCGGAACCGGCGCCGGGACGGGCAGCCTGAAACGCTACTCGTACGACCAGTGCGCGTTTTCCACCCCGCCCCCGTACTTCCCGACCACCGGGCACTTTGCCCGCGGTCGGTACTACGAGGTCGATCCCAACGGGTTCAACGTGTCCGCCTACTGGTCGTTCCTGACTCCGTAGATCTGACTCGTGGTGCCTGTCAGCTCGAGGGGGTCCCGGCATCCGGGGCCCCCTCCTGCGTGAGATCGGGTCGTTGCCGTCGGCGGAGACCCGGGCCATAATGCAGGGCATGAACGCCGCGGCAGCCGTCCCGGAACATCCCGTTCCCCGTGACGACCTGGTCTTCCGGCAGCTCGACGAGGAATGGGTCGTGTTCGATCCCCTCGCCAATACGCTCCACGTCCTCAACCTCGCGGCCGCCCTGGTCTGGACCCACTGCGACGGCCAACGATCCGTGACCGAGATTGTGGAGGCGGTCCGCAGCGCGTTCGGCGAGGTCCCGGCCGGGACCGACCTGGACCGGGACGTGACGGCAACCCTCGCGAGCTTCCGGGAACTCGGACTGCTCGTCTGATCCGGCCGCAGCCGGGGAACCGGCACCCGGGGTCCGGCGTTCTCCGGAAGACCATGGAACGATTCGATCTCATTGCGATCGGCGGTGGAACCGCCGGTCTCGTCTCGACGGCGGGCGCCGCCGCCCTGGGGTTGCGGGCTGCGCTCATCGAGCGCGAGGCGCTCGGCGGCGACTGTCTCTGGACCGGGTGCGTTCCCAGCAAAGCGCTCATCGCCTCGGCCAAACTGGCGCAGCGCATGCGCCACGCGGATCGTCTCGGGCTCGTCGGTGCGTCGCCCGCTCACACCTTCCAGAGGGTGATGGAGCGCATGCGGGCCGCGAGGGCCACGGTCGCCCACCACGACGATCCCCAGCGGTTCCGCGATCTTGGCGTCGATGTTCGATTCGGTGAGCCCACGGTCGTGGGGCCCAAAGAGGTTGCGGTGGATGGCAAACGGCTCGCCACCCGCCGGATCGTGATCGCGACCGGTGCGGTTCCGTCGATCCCCCCGATCGAAGGGGTGGCGGACACGCCCTTTCTCACCCACCTCACGGCTTTCGATCAGGATACGCTCCCCGAACACCTCATCATCCTGGGTGGCGGGCCCATCGGCCTGGAGTTTGCCCAGATCTACCGGAGACTTGGAGCCCGCGTCACCGTGGTGGAGATGCTGCCGCAGCTGCTGCCGCGGGAGGAACCCGACGCGGCGGAGGTCGTGGCCGGGGCGCTGCGCGAAGAGGGCATCGAACTTCACCTGGGTCACCGGGTGGAACGGGTGGCGGCCCGCAACGGTTCGGGCCGGGCGGTGCGCGTGCGGGCCGCGGATGGGACGGAACGCTGTCTCGAGGCGGACGAACTGTTCATCGCGACGGGCCGCCGACCGAACACGGAGGGCCTCGGACTGGAAGCGGTCGGCGTGGCGCTCGATCGAGGAGCGGTCCGGGTAGACGCCGGCCTGCGCTCGACGGTTCCGTCGATCTGGGTCGCGGGCGATGTGACGGGCGGTCTCCAGTTCACCCACGTGGCCGACTACCAGGCCAAGCTGGTCCTCCGGAACAGTGTATTCCCGTTCACCGGCAAGGCCCGGTACGACCGAATTCCGTGGGTGACCTACACCGACCCCGAGGTGGCCCGGGTGGGCCTCACCGAGGCCGAGGCCCACGAACGCGAGGGCGACGCGGTGGCCGCCTGGCGCTATGACTTCGACGACCTGGACCGGGCCATCGTCGACGGAGAAACCCGGGGCTTCGTCAAGATCGTGACCGGCCGGAAAGCCCGCATCCTCGGTGCCACCATCGTGGCCGGCGGGGCGGGCAATCTGCTGACCCCGATCGTCCTGGCCATGCAGCAGGGCATCGCGCTCCCCAAGCTCTCGCAACTCGTCTACCCGTATCCGACGATGGCCGAGGGGATCAAACGGGCGGCCGATGCGTACTATCGTGCCAAACTTCAGGGACGGTCCGGGATATGGCTGCGCCGGGTCGTCCGATGGTTATCATGAATTCATGAAGGATTATCTCAAGCTCTTCGTCCTGATCGGCATTGTCCTCGCCGCCGTCCTGGTGGCCCGCCTGACACCGCTCGGTGACCAGTTGACGGTGGACAACGTCCTCGCGGTGCTGGACCGTCTTCGCTCCCACCCTCTGGCGCCGGTGATCTTCGTGGTGGCCTACATCGCGGCCACCGCTCTGGCCCTGCCAGGGTCCGCCCTGACCCTGGCCGGTGGAGTGGTGTTCGGATTCTGGTTCGGGGCTCTCCTGAACACCATCGCCGCCAACATCGGAGCCAACATCGCCTTCCTGATCTCCCGAAGTCTCGGTCGCGACGGGATCGAACGGCTGGTCGGCAAGCGACTCCAGGGTCTCAACAATGCGACGCGCCAGGATGGCTTTTTCGGCCTGCTGATCCTGCGGCTGGTCCCGCTGGTCCCGTTCAACGCCCTGAACTTCGGGTCGGGTCTCACCGCCCTTTCCTGGCGCGATTACACCATGGCTACCCTGATCGGGATTCTCCCCGGGACTCTGGTGTATACCTTCTTTGCCGATGCGCTCATTCAGGGATCGGCTCGGGCCAGGTGGATCGCCACGGGGATGCTGGTGGCCCTCAGCCTGATCCCCATCATCGCGAGGAAACTCGGCTTCAACGTCGCGTTGCACCCTTCAACCGAGGCTGCTCAATGAACGTGCTGCGTTTCAGCGGAATCGCCCTGCTGCTGGCCGTTCCCGTCGCCGGCCAGGACATCGTCGATCCGGGTCCGTGGGCCAACGTGCTCGCCACCCACCTGCACGACGGGCTGATCGACTACCAGGCGCTGCAGGCCAACCGCGGCCCGCTCGACGACTACCTCGCCGAACTCGCCGCGGTGACCCCGGACCGGTTGACGGCCGCGTCGCGGAACGCTCGCCTCGCCTTCTGGATCAACGCCTACAACGCCTGCGCGATATCCCTGGTCCTCGATCACTACCCCATCGAGCGCCGGCGTGGCCTCGGGCGCCTGGTCAATGCCGTCAAGGGTGTGCCGGCCAACTCCATCCAGCAGATCCCCAACACGTGGAAACGGGAGTTCTGTACCGTGGCGGGCAAGGACCGGTCCCTGGACGAGATCGAGCACGGCACCATCCGTCCCATGGGCGAGCCCCGAATCCACTTTGCCGTAAACTGTGCGTCACGCTCCTGTCCGGCGCTGGCGCCGACGCCCTATACGGCGGAGGATCTCGATCACCAGCTCGATGAAGCGGTGTACCGCATGGTGTCCAGCCCGCGGCAGTACGAGATGAAACGCGACGGACAGGCGACGATCCATGTGAACAAGGTGCTCGACTGGTACAAGGACGATTTCGGAGGGGTGGACGGGGTGGCCGCGTTCCTGCTCCCCTATCTCCCGGCCGCGGACCAGGCCTATGCCCGTGAACACGGGCCCCTGCGAGTCACCTACCGGGATTACGACTGGACCTTGAACGACACTGCGGTCTTCGGTCACGGCCATTGAACGACGTCGCCGTTGTCATCCCGACGCTCAATGAGGCCCGGTACCTGCCGGGCCTTTTGTCCGACCTCGCACGGGTGCGGGTCCCGGCCGAGGTGGTGGTGGCCGACGGCGGATCGGACGACGAAACGGTGGATCGGGCCCGGGCGGCCGGCGCCCGGGTGGTGCGTGCTCCCCGGGGTCGCGGCCGGCAACTCAACGCGGGTGCCCGGGTTACCCGGACTCCCTGGATCTGCTTCCTGCATGCCGATGTGCGCCTGAACGACGCCGCCCGGGGGGATCTCGAGCGGACGGTCCGCCGGGGTGGGGTGGGGGCGGCGGTTTGGCGA
>Ga0114931_10008380_pt1 | contig 12526 bp, 15 predicted proteins | sample 2SBtaG_FD_89579 | JGI IMG/M metagenome (GOLD analysis project Ga0114931, IMG submission 89579) | Deep subsurface microbial communities from Kolumbo volcano to uncover new lineages of life (NeLLi) - 2SBTROV14_V59a metaG | ecosystem: Environmental > Aquatic > Marine > Volcanic | place: Kolumbo...
GCGTTCAGGCCGCTCTCGTACCCCATCTCGCGATCCTCCCGATCAGCGGGGCCGGGACGCGGCCCCTCGGCATCGCCCAAGCAAGCGCCGTGCCAATCCCCAATTTGCCGCAAATTCGGCGAAAATGCCGGCCATCGCGTGCGGCGCCGATGGGAAGAATTTGCCGCTTGGGCGCGCTTCTTTCCTGGCCTCGGTGAATCGGGCGCCCGCCGGCCTCGGCCGTTGACGCCGGTGCGCCCGCGGACCCACAGTAGAGATCGCGATCGGGCGGCACGGCCGCCGAAGAGGAGAGCACCCCCATGGCCGAGGTTCGATGGCTCGCCCTCGCGGCGGTGCTGGCGGCGGTTCTGGCGCCCGGTTCGGCCGTCGCCGAACTGGTGTCGCACCGCGCCATCTATGCCCTCTCGCTCAAGGCGGCGCGCCACGACAGTGGGATCACCGGGCTCAGCGGGCGGATGTACGTGGACATCGCCGATTCCTGCGAGGGCTGGATCTACAACCAGCGGATGGCGCTCGAGACCGAGGGCACCGACGCCACCACCCTGACCGAGAGCAGCTTCACGAGCTGGGAGGCCAAGGACGGCAGCCGCTTCCGCTTCGAGCAGCGTTCGTCGAGCGACGGCATGGTGGTCGAGACCATCGGCGGCGACGCCACCGCCTCGGCCGACGCCTGGGGCGAGGCGCGGCTCGAGAGCCCCGAGGCGCGGACCATCCCGCTGCCCCCCGGAACCCTGTTCCCGAGCCGCCACACCGAGCGCCTGATCGCCCGGGCCGAGGCCGGCGCCGACCGCCTTGCCGCGATCGTCTTCGACGGCTCGTCGCTGATCAACCCCAACCGGGTCAGCGCCTTCATCGGCCAGCGGATCGAGATGCCCTCGCTCACCGACGACGCCGCCACCGTCGCCGCCTGGCCGATGCACCTGGCGTTCTTCCCGCTGGCGAGCCGCAAGCCGGCGCCCGACGTCGAGATGGGGGTCCTCCTCCAGGCCGACGGCGTCATCCGCGCGGTCGATCTCGACTATGGCGAGTTCAGCGTCCACGGCGAGCTCACCGCCTTCGAGCTCTTTCCGCCGCCGGGCTGCTAATCGCCGGTTTCGGGCCACAGCCAGGCGGCGCCGCGAACCCCGCTGGCATCGCCGTGGCGGGCGCGAACGAGGCGGGTCTCCACCCGGTCCGAGAAGACGAAGGCCGACCACAGCCCGGGCACCCGGCGATAGAACCGGGCGATGTTCGAGAGCCCGCCGCCGAGGACGATCACCGCCGGGTCGAGCAGGTTGATGACCATGGCGAGTGCCCGGGCGAGCCGCCGCTCATAGCGCCCCAGCACCGCCTCGGCGGTGGCCTCGCCGGCCGCGGCCCGGGCGACGATTGCGGCGGGCTCGCAGGCTTCGCCGTCGGCCTCGGCATAGGCCCGGGCGAGCGCCGGGCCCGAGAGGAAGGTCTCGACACAGCCCCGGCGGCCGCAATAGCAATGGGGTCCGGGGCGCTCGTCGTCCTCGGGCCAGGGCAGCGGGTCGTGGCCCCACTCGCCGGCGATGGCGTTGGCCCCCACCACCAGGCGGCCGCCGACCACGATCCCGCCGCCGACCCCGGTGCCCAGGATGACGCCGAACACCGGGTCGGCCCCGGCCCCGGCGCCATCGGCGGCCTCGGAGAGGGCAAAGCAGTTGGCGTCGTTGGCGAGGCGGACCGGGCGGCCGAGGGTGGCGGCGAGGTCCTCGACCAGGGGGCGGCCGATCAGCCAGGTCGAGTTGGCGTTCTTGACCAGCCCGCTGGCGCGCGACAAGGCGCCCGGGATGCCGACCCCGACCGGCGCGCCGACCCCGGTCTCGGCCTCGAGCGCCGCCACCACGGCGGCGACGGCGGCCAGCGTGGCGTCATAGTCGCCCCGGGGCGTGGCGACGCGGCGCCGCGCCCGCACGCGGCCGTCGGCGGCGAGCATCACGCCTTCGATCTTGCTTCCCCCGAGGTCGATCCCGATTCGCATCCCGATTGGCATTGCGGCTCCATCCGGTGGGCGGGCTCGGCGGCGCCGGGGTGTCGATCGCGGTCACCCCTGGGCCCGCCGGCGCGATGATTTCGTGGCCGAACCCGAAGCGCCTTGTGATATCATGACGATCGGCCCGGCGAGCCTCCAACGAGAACGGTTCAACCGTCACCGCCGGACGCCAGCTAGGGGGTAACGATACCGTAACGCTTTGCGGCCAAGCTCTGCCGAAACCGGGACGCCGCCGGGAGTGGTGGCACGGACGGTGGGGGTTTATGCGCCGGTTGACCCAGGTGTGATGCATGGCCAAGACCATCCTGATCGTGGAAGACAACGAGCTCAACATGAAGCTCTTCCGCGATCTTCTTCAGGCCTACGGATACGAGACGCTGCAGACCAAGGATGGGCGTGAGGCGGTGGACCTCGCGCGGGCGCACAACCCCGATCTGATCATCATGGACATCCAGCTTCCCGAGGTCTCGGGGCTCGAGGTGACCCGCTGGATCAAGAGCGACGAGCGCACCCGGCACATTCCCATCGTCGCCGTGACCGCCTTCGCCATGAAGGGCGACGAGGAGAAGATTCGCAGTGGCGGCTGCGAGGCCTATATCGCCAAGCCGATCGCCGTCGCCCAGTTCATCGACACCGTGAAACGCTTCGTCGCCTGATGCCTGCCCGTGTCCTCGTGGTCGATGACCAGCCGCTGAACGTCAGGGTTCTCGAAGCCAAGCTGACCAGCGAGTACTACGAGGTGACGACGGCACCCGACGGCGCCACGGCGCTGGCGATGATGAACGACGTCAAGCCCGACATCGTGCTTCTCGACGTGATGATGCCGGGGATGGACGGCTTCACGGTTTGCCGCCGGATCAAGGCCGACCCCGAGCTCGCCCACATCCCAGTAGTGATGGTGACGGCGTTGAGCGACGCCGGCGACCGGGTACGCGGGCTCGAGGCCGGGGCCGACGACTTCTTGACCAAGCCGATCAACGACATCGCCATGTTCGCCCGGGTGCGCTCTCTGTTGCGCCTCAAGCTGGTGCTGGACGAGCTCAGACTGCGCGATCATACCCGGATCCAGCTCGGGGCGGTCGACGAGGACGGCTTCTCGCCCGACAACGGCCGCGACGCCGAGGTTCTGGTCGCCGCCCAGCCCAGTGGCACCGCGACCCTGATCGGGACGGTGCTGGCAGCCGAGGACCGGGTCACTCGGGTGGCCGATGCCGAGGCGGCGCTGGCCGCGGTCGAGACGACCCCCTTCGACCTCATCGTGGTCGAGCTCGACCTCGCCGGCACCGACGGCTTGCGGCTGTGCTCGCACTTGCGCAGCCGCGACGCCTCGCGCAACGTCCCCATCCTGATGGTGGTCGAGGAGTGCGACACCGAGCGCCTGGCCAAGGGCCTCGACCTCGGCGTCAACGACTATATCTACAAGCCGCTCGACCGGGGCGAGCTGATCGCGCGCGCGCGCAGCCAGATTCGCCACAAGCGCTATCAGGACCGGCTGCACGCGACCTATCGACGCTCGATGTCGCTGGCGGTGACCGACAGCCTGACCGGGCTCTATAACCGGCGCTACCTGACCTTCCATCTCGACGCCTCGCTCCGCCGGCTCGCCCGTGAAGGCAAGTCGCTGGCGGTGGCGATGATCGACCTCGACCACTTCAAGGCGGTCAACGACGCCCTCGGCCACCCGGCCGGCGACGAGGTCCTGCGCGAGGTCGCGGCGCGGCTCAAGCGCTCGATCCGGGCGTCCGACCTGCCGGCGCGTCTCGGTGGCGAGGAGTTCGTGGTGGTGATGCCCGACACCGACCTCGCGCTCGCCGAGACCGTGACCTCGCGGCTTCGCGGCAACATCGCCAACGCCCCGATCGTTCTCGCCGAGGGTCAGCGGGCAGAGATCACGGTCTCGATCGGGGTGGCGGTGACGGTGGGGGCGTCGGACACGCCCGAAAGCCTCTTGAAGCGGGCCGACGAGGCGCTCTATGCCGCCAAGCGAGGCGGCCGCAACCGGGTGATGATGGCGAGCGCCTGATCGCCGGGGGCGCCTAACGCATCTTGGTTTCCTTGAACACCACGTGCTTGCGCGCGACCGGGTCGTACTTGCGGAACGAGAGCTTGTTGGTGGTCTTGCGCGGGTTCTTCTTGGCCAGATAGAAGTACCCGGTGTCGGCCGTGCTCTCGAGCTTGATCAGGATGGTGTTGGGCTTGGCCATGGCAGGGACCTGGAACGCCGTTGCAACGGTCGGGCGGCGAGGATAGCCCGCCGCACCGCCCTGTCAAGCGTCCGTCCGGGCAGGGGGAAATAAACGGGGTCAAATAAACGGGGTCAGACCCCAATTTCCTAAATTGGGGTCTGACCCCGTTTATTCCGATTGTTTCCGGGCGTGGGCGCGGTGCGGCGCGAGAGGATCGCGACCGGGAGATAGAGCACGAAGATCGCCGCCACCGCCATGGGCAGGCCGTGGGGGTTCCACAGGTCGATGGCGACCCCGGCGAGCGGCGGTCCGGCCAGCGCGCCCAGGTTCCACATCACCGAGAACACCGTCGTCGCCGCCGCCAGGTCGTTGCCGCGAAAGCGCTCGCCGAGGTAGACCACCGAGATGCTGTAGAGGCTGGTGAGGGCGCCGCCGAAGGCGATCATGAAGAGCCATCGGGCGCCACTCATGGTGATCAGCACCGGCATCGCCAGGCAGCCGACGATGACCAGAACGACGCCGGCGATGAGCACCCGGCGGCGGTCGGCGTGATCGATCAGCCAGCCGACCGGGTATTGCAGGGCGAAGCCGCCGAACCCCATCACGGCGATCAGGCGGAGCGCCGTCGCCTCGTCGATTCCCAGCCTGAGGCCATAGATCGGCAGGAACGACATCAGCGCCCCGTCGGCGGCGGCGAAGGCGAGGTTGAGCAGCATCGCCGCCGGCGCCAGGAAGGCATAGGCGATGAGCGGGGTGGTGCGTCGCCCGCCGAGGCTTGGCGCCGCGTCGCGGGCGTACGCCGCCGGCAGCGCCGCGACGGTCATCAGCGCCGCCGCCGCGAGGAAGGGCAGCCAGCCCTCGCTGCCGGTGACGCTCAAGAGCACCGGGCCGATCGCGAAGCCGCCCGAGAGCGCCGCCGTGTAAAGCGCGACGACCCGCCCCCGCGAGCGCTCGCCGGCCACCGCATTGAGCCAGGTCTCGCCCGCCACCCAGACCAGGCTGCCCGCGACCCCGAGCGCGAACCGCAGCGGGAACCAGGCATAGACGTTGGGAAAGGTCGGCAGCAGCAGGAACAGCCCGACCTCGGTGGCGATGGCGGCGACCATCAGCCGCGCCGGGCCGAAGCGGGCGAGGAGGGGGGGCGCCAGCGGCGCGACGACGAACGCCGAGAAGGACTGGACGGCCGTGTTCAAGCCGATCAGCGAGGCATCGACCCCATGGCGGTCGAGGACCAGCGAGAGCAGCGGGAAGCTCACCCCGTAGACCAGGCTGGTCACCGCCATCGAGGCGACCACGGCGGTAAGGCCGCGGCGGCGCATCGAGGCGCTGAGCTCGACCTCGGGTCTCGCCGGGGCCGGGCTCACTCGAAGTGGACCCGGCAGCGCGGGCCGCGGTAGCTCAGCCTGGGGATTCTCTCGGGCGTGGCCGGGCCACGCGCGAGGGCCTCGGCCGCCCGGTCGAGGACGAAGGCGGTGACGTCGGCGATTGGCAGATCGCCGCGGGCATCCAGCGGGACCCAGCGGAGATCGACCAGCTCGCCGTTGCCGATGAGGCGCCCGTGCGCCCGCTCGGCGCCGACCAGGAAGAAGCGGGTGTCATAGCGCTTGGCCGACGAGGCCGGCGTGATGGCGCGGGCGATATAGGCGAGGGCGGCCACGTCGGGGCGGCGGTCGGCGGCCGCACAGGCGCCCCAGAAGGCGCCGGCGGGTGACGGTGCCGCGGCCGCGGGCGCCGGTGCCGCGATCACCAGCCCGGTCTCCTCGAAGGTCTCGCGCAGCGCCGCCAGAGCATGCGCCATCCCGTGCCGGGTGCGCCGGGCGAGCGCCGCCGCGGTCCGCGGCGCCAGGGCGAGCCCGGCCGCGGCGAGGGCATCGGCGCGCTCGACCCGGCCGCCGGGAAAGACGTACCAGCCGGGCATGAAGCTGCTTTGCGCCCGCCGCCGGCCCATCAGCACGCGGGCGGTGCCATGGCGACGATCGACGATGACCAGGCTGGCGGCGGCACGCGGACGGACCGGGCGTCGGGCGACCGGGCTGCCGCCGCAGGGTGCGGGCCTTGCCGTCATCGCGCCCGGCGCGCGGCCAGCGCCGCCCGCCCCGCCCCGGTCAGCCGGCACACCAGCCAGTCGGGCTTGATCGGGTTGTGGACCCAGGGAACCGCCCAGCCGCTGGCGATGCAGGCGCGCACCGTCTTGGCGTTGACGGCCCGGCCATCGCCGTCGAACAGGGGCAGCTTGCCGCCGGGCTGAGCGAGACCGCACGCCAGCCAGCGCCGCTGCGCCGGCGTCGGCCGGCGAGGCGGGCTCGCCCTCCTCGCGGGTTTCTCGGCGGCGGCCATTGCCGGTGCCCTCCCTGGCCGGCACTCTAGCCTGCAGACACGACCGGGGCCAGCGTCGGCCCTGCCGGAGCCGATGGCGGCCTTGCGCCGGGGCGCGATTTGTGGTCCCTTCGCGCCACTCGGCAGTGTCGGCACGGGCCACGCCGCCGGGCGGGAGTACGGAGGCAGTCAGGGAGAGGGCGAAGCGGCGAACCCGCCGTCATTGCGGTCGCGACACGTTCGGTCGCCGACGACGCGAGGGGTCGCAGCCGGGCACCAGCGCCATGTACTATTTTCTCCAGCAGCTCATCAACGGCATCACCCTCGGGATGATCTATGGCCTGATCGCCATCGGCTACACCATGGTCTATGGGATCATCGGCATGATCAACTTCGCGCACGGTGAGATCTACATGATCGGCGCCTTCATCTCGTTGATCTGCTTCATCATCCTGGGGCTCGCCGGGGTTACCTGGGTGCCGCTCGCGCTGCTCATCGTGCTGATCACGGCGATGCTGCTCACCTAGGTCTATGGCTGGACGGTCGAGCGCATCGCCTATCGACCGCTCAGGGGCTCGTTCCGGCTGGCGCCGCTGATCTCGGCGATCGGGATGTCGATCTTCCTGCAGAACTACGTTCAGCTCATCCAGGGGGCGCGGATCAAGCCCTTGCCGCCGGTGATCCGCGGCGGCTTCGTGATCGCCGAATCCAATGGCTTCACGGTTCAGCTCAGCTATGTCCAGATCGTGATTTTCGTCATCACGGTAGCGCTGATGCTGCTGTTCACGCTGGTCATCGAGCGCACCGATATCGGCCGGGCGCAGCGTGCCTGTGAGCAGGATCGGACCATGGCGGCGCTTCTCGGCGTCAACGTCGACCGCACCATCTCGTTGACCTTCGTGATCGGCTCGGCGCTGGCCGCGGTGGCCGGCATGATGGTCGTCGTCTACTATGGCGTGGTCCACTTCTTCATCGGCTTCCTCGCCGGCATCAAGGCCTTCACCGCGGCCGTCCTCGGCGGCATCGGATCGATCCCCGGGGCGATGCTGGGCGGTCTTCTGATCGGCCTCATCGAGGTCTTCTGGTCGGCGTACTTCACCATCGAGTACAAGGACGTGGCCGCCTTCGCGATCCTCGTCCTGGTGCTGATCTTCAGGCCCACCGGGCTGCTCGGCAAGCCCGAGGTCGAGAAGGTCTGACGATGGCGGTCGAGGCCCTGGCGGCGCCCCGCAGCGCCGACCTGCCGGCGGCGTTGAAGGAAGCGCTGCTGGCGGGGCTCGTCGCCCTCGGCCTCGCCCTGTTCATGGTCGGCCTTCAGACCGTGCCGGAGGGCGGCACCCTCACCATTCATACCCGCTTCGCCGCCGTGGGCATGGTGGTGGTGCTGGTCTTCTTCGGCCGTTTCGGCCTCGCTCTTTTGCACCAGGGAATGGCGTGGCCGGCGGCCATCGGTGGCGGCGGCTTCGCTTTGCTGACGATCGTCGCCCTGCTCGGCGACCACCGGGCCCTGCTGCCATTTCCCAGCGTCGTCGTCGACTGGATCGTCGCCCTGTTCGCCGCCATCATCGCGCTCCGCGCGGCGCTGAGCATGATCCACGTCCAGGCGCCGGTGGCCGACCGCGACAGCTTGATGGACCGTATCGGCGCCTCGGTCCAGCGCGCCTCGATCTGGCTCGGGCCGGTGGCCATCGTGATCGCCGTGGCGCTGCCGTTCATGCCCTTCGCCGATCGCCGTTTCGTCGACCTCGCCATCCTGGTGATGACGTATGTGATGCTGGGATGGGGGCTCAACATCGTGGTCGGGCTCGCCGGCCTGCTCGACCTCGGCTATGTCGCCTTCTATGCCGTCGGCGCCTATAGCTATGCCCTGATCGCGCTCAACTTCGGGTTCAGCTTCTGGGTTTGCCTGCCGGTGGCGGGCGCGCTGGCGGCCAGTGCCGGGGTCATGCTGGGCTTTCCCGTGCTGCGCCTGCGCGGCGACTACCTCGCCATCGTCACCCTGGGCTTCGGCGAGATGGTCCGGGTGATCCTGATCAACTGGTACAAGCTGACCAATGGCCCCGACGGGCTTTCCAGCATTCCGCGGCCGTCGTTCTTCGGCTTCCCCTTCACCCGCCGTCCCGAGGAGGGCGTGACCGCCTTCCACCAGCTGTTCGACATTCCGTACTCGTCGATGCACCGGATCATCTTCCTCTATTACCTGATCCTGGCGATGGCGATGGTGACCAACCTGTTCACCATCCGGATTCGCAAGCTGCCGCTGGGCCGCGCCTGGGAGGCGCTCCGCGAGGACGAGATCGCCTGCCGCTCGCTCGGCATCAACCCCACCAATACCAAGCTCACCGCCTTCGGCATCGGCGCCATGTTCGCCGGCTTCGCGGGCTCGTTCTTCGCCACCCGGCAAGGCTTCATCAGCCCCGAGAGCTTCACCTTCATCGAATCCGCGATCATCCTCTCGATCGTCGTTCTCGGCGGCATGGGAAGCCAGATCGGGGTGGTCATCGCCGCCATCCTCCTGATCGGGACGCCTGAGTGGTTCCGCGATCTCGCCCAGTTCCGCATGCTGGCCTTCGGCGCCGGCATGGTGGCGATCATGATCTGGCGGCCGCGCGGCCTTCTCGCCCACCGCGAGCCCACCATCCGCCTGGCCGACGCGCCGATCGCCCAGCCGCCGCCATGAGAGACGATCACGATGGGGCGGCGATGCCGCTCCTGCGGGTCGAGCACCTGACCATGCGCTTCGGCGGCCTGGTCGCCGTCGACGAGCTTTCGTTCGCCGCCCACGACCGCGCGATCACGGCCATCATCGGCCCCAACGGCGCCGGCAAGACGACCGTGTTCAACTGCATCACCGGCTTTTACAAGCCCACCGTCGGGCGGTTGACGCTGACGACTCCGCGCGGGCGGTATTACCTCGAGCGCATGGAGGGGTTCCGGATCGCCCAGATCGGGGTCGCGCGCACCTTTCAGAACGTGCGCCTGTTCACCGGCATGTCGGTGCTCGAGAACCTGGTCGCGGCCCAGCACAACAAGCTGATGGCGGCCTCTCTCTTCTCGATCGCCGGCATCTTCAACCTCGGCCGTTACCGTCGGGCCGAAAGCGAGGCGACCGAGCTCGCGCGATACTGGCTCGAGCGGGTGGGGCTGATCGCGGTCGCGAACGAGCCCGCCGGCAGTCTCCCCTATGGCGATCAGCGCCGGCTCGAGATCGCCCGCGCCATGTGCATCGAGCCCGTGGTGCTCTGCCTCGACGAGCCCGCCGCGGGTCTGAATCCGCGGGAATCGGCCGAGCTCAACCAGCTCCTCGTCGCCATCCGCGACGAGCAAGGGATCGGCGTCCTCCTGATCGAGCACGACATGAGCGTGGTGATGGGGATCTCGGACCGCATCGTGGTTCTCGATTACGGCCGCAAGATCGCCGACGGCACGTCCGACGAGGTCCGCCACGACCCCGCCGTGATCCGCGCCTATCTCGGCGAGGAAGAGGAGACGGCAGAGGAAGGGGCCCCGTGCTGAGCGTCGAGAAGCTGCGCTCGGGCTACGGCAACATCGAGGCCCTGCGCGGCGTCGACATGGGCGTCCACGCCGGCGAGATCGTCACCCTGATCGGCGCCAACGGGGCCGGCAAGTCGACGCTGCTGATGACCATCTGCGGCGATCCCCGGGCGCGGGCCGGGCGGATCGTCTTCGACGGCCACGACATCACCCGGATGGCGACCCACGACATCGTTCGCCTCGGTATCGCCCAGGTGCCCGAGGGTCGGCGCATCTTTCCCCGTATGACGGTGCTCGAGAACCTTCAGATCGGGACGACGACGACCAAGGGGGCCCATTTCGACGAGGACGTCGACCGCGTCTTCAGCCTCTTTCCCATTCTCGCCGAGCGCCAGGGCCAGCGCGGCGGCACGCTCTCGGGCGGCGAGCAGCAGATGCTGGCCATCGGCCGCGGGCTGATGTGCCGGCCCCGGCTGCTGCTCCTCGACGAGCCCTCGCTCGGCCTCGCACCCTTGATCGTCAAGCAGATCTTCGCCGTCATCCGCGAGATCAATCGCGAGCGTGCGATCACCGTCTTCCTGGTCGAGCAGAACGCATACCACGCCTTGCGCCTGGCCCATCGCGGCTATGTCATGGCCAACGGCCGCATCGTCCTTGAGGGGAGCGGCGAGGAGCTCCTGGCCGACGAGGAGGTGCGCAAGGCCTACCTCGAGGGTGCGTAGCCAATGGACGGTCTCCTCGGGACCTCGATCGCGGTGTTTCTCGGCCTCACCGTCGTCATCATGGGCGGCGCCGCCTGGATGACCGGCCAGGCCATCGCCGCGAGTTGGCGGCCGCCCTGGCAGCTCGCCGCCTACATGGTGCTGCTGGGATTCGCCGACCGCTTTCTCACCTTCGCGCTGTTCGAGGGCGACGGCCTTTCGGTCACCGGTTTCGTCATCGATACCCTGGTGCTGCTGGCGATCGGCGCTTTCTCCTATCGCCTGACCTATGTCGGGACGGTGGTCGGCCAGTATCCTTGGCTCTATGAGCGGACGGGGCCGCTGAGCTTTCGCCGCCGCCCGGGGGGCGAGGTCGAATGACGATCTCGCCCGCGCCCCGGTTTGGCCTTTCGGACCGCCCGCGGGCGTGGTAGTGAAAGGGTTCGTTTACTAAGGGAAGTCCGGGTATGCCACAGCCTCGACAGGGCCGTTTGAGGCACGCCCACCCAATAGCAAAAGGGAGACACCGATGGTTCCCATGAAGACGATGGTTCTGGCGGCGGGCGCCGCGATGGCCATGGGCGCGGCGACGGCCCAGGCCGACATCGTGATCGCCACCGCCGGGCCGATGACCGGCCAGTACGCCAGCTTCGGCGAACAGATGAGGCGTGGCGCCGAGATGGCGGTCGCCGACATCAACGCCAAGGGCGGCGTGCTCGGCCAAAAGCTCAAGCTCGTGATCGGCGACGACGCCTGCGACCCCAAGCAGGCGGTGGCCGTGGCCAACGAGTTCGTTGGCAAGGGCGTGGTCTTCGTCGCCGGGCACTTCTGCTCGGGCTCGTCGATCCCGGCCTCCAAGGTCTACGAGGAGGAGGGCATCCTTCAGATCTCGCCGGCCTCGACCAACCCCAAGCTGACCGACGAGGGCGGCGATAACGTCTTCCGCACCTGCGGCCGCGACGACCAGCAGGGCCAGGTGGCCGGTGACTACATCGCCGATCACTTTGCCAACAAGCGGATCGCCATCGTCCACGACAAGCAGGCCTACTCCAAGGGACTCGCCGACGAGACCAGGAAGCAGCTCCACAAGCGCGGCATCAAGGAGGTCATGTACGACACCGTGACCGCCGGTGAGCAGGACTATTCGGCGCTGGTCAGCAAGCTCAAGGCGAACCGGATCGATATCCTCTATTACGGCGGCTATCATCCCGAGGCCGGTCTGATCGTTCGCCAGATGCGCGGGCAGGGCCTCAAGGCGATCATGATCTCGGGTGATGCCCTGGTGACGCAGGAGTTTTGGGCGATCACCGGCGATGCCGGCAACGGCACCCTGATGACCTTCAGCCCCGACCCACGGAAGAACCCGGCCGCCGCCCCAGTGGTCGCGCGCTTCCGCGCCCAGGGCTATGAGCCCGAGGGCTATACCCTCTATACCTACGGTACCATCCAGGTCTTCGCGCAGGCGGCCGAGAAGGCCGGCAGCACCGACCTTGATGCCCTGATCAAGGCGCTCCGCAGCACCCAGTTCGATACCGTGCTCGGCAAGATCGGGTTCGACAAGAACGGTGACGTGACGGCGCCCGGCTACGTCTTCTACAAGTGGAAGAACGGCAAGTACGACTACGCCGCCGCCATGTAGCGTCCGGCTGAGGACGAACGTGCGAAGGGCCCGGTGGCTTCAAGCCACCGGGCCCTTTCTCGTCGCGTCGGACGAACGTCGCGGTGTTATCGGGCCCGGCGAGCGCCGCGGCGGCCGCCGGCACGCTTGCGCCCGAGGCCGATCTTCTTGGCGAAGGCCGAGCGCTGGGCGGCATAGTTGGGCGCCACCA
>Ga0114931_10008381_pt1 | contig 12525 bp, 10 predicted proteins | sample 2SBtaG_FD_89579 | JGI IMG/M metagenome (GOLD analysis project Ga0114931, IMG submission 89579) | Deep subsurface microbial communities from Kolumbo volcano to uncover new lineages of life (NeLLi) - 2SBTROV14_V59a metaG | ecosystem: Environmental > Aquatic > Marine > Volcanic | place: Kolumbo...
AAACGGTACCAACATGTCATGATGTTGTTAATGACTCCAACGGACGAACTGGAAGAGTCGGCATTCATAGATAATTTTCTTGCATCATCCAACGTTACGCATGACACTTTTTTGATCGTTTTTTCACATTTCATACACTCATTTTCAAGTGGGATGATTCCGGCGGTTTGTCATTTTGTCGTTCGGCCAATTGAGCGGTTTGGATGAAGTGATCACGGGGTCCCTTTTGTGTCTTTCCGGCGTTGTGCTGTTCCGGATAGTTGGATGGTTTCTTGCAAGACCGGCTTGCTTGATAAGAGTGAAAATCCATTGATTTCCAAGACCACCGGATATCCCGACATCGGCGATAGCAGTGTCGAGCGCTGATGGGAAGGCAGGACAACCATTTTTCGACCAGGGAAGTGGATGAGAGTTTCTATCTTTTTATGGTCACCGGAATTCACCTGATACACTTTTCGTTTGGCATAAAAACCAAGGGACGGCAGTTTGCGGCCGACTTGTATTAACTGATCGTGCGGTCCCAAATTGAAACCGGCGATCATGGCCAGTTCCTGGGGGGGCGCAAGAAACACGCTGTTGACTTTTGGCAGGACCCAGACCACCACCACCAAGGAAAAACATCCCATCATCCCTGCCGCCATCCAGAAGGCTTTCTTGCGCTTTTCTTCCTGATTCAGCAGATACCTCATGCCTGTCACCCCCATCACCACGATCACTCCCAGCACGGCCGGAAGCAGGCCGAGTTCCAGATGCGCCGCTGCGGGAAAATCGTTGACTATGGTTCTCAGAACCGCATGATAGACGGCCGGGGCGCTGGCCAGCGCGATTCCCAAGAGATATCCGAGTATGACGAGGAGACGAACGGAGATCGTGAGGCCCCGCGAACCAGCCTCTTGAGAACAACGGCGCCAGAACAAGGCTGTCAGTATCGCGGCGGGTGGGAAGAGCGGATACAGATAATGCGGGAGTCGCGTCGCTGAAAGGCTGAAAAAGATAAACACGCTGATCACCCACAGGGCCGCAAAGAATGCGAGGTGTTCCTCGGTCTTCCATGGCGGTTCTCGGAATCGTTTCCAACTCTTCAATGCCTCATAGAGGGGAACCGGAAGGAACGCGCTCCATGGGAAAAATCCGAAGAGCAGCACCGGCACAAAAAACAAGATCGTACCCCCATGTCCTTCCATGGGATCGGCAAACCGGCCGGTCGTATTGGCCTGGGCCGCCGCCAGATAATCCGCTCCATGAATGGCGAACATCGCCAGATACCAAGGCGCCGTGACGATAAGGAACACGACGGTCCCCAGCAAAGGATAGCCATGTTTCCAAAAGGAAGACCATTGCCGGGTGAGTGTCAGATAGGGCGCCATCGCTAATACAGGAATGACAATCCCCACAGGTCCTTTCGCCAACATGGCCAACGCCATCCCGCCATACCATCCCCAAAACCATCGTCGCTCTGGTCTGCCCCCTTGCATACCACGCCAAAAACTATACGCTGCGACAGTCGTAAAGAAGACTAGTTCCGGGTCGGTCAACACCATCCGATTGATGGCGATCACTTCAACATTCAGGAGCAGCATCAAGGCGCCGACGAAGGCCGTGGAAGGCCCGATGATCCGCCGAAGGAACTGATACTGAAGGAAAATGAGACCGATTCCAAAGAGGGCGGAAGGAAGTCGCGCTGCAAATTCACTAACCCCAAACAGCGCGAATGATCCGCTCAGAATCCAATAGACCAAGGCCGGCTTCGCGAACCGCGGCTCATAATTTAGAGTCGGCGAAATCCAATGGCCGGTTTCCAACATTTCACGGCCGGCCTCGGCGTTACTCCCTTCGTCACGGTCCGTCAGGCCGAGATTCCCAAGGCCCAGGAGAAACATACCACTGGCCAGGGCAAGAATGAGGAAAGGATGGAGAAGAGAGGATCTGGCGGGAGAAGACCCTCCGGACACAGAAGACCTAGCCACGCGAAAGTTGTTTCTGGGTTCGATAAATGAGGATCAGATTTCTGATATACACGACCGCTCCCACACTTTGGCCGGCGATAAAGACCGGGTCCCGCCGGTAGAGCGCATACGCGAGGACGATAAAACTTCCCCCCAGGCTCATATACCAAAAGCCAATGGGTATCCGACTTTCGGCTTTTCGCTCAGAGACAAACCATTGAAGGAGCCAACGCGAAAAAAAAAGACTTTGCCCCAAAAATCCGATCCCCACCCAAATGGTCTCTGTCGTGGTAATCGCGAACCTCCCCGCTTTTTTTGATCAGAACCCCATCAATGGTGCGCACATTCACGCAGGCCAGACTCATTCAACGGTCATGGCTGTGCAGTCGTTCCTCTTGGTCTGAATCGTCCCGCTTGCATTTCACGGTATAATTGAGCTTCCGGCGTTGCATCCACTGGACGGCCAACAGGTCATACAGACCGGCGAACAACCTGTTTCTGATCCCATATTTTGATTGTCCATGCGCCCGCGGGAAGTGTTTGACCGGCACTTCCGCAACCGAGAATCCGTACATTTTGACCAACGCAGGGAAAAAGCGGTGCATGCCATGAAACCGCGGGATCCGCTCAAGAACAGGCCGGTGAAACATTTTGAGTGAACATCCGGTATCGGTACAATCGTCATGAATGACGGCGTTTCTCACGGCCTTCGCCAAGGTGGAGGACCACCGCCGTATGAGGTTGTCATGTCGTTGGCGCCGAACCCCGCACACCACATCATACTGCCCGGTCAAGGGCAACAATGCCCCAATATCGGTTGGATCATATTGCAGATCACCATCCAAGGTCACCACCCACTCACCACGAGCCACTTGAAACCCCGCGTCAAAGGCGGCTGTTTGTCCATAATTGCGATCAAAATGCACAACCTGAATTTCCTTATGTTGACGAGATATCTGCTTCAAGAGCGGGGCGCTGCCGTCAACGCTGCCGTCATCCACAAAAATAATTTCAAAGGGGTGATGAACGGATTCTTTCCGTCCTTCCAAGAATTTCAATAGTTGGCTCGTCAGGGGCGGGAGATTATCCCTCTCATCCTGAATGGGCACCACCACTGAAATCCATGGTTGGGGAGAGACGGGCATGAAAAGAACCAGTCCAATCAGTTGGGACGCCTGAAGGCGAGAGCCACCGTTCCGTGCGATATCAGCCGAACACACGCACCGGCGACGACATTAATCGCATCTCCCATGCGGAGCAGCGTAGATCTGGGAAAAATGGTCGGGGCGAGCCGATTTGAACGGCCGACCTCTCGCACCCCAAGCGAGTGCGCTACCGGGCTGCGCTACGCCCCGACATGATTACCTTGCCCTTCAATTTGAATCCAAAATTTTCAAGATCGACTGAAGTTCGGCACGGACTTTCCGAACGTGTTCCGTCGGTACTCCAGGAGAAGCATCACCAGCCTTTCGACGGTACCAGGATCGCTTCAAGCCGGCAATGGTATATCCTTCCTCATACAGCATTCGCTTAATCTCACGAACCATCTCAATATCAGCTTGGGTGTAGACCCGATGCCGCCCCCGGCTTTTTCTCGGCTTCAGAAAGTGAAACTCCGATTCCCAAAAACGGAGAACATAGGTAGGCAATCTCGTCATGTCCGCCACTTCACCGATCTTGTAGAACGTCTTGCCTTCTTGTCGACCTTCGACCCCCATACCTATTCACCGGTGGAGAGCGCCGTTTCACACACCATCACGTATTGACATATTTTTTCAACAGTTGACTCGGACGAAAGGTGACCACACGACGGGGCGTGATCGCAATTTCCTCACCGGTTTTAGGGTTCCGTCCTTTTCGCTCTCCTTTTTCCCGAACCACAAAATTTCCAAAACCGGCAATTTTGATTGCCTCTCCCTTCCGCAATCCCTCTTTCAGAACCTCCAGCAGAAATTCCACCATATCCAAACCATCGACTTTCGATACTTCAATTTCTTGACAAATACGATCGGCGATATCAGCTTTCCTCATGTGCCCTTCGACTCCTTATTCCCATCACACCAGCGGAAATGGCGGTCACAGATGAGGGGATTACCCCTGGTAGCCATCACTCATTTCAAAACCATTTTCTGGAAGAAGGTACCGATCATGTGTAATGTTGTCAAGAACAACAGGGACCATGACTTCACGCTCTCTCAGTGATTCACATCCCACCGTGCTTTTTCCCGGCCACCCCCCTTGCTTCTTTCAACGCGTCATCCAGAGTGATCGGCGATTAAGTCTCTTCCGTTTGCAATAACTTGTATTCAATGCTATCCGCCAAGGCCTGCCAACTCGCCTCAATGATATTTTCCGATACCCCGACGGTTCCCCATTTTGATTTTTGATCACCCGACTCGATCAGCACACGCACTTTGGAGCCGGTCCCTTGATTTCCTGATAAGACCCGTACTTTATAGTCCAACAACCTGACTTCCTTTAATTGGGGGTAAAATTTTTCCAAGGCTTTTCTCAAGGCATGGTCCAACGCATTCACCGGGCCTTCCCCTATCGCCGCCGTATGCTCGACCACATCCCCAACCTTGACCATAATGGTGACCTCGGAAATAGGGACCTCGGTGGCCTGGCGTTTCTCGACAATAATACGGCATCCTAATAACTCAAAAGAGGCTCGATGGCTTCCCAGAATTTTCCTTACAATCAATTCGAATGAACCTTCAGCCCCTTCAAATTGATACCCCTGGTGCTCCAGATCTTTCAGCGTCTGCAAGAGTTCTTCAACCCGACTCGGATCGTGAGACAGGGATATCCCCATCATTTGGATTTTCCCCAACACCGCGCTCCGGCCACTGTTGTCTGAGATCAGCACGCGTCGTCGATTCCCCACCCATTCCGGTTGAATGTGTTCATAGGTGGCAGGATTTTTTTGCACGGCATGAATATGGACCCCTCCCTTATGGGCAAACGCCGTTTCTCCTACGTAGGGTTGTCGTTTGTTGGGGAGAAGATTCGCGAGTTCCGCCACAAAGTTCGACACCTCACGCAGGTGAGTCAATTGCCCTGCGCCCAATGCCGGCCGTTTCATTTTCAATTCCAGATTCGACACGATGGAACACAAGTTTGCATTCCCACACCGCTCCCCAATCCCATTGATGGTCCCTTGCACCTGAACGACCCCGGCCTCCACCGCTATGAGCGAATTGGCCACCCCGACTTCCGCATCATTGTGGGCATGAATACCCAAGGGCACTTGGCATGCTCGCTTGACGGCGGTGCAGATGTCCTTAATTTCCCAGGGCATGGTCCCCCCATTGGTGTCGCATAAAATGATCCGGTCCGCTCCAGCCTCCGCCGCGTATTTGAGGGTTTTCAGCGCGTACTCAGGATTGGTTTTGTATCCATCAAAAAAATGTTCCGCGTCATAAAAGACACGCCGGCCGTTTGAACGCAAGTAGGCAATGGAATCGGCGATAAGGTCCAAATTAATCGCCAGCGTCGTCCCCAAAGCATCCGTAATGTGCAACGGCCAACTCTTCCCGAACAGTGTGACCGTCCCCGTTTCCGCTGACAACAAGGCCTCCATGTTCGGATCCGACTGAACGGCATTGCCGGCCTTCCGAGTCGACCCAAACGCGACAAGCGTCGCCTGACGCAATGGAGTGGCTTTCATCGTTTGAAAGAATTCGATGTCCTTGGGGTTTGAGCCCGGCCATCCTCCTTCAATGAACTCAATACCCAGCGCATCCAATTTCAACGTAATGCGAATTTTATCCTCAACCGAAAAACTCACATTTTCCGCTTGGGCGCCATCACGCAACGTGGTATCGTATATTTCCACGTCTGTCTTCCTTTGGGTCTGAATATCCATCGTTTCTTGTTGTCCCACTCATTCCTCGGAACCTGTCGCACCGCCATCTTTATCTAAGTGAAAGGCCTCGTGCAAGGATCTGACGGCCGCTTCCAGGTACTTTTCCTCAATCACACAGGAAATTTTTATCTCCGAGGTGCTGATCATCATAATATTAATCCCCTCCCGGGATAAGACTCGAAACATCTGCGAGGCCACCCCGGAATGCGAGCGCATCCCGACTCCCACCAGCGACACTTTCGCAATCTCTTCCTTCACTTCCACCGTGCGAGCCCCAATGGTTTTGGCCACGTCATTCACTACACTCAACGCTCTCGTCAACTCAGCCCGAGGGACGGTAAACGAAATGTCAGTCAGAAGATCCTGGCTGACATTTTGAATAATCATATCCACCACAATAGCCGCCTGTGCAACTGCCCCAAACAATGTCGATGCAATACCCGGGTGGTCAGACACCCCTACGACTGTAATCTTTGCCTGATTCCGATCACCCGTGACCCCTGAGACGGAAACGCGTTCCATATCTTCATCCTCTTGTGTGACAAGTGTTCCCCTGTTTGCCGTGAAACTCGAACGAACCTCCACCGGCACCTGGCACTTCGCCGCCAATTCAACCGATCGGGTTTGAAGCACTTTCGCGCCTAAACTCGCCAATTCCAACATTTCTTCATAGGAAATTTTATCAAGCCGCCGAGCGGTGGGCACCATACGAGGATCGGCGGTATACACACCTTCGACGTCAGTATAAATCATGCAGCAATCCGCCTTGAGAGCCGCCGCTAGCACGACAGCCGTAAGATCAGATCCCCCTCGACCCAGGGTCGTCACATCGGATGATTCATCGATTCCCTGGAAGCCCGCCACCACGGGCACCATCCCCTTGCCCAACGCGCCTTTTACACGGTCCGTCGAGACTCGTGAAATTCGAGCTTTCGTATGCGTATTATCCGTGACAATCCCCACTTGACGACCTGTAAACGAACAGGCCTTGATTCCCTTGGCTTGCAAGGCCATCGCCATTAAGGCAATCGTGACCCGTTCGCCAGACGACAATAAGACATCCAGCTCTCGTTCATTCGGATCCGCGGACAGATCATAGGCCATGCGCAACAGCCGGTCGGTCTCCCCGCTCATCGCCGAAAGCACAATCACCAATCGATGACCGGCTTGATGATCCCGCTCGATCCGATCGGCCACCCGGCGAATACGTTCAAGGTTGCCGACCGACGTCCCCCCAAATTTCTGCACCAATAAGGCCATGGAAATTAATGACGTGCCAAAAGCCGGTCCATGAGTCGTTGGGTCACGCGAAGACTCCCAGGAAGGGCTTCTGCCGCTCGTTCACAAAAAGTCACGTGACGGACCGGTTCTTTTGATATGTGAGAGCCAGACAGAACAAATGGTATTGGAGTGGAAGACCCGGTTGGCATCTCCTCCCCAGCAGGATTGCACATCATCAACAGCCGGTACTCTTCAACATGTTCAAGGGCCGTCAAGAGGGGCCCGACGATATGCCGATCAAACTGTTCAACCATTAACGACTTCGAGTGACCGTCACGATGAATGGGCAAAGGGCAATGAAGATAGACGAGATCCTTCTGTTGAAGGGCCTCGACCACCTTGTTGACCATGGCGGCATATCTCGAATCATCGTGTTCATCCCGGCCATCAAGAAGCACCGCTTCTAACCCAGCGTTGAGGCCGATCCCAAGATGAAGGCTTGTCGGTGAAATGGTAACCCCTTGCAAGGCATATTTCTCTGCCATGTTCGGCAACTCAACAACCTTGCCCTGCCCCCACATCCACAGACAATTGGCCGGCCTGAGACCAGCGGCTTGACGTTCCTGATTGACGGGATGATCGCGAAGGATGACCCGAGAGGCCTCCATCAACTCGCGTAAGACGTCTGAGCCCTCCCCAACAGGAAGATGCCCCTCAAGGCTTTTCCCCACAACAGCCCGCGGATTCCAACACCGCAGACGCATGTTGCCTCCAACCCATACCATCAGATGGCGAGCACCTCCTCCCATATAAAACTGAATGACCTCCGTGGCCAGTGCATCATTGACGGCATCAATGAGTTCGCGCGCTTCATCCGATGAAATGTTTCCAGCCTCCTCATCCTCCAGCACCAGATGGGGACCTAACTTTTTTGCCTCTTCTTGTCCTTCAGCAGCCCGAAGGGTCACCAAATGACAGAGGTACGCAACATCTGTTGCACCCAGTACCACCCCCAAACCAGCCGCCTCAAATGAAGCCGGCCCTGTAAAGTATTTTTCAGGATCATACCCCAGCAAAGCCAAGTGGGCCCTCTCCCCAGAAAGGTCAGATGCCTTCCCCGGCAATGTGAGGAGCCCATACTCTCCCCGGCAAGCCAGCCAGTCCAAATTGGGTGTGGAAGCAACTTCCAAAGGAGTCCGTCCATCCAACTCGGAATGCGGCAACGACGCGAATCCATCTCCTTGGACAATAAGCGTTTTCATCACTCAACACGTGATGGCATGCAAGAAAGCCTTATCTGCTCATTGTTTTGCCGCTAGCTTGATAACACGGCCACCACTTCTTCCTTCGTGGCTTCAACCGTTACCGGTTGGGGTGAGATGTTCATGGCAGTATCAGGATCTTTGAGGCCATGACCCGTCAAGGTACACACGATGGTACTTCCTTTGGGCAAAGAACCCGTTGTTTCCATTTTGATCACTCCAGCCACAGAAGCCGCCGAGGCCGGTTCACAGAACACTCCCTCTTCTCTGGCCACCAATCGATAGGCTTGAAGAATTTCCTCGTCCGTGACCATATCAAGAGCCCCGCCCGATTCTTTCACGGCCTGAAGGGCTAATTGCCAACTCGCCGGATTGCCAATGCGAATCGCCGACGCAACCGTTTGAGGGTGTTCAATAATATGTCCTCGAACAAGTGGGGCAGCTCCTTCGGCTTGAAACCCTACCATTTGGGGCAGCCCCTTCACGTGACCGGCCGCCTGATATTCTTTATAGCCCATCCAATACGCCGTAATATTCCCCGCATTTCCAACCGGAAGCGCATGAAACGCCGGTGCCTCCCCCAGTTGATCACAGACTTCCATCGCCGCGGTTTTTTGCCCTTGCAAGCGAAAGGGATTGATTGAATTCACCAACTCAAAGTCATCCCCTTGACAGAGATCTTTCACAATTTCAAGGGCTTGATCAAAATTCCCTTTGATTTGAATCACCCGCGCGCCATGAATCATCGCCTGGATCAATTTTCCCAGTGCGATATTCCCCGCAGGAATCAGCACATAGACCGGTAAACCGGCCTTGGCCCCATAGGCCGCAGCCGCAGCAGATGTATTCCCCGTAGAGGCACACATGATCGCCCGAGCCTTCTTCTCGACAATTTTGGAAACAGCCAGTGTCATCCCCCGATCTTTAAATGAACCGGTCGGATTGGCCCCCTCCACTTTCAAATACAAATTCACGTTGGGGCCAATACACCGTCCCAGCTTTTCAGCGTGAATCAAGGGGGTATTGCCCTCTTTGAGGGAAATAATCGGGGTCGTCTCCGTCACTGGAAGAAACATTCTGTATTCTTCAATGACACCGCGCCATTGACTCATCAGTCAGTGATCCTCCTTCATTAGAGGTGACTCTTCCGCTCCTTCAATTCTCAGCAAGATGGTTTTTTCCAATACAACAGGCATCCGGTTGATCACATCTAAAGCCGTCTGCACGGCCCGTTCAGAAGAACGATGGGTCATCACCACTAATGGAACCGCTTGGCCTTCCTCCCGCCCTTTCTGAAGCACGGAGGCAATACTAATCTCATGCTCTCCCAGGACACCCGCAATCGCTGAAAGGACTCCAGGCCGATCCACCACGGTAAACCGTAAATAATACATGCTGGTAATTTCTTCAATGGGTCGAATTCTCAAGGGCATTCGTTGGGTCCACTGAAAGGATGTCGGTGGAACCCGCCCTGATACGCCCCGTCTCTTATTTCTCGCGATATCAATAATATCGCTCACCACCGCGCTTGCGGTGGGAAGGGACCCGGCCCCTTTCCCATAGAAAACCACATCTCCCACCGCATCACCGACCAGATGAATCGCATTGTACACGCCACTCACTTTGGCCAGAGGGGAAGCACTGGGAAGCAAGGTCGGATGGACTCGCGCCTCCACCTCTTCTTCGTGATGCTTGGCAATACCCAACAACTTGATGGTGAACCCAAATTCCCGAGCAAAGGCAAAATCCAGTGTGGAAAGGTGGGCAATGCCCTCCGTATAGACTTCCTTGATATGCACGGCGGTTCCAAAGGCCAGGTTGATTAAAATAGCCAATTTATGGGCAGCATCCCCTCCCTCTACATCCAACGTGGGATCCGCTTCCGCATATCCAGCGGATTTTGCCAATTCCAACACCTCCTGAAATCCTTTTCCTTCTTCCGTCATCCGAGTCAAAATATAATTGGAGGTTCCGTTCATAATTCCAAAGATGGAGGAAAGATGATTGGCAGCCAACCCTTCCGTCAAGGCTCGAATAATGGGAATGCCTCCTCCCACACTGGCCTCAAACCCCAGGTCACATCCGGTTCGGATCGCCGCATGATAAATTTCTTCTCCATGAACTGCCAGCAAAGCCTTGTTGGCGGTCACCACATGTTTCCCTTGATCAAATGCCGTCAGAATAAATCGTTTCGCGGCATCATACCCGCCAACCAGCTCAACCACCACATCAATGGACGGATCATGGAGAAGCGCATTCGCATCCGTGGTCAGCATCCCCGGCGGCAGATGGATCTCCCGATCTTTTTGGATATCCAAATCGGCAATCCGAACGAGATCAATAGAAGTCCCCACTCGTTTGGCAATCAGGTCGGCATTCTCGAGAAGAATCTTCGCGACGCCTGTTCCCACCGTTCCCAATCCAATCAAACCGACACTCACACGTGGATCCATGTCATTCCCTACCATTTCAAGGCGTGTTTCATCCCTCTCACCGCCTGGTAAATCCGATGTTCATTTTCAACAAGCGCGAACCTGACATAGTCATCGCCACCCTCCCCAAAGCCGATCCCCGGAGACACCGCCACCTTCGCCTCACGCAACAACAGTTTAGAAAAATCCAGAGAGCCCATCCCTGAATAGGCGGGGGGAATGCGCGCCCAGACAAACATGGTGGCCTGAGGATACGCCACGGACCAACCGATACGATTCAATCCTCTCACCAACGCGTTCCTTCTCCGTTCGTACCGGTTGACAATGGTTTTCACACAATCTTGAGGACCATTGAGGGCAATGATACTCGCAATTTGAACAGGTTGAAACATCCCATAATCCAGATAACTTTTAATTTTGGTTAAGGCCCCGATCATCTCCTGATTGCCCACACAAAACCCCACGCGCCAACCCGGCATATTATAGCTTTTCGATAAGGAGTAGAATTCCACTCCTATGCGTTTGGCTTCAGGGATTTGGAGCAAACTTGGGGCCCGATACCCATCGAACACTAAATCGGCGTAGGCCAAATCATGAATCACCCACACATGATGTTCCAACGCAAAGTCCACGATCTTTTGAAAGAATTCCAGGTCCACGACCCTTGTCGTCGGATTATGAGGAAAGCTGATGATCAAGGCTTTGGGTCTTGGCTGCGTCTGGCGATACACCCGTGTCAAATTTTCAAAAAAATCCCCTGTCGGCTGGAGTTCAATACCACGAATTTCTCCACCGGCAATAATCACGCTATACATGTGAATCGGATAGGTGGGGGTCGGGGTGAGCACCACATCTCCAGGGCCTATCATCGCCAACGCTAAATGAGCCAACCCTTCCTTGACTCCGAGGGTGACAATCGCCTCCGTTTCCGGATCAAGATTCACCTCATAGTTTCGTTGATACCACCCGCATATCGCATGGCGTAATTTCGTAATCCCCCGCGAGGCCGAATAGCGATGATTGCGCCCATTCCGAGCGGCCTGTGTTAATTTCTCCACGATGTGAAGGGGGGTCGCTTGATCCGGATTCCCCATGCCCAAATCAATAATATCTTCGCCCTGCCGGCGAGCTTGAATTTTGAGGGACTGGACTTGCGAAAAGACGTAATCGGGGAGACGCTGTATGCGAAAAAATGAATCCATGACGTTACCCATCCGGCTGGAACAAGAGACGGCAATTGTTCAAAAACCCTTAATTTATAAGCGGTTTTCCTATTCTAGTGCAGCGAAACGATTCAGTCAATTTTCCCGGAGATTCATTTGAACAGGTTGGGGACTCTCTCCTAACCCGGACGAGCCGGAACCAAACAAGGTCAAGGGCACAGTGCAAATTGAACAATGCAACATGACGGAAAAATTCAGACGATCTAGACATTATGTATTGACCTGCCCTACCTCAACGAACGTGGGTTATACTGCGGGGAGCAATCCCCACAACACAGAGCCACTATCAAGGAGGACAGGTCATGAACGAGTATAGCAAGTTTGTTGGATTGGACACACATCAAGACACGATTGCGGTTGCCGTCAGTGAGGCCAGGGGTGGCTCGGCGCGGTACTATGGGGAGATTGCCAATACACCGAAAGCAATCAGCGAGTGAGTCAGGACATTGACCGCCAAGGGGGCCGTGGTCTCATTTTGCTATGAGGCGGGGCCGTGTGGCTATGGGCTCTCTCGACAACTCACGGCGTTGGGCCAAGCCTGCGCGGTGGTGGCCCCCTCCCTGATCCCCACGA